>Ga0302322_100005080_pt1 | contig 11524 bp, 12 predicted proteins | sample Fen_T0_2_FD_203757 | JGI IMG/M metagenome (GOLD analysis project Ga0302322, IMG submission 203757) | Peat permafrost microbial communities from Stordalen Mire near Abisko, Sweden - Fen_T0_2 | ecosystem: Environmental > Terrestrial > Soil > Wetlands > Permafrost | place: Sweden: Abisko... | reverse complement strand
GTTCTTCGCGACCAGGGTCTTCTTGCCGTCCTTGATCGTGAGGTCGAGCGTGCCCTGCTCGTCGCTGAACACCATGTTGCTGTTGCTGGTGTTGACCGTGACGCTATGCATTCCCGGCCCGGCGTGATGCTCGATGTGCATCTCGCGCATTTCCTCGCCCGGCCCGCCGGGGCCGCCCGGACCGCCGTGCTCCATGAGCGAAAGCACCCGGTCCATTTCCTCGCGGCCGACGCCCGCCATGGCGTCCGCATGAGCCATCGCCATCCCGTGCGGCCCGGCGCCGGGGCCGAAGCCCATCATGGCCATCTTCGGCACCTCATGCTTCGCGAGCTTCACCTTCGCGGTGGCCTCCTTGCCGCCGCGAATGTAGGTGAGCGTGACCTCGTCGCCCTCCTGGTGATTGCGTACGAGGACCTGGAGCTGGCGCTGGTCGATGAGCAGCTGGTCGTCCAGCTTGACGAGCACATCGTTGCGCTTGAGCACGCCCGCCGCGGGGCTGTCGGGCATGACTTCGCCCACGACCAGGCCCGCGTCCTTGGGCAGATTCAGCTGGTCGGCCAGCGTGGAACCGGCAGGGCTGGTCGAGACGCCCAGAAACGTGACGGTCTCCATTTCCCGCGGGCCACCGTGGATGATGACGCGGCGCTCTTGATGCGGCGGCGGGGCGTTGTCGTCCGGGCCGGTGATGACCCGCAGTTCTTTTTCGACCTTGAGACCGGGCTCCTCGGCCCGCAGTGCGGGCAGCGCAGCGGCCAGGCCGGCGAGGGGAACGAGATAACGGATGAGGGATTTCATAGGCTGGCGGTTATGGGATCTTGATCTGGGTTGTTGGATTTCACTGGAAACTGACCGGAATCACCCGCTCCTCCGTGCGCGGCACGCTCCAGCGCAGGGACGCCTGGGTGCGGGGGTTCTTCCAAGTGATGGTGTCGACGTAGGAACTCCGATAGCGGCGCGCCGTGGTGCCGTCGGCGAGCGTCACGAGACCTTCGTCGCGCTGGGAATAGAGCAGATTTTCGGCGGACACTGGCTTGTAGGCGGCGGCCGCCGCCGGCACGGGGGCCGGCGGTGTGGAGGGCGACCGCAGCAAGGCGACGCCCGCCAGTCCCGCCGCCAGCGGCAGCGCGGTCCACGCCCAAAACCGGCGGCGGGGCGCAGCCAATGCGACGCCAATGTCGGCCGCCACCGCCGGCGCAGGGGCGACCGGGCGCAGGCGCTTCAGCTCAGCCTCGAGTTCGTGCAATTCGTTATCCATGGCAGTCGGCCGCGGTCAGGGCTTCGCGCAGCGCGCCCAGCGCGTAACGGTAACGCGAGGCGGCGGTGTTGGGTGGGATGCCGAGTTGCGCGGCGATTTGTTCAAAGGTGAGTTCGCCCCAGATCTTGAGCACGAGCACCTCGCGCTGCTCGGCCGGGAGGCGGCGGAGCGCGGTCTCGATGGCTTCGCGGCGGTCGTCACCTTCCAGCGGGGTTTCAAAGAGGGGCTCGGTGCTTTCCAGGCCGCCATCAGCCTGCTCTTCGCGGGCACTGCGCCGCGAGTTGCGCCGGGCGAGATCGATGGCCGCTCGCCGGACGGAGGTGAACAGCAGCGCCTGCGGTTCCCCGCCCAAGCCACGCTGATGCCGCCAAAACCGGACGAAGGCTTCCTGCACGACATCCTCGGCGTCCGCAAGTGACCGCGTCCACTGCCGCGCGCAAAGCAACAGTTTCGGGCCGTATCGCTGAAACCAGTCGGTCCAAGATTCATCGTCAGGAATGTCCTCCATGCGTTCGGTTCGGGGGGCTTTCCTGAAAAGCGTCATCGGGGCAGAGTTTTGTCTAATTTCCACGCATTTTGTTTCATCGCCAATGGAAATGGGCAACCGCCACCGGCCCGCGATGGCGGGAGCAAAAAAAAGACCCGGATTGCTCCGGGCCTCGTTCTCGCCAGCCGCTTTGCCGGGCTTACCGCCCGAACAGGCTTTTCCAGCTGATGCGGTATTCAAGTGCCGCCATCGCCAGAAGCATCGCAACGACGCCAAAGCCGATCAGGGAGTCCGCGTTGATTGCGGGGTGAGCTCGGGAAAGCAAATAGGCTGCGGTACCGGTAACACTGAGGGTGACCGCCAAGGTGGTGATTTCGTTCTTCATGATAGGTTTAGTTCTTAGGTCTGTCGCCCAATTTGGGCTGACGGGACAATCATACCCTAGATTTTCAATAGTTGAAATAATAGCTACCTATCATTATCATTGTTTTAGACTATGGAACTACATCAATTGCGTTACGTCGTGGCCGTTGCCGAAACGGGCAATTTCACCCGGGCTTCGGAGCGCTGTCACATAACGCAACCATCTTTGAGCCAGCAGGTTTTGAACCTGGAGCGCGAGGTTGGACACAAGCTGTTCCACCGGCTTGGTCGAAAGGCCGTGTTGACCGAGGCCGGGGCAACATTTTTGGAACGCGCCCGCCGTATTCTCTTCGAAGTCGAGAATGCGGCCAAGGAGCTCAAGGACAGCCCATCACTTGAGCGGACGATTGCCGTTGGGGCGTTGCCAACCATCGCGCCCTATTTGCTCGCGCCGCTGATCGCCCGCTGCCGCGAGACCCATCCCAACCTCACCGTGCATTTGCGTGAGGACTTTCGGGTCGACCTCTGCCGCGCGGTCATCGAGGGGGAACTCGATCTCGCGGTGGTCACCCTGCCCATCAAGGACCACCGACTGTCGATCGAGCCGCTGCTGACCGAGCCTCTCCTGCTCGTGGTGGGCAAGGGCCATCCGCTCGCGAGCCGCCGCGATGTCACCGCCAGCGACCTGGCGGAGGAGACGTTTGTGACCATGGGCGACTCGAGCACGCTCGCCGCCCAGATCCGGATCTTCTGCGGCGACCATAACTTCGCGCCCAAGGTCGGCTACCGCTGCGCCCAGGTCGCGACCCTCAAGCTCTTCGTCGCGATGGGTGCGGGTATTTCCATCCTGCCGCAGGGCGCGCAACTGCCCGCGGACCGCGACTCGCTTTCCTATCTCCGGCTGGCGGGCAGCGCCCCCACCCGCGAAGTCGGCGTCATTCGCCACCTGCAGCGCTACCAAAGCCGCGGCGCGGAGCAGTTCCTCACCCTGCTGCGCGATCAGGCGCGCGCCAGTGCCGGCAACGGCGCGCCCTGACGGTTGCGCTCCCGCCAAAAACCCCAACGGTGTCCCCTTTCATGCCTGCTGCCGGACAACACCATGCCCTCTCGCCGGGCCGCGAACGTGCCACGCTGCTCATGCTCGGCGCGGTGCAGTTCACCAGCGTCCTCGACTACATGATCATGATGCCGCTGGGCGCGCAGCTCATGCGGGTGTTCCAGATCACGCCGGCGCAGTTCACCCAGCTCGTCGCCTGCTACGGGCTGGCCGCGGCGGTGAGCGGCTTTGCCGGCGGGTTTTTCATGGACCGGTTCGACCGCAAGCGGGCGCTGCTCGTGCTCTACACGGGATTCGGACTCGCCACGCTGGCCTGCGGACTCGCGCCCACCCACCATTGGTTGATGGTGGCGCGGCTGGCCGCGGGCGCGTTCGGGGGGCTCGCCGGCTCCATGGTTACCGCGATGGTGGGCGACATCATCCCGCCGGCGCGGCGGGGTCGCGGCATGAGCTTCGTCATGTCGGCGTTTCCCGTGGCCTCAGTGCTGGGCGTGCCGGCCGGACTCGTGCTCGCCGGCAAATTCGGTTGGCACGCGCCGTTCTTCATGATCGCGGGCTGCGCCGCCGCCAACCTCGTGCTCGGGTCCATCGCGCTCCCGCATCTCCGCACGGCGGTCCACGGCCACAATCCCCGGCGCCAGATGCGCGAGATCCTCTCGCACGGCCTGCATCTGCGGGCTTTCGCCGTCGGCACGGTGATGGTGATGGCCGGCGGCGTGCTGATCCCGTTCATCGCGCCCTCCTTCGTCGCCAACGTCGGCCTGGATGAAAAACTCCAGCTCCCCTTGGCCTATGTCGCGGGCGGCCTCGCCACGATGATCAGCATGCCGGTGATCGGCTGGCTCTGCGATCACATGGACCGGTTGCGGCTGCTGACCATCCTCTCGGCGGCGGCGGCGGTCGTCGTGCTCGTGCTGGTCCGGCTGGGCCCGTCCTCGCTCGGCGTTGCCGCGCTCGTGATGGCGTCCTTTATGGTCACGATGTCCGGCCGGTTCACCCCCGCGATGACGATGATCACCAACGCCGTGGAGGCGCGTTACCGCGGCGGCTTCATGAGCGTCAACGCCGCGCTCCAGCAGGCCGCCAGCGGCCTGGCCAACGTGCTCGCGGGGTTTTTTGTCACCCGCGACGCCGCCGGCCATCTCATCGGCTACCCAGTGCTCGGCTATGTCTCCATCGGCTTCTTTGTCCTGACCGTGCTGTGTGCCGTGGAACTGCGCGCCGCGGCCCCGCATGTCTCCACCCCCGCGAGGACCGACGAGCATCCGCCCGCGCCCGCCGAGGCCGCCGCCTAAGATGAACCCCGCCGCCGGAACCTTTGTCGCCGCCGCCGACCCCCGGGTGCCGCACCGCCCGGAGCTGCTCGCGCCCGCCGGCGACTGGGAGTGCGCCCGCGCGGCGGTCGAGAACGGCGCCGAGGCGATCTACTTCGGCCTCGAGCGTTTCAATGCGCGCATGCGCGCGAAGAATTTCACCTCGGCGGACCTGCCGGCGCTGATGGAGTTTCTCCACCGCCGCGGCGTCCGCGGCTACGTCACGTTCAACACGCTCATCTTCCCGTCCGAGCTCGCGGAGGCCGGGGACTGCCTGCGCGCCATCATCGCGGCGGGGGTCGACGCCGCCATCGTGCAGGACATCGGCATCTGCCGGCTGATCCGCGCACTCTCGCCGGATTTCCCGATTCACTGCTCCACGCAGATGACCATCACGAGCGCCGCCGGCGTGGCCTTCGCGCGCGATCTCGGCGCGCAGCTGGTGGTGCTCGCGCGGGAGAATTCCCTCGCCGACATTGCCAAGATCAACGCCGCGCAATCCGCCGCGGAAGTGCAGCTGCCGCTCGAGGTCTTCGTGCATGGCGCGCTCTGTGTCGCCTACTCGGGCCAGTGTCTCACGAGCGAGGCGCTTGGCGGCCGCTCCGCCAACCGGGGTGAGTGCGCGCAGGCCTGCCGGATGCCCTACGACCTTATTTCCGACGGGCAGCAGGTTCCGCTCGGTGACCGGCGCTACCTGCTGAGCCCGCAGGATCTCTCCGGCCTCGACGTCCTGCCCGAGCTGGTCCGCGCCGGCGTCGCCTCGCTCAAGATCGAGGGGCGGCTGAAGTCGCCCGAATATGTCGCCAGCATCACGCGCGTTTACCGGCAGGCGCTGGACCAGGTCATGGCGGACCTGGAGGGCGCCGCGTTGCCAAAGGCCTTTGATCCCGCCGGCGCCCGCTACGAGCTCGAGATGAGTTTCTCCCGCGGGCTCTACACCGGCTGGTTTCGCGGTAACAACAATCAGGAGCTCGCCCACGCCCGCTTCGGCACCAAGCGCGGCGTGTTCTTGGGTGAGATCATCCGCGTCACCGGCGAAAGCATCGCCCTGCGCCTCGCCGCGCCCCTCAAGCCGGGGGACGGCATCGTGTTCGACGCCGGCACCCCCGACGAGCAGGAGGAAGGCGGCCGCGTCTACCAGGTGGCGACCTCGCGCGAGGGTGAGACGACCGTCCGCTTCGGCCACGGCGACATCGACTGGCGCCGCGTGCGCACCGGCCAGCTCGTCTGGAAGACCAACGACCCCGCCCTCGACCGCGACGTGCGTGCCTCGTTCACCGGCGATCAGATTCGGTTCCAGCGCCCGATCATGTTCGAGGTCCACGGCCGCACGGGCACGCCCCTCACGCTCATTGCCGACGACGGCCACGGCCACGTCGTCAAAACCGAGTCCGCGGTCCCGCTCGCCCACGCCACCAAGCAGCCGCTCACCGCCGCCCGCCTGCACGAGCAGCTCGGGCGCCTCGGCGGCACGCCGTTCCAGCTTGGGGAACTGCGCTCCTTCCTCGAGGGCGACGTGATCCTGCCGGTGAGCGAACTCAACCGCCTCCGCCGCGAGTCGGCCGCCGCACTGGAAAAGCTTCGCGCCCAGCCACTGCGCTGGACGATGACGGGCTACCGCCAGCCCGCCTCGGCCAAGGCTGCGGCAGACAAGCCGGAGATCCAAAACATTGCGCCGGAGCTGATCGCCGTCATCCGCCTTCTCCCGCAGCTCGAGGCCGCCTGGGCCGCCGGCGCCCGAACAATCTACTGCGAGTTTGAGAACCCCAAGCACTACCGCGACGCCGTCACCCGCTTCCGGGAGCTCCAAGCCGCCGATGCTGACGCGGCTACTTCCCATCTTCCATCTCCTAGCTCCCAACTTCCATCGACGACATCGTCGTCGATCTGGGTCGCCCCGCCCCGCGTCTTCAAACCCGGCGAGGAGTGGATCCTGCAGCAGGTGCGCTCGTGCGACGCGGACGGCTACCTCGTCCGCAATTACGACCACCTCGCGTTTTTCGCCGGCGACCGCCGCCGCGGGGACTTCTCGCTCAACGTGGCCAACCAGCTGACCGCGGATTATTTCATCCACGACCGGGGCCTCGAGCGCGTGACGGCGAGCTACGACCTCAACTTCGCCCAGCTCGAGTCACTGCTGCAGGCCGCGCCCGCCGCGTGGTTCGACCTCACCGTGCACCAGCACATGCCGATGTTTCACATGGAGCACTGCGTGTTCTGCGCGTTCCTCTCGACCGGCAAGGACTACCGCGACTGCGGGCGGCCGTGCGACACGCACCGGGTCACGTTGCGCGACCGGGTCGGGGCCGAGCTGCCGCTCAAGGCCGACGCCGGCTGCCGCAACACGGTGTTCAACAGCCGCGCCCAGACCGGGGCCGAATACGTCGCCCGCCTGCTGGAACTCGGGGCGCGCAGCTTCCGCGTCGAGTTCGTCAACGAGGAGCCCGCCGAGGTCACCCGCACGCTCGCGCGGTACCGGCAGCTGCTTCACGGCGAGATCACGGGCGCCGACCTCTGGCGCGAGCTGAAGCTGCTCAATCAGCTCGGCGTCACGCGCGGCCAGATGGAAACCGCGCCGCAGGTCATCCACCGGAAGACATGAGCGGCGAATGCGGCCGCAGCATCGCTGCCTGCCGGGAAATGATTCAGAGCTTTTGCCCCGAGCCCAGCAGGCTGACCGCGCCGGCCACGATCAAGACGCCGCCGCCGACAAAATACCAGGTGGCATCCGTCACGTGTTCTTTGCCATCGACCTTGTTGGCGACGGTGGCCGAGGCGGAGTCAATGTTTCCCGCCACGGAGCTGCGGCGTGAGTTTCCGAGATAGCAGACGTAGATCCCGACGATGATCAGGATGAGGCCGATGATTTTTTTGGAGGACATGGGGATGGGGGTTGAGGTGACACTGACCGCCTTGGCCGTCCAAGGGAACGAAAGAGATGGCTGCTGGCACCCGCCTAGCGCTGGGGCTGGCGGCGCAGGGAGAAGATGACCCGCCCGGCGCTGAAGATCGCCGGGGTCCAGCGCAGGAGGGACGTGAGGATGCCGGCGCGCGGAAGCAGCGTTCGCTTCAGGAGCAGGGCCAGCGGAATTGTCGCGAGCCTGGCGAGGGGCCGGATCTTTCGCCACAGCACCACGGCCCGATCCAGCCAGATCAGCGGGCGCACCGCCCCGGCGGCCGCCACGGCGCATTCCACCCGGCGCGCGGCAATCCGTTGCCGCAACGCCGCCTTATATACCTCCAGCCCGGCTAACTCTCCGTGCGGATACATGCGCGGTCGGCCTTGATCTCCTGCAGGGTGGCGGCAAAGGGCGGCGGTTGCCGGCTGAGGTAGCGGCGGAAACTGATGACAATGGCCACGGCCGCTCCGCCGTAAACCAGGGTCAACCCGCCGAGCGCGGCCAGTCGCGCGTTTTCCCAGAGCAGGTAGACAAGCGTGATGCTGGCGAACGTGATTGCCATCATGCCGGTAAAGATCGCCGCGCTGATCCAGATGAAAATCTGGATCAAGCGGCGTTTCTCCTCCTGCAGCTCAACCGAGACCAGCTCGACCCGGTCCTGGACCGTCGCGAACAGGCTGTCGGCGAGCGCGCGTACCGAGTGCAGGATGCCCGGCGAATCAGCAGGCGGGGATTCCATCGCCGAGATCATTTACTTGCTCCGGCGGCCGAGCAGCACTCCGACCAGCAGGCCGAGGCCGGCGGCCACGGCGATGGCCTGGTAGGGGTTCTCGCGAATCGTCTCGTCGGTGTACTTGGCTCCGGCCACGACCTTCTTCTTGGCGCCTTCGTAGAGGTCGGACATGCGCTCGTGCATGATTTCGTAACGTGCGCGCAGCGCACCCACGGCTTCGTCGGTGGTCTCGCCCACCGATTCACTGATCATTTTTTCCGCTTCGGCGACCAGCGTCTGAAGCTCGGTAAGCAGTTCCTTGGGCGTGTGCGTGGCGGTGGATTTGTTATTTTTCATGGGAATTCGGATTAGTTGAACTTGAGTGACTGACTGGGGTGACTGACACGGGAACTGGCTGGCGGTTCACGGCCGGTTCCGGCTGGGACCCGGCGGGGTCATGAGGCACCATGGAAAAACGCGGGTGCATCCGGGCATGGCGGTTGGCGGCCAGAAAATTCTCCCGCGCCCCGCGCAGCATTCCGACCAGGCCGGCAGTGGCGGCGAGCCCGCCGCCGATGATCAGCCAGGTGTTTGTGTGCGTGGGTGCGCGGGTGAAGATGCGCGAAAAACCGGAGCCGATTTCATCCGACGCGCTGACGCCGTAGGTGACAAAGATTGCGCCGCCAACAAATAGCGCGAGGGCGAGAGGTTTGTTCATGGGATGCAGGTGGGCGGTCGATGAGTCAGGATCCGGGGCGGTCATACCCGGGCGTTGACCGGCTAGCCTGACCGCGCCTTCGCCTGCAGGCCATTAAGCGCTTCTTTTACTCCCAGTGCGATGGGGTGAAACCCTATCGCCCACCCCTCCGGAGCCCGGGGCCGGCGTCAGCGCGGCACGAGGAACTGGAACGTCGTCCCCCGCCCCGGCTCGCTCGTACACGTGATGCTCCCGCCGTGCGCCACCACAATCTCGCGGGCGATGGCGAGGCCCAGGCCGACCCCGGGAGTGGCCTGGCCGGGCGCGCGATAGAAGCGGTCGAAGACGTGCGGCAGGATCTCGGCCGGAATGCCCGGGCCCTCGTCGCCCACGGAAAAACGAATGAAGCCGAGCGGGGCCGCCGCCACGCCGAGCGTGATCCGCCCGCCGGGAGGGGAATACTTGGCCGCGTTCGTCAGCAGGTTGATGAACACGTGGCGGAGCCGGCCGCGGTCCACGTTCACGCTGGCCCCCGCCAGCTCGGGCTCGAGGCTCACGGCCAGGGACAGCCCGGCGGGCTCGACAAAGCCGCGCGCCTCGGCGGCCACTTCGTCCAGCAGCTCCCGGACCGCCACGGGCGCATGGGCGAGGCTCGACGCCCCGCTTTCCAGGCGCGCGAGGTCGAGCAGGCTGTCGAGGATCCGCAGCAGCCGGTCGGCCTCGTCGCGCGCCGTCTCCAGCAGCTCGCGCTGGGTGGCGTTGAGGCCCTCGAGCTTCTGCTCGAGCAGCAGGTACACCGCCATGCGGAGGGTGGTCAGGGGTGACTTGAGCTCGTGGCTGACCGTGCCGACGAGGTTGGTCTTCGCGTCGTCCAGCAGCCGGAATTTCGTCACGTCCTGCAGGATGACGGCGGCGCCCTTGAACTCGGTGAGCTTGTCGCCGATCGCGAGGATGCGCGGCAGATAATGGCGGTCCTCGCGGCCGACCCGGAGCGTGACCACCTTCGCGTAGTCGGTGGGCAGGTAATGGCTGCCGGTCCGGAGCACCTCGGCCAGTGGCCCGGCCAGCGCGGGCGGGAAACCCGCGGCGAAATCCGGGGACTGGGCGAGCTGGTCGGCCGCCGGGTTGCGCACCTCGTGCGTCCCGTCCCGGCCCACCACGAACACCGGCTCGGGCGTCGAGGTGAGCGTGGCCTCCATCGTGCGCTGGGTGCGCAGGACTTTCGCGAGGGTGGCGTCGCGGTAGGCCCGCAGCTGCGCCGCCATGGTGTTGAAGGCGCGGCCCAGCTGCCCGAGTTCGTCCCGCGTGGTCACGGGCACCTCGCGGTCCAGGTCGCCGCCCCCCAGCGCGACGGCGGAGGCGGTGAGCGCCGAGATCGGCCGGAGGAAGGATTCGGCGAGGCGCCAGGCCAGAAAAAAGAAGAGCCCGACCGCGACCAGCATCGCGGCGACGAGCAGGCGCAGCGTGTCATCGATCCGGCTTGTCACGCGGGCCTCGGCGCCGATGACCTCCTGGTGATCGCGGTCGAGGAGTGCGTCGAGGGCCTGGTTGACGGCAAAAAACGCCGCCTCATTCCGCTTGAGCAGTTCCAGCGTGTTGAGCTCGCCGAGGTGCAGGGTCTCGTCACCCACCTGGTTGAAGGCCTGAAACTGGGCCTCGAGCGCGTTCAGCAGCTCGGTTTTTTCCCGCCCCGGCTGCGCCAGCAGCTCGTCGTTGAGCGCGCGCTTGAACCGGGTGCGGCCCTCCACGAAGCGCGGCAGCGCCCCCGCGGGGTCGCCCTTGCGCGCATCGACCAACGCGGCATTCATCCCCGCCGCCGCCTCGCGCAGGTCCTGCACGACCCGGATGGAGTGGAAGCCGCGGGCCAGGATGCCCTCGACGGATTCGCCCAGCTCCTGGCTGGTGCGGACTGCATAGACGCACACCACCAGGAACAGCAGGAGGAGCGGCAGCAGGCCGAGGGTGAGGCGCGTGCGGAGCATCGCGGGGGAAAGCCTAGAGCAGACCGAGCTTCTGGCGCTTGCGGTAGAGGGTGGCGGGATCGATGCCCAGCGTCCGCGCGGCGTCGTCAAGGTTGCGGGAGAGGGCCAGGATCCGGCGGAGGTGCTCGGTCTCGAGCGCGTCCAGCGTCACCCGCGCCCCGACGGCGACCGCCGGGTCGGCCGGCGTCCCGAATTCCTCGGGCAGGTCGCAAAGCTCGATCGTCTCCCCGCTGGCCAGGATGGTGGCGCGCTCGATGACGTTGCGAAGCTCCCGGAGGTTGCCGGGCCACGGGTAGCCGGCAAACGCGGCGAGCACGGCGGGTGAGAACGCCGTGAGTTTCTTGCCGAGGCGGGCGGCGAAAAATTTCCGGTAGCTCTCGGCGAAGCGCGCGAGGTCGCCCGGCCGCTCGCGCAACCCCGGCAGCACGACCGTGATGACGTTGAGCCGGTAAAACAGATCCTCCCGGAACCGGCCGGCCTTCACCTCCTCGGCGAGGTTGCGGTTCGTGGCGGCGATCACCCGCACGTTGGCGCGGCGCGGCCGGGCTTCGCCGACCCGCTCGTACTCGCGCTCCTGGAGCAGGCGGAGGAGCTTGGGCTGGATCTCGGGCGCCAGCTCGCCGACCTCGTCGAGGAACAGCGTGCCGCCCTCGGCGGCCGCCACCTTGCCAAACCCGTCCGCCACGGCGCCGGTGAACGACCCCTTCGCGTGGCCGAACAGCTCGGCCTCGAGCAGCTCGCGGGAGAGGCTCGGACAG
>Ga0302322_100005079_pt1 | contig 11524 bp, 6 predicted proteins | sample Fen_T0_2_FD_203757 | JGI IMG/M metagenome (GOLD analysis project Ga0302322, IMG submission 203757) | Peat permafrost microbial communities from Stordalen Mire near Abisko, Sweden - Fen_T0_2 | ecosystem: Environmental > Terrestrial > Soil > Wetlands > Permafrost | place: Sweden: Abisko... | reverse complement strand
GATCGCTGGCAGCGGTCCAAAGCGTGTAGTCGGCCAGGATGTTGCCGTGCTCGTCCTTCTCGTGTTCGCGGGCTGCGCCTTTGGGAATATCGAAGTTGTTCAGAACGTGGAACGCCTCAAGAACGGCGTCGTCGCCGGTTTTGGATGGGAGCACCGACTGGCTGAACGCGACGGCACGCACGAAACGTGACGGTGGCGTGAAGTCTCCCGGCATGCCCAGCATCCCCGAGCCCTGGCCGAAAGGCGTGAGGGTGACCGTCCCGAGCTTCACGGGAGGAACGTTGGACAGGGAGAAATTGACGTAATTACGCAGGTTGGTCATTTGCCAATCGAAGGTTGGGGAGTTGGTGACCACGCCCAGCGAATTGTCATAGACGTTGAGTTTGCCGCCGGCATACTCGATGACGATGCTCTTGCCGGTGGCGTCGTGAACGACGTAATGGACAGGTGGTGCGAATCCCCAAGCCTTGAACACGACGGCAGGGACGACGACATTGCCGATGTTGGCTTTCACGTCGTCCACCCCAGCAAAGTTCTCCAGCAGCCACGAGCCCACTTCCCACGGGGCGATGGTCTTGCCTGCATCCGCAGCGGTATAGGGCATGTACTCCGCTGAGGTCGGGAAGTAAAAGGTGCCGACCGCGAGACCCTTCTCATTGAAACCGTCAAAAATAAAGGGGAGCCCTACGCCATTGGCTCCCAGGCTGGCGTACTTCGATTTCCACTTGAGCCCTTCCTTGCCATCGGGAGTCGTCCCTACCCGCGCATAGCCCCGCGGGATCATTACCACATTGGAGTGGATGTCGCTGGCAAACTCCAACGTTCGCGCGTGGACCACGGTGCCGTCCTCCGCGATCAGGCGGATGCCGGTGCAAGCCTGCATGGACTGTCCCGCGCCACTCACCAACAGCACGGCAGCGATCGCCGAAGTAAGGGCCTTGCCTAAGACTTGAGATTGAGTCATGAGTATCTTCCTTTTCATGGCAGTTCGTGTCATGGGGATTGCGGAGTCCCTGGCCAATCACGGCACTGGCGTGCGGAACGAATTCCGTTCGGATCAATGACTTCGTTACGAATGAGAAATCGCACGCCAGCCGTCAGCTCCGCAATTGGATATTAGTCCAATACCCTTATCGGCACATGGCAGATGAATCTTGCGCGTCGAATGTGGCCTTTGCGAATCGTGCGGCGCCCGCCTTTGCAGGTTGCTCGTACTGAATGAATGATTGGGTGCTGCCATCGCGTGTTGCGGAGGTGCTTGATCAACCGGCCAGCGGCAACTCAACGACGAATATTGCTCCACTGCCGGAGTGGTCGTTCAGTTCAATGCGACCGCCCAGCGATTCGACAATCGATTGGCAGATCGATAACCCCATTCCCAGGCCAGTCGTCTTGGTAGTGAAGAACGGTTGGAAGAGTCGTTCCCGCACCTCCGCGTTCACGCCTGGGCCGCTGTCCTCGACCCGGATGGTTCCCACGCTCGCACCCGGCTCGATCGCCGTCCGAATCGTGAGGCGGCGCTCGGTGGGAATGTCGGTCATGGCGTCCAATCCATTGCTGGTCAGATTCAGTACGACCTGCTGCAGGGCAACGTGGTCTCCCGTCACCCGCACGGCGCTGGGGAAGGTGGCAAGTTCGATGCGCATTCCTCGCAGCGTAGCTTCATTTCTGACGATCCTGGCAACACCGGCTGCGATCTCGTTAAGGTCCACCTGCTCAACCACCACCTTTTCCTTCTTGAGCATCGCACGCATGCCCTGAATTACCCCGCGCGCCCGCTTATCATCGCGAGTGATGTCGTCGAGCGCCTCGCGAATCTCCACCATGTCTGGATTGGGTCGGTCGGCGAAGCGTTGCGCCGCCTCGGCGTTACTCATGATGGCAGCAAGCGGCTGCGAGAGTTCATGCGCCAGCGAGGCGGCCAGTTGTCCCATCGCGGCAACACGATTCAGGTGGTAGATCTCGGTCCGCGACTGGATTCGCTCCATCTCCGCTTGCTTTCGCTGGGTGATATCAAGGTGCACGACCAGGCTCCCACTCTGTTCTTGCGGCAGTTGCAGGGCGCGAACTTCAACCCATCGCCCTTCTGAAGGGAGAGACAACTCGGCAGTTGCACTCGTCCGCGACCCGGCAATCACCTGCTCGATGGACGCGGCGCCCGCAAATCCATCCTCGAGGCCAATCAGCTTGCGGAGATACTGGCTGTACTTGAGTCCCGGTCGCGCCGCGTCTAGACCGGCGTACGCGATTGCCGCGGCTTGCCCGTCGATCTGGTTGGTCCTCAGGATCTCTCCCTGCCGGTTCACCAGTAACGCCAGACCCGGCAGCGACGCGAGCATGGCAGAGTTCAAGTCTTCTTCTTTCTTTCTGCGTTGCCGTTCAATCAAAAGAAACGCCACCAGGAAGAGCAGAAGAATCATCACAGACGCAAAGCCCACGATGTAGCGGCCGTACTGCTCCCAAGCCGTCGGTTGCCGATAGAGCACGGTAGCGTTCTTCGGCAGCGCGCTTTCGGAAATACCCCAGCGTTTCAATTGCCGCCAATCCACAATGAACGAGTTCTTTACTTCCACTGCGGGCAGACTCTCAGGATCGGCACCGTTGAGCAACCGGCCCAACTGCTCGCCGACGACGACCGCTGAGTGTTCAACGCCAAGCACGGCGCCTCCGACGATACCTTTGCCCATGGCCATGTCGGAATCGGCAAACATGGGAGCATTGGCACTTGGGTAGAATTCTTCGACTAACTGCGGGACATCCAATCGCTGGCCGTTTGGCTCGAACAGGAAGGAGCCGATTACGATTATCGTTTGATCGGGAAGGGAACTGATGCGTGCCTTGGCCTCCTCTAATGAGAGGCCGGTAGCTTCGATAATGTCCAATCCGGCGTTTAGCGCCCGGATCGACTTCACGATTTCGGCATTGGTTCGCTTGTCTCGTTGCGACGCTCCACCAAGTACGATGACTCGCCGGGTGCTGGGAAGCATCTGCAGCGCCGAGCGAACGCTCTCGGTATTGTTCAGGGCAAGAAGCACTCGAGACGATCGAGGGATCGATCCGGGGTTCGCCCAGCTCTCTTCGTCGATCAATACCAGAAGGAGAGAAGCTTCCGGCCAAAATCGTGCTCGCAGGTTCTCTGCTAGACGGGAAGGGGGAAAAGTGACGGCTACGATGGCGTCGAACTTCAGTCGGCTGTATTTATAGGCGATCCAATCGTCAATTCTCGCGGGAAAGTTTTCCGGCTCCGGGGGAATTGGGCCGACATTCTCCGTCGAAACGTCTACGCTACCCGAAAACGAAGATTTCAGTCCCTCTTGTATGCCCTTCAAAAAGATTGCGCTGCCGGGACGGGATGCCTCAAAAGGCAGCAAAACCAGGACCCGCTTGGGAGGAGCCGACGCAGCTGCCTCGCTGCGAGGCGCAAGCGGCCCTGCCGCTACAAGCAGCAGGAGAACCAGCCCGATCTGTTTCGCATTCCGCATTGCTAGCGTGTTCTGGGGTGCTTCCAGAGATTATAGGGGTCGGCCCAAACCAACGTACCCAAAGATGTCATCTCCAGAACCCGGAATCGCCTGCGTCGTTCGTGTTAGTCACAAGGTCCAATTGCCTCCATAGAAATAACTGGGTATTTTGTGGTGGGAGTGATCTTTTACCTTTGTAGCCCCCCGCACCAGATGTTGGGGCAAATGATTGAAAAGGCCATAGAACCCATTCGAATCGCACTCATTGACGATGACTCATCCCTTCGCAGCGCTGTCTCGCGACTGTTGCGTTCGCACGACTACGCTTGTAAGTCCTACGAATCGGCTGAGAGCGCTCTTGCCGATCCGGATTTGCAGACCATGCGTTGCCTGGTGATCGATGTGCAACTTTCGGGCATGAGTGGCTTTGCGCTGCGTGACCGCTTGCGCCAGGACGGTATTCCGGTTCCTTGTCTCTTCATTACGGCGCACGCAGAAACGGATTCTCCCGAGTGGAAACGTTCGGTCGGACACAATCCCTGCGTCATCAAACCGTTTGATGAATCGCAGCTTCTGTCGGCAATCGACAGACTGCTCGAGGACCAACCTCGGGCCACTTCGCCGTAGTACCATAGCCGAGTCCCCTCCCAGATCCAAGGGGCCGGAGTGTTGCTGTGGAGCCACCGGAGGCCACACAGAGAATTGTCCACATCGTCGACGATGACGCGAACCTGCTGCGCGGAGTCTCGCGCCTCCTGCGCTCCCATGGATACACTCCCTGTGCGTACAATTCGGCTGCTGAGTTTCTAGACGCTGGAATTCCCACCGGACCCTCATGCCTGCTGCTCGATCTCAACATGCCGGGAATGACCGGACTGGAGTTGCAGCAGGTTATCGCGGAATGCGAGTCCCGCCTGTCCATCGTCTTCATCAGCGGGGAGGGCGATGTTCCCGCCACGGTCAAGGCCATGAAAGCTGGCGCGGTGGACTTCCTGACCAAGCCGTTCGATGGCGACGCCCTGGTTGCCGCGATCGATACCGCACTGGGCCGCTCTCACGCCGCTCACGCTTCCGAGGATGCTTTGCAAAAGGACTGGGAGCTGTTCCAATGCCTTAGCCGGAGAGAGCGGCAGGTCTGTTTGCTCTTTGCCCAGGGCCTGCTGAACAAGCAGATCGCCGGGGAACTCGGCACCACGGAAAGAACCATCAAGGCGCAGCGTGGGAGCGTGATGCGAAAGCTCGGCGCTGGCTCCGTTCCGGACGTAGTTCGTCTCGTCGAGCGGCTTCGCGATGCCGGACGCCTGCCAGGCTAAGCTGTCCAACAATTGCTTGGAAATCTTGCTGGCGTGCCCAGCGCAGGTTTGGCCGTGTTGCGCGCTCAAGCACCAAGAAGCGGCGCGAACATAGCTGCCATCAGGCTCCGACTATTCCATGCGCAATGCCTGCATGGGCTCGATTCTGGCCGCGCGTCGCGCCGGGATGAACCCTGCCAAGGCCGCCGCCAGTGAGAGCACGAGCACGGCTATCGAAATACTCAAGGGGTCATAGGCGCGCACCCCATACAACTGGTCAGCCACAAAACGTCCAGCGATCAGCGCCACGACAACTCCCAGCGCCAATCCCAGGCCCACCAGCAGGAAGGCGCCGCGCAGCACCATGCGCACCACGTTGCCGCGGTCCGCTCCTAAGGCCATGCGCAATCCAATCTCGCTGGTGCGCCGGGCCACGGCATACGACGTGATGCCATACAGGCCGACCGAGGCTAGCACCAGCGCCAGCACTCCAAATAGCATGGCCAGGCGGGCGATGAGTCGCTCGTTGTTGAAGTTATCGGCTACCTGGTAGTCGAGCGAATGCAGGTCGATCACGGTCAGGTTGGGATCGACGTCTGCAAGAGTCTGTCGCACCAGCGTGTCCACATTCGGTGGCGGCTGCTGGAAATGCAGCGTCACCGAGTTGACGTAGAGTGACCGGCCCTCCGCCATGGCTTCGTTGGGCGTCGTCACCTTCAACTGCTGCGTCAGCGGACGAAAATACATGGGCCGGACTTCGCGGCCGGGATTGGTGTACTTAGCGTCAGCCACGATGCCCACAATTTCGAAGGCCCCGGCAAACTTATGTTCAAAGATGCCGAAGTGGCGGCCGATGGGGTCCTCCTTGGGAAAGAACTTCTTGACGAATGCCTGGTTTACGACGGCCACCATCTGTGAGGTCGCGGTGTCAGCGTCGGTGAAGCCGCGTCCCCGAATCACCGGCTGCCCCACCGTCTCGAAGAATTTCGGACTGACCCGGTCCCACGAGGAGCCGTTGTGCTCGTTCGGCCCAGGCTCGGGCCTGCCCTCAACTTGGACCCCCTCACCCCAGTTGTTTCCTTCGAGCGTGCTATACAACGCGAGTCCAACACTCTGCACGCCAGGCAGCGCACCGAAATGCTGCTCGAGCGATTGATATAGCGCAGGTAGTTTCTCTGGGGTATATCCGGCCCCCGCCGGATCGAGATGAACCACATAACGGTTAGCCGTCTGAATGCCGAAATTCTGGTGCTCCAGATTGCGCAGGCTGGTGGTCAGCAGCCCAGCGCCGATTAGCAGCAGGATCGACAGCGCCGCCTGCAGCACGATCAAAGACTTCTGCGGCAGGGAAGCGCGGTCACGGGTCGAGCGGTTTACTCCGCGCAGCGCTTCCGCCGGATCGGAGTGCGAAGTGATCCATGCCGGTACGATACCGAACACCATTCCAGTGATGAGCGAAAGCAGAAATGCAAATCCCAGCACCGGCAGCGACGGGCTCGCCTGGATTGGCAAATGAGTTGCGTCGGGAAATGCCAGCGAAAGGATTGTGCGCGTGCCCGCGTAGGCCACCGCCAGTCCTGCCGCTCCGCCTATGCATGATAGGAGTACGCTCTCGGTCAACATCTGGCGGATAAGCCGGCTGCGCGCCGCACCCATCGCCATGCGTATTGAGGTCTCCGCCTTGCGGGTCGCGCCCCTCGCCAGTAGGAGATTTGCCACGTTGGCGCACGCCACCAGCAGTAACAAGCCCGAAATCGTCATCAGAATGTAGAGCTTCTTGCCGGTCTCCTGCTGCAGGTTTTGAATGCCTGCGCCACCGGGCACAATCACCACGTGTTGCTTCGGGATCACTGCCGATCCGCCGCTCTGGGTGTATGCCTCCTGCGTACCGAGCCATACACGGAGCGTGGTGGACATCTTCGCCTGGAGCGATCCGATGTTTACACCTGGCTTCACGCGTCCGATTGCATACAGCCAATTGCTCTCCGCCACGTGCATTAAGGAATTTTCCCGTTCGAGTACCGGTTCGACCGCCAGCGGAATCCAGAGATCGGGAGGGTTTTGACGAATTCGGTCCCCGAAGAACCCAGGTGGGGCAATCCCCACCACCGTCACTGGCTGGCCCTGCACATAGAGCGTGGAACCCACCATCGCTGGATCGCCCCCGTAATCGGACCGCCAGGCCTGATAGCTCATCACCACCGCGGGAGCAGCGCCCGTCGTATCGTCGGTCGGCGTCATCATGCGTCCAGCAAACGCACCGATGCCAAAGGTGGAAAAGTAATTCCCGGAGACATATTCGCTACGCAGTGACTTGGCGGGCTCCGAGCCTCGCCGCACCGCCATGGTGTTTTGTCCGGACTGCATGGCCGCCAGTTGCTCAAACTCCGGCGTCGAATCGCGGAGATGGCGGTACAGGTCGCAGGAGAAGAGATCGAAGTCCCCATCGTCGTCGAGGAATCCGCCATTGACGCAGCAGTCGTCTTTGTCGCCCACCCGGTAGAGCGTCTTGGGGTCGACCACCGGCAGCGACTTCATCAGTACCGCATGCACCAGCGTGAAGATGGCAGTGTTGGCGCCAATTCCCAGCGCGATGGTGAGAATGACCGTGAGCGCAAACCCAGGGGACTTGCGGAATTGCCGGAACGCGACGCGAATGTCGTGCATGCAGAACTCTCCTACATCCCGTGTTATATGCACTTACGCTGCCAAGCCGCGAGAAGTTCAATCAACCGATTTCATTGATGTCACGCAGCTTGGGGGCCCTGGAATGCTGTCCATCTCAGACGCGTGCTGCCCGATTTCGGACACCCCATAACCAAGGTCTGAGGAAGCGACTGTTTGGACAGAGCCCTCGTCTGAAAGTCCCCGTGACGCCCGCCACCCCGCCTCCTGCTATGATTCCGCCGAACCCAAACGCAATCTACTTTCGGGCGGCATCATGGAACTCGACTGGACCCAAGGGGAACTCTACGAGGGGCGACGCTGCTTCGATTCCGGCGCTTACTTCGAGGCGCACGAACATTGGGAGTTGGTTTGGCTCGCGGCCGACGAGCCCGAAAAGACGTTCCTGCAGGCGCTGATCCAGGTGGCTGCTTCCTTCCACCATTTTCAACGTGGCAACTACGCGGGAACCACTTCGTTATTGCGATCGGCGTTGCGCCGCTTGGATGAATTTCCCGAGACTTTTGCTGGCGTTGCCCTAATACCGCTTCGCGCAGCAATTCGCCTCTGGCTGCATGCGCTTGAAACGATCCCGCCGACCACCGTTCCGCCCGTGCCCCGCCTTGAATTGGCGGTGGACAGGACAGTTTCGTAGAACGCTTCGCGCGCCCGTGGCGGACACTCAACAGCTCTCGACTCTACCGGACGCGCTCGAGCACCAGAGCTGTACTGTCGTAGTCGCCGGTCAACGACACCTGGAGCCCCGCTCCCATCAGTACAGAGCCTTGGACCGTGCTCTCGCCTTTGTACTTGGAAGCATCAAGTGGGCGGATACTGTACCTTGCTCCCGGATCCAGACCCTGCAGCACGACCGTGGGATAGTCCAGTCCAAAGCGCTGCGAATGAAGGTAAGCGAGCAAGACCGCCTGCGACCCATCCTGAGCGACGTACTCCACCTGCGAATCTCCGCCCGTCCCCGGACTAGTAAGCCGGTACAGCGAGCCAGTTTGCACAGTCGGGCGAATGCCCTTATAGAAAGCAATCAGGCGAGTGCTAATCTCCATATCTTCGGCAGTCCATTTGTTCAGGTTGCCGCCCACACCCAGCGCTCCCTGCATGGCCACGAGGAAACGGAACTGCAACGGGGTGGTGCGTTTGTCGAGAAAATTGGGCACGTCCGTCACCCACGCCACCATCACCTGGGGCGCATAAGCATGAGTGAATCCGTCCTGGATCGACAGGCGATCGAGCGCATCGGTGTTGTCCGAGGTCCACACCTCATCGGTGTAGCGGAGAATGCCCAGGTCCACGCGGCCGCCTCCGCCCGAACACGACTCGATTTCAAGCTTCGGATGCTTCTGGCGCAATCGCGCGAGAATTTCGTACAGGTTTCGTATGTACTGGACGTAGATTTCTTTCGGTTCCGGCGTGGTGTCCCATCCCGGCTCTGACCAGTTGCGGTTGTAGTCCCACTTCAGAAACGCGATGTCATTTTCCGTGACCAGCTGGTCGAGGAAGCCGAAGACGTACTCCTTCACCTCGGGTTTCGCCAGATTCAAGACCAGCTGGTTGCGTTGCTCGGTGCGCTGGCGATTAGGAAAGCTCATCACCCAATCCGGATGCTTGCGATAAAGATCGCTATCGGGGTTCACCATTTCCGGCTCGACCCACAGCCCGAAGTCCATACCCAGCGAATGCACCCGGTCGATCACCGGCTTCAAGCCATTGGGAAACTTCGTGCGGTTCACCTGCCAGTCGCCCAGGCCTGCATGATCGTCTTTCCGCGCTCCGAACCAACCGTCGTCGATCACAAACCGTTCGATTCCCAGCTTCGCGGCCTTTTCCGCCAGCGCAATCTGCCCGGTCTCGTTCACGTCGAACTCCGTCGCTTCCCAGGAGTTGTAGAGGATGGGCCGCGGCTTCGGATCAGGGCGCGTGGGCAGAATCGCCGCCCTCTGAAAGCGATGCAGGATGCGCGACACTTCGCCGTTGCCGTGCTGCGTGTACCCGGCATAGAATCGCGGCGTCTCCAGCGATTCGCCTGCGGCCAGCACGTACCCAAAATCGTAGGGATTGTAGCCAGCAGTGACCCGCACATTATTGAGCGAAGTACTCTCAAGGGTAATGCGCCAGCTTCCGCTCCATCCCAGTTCTCCAAACCATGCTGGACCGTCACGCTCAGTGGTCGCGCCCGTCCGTCCAATGGCAAACCATGGGTTTGTCTGATGCGACGTGCTGCCGCGCCGGCTTTCCAGTACCAGCATTCCCGTCTGCAAGGGAGCGGTGTGCAGTTGCCACTCGCCAGCCCACTGTCCGGTAAGCCAGCTCCACTCATAGCCCGTGCCCTGCGGCAGGTTCATCGTTGCCGATGCCGACTGCTCGAGGTGAATCGGTTCCTTGCCGAGGTTCTCGACGCGGCTCCAGCGCGCCAGCATGCCCTGCTGATAGGCCTGATAGAAGAGATGCACCGCGATGGGCTGTGCGGTATCGCGTAACGTGATCTCGAGTTGATCGCCAGTCTGGCGCCAGTCTGCATACTGAAGAATGAGTGTGCGGTCTCCATTGGGCGAGCCGACCTTCAGTGCCGGTTCCGTGAATAGTCCCGCACCCCACGCCGGGTATTCGAGCGGCGTCGTGGCAATCGGCGGATCGAACGAGGCACGTTCGGGATGCATGCGTGCAGCGGGGAGAGTGGCTCCGGGCGCGAGCTTCGGGCCCCAGTAAAGCGTCTGCAGCATCTTCTGCTCGTTGACGCCAACCACGTAGCTCATTTCCCCGGCGTCGATACGCCACTGTGTCCGGTTTGGGTCGCTGCCCTGGGATACCTGCGCGGAAGCACAGGGAGCGGCGAAGACGATTGCGGAGAAGAGAACTGCGACCGAGCGTAATGACATGGGTGACTTTCTTCCAGAACGCGCTGGGATTGCAAAAAGAAACATTATCAGGCAGTCCTATACCTGGACGAGTGATTCAATTAGGCGGCGACCGGGCCGTATCGCTATTGAGGAAGGCCTTCAGGAGCTTGCTTCGCCAACATACTGAACCAACGAATCGGAAGCTGCCGCCAACGCCAGTCCACAGAGTCCACCACGCGATGCTCTCCCATATCGGCAGTTGCATTTTCCCTGGCGTGGAGCACAATAGGTAGTTTGGGAACTGGTGTTCGCACGAAGCCGAAGCAAGCTCAGCAGGTTGTCGGCTTGGGTCCAGAATGAGTCTCTCCAGAAAGCGTTGGATAGAAACCGCCGCATTGGTTGCTCTGTTGTTCACATCTTGCTACTTCGCGCGAGATGCATTCTCACAAGATTCCCAATCCAAGGGCCCGGATCGTATCAGCGGCGTCGTCGTTAACGGCGTGACCCACGACCCCATCGCTCGGGCGCTGGTGACTTCTCCGGACGGGCGCTTTGCGACCATGACGAACAATGACGGGCGCTTCGAATTCACGCTCCCGCAAGCCCCGCCCGCACAAGACGCCACCACAGGTCTGATCGTCACCGGCCCGCGGAGGATCGCCGATGGAAACCACGGTCCCTACGCGCTCGTGGCTCGCAAGCCCGGGTTTCTGGACGATCCCAACAATCCGATGCAATTTGTGCAGCGCCTTCCGGCCTGGAAGGACGTAACTATCTCGCTTGTTCCCGAGGCATTGGTTGTCGGCCATATTGCACTCCCCACGTCGGAAGCCCCCGATGCCATCGAGATCGAACTCTATCGCCGCGAAATGCGGTCCGGCCGCGCCCACTGGGTTTCGGAGGCGACGCAGACTACCCGCGCCAACGGCGGATTTCGCTTCTCCGGCCTCGCCGCGGGAACGTACAAGCTGCTGACGCATGAGTTGATGGATCAAGATCCGCAATCCGCGGCTCCGGGAGGGCAGGTCTATGGATACGCTCCGGTCTATTTTCCCAGCGCGGGCGACTTTGCTTCAGCGGCCACTATCCAGCTCGCACCCGGCAAGACGGTCGATGTGAACCTGTCGCTGGTGAAGCAGGCCTATTTCGCAGTTCGCGTGCCCGTGTTGAATGCGCCGCCCGGCTCTCCGCTGCAGATCAAGGTCGCGGTGCAAGGCCATGACGGCCCGGGATTCGCGCTCGGTTATGACCC
>Ga0302322_100005078_pt1 | contig 11526 bp, 8 predicted proteins | sample Fen_T0_2_FD_203757 | JGI IMG/M metagenome (GOLD analysis project Ga0302322, IMG submission 203757) | Peat permafrost microbial communities from Stordalen Mire near Abisko, Sweden - Fen_T0_2 | ecosystem: Environmental > Terrestrial > Soil > Wetlands > Permafrost | place: Sweden: Abisko... | reverse complement strand
TACAACGCGCAACGGGGGCAAACCGGACATTTCGATCGTGGCTCGGTTTGGTGCGGGCGCGCAGACTCGTCACGTGCTCATGGCTCACGTGCCGCGTGCAAGGCGACGCGATCGGCGGCTCGCCGAAATGGCGGACTCAGGCGAACCCGACTCCCGCTCGCCCCGCCGCCCACCCGGCGAGCCACTCGCCGGGCGTGGACAGGCGAAGTTACGCGCTCGTGCGACCTAGTACCTGGTCCGGCGCGTCTCTTCCTTCTTCGGCGGGCGGGGTTCGTTACCGGGTCGCGGCGGGTTCGGAATGGTCCCTGGGGCCATGTCCGGCTTGGGCGGAAGCGGCCCGCGGGCACGGGCGGCTTCTACCTGCTGGGCGAAGGCCGCCGCGCGGTCGGGCGGTACGGCGCGTTCCCATTCGGCAGTGATCTGCTTGACCCGCGCGTTCGAGGCATCTCGCTGCTCGCGTTCGTATCTCGATCTCTTCGTCATTCCGTCCTCGTCTGGGATACCGGCATCTCCGCCGAATGGATACCACAATCTTGCACTCATCGCCACCGCCTGTCCCACGGCCCGCCGCAATGGGTCGACCGGGGACGGACCCGTCAGCCCGTGAGGCCCAGCCGGGCGGCGACAGTGGCCGCTTCCACGCGGCCGGCGACGCCGAACTTCCCCAGGATATGCGAAACGTGGACGCCGGCCGTGCTTTCGCTGATGAAAAGCGCTTCGCCGATCTGGCGGTTCGTCCGGCCGGCGGCGAGAAGGCGTAGGACCTCGATCTCACGCTCGCTGAGGCCGTATGCGGCGAGACCCTGCTCGGAGGCGGTCGCGTCCCCTCCCCCACTCCCGTCCGCCAGGGCCGCGTCGTCGGATCGCAGCGGGACCCGTGCCCGCGCCGCCAGCGCTTCGATAGCTGCGCCGAGCGGGCGGGCCCCAAGTCGGGATGCCTCTTCGTACGCCTCGGTGAGAAGGCAAGCGGCATCGTCGCGTGCGCTGCGGTCCGGGAGCAGAGCTTCGGCCAGGCGATACGTGGCGTAAGCGGCGTCGTAGACGGGGCCGCGAGCCCGCGCCAGGGCCAGAGCGCGCCGCCACACGGCAGCGTCCGGCGCCGACGTCAGCCGGGTGGCTTCGGCCTCCGCAAACGCGATCGCCTGCTTCACTTCATCCAGGTTCGGGCCGGGCGGCACGTCATCCACCAGGCGGCGGACTGCCCCGAGGAAGGAGGTCCCCCTGCCGACCGCCTCGTCGAGCGCCCTCGAGTCCCGCGCCGCCCGGGCGTGCTCCGCCGTTCCGGCCTCGAGCCGCAGGGCCGCCACCAGTACGCGGCCTTGAAGGGATCGATCCTCGGTCTGGCCAAGGATGCCGAGCACGCGGTCGGCGACCTTCCGACCGGCGGCCGTCTCTCCTGTGAGCATCGCCAGGACGATCTCATCGGCCGCGATCGGCCCGTTGAACTGGGCCTCCACGCCGGGGCCGAGCATCTCCGAGAGGTCGGCGAGGGCCTGACCGGCCGGCTCGAAATCGCCTCGGAGGGTCAGCAAATGGGCCAGCTGCTGCGTGGCAAAGACTCGACTCGTGCCTCGAGCAATGGGCTGGACCTCGCGCGCCAGCCTGAGCGCTTCATCCCAGCGGCCCAGTATCGTCAACTCGTCGCAGGCATTCATCGAGATGAAGGCACCGTAGGTTGCGCCCATCCCCAGATCTCGCATCCTCCGAGCGCCTTCCAGCGAAACGGCCAGCGCCTCCTCGTGATGCCCGGCGGCGCTCAGCACGGACCCGTGGCAGGCATATCCGCGGCCGATGTCGTCCAGATCCTGAACCTCCTCGGCGATGGCTATCGCCTCGCGAGTCAACGCGGCGCCCGCATCCGGGTCGCCCATCAAACCGAGGACGACGCCGACCGTGGAAAGCGAATGGCCCTCGATCTGGCGTGAACCGGTCTCACGCGCCAGTTGGAGCGCACGGCGGCCCACCGACAGGGACTCCTGGTTGTGGGCTGCCAGCATGAGCACCTGTGCGTAACCCGCCAGGACTCTCGCCCGGTCCGCAGATGGCGGCTGCTCCGGCACAAGCTCGATCGCTCGCCTGTAGGCGTCCTCGGCGCCGGCGAAATTGGCCGACGTCCAGAGTGAACGTCCAAGTCGTTCGTACAACAGTCCCTCGAGGACCGGATCGCCGCAGGCTCGGGCCTGGTCGAGCGCTTCTCGGAGCAGTTGTATGGCACGGGCATGTTCGCCGCTCAACTGCGCGCAGTGGGCCGTCCGGCGCAGGAGCTCCACTTTGTCGATCTTCGCCTCCGCCGCTCGTGCGGGGACGATCTCCCACAGCTCCGCCGTTCTCTCGTACTGGCGGAGTGCCTCGGCGTAAGCTCCCGCAGCCTGTGCGGCGTCGCCCGCCAGAAGTGAGGCCCCAAAGGCCTGGTCGAGCTCGCGAGCTTCGAACCAGTGGTGGGCGATCTCGCCGAGATGGCCGGCTTCCTCGGCGCCCCGCAAGCCGTTGGATTCGGAAAGTGCCTGGGCGATCGCAGCGTGCAACCGTCGCCGCCGGCCCGGCAGGACCGTCTCGGCGGCCGCTTCGGCCAGCAACGCGTGTCTGAATGCGTACCGTTCCGAGGGCGCCTGTTCGTCGGCGACCAGGAGCTGGGCGGAGAGCGCTTCACCGAGAGCTTCGTCGAGCTCCCGCTCCGACAGCTCTGAAACCCTGGCAAGAAGGGTGTGATCCACCCGCCGCCCTACTACGGCCGCGACCCCGAGCAGCCTGAGCGTGGGTTCCGAGACGTGGGCCAGTCGAGCCGCCAGTACCTCGCGAAGCGTGGGTGGCAGCGGTCCTCCGTCGGCGCCGGCCGCCACGAGCTCCTCGGCGAAGAACGGGTTGCCCTCGGAGCGGACGAAGATCGAGTCGATCAGCGCCGGTTCCGGCCGGCGGCCCAGGATGCCACTCAGTTGGAGGGTAAGAGCCGCCCGCTCCAGACGACCGAGCTCGATGCGTTCGACGCCCGCAGACCGGTTGACCTCGCCCAGCCAGAACAGCAGCGGGTGGCGGCGGTGCAGTTCGTCGCTCCGGAAGGTGATCAGCAGGAGCAGGCGCTCGGTTCGTGCGTTGCGTACCAGAAATGCGAGCAACTCCCGGGTCGAGTCTCCGCCCCAGTGGAGATCCTCGATCGCGAGGACCACCAACGAATTCCCCGCAAGCCTGCGCAGCAGGCCTAGAAAGGTCTCGTAGAGCTGGCTGCGAGCCCACTCCGGATGCAGCTCCGCGGCGGCGTCCGCGGCCCGATGCCTGTCCACGAGCCCAAGTTCGGCGGCCACTCCCAGAAGGGCGTCGTCGATTTCGCCCGTATCCGTTCCGCCCGAACGATGCTGCCGGCCGTCGGCCAGGAGCGGCCGGATCGCCTCGACTATCGGAGCGAACGGGAGGGCACCCTCGGCCAGCCCCACACAACCACCCTGGAGGACGATCGCACCCCGGCTACGCGCCATCTCGAGGGCCGCTGCCAGGACGCGGGACTTGCCGATGCCTGCCTCTCCACCAATGAGCACAGTGCGGCCTTGTCCGGCCCGCGCTTGCTCGAGGGCCTGTGAGATAGCCTCGAGCTCGGCCTCGCGTCCGATGAGCTCAGGGCTGGCGATGCGTCCACCCATTGCCCCGATCATAGGGCCGTCACTCGCACGGAGCTGACGTGGACCGAGGGGCGAACAAGCTGATGCGCAGGACAAGCCTGACCGGACGGATCCCGAGCAATTGGGCAAAGCGCGTGAGTCTGTCATCCGCTCGCCGCTGCTTCTGGGCCCTGGTCGCTCCCGCTGCCAGCCGGTATGCGTCTCCCGCGGTCTGGAGCTCTGCCACTCGTGCTGTCGCGAGCTGATAAGCCGTCGTCGGATTCATCGTCTGTCGATCCTTTCGATGTCTGCCGGTCCGCCGTTCTCGGCTGGCTTCCGTGATGACGACGTTAGGCGCGTGGGGCCTCCACGGCATCCGGGGGACATGCAGATCTGGCCGTCGGGAGAATTGATTCAGCGGCCTCGGACCTTTACGCGCCGGGCGGCGACCCTTTACGCGAAGTGGAGCACGGCGTGGCGGCGCCTCAGCGCCCGATGAGAACGGCGCGCCGCTGCTTGGGACTCCCCTACTCCGCCGGCGGCACAACGGCCGGGCGCGTCGCGTCTGCCCTATGATCGCGCCTGCAACGTCGGCGGATGCCGGCGAGGCCGCAGACACGCGAGAGGGCGCGCGAGCCCGACCGCGGTCATTCGGCAGGAACGCAGCCGGGACGAGGGCTGGCGAGATGTCGAGCCGTCTGGCGAAGCGAGTCGTCGGGGTTCTTGTCGTGGCCATCGGGGCCGCGAGTGTCCTGTTCCTGCGCCCCGGATCGCTCGCGGAGGCGAGCCCCTCGGACGGTTCGCAGTTGGTCGCGGCGGCCACGGCCACAGCCGATTCCACCGCCCTGGCACCGATCCCTACGCCGACTCCTGAGCCGCTCCCGACGCTCGCACCGCCTCCTTCGTCGCCCACCGCCACCGTCACCCCGACGCCAAACCCGATACCTCGACTGCTCGCCGACGTAAACGCGGTTTCGACCGCGGGCACGGTCTTTCCGGCCGATTCGGTGACCGAGCCGACCGTTGCCGTCAGCCCGTTCGACCCCAACCTGGTCGCCCTCGTCTACCAACGTCTGATTGCCTCGTCCTACTGCGGCCTCGACACGGGGATCCGCATCTCACATGACGGAGGCAGGACGTGGCTGAACGCTCCGGGGCGCCCGTGGAAAGGGGCGGGGCGCGGACCCAACTACCACGGCGTGATCGCATGGGGACCAGGGCCGGTCGCGGGATCTTCCCGTCTGTGGTGGGCCGACACCACCGTGCCGCGCTGCGACTACGGTGCGCATTCGGTGAGCGTGTCGTACAGCGACAACTTCGGTAAGACATGGGCGCCGCTGTACGTGGAGCGGCGCACTCCGCCCTGGATCGGCGGCTACCCGGACATCACCGTCGACTGCAACCCGGCCAGCCCCAACTTCGGTGTTGTCTACGTGGCCTACAACTGGCTGGCGGATGCTGCCGCGGGGCCGGGCCTGGCCGTGCTGGCCTCGGCCGACAAGGGGCGCAGCTGGCAGATCGCGCAGGTCCCACGAGTCGGGCTGAACGGCTATCCCGCCGCCTGGCGCATCGACTATCGAGTGCGGACGGCGCCCGACGGATCGGCGTACGTGGCGTTCTGGGAAGCCGATATGCACCTCTGGAACCACAACGATCCATTCTCTTCGGGCGGGCTCGATAACGTAGGGAGGGTCGGATTCGCCGTGACCCACCTCCACTACAACCGCACCTCCCGCAAGCTCACGGCGGATCCCGCAGTCTGGTCGCTCACGCTGGCGCACAACGTCTACACGGTCAATCAGACGCCTGCATCGGGGACGGTGAACCTGCTGAGTCCCGATCCCAGGTGGCAGATGGGATTCGATATCGATCAGTCGACCGGACGGCTGCTGCTCGCAGTGTCCGATTACGCCGCCACCGTCCCCGCCGGGCACGCCCACGGCGTCATCCGGGTCGGGCGCAGCGACGACGGATCCACCTGGCGTTGGCTGACGCTCTCGGCCTTGCCGAGCGACATGGGTCTCCCGCAATCGGCCTTCAAGCCGACATTGGCGGTGCGCAACGGCATTGTCTTCGTCGGCTTCCACGGCCTGACCGACATCGAGAAGGGGGCCAGTCTCCGAGCCACCGTCGGCACCTACTACGCGGTCTCATACAACGACGGGGATGGCTTCACCGCGCCCGCTCAGATCACCAAAGCGCGTTGGTACCCGAGCGTCCTCGCCGCGAACCCCAACGGACCCGGGCTTCGGGAGAGGGCCGATTTCGGCCCCGACGGCATCGTCCGCTACGCCTACTCCGACGGCCGGCTGGGTGCCACATACCCGGGCCGCTCGGCGGTTTACGTCGCGCTCGTCGATCCCGGAACTCGCTTCACGGCGCCACCGAACGCGCGCTGAGGCGCGGCGGAACCACGGCACGCGACCGGCCCGCAGCCGGCCCGAGTCGCGACCTCGGCGATCTAGGCCTGGCGGAGTCCGAGCGTGTTGCCGTCCGGGTCGTGGAACCAGGCGCCACGAGCGGGACCGATCTGGGCGATGTGGCCGGTCGTCTGCAGCGGCCCTTCGTCATAGTCGATGAACTTGACGCCCCGCTTCTCGAGCCCCGCGACCACTTCCTCGATATCGGTGACCTCGAAGTGGGCGAGGGTGTGATCGGTTGGCGCCGGGCCGCGCGTGAAGACGGAGAGTTGCGTCCCGCCGCCGCAGCCGAAACGGATCGACGCGGGGTTCTCCCACAACATCGTCAGCCCCAGTTGTTCCCTATAGAAGCGCTTTGCGCGGTCGAGGTCGGTCACCGGGATTGTCGCCACAACCATCGAGCCTTGCAGCATTGGCCGGCCTCACGTCTAACGGGGAGGGATTTGTGCTACGACTTTAGCCCCTCGGCGGCGGGCTGGAATCCTCGTCGCGCGCTTGACTCGCCGGACGGACCCGCCGGCCGGTTGCGAGCCCACTTGCCCTAGTGCTCCGCTACAACGCCGGCAGCACCTGCTCGAGCCCCGCCGCCTCCGCGAAAAGGTCGCCTCGGACGGCCAGCCGGTCGAGGATCGTGCGCACAGTCCAGCGGTCCGGGCGTAGGTCCTGATCGTCCAGCTCGTCCCAGGCGATCGGCGCGGAAACTGCCGCACCCTTCACCGGCCTGACCGAATAGGGCGCGACCAGGGTCTTGTTCCAGGCATTCTGGGTGTAATCGAGCCGGGCGAGGCCGTCGCGCCGAGACTTCACCCACTCCCAGCTGACCAGGTTCGGTGTCGCGGCGGCGATCTTCCGTGACAGTGTCGCGACCCAGTCGCGCGTCTCGTCGAATCCGTAGATGGGCTTGATCGGAATCCAGACCTGGATGCCGCGCTGACCGGTCAGCTTGGCGAAACCGCGGAGGCCGAGATGTTCGAGCGCCGTACCGTAGAGACGTGCCAGGAGCAGCACCTCATGCCACTCCGTTCGCTGGCCCGGGTCGATGTCAACGAGCGCCCACGTCGGCCGGTCAGGGGCGGCGATCTTGTAGGTCGAGGGGTGGATGTCGATCGCCGCCTCGTTGGCTACCCAGGCCAGAGTCGCCACGGAATCCGCAAGCAGATACTCCGTGGAGCCGGACTGCGCCGACGTCCACGGCCAGCACTTAACCCATTCCGGCGCGTGACCGGGGACCTGCTTCTGCCAGAACCCGGTGCGTTCGATTCCGTCGGGGTAGCGCTGCAGCGTCAGCGCTCGGCCGCGAAGGTATGGCAGGAGGTACGGCGCGATCGAGACGTAGTAGCGGATCAGGTCGCGCTTGGTGATGCCGTCGGCCGGCCAGAGCACCTTGTCCAGGTTCGAAAGCTTCAGCTGCCGCCCTCCGACCGACCACGGGCCTCCCTTGGCCGGCAGGGCGTCGAGAGCTTTGAGCTCGGCCGGCGAAGCGCGATCCGGTTCGGGAGCGGATCCGCGCGGCTCCACCGAGAGGCTTGCGGCCGGCTCGACAGCTGGCGTCGACGCCTCGGACGCCACCGTCTCGACGGCTACTTTCCTGGCCGCCGCTCCGTCACTAGGGCGCTCTCGCTCGACGGCTCGCGGATCAGCGTCGGGGTCGAGACCTTTGTACGCAGGCGCCCGAAGGCTCCCGTCCGCAGTCCATTCGGCGAATTCAACGCGAGCGACGAGCTTGGCCTCAATCCAGCGCGCACCCTTCTCGCGGGGGATCGGTAGGAATGCGGATTTGGCGCGGGCGAGCGGCGCCATCAATTCCATGAGGCGGCGACGCTCAGCGGCGTCGAAGCCAGTGCCGACCTTGCCCGCCGGCCTCAGCACATCACCCTCGAACACGCCGACCATCAGCGCCCCCAGATCGTCCTGTGTTCCTTCGCGGGGCGTCCAGCCGCCGATCACGAAATCCTGTTCGGAGCGCCGCTTGATCTTGAGCCACGCCGGCGACCGCCGCCCAGGTTCGTACCGACTGCGCCGGAGCTTGGCCATGACCCCCTCGAGCCCCTGCTCGGCCACGGCGTCGTAGAACGCCTCGCCGTCGCCTTCGATGTGCGTCGCGTATTGGACGAAGCCGGAGTCGTGGAGCACAGATCGCAGTAGCGCCTTGCGCTCGTCCAGCGGCCGATCTACGAGCAACCGGCCGTCGAGATAGAGAAGGTCGAAGATCACGAAGGCGAGCGTCGACGAATTTGCGGTCGAGCCTGATGAACGTCGAGCCATTACCCGCTTGCGCGCCTGCAAGAGGCCGAAGTCGGGCCGTCCGTCGGCGTTGAGAGCGACGACTTCGCCGTCGAGAATGGCCTCCCGGGCGTCGATCCAGGTCGGCGGGCCGGCCAGCTCCGGGAAGTACTCGGCGGCGTCGAGGCCGCGCCGCGTGAACAGGGCGACTCGTCCATCGCGGACGTGGGCCTGCACGCGGTAGCCGTCCCATTTGACCTCGAACAGCCAATCGGGATCGCTGAACGGGCCGTCGGCGAGAGTGGCGGTCATCGGCTCGATGAAGCCGGGCATGACCGGGACCGGTGCACCCGGTGCGGTGTCCGCGGCGGGCGTCGTCTCGGTGCGCGCGGCTGCCGCCGGGGCGCCGGCAGTTGGTCCGGACGTCGCCACCCTCACGGCAAGGCCCGCGGCTACTTCGTCGTTCGTTCGTCCCGTCTTGACCGAGTTGGGGTAGCTCTCGGCATCCCAACCGGGAACCGCCCACTCGTCGCGCTTCTTGATGAGCAGCCAGGACTCGCGCTCCGAACCACCCGCCCGGCCGCCGCCCGGGCCACGCGTCCGCACGATCGTGAACCGACCGCGCAGCTTCTCGCCGCGCATAACCAGTTTGAGTTCGCCGTCCCGCAACGCCCGTCCGGGATCGTCGGTCAGTTCCGGCTCGAATGTCCCCCAGTCCCAGACGATGACATCGCCCCCGCCGTATTCCCCCGCCGGAATCGTGCCCTCGAAGTCGTAATAGCCGACGGGATGGTCCTCAACCCGGAACGCACCCCTCTTGAGAGTCGGGTCGAGACTGGGCCCCTTCGGCACGGCCCAGCTCACCAGCACGCCATCGATCTCGAGGCGGAAGTCGTAGTGGAGGCGGCTCGCCCGGTGCCGCTGTACGACGAACCTGCGCCCGGCCGGGTCCGGCGGTGAGGCCGCGCCGCTCGGCTCGGTCGTCCGAGTGAAGTCTCGCTTGCGCCGGTACTGCTCCAGGCTCACGTCATCAGTCGCCCAGGCAGGTTCCCACGTGTCGCGCTGCCAGGACCCACGAATGGTCGGGCGGCACCGGCTTGCGCCTGCCGGCTACCAGCTCGAGCGGAACCGGCTCTGTGCCCTCGCCTCGCGCCGCCACCATCACCCCGAACACGCCGTCCCGGATCAGGTCCGCGCCGGCGCATCCAAGCCTCGTCGCCAGCAATCGATCGGCCGCGGACGGCGTCCCGCCGCGCTGCACGTAACCGAGGATAGTGACGCGAGATTCGAGCCCGGTGAGTGCCTCGAGCTGGGCAGCCAGACGAAGCGTGTTGCCCGCATGGGCCGCCTCGAGGGCCGCCAGGGCCTGGCCCGCGATCATCGACTCTTCCGGGGTCGAGGCCGCCCGCTTTCGTGCTTCAGCCGCCGCGTACGGACCCGCCTCTTCGGTGTTCATAGCGCCTTCGGCCACGGCGACAATGCTGAAGTTGGACCCCCCGCGGACCCGGCGCCGAATCGCCTCCGCTATGGATTCCGCCGAGTACGGGATCTCCGGGATCAGGATCACGTCGGCGCCACCTGCAATCCCGGCTCCGAGGGTCAGCCAGCCGGCTCGATGGCCCATGATCTCGACGACGATGATGCGGTGGTGGCTGTGCGCGGTGCTGTGCAGTCTGTCGATGGCGTCGGTCGCGATATCGAGGGCTGTGGCGAAGCCGAACGTGGCATCGGTTAGCACCAGGTCGTTGTCGATCGTCTTGGGCAGCGTGATGATGTTGAGACCGGCCCGCACGAGCCGCAGTGCGTTCTTCGCTGTGCCGTCGCCGCCGAGGCAGACCAGGGCGTCGAGGTGGTGCTTCTCGTAGGTGCCGACGATCGAGGGCGTCATGTCCATGACCTCGCCGCCCACGAGCATCCGATGCGGCTTGTCGCGGCTCGTGCCCAGGATCGTGCCACCCAGGGTCAGGATGCCGGAGAGCCGAGCGTCGAGCCGCACCCAGCGGTCCTCGGCCAACCCTCGGAACCCGTCGCGGAAGCCGATGACCTGCATGCCGTGATGGCCGATTGCCGCCTTGCCGATCCCTCGAATCGCGGCGTTCAGCCCGGGGCTGTCGCCGCCGGCCGTGAGGATGCCGATGCGCCTGGGACGGGCCATATTATCCGCTCCGCTGTGCTGGGTCGCCGGCTGCCGAGCCACCGGTCGGGCATGCCGATCGCCGCGCCAACGAGCATACGTCGGGTTCCGCCCGCAGGCTATCGAGATGGTCTGCCGTCGCGCGCGCTCGGCGGGTGCGGAGGCGGCAAAACATGACCTAGTCGGGCGGCGCGCGATGTGGGAGTCTTCGTATCTGAGCCACGAGCCGCCGGTCGCGCGAGTGGGCGCACCGTCACTCCGGCGGTCGGTCGGCTCGAGTCGGGGTAGGAGGCCGGAATGCTTCGTCGACTGCTGTTCCTTGTCGTTGCGATCGCTGCCGCCGCTGTTGTCGGCGTTTCTTGGCTTGGACTGGCGCAGGTGCCCGTCCTCAGCTCCACCTTCGGAATGGACCGTGCCCGCGACCTGCAAATGCCTTCGGACCGCGTCGCCTTTGAAAGCTTCTGCGACCAATACGGGATCACCCGGCCGTCGCCGGCGCAGAACTACACCCTCTCCAGCAAGCACCATTGGTCGGGCGCCGTCGGCGTGGACGGCGTCATAAGCGAAGGGGCGCTCGGGTCGTTGCGCGAGTTCAACACTCCCAACTCGCACTTCAGCCAGATCCAGTTCCGCATCCATTCCGGCTACGTGGAGATGGCCGCCTTTGTAAACGTACCCGGCTATGCCATCTCCGGCCCCGTGTATGGCAAGTTCTCGATCTCTCGCACCAGCTCCAAGTCCGTCGCAATCGACATCTCGCAGCTCGACTTCGGGCGCGTCGGCGTGCCCGGAAACGTCGTCGACCAGGCCCGAACCGCCATCGACACCTATGTGAATGCGACGATCGTGGAGGCGGGCATCAGCATCGACGCCCTCGAGCTCCGCGAAGGCGGCATCTACTTCAAGGGCACGTGGCCCAAGACCATAACCGCCGATGCCCCGAACCCGGACGCCGTGCCGTAGACGGGGCGGATCCCCGGGCGCCGGCGCAAGTCGTCGCCCACCTACAATGGGGCCGGTTCGATCGCCATGCCTCCGCAATAGGGCGTCTTCAACGACGAATCGGACCGCGAAGGAGCACCCATTGGCGAGGACGTACCGGCTGACACCCGGCCGACGCATCGTGAACCGCATTTCGCGGGCCTTCACTCGGCTCGGC
>Ga0302322_100005077_pt1 | contig 11526 bp, 12 predicted proteins | sample Fen_T0_2_FD_203757 | JGI IMG/M metagenome (GOLD analysis project Ga0302322, IMG submission 203757) | Peat permafrost microbial communities from Stordalen Mire near Abisko, Sweden - Fen_T0_2 | ecosystem: Environmental > Terrestrial > Soil > Wetlands > Permafrost | place: Sweden: Abisko... | reverse complement strand
CTGGCGCGGCGCGGTGGCCGCTACCTGGTGGTCGGCCAGCTCGGCGAGGCCAGCACGAGCTTCCAGCCCTCGATGATCGTGAAGAAAAATCTCACTGTAATCGGCTCGTTCTCCGGCGACGCGCGCAGCTACTCCCTGGCCCTGCAGTTCCTCGAAAAACACCAGCACGACTTCCCCTTCCACAAGATGATCACCGGGCGCTACAAGCTCTCGGAAGTGAACACCGCGCTGGCGCGGATGAAGAACTTCGAGGAGATCAAGCCGGTGATTACGGTGGATTGAGAGAGGGTACTTGCATTCATGAAACTCATCGACGTCATCGCCGGCCTGGACGATATTCCGGAGGAGACGTTCATCTGCGTCCGCCGCCCTTGGAACAACGACGCGGAGGCCTTGCTGGTTCCGTTCACTGACGACCTGGGCATCCCCGCGGAGGTCAAGGCGCAAGGTTTCGAATACTTCCTCGAGGTCTACATTGCACGCGAGATACTGGAGGGATTCATGCAGCGCGGACCGACGCTTGAGCAGGTGACCGACTTCGTCACCTACTATGCCGACAATGACGCCTATCCGGCCTGGGCGCATTAGTTGCCGTGACTCACGGACCGGTACGACTTTTTGTTCCCCGATCTCCAATAATTTATGGCCACAGAACTCAAAGAACTGCGCGTCACCCGCCACCACGCCGGCGAACCGAAGCGGCGCTGGTTCAGCGCGGACGGGCTGGACCTGATCGTGTGGATGAACTGGTGGGGCTGGGGGCCGCCGGTCGGCTTTCAGCTTTGCTACGACAAGCTGCGCCACGAAAAGGCGTTCACGTGGACCCGGGCCGGCGGCTTCATGCATCAGCGCGTCGACGACGGCGAGCACGATGTGCGGCGCTACAAGCAGGCGCCGGTGCTGGTGGCCGAGGGCGACGTGAACATCGAGCGCCTGACGCTGCAGTTCGAACGCGCCGCCTCCGGCCTGCCGCCGAAAATCGTCGCGCTGGTGTTCGCCAAGCTCAGGGAGTGCAAGGAGGCCGATCATGCGAACCGGCAGACGACGTCGGCGGCAGATCATTAGCACCGCCGCTCCGTAATCCTGTTTTGCCCTTGCTTGGTCAGCCCGGAATCAAATCGCGGCACTCGCCCACCGCCGCCTCGATGACCTGGCGCGCGACCGTGGTTTCCTGCTCCGTCAGGGTCTCGACCACCAGCACCACCTGGCCGCTGGAGATGGCGTCGGCGATCAGGGTCGCGAACTTGCCGTCGTTGGCGGCGGGCGCGCTGTGCTTGTCGGCGCTGCCGGCGCCGGCCATCGCGCCGAGCAGCCCGCCCAGGCTGGCGCCCCAGCCCAGCATCACCAGCGGGGCGATCAGCGGGCTGGCGACGAACAGGCTGACGTTGGCCGCCACCAGGGCCACCTCGGCCAAGCCGCCCACGCCGGCGCCCACCACGGTGCCGACGGCGCCGTCCACCAGCACGTCCTTGAGAACGGCATCGCTCTTGGCCGGAGTGGCGGCGGTCAGCGCCGCCTTGCCGGCTTCGAACAGGTGCACCCGCTCGCGCGGCAGGCCGCGGTTGATCAGCCGGGTCTGCACGCTCTCGGCTTCCTGGGCGATGGCGAAAAATCCTGACACGTGGTGACGGTAGCTGGGCATGTTGCTTCTCCTGGGGTGGCGCGACGTATGAGTCGGGAGGCACCAGCCTAGAGAGCGGCCGGGCAGGAGTCTGTGCGGCAGCGTACCTTGCGGCGTAGCCTCACGCCTGGCTCATGTCCCGGTACTCGCCCACCAGCGTCTCGATGATCTGGCGCGCGATTACGGTCTCCTGCTCGCTCAGGGTCTCGGCCACCAGCACCGCATGGCCGCTGGCGATGGCGTCGGCGATCAGGGTGGCAAACTTGCCGTCCTTGCCGGCACGGCTGCCGGATGTATCGGCGGCGCCGGCGGGCTGGCCAGGCGCGTCGGCCGAGCCGGTGCTGGTGATTGCGCCGATCAGCCCGCCCAGGCCGGCGCCCCAACCCAGCAGCACCAGGGGAGCTACCAGCGGACCGGCGATGAACAGGCTGACGTTGGCCGCCACCAGTACGATATCGGCCAGGCCGCCCACGCCGGCGCCCACCACTGAGCCGACGGCGCCGTCGACCAGCACCTCCTTGAGCGTCGCCTCGCCCCCGGCCTGCGTGACCGCGGCCTTGCCGGCGTCGAACAGGTGCACCCGCTCGCGCGGCAGGCCGCGCTTGATCAGCCAGATCTGCACGCTTTCGGCCTGCTGGGCATGGGCAAAGAAGCCCGACACGTGGTGACGGTAATCGGCCAATCTGTTTCTCCTGGGCGCGCGTGATGTATGAGTCGCAATGTATAGGTCCGCGAAGGCTATGTTAGCTTGCGGCGTGGGAAGCGTCTGTGCGGCGCCGTACATTGCGGCGCGGGTGGCGGGGCCGGCGCCCTTTGCTGCGCCCCCGGGTATCATCCAACCCATGAGCGACAACCTCTACGCCCCACCCAAGGCGCGCATCGCCGACGTGCCGCTGCCGCCGATCGGGCGCCCGCGCGCGGTGCGCATCGCCGCCACGCTGCTGTGGATCAGCTTCGTGATCGGCTTTCCCTCGCTCTACCTGACTACGATGCGCGACCCGGACCCGGTGGGCCTGGGCTTCTTTCTGGTGGTGGCGGTCCTGGTCACGCTGACGGCGGTGCTCAATGTGTTCATCTACCGCGGCCGCAACTGGGCGCGGATCGGCGCGCTGGTGTTGGCCCTGCTCGATCTGGCCATGAGTTTTGTTGACGACCCCAACCCCGTGCGGGCGGGCGCGCTCGAGCAGGCGCTCTCGGTGCTGGACCTGCTGCTCACCTGGAGCGCGATTGCCCTCGTATTCCTGCGGCCGGGCGCGCTGTGGTTCGGGCGGCGCCTCTAGCGCCGGCCCTGGCCGCGCAAGCTACACCTACTTTGGGCGTATTGCCAAGGGTCGCGGATTGATGCAGAGTGCGGCGGATAGCCGTTCTGGCGCATCCGCCACCGGTATCGTCTCCCAACAAACAAAACAAAGCGGGCGAGCATGAGTGTACTGTGTCCCAACTGCTGGAACCGCATCGCCCCTGACGCGCCGGCCTGCCCCACCTGTGGCGCGCTTTTCGGTCCGGAATCGGAGTGGCAACCAGTGATCGACGACGGCGCGCCGCATCCGGCGCCGCTGGACCCGGCGTACATCCGCTGGACCGGTCAAAGCCTGGAGCGGGTCAAGGAGCCGCATGACACGAAGAAAATCGAGGCCGAGCGCGGGAACCACGCGGCGATGGCGGCGCGCCTGCTGTTCGGCACCCTGGCGCTGCTGATCGGCGCGCTGGTGGTCTATGCCACCGTACCGCACGACTTGCGCGCGATGACGCTGAACCACAAGTGGCCGGGGAATTACTGGATGGACGCCCTGTTCGGGCCGTTGATCGCCGCCACCTTGCTGGGCTTCGGCTTCTCGCAATGGCTGCAGGTGCTGTGGATAGGCGACGATGCGGACTTCGACGCGCAGCTCTACGCCAAGCTCACGCCGCGCGAGCAGCGCCGCCACGACGTGCGCCGCGCCGCTGCGTCCGACCTGGCGGGGCTTTGCTGGGTGCTGCTGTGCGCACTGGCGCTGGGCGAGGTCAGCGTGAGCATCCTGAAAGGCGTGATCGAGGGTAGCCTGGCGCCCGGCGACTTGGCCGCGCCGCTCATCGCGACCCTGCTTGCGCTGGCCGGCGCAGTGTTGCAGGTGCGCGCCATCCTGTGGCCGAGGCGCGGTGCGGCGACGCAAGACGCGGGGTAGTGCCCGGTGGAGACCGCCGAGCGCCAGGCATGGGAGCGCAACTGGCGGGAGCACAACGGATCCGGCGGGGGCGGCAGGAAATTGTCGGGGATGGGGTCGAGGTGAGCAGCGGCAAAGGTCTTGGCAAAGCAGTCCGGGAAGGTTCCGGGGAAATTGTCGAGGCGGGGAGTGTGGCGCAGATAGCGCGCGGCCGCACCCAATTTCGCCGGCACTTTTGCGCGCCGTCAACAATCTCCCGCGCCGCTCGTGCGAGATTTGGGCCACTCCTGATCACGCGGAAGTGAGTTCCCATGTCCGACCTCTACGGTTTCGACGCCTTTGCCCCGAAGGAAATCGCCGCGCGCATCGAGACCATAGGCGTGGCCAAGGCGCGCCTGCCGCTGCTCTCGATGTTCATGCTCGCCGTGCTGGCCGGGGCCTTCATCGGGTTGGGGGCGCTGTATTTCGTGCTGATCAAGTCCGATGCCTCGCTGGGCTATGCGACCGGGCAGGTGCTGGGCGGGGTGGCTTTTTCGCTCGGCCTGTTCCTGGTGGTCGTCGCCGGGGCGGAGCTGTTCACCGGCAACAACCTGCTGGCGATGGCCTGGGCCGACGGCAAGATCACCACTGCAGAGGTGTTGCGCAATTGGGTGGTGGTGTGCGCCGGCAACCTGGTGGGCGCGGCCGGGCTGGCGCTGCTGGTGTTTCTCTCCGGCCACGCCGACGGCAACGGCGGCGCGATCGCCGCGCAGTACGTGAAAATCGCCGCCGCCAAGGGCGCGCTGCCCTTCGCGAGCGCGTTCTTTCGCGGCGTGCTGTGCAACGTGCTGGTGTGCATGGCGGTGTGGATGGTGACGGCCGGGCGCAGCGTGGTCGACAAGGCGGTGGCGGTGATATTGCCCATCTCCGCTTTCGTCGCCGCCGGCTTCGAGCACAGCATCGCCAACATGTACATCATGCCGCTGGCGATGCTGCTGCAGACCGTCGACCACGCCGGCGCGGCCATGCCGGCCATCACGCTCACCCAATTTATCGGCAACCTGGTGCCAGTGATCCTGGGCAACCTGATCGGTGGCAGCGTGTTCGTGGGGCTGGTGTACTACGTGATCTATGTGCGCGCGGCCAGGGGGTGAGCGCGCCGGAGAAAGCCGGGAACCAAGCGGGACAGGGATGATCTATGATTGCACCCGGCTGCGCCGATAGTCCTTCGCTTGTCGCGCAGCACACAGGAATCATCCCGACATTGAGTGCCGATGGGCGAGCCGACCGAACCCCGCGTCTCCGTCTCCGACGCTGGCAGCATACCTGACCACCGCGCCGACTATCTGCCCAAAGACGAGTTGGCCGACGCCTTGGCGCGCTGGATTGCCACTGCCGTAGTCGCGGGCCTGGTGCTTGCGGTGCTTACGCAGCTGCCGAATTGGGTGCTTTTCTGGCTGTCGCCGCCTACCTTGCTGTTTGTGCCCGTGCTCGCCGCGCTCGTGCTGTTCGGTATCATGCTCAAGGCCTGCCGCTGGATACTCGCGCAAGGCCGAAAAATACGTACCACCTGGTTTTCACGCAGCAAATGATCTCCCCGTAGCCGTCTGGGCAGGTGTGCCCGATGAAGGAGCCCCCATGAAAAACTACCTGTTCCGCCTGATCCCGCCCCGTGCCACTTTCCCGGCCGACATAAGTGCCGCCGAAGCCGCCCTGATGCAGCAGCACGCGGCGTATTGGAGCGGCCTGATGCAGCAGGGCAAGGTGATCGCCTTCGGCCCGGTGGCCGACCCGCGCGGGGCCTGGGGCGTGGGCCTGCTGCAACTGGACGACGGCGATGATGCGCACGCGCTGGGCGCGGCCGACCCGGCCATCCTGGCGAACGCCGGCTTCAGCTTCGAAGTGCACCCCATGCCCAAGGTGGTGGTGGCCGGGCGCGGCGTGGCCTAGGGGATGGCGCACTGAGTGCGCCGCGGCCGGTAGAATCGCCCCGAACCGACGAGTGCCCTTGACCAGTCCCGTTTGACCGGTGTCCGTTGACCCGCCCCTTGTCCGACTCCCTTCGACTGGCCGCGTTTGACCTGCTCCTTTTAAACTGCCCCTTTTGACCGCCTCGCCTTGACCGACCCCCGCAAAGACGCGCAGCCCGCCTTCCCCTCCTTCGGCCAGGCGGCGGTGATCGTGATGGTGCTGTTCCTGCTCGAGTCGATCGCCCTGATCCTGGTGTCGGCTGCCCTGGAGCCGGGCGCGGACCAGATCAGCGCCGCCGGCAGCATCGCCCTGGTGCTGGCCAACGGCGCCCTGCTGACCCTGATCCTGCACCACAAGCAGATGGGCTATGGCGCGCTGTTCCACGCCTCGCCCAGTTCGGTGCGCGCCACCCTGGGCCTGCTGCTGGTGCCGGTGGCCTTGCTGGTGCCTGCGCTGGTGCTGGCCAACACCACGCTGGGCGCGCTGCTGGCGCGCCTGTTTCCGCCGACCCGCTACCAGCTCGAGATGTTTGCGCAGCTCACCGCGCCGGACCTGATGCAGATCATCACGGTCTGCCTGCTCGCGCCCTTTCTGGAAGAGATGCTGTTCCGCGGTGTGATGCTGCGCAGCTTTTTGCGGCAGTACACGCGCAAGCAGGCGCTGCTCGGCTCGGCGCTGCTGTTCGGCGCGGCGCACATGAACCTTTACCAGTTCGCCGGCGGCGTGCTGATCGGCCTGGTGCTGGGCTGGCTCTATGAGCGCAGCCGCTCGCTGTGGCCCTGCATCGCCCTGCACGCGCTCTACAACGGCGCCATCCTGCTGCTGGTGCGCGCCTACGACAACGACGACAGCGCCCTGGCGGCAGCCTTCAGCCTGCCGGTGTGGGTGCTGGCTTTTCTCGCCGCCTGCGCCGGCGCGGCCCTGCTGCTGCGCATGCTGGGCGGGCGGCGCGGGATTGAGGGAAGCAAGGGAAGGGATTGAGGGAAGGGATTAAGGGAAGTAAGGGGGATGAGGGGAGTAGCGCGTGCCGCGGGCGCCGCGACCCCGTGCCCGTCCGCGGCGGCGTGGCACCCGTGACTCCCGCCACGGCGCGGCGCCTGTCACACCCGCAGTTGCCTGGCGGCAGGGCCGGCGGAGCTATCATGCCTTTGTCATCCATCTGCCCGGCTCCCGCGTTATAGTGTGGGAGCCGTGTAAGCGGCAAGCGCCGCAACTGGCATATGCGGCCCGGATGGAATGGCCCGCCTGCGTGTTGCCTTCAGCCCGCCTGAGCGCGTGCCATGCAGCCGTCTTCCGCCACAATGACCATCAACGATGATCAACAATAATGGTACCCAATCAAGGAGGCCTCACGTGACAATTTCTCCCACCCGCGCCCTGTGCGGTGCCGCCCTGCTCGGCCTGGGCCTGCTCGCCGGCGCACCCGCGCAGGCGGCTGTCTCGGTCTCCGTCGGCGAGCCGGGCTTCTACGGCCGCATCGACATCGGCGGCATGCCCGCGCCACAGATAATCTATACGCAGCCGGTGGTCATCGCGCCGCCGCCGCAACCGATCCCGCGCAGCCCGATCTACCTGCGCGTGCCGCCGCAGCATTCGCACAACTGGGGGCGCTATTGCGGCTATTACAATGCCTGCGGCCAGCCGGTGTATTTCGTGCAGGACAACTGGTATCGCAACGAGTACTCGCCGCGCTACCGCGAGCGCTACTACCGCCACGACGAGCGCCGCGGCCCGCCGCCCGGACGCGGCTATGACCATGATCGCGGCCGTGGCCATGACCACGATCGCGGCCGCGACCACGACCGCCGCTAGAGATAAGCCGCCACGGGGTGCCGCAAGGTCCCAGGCGCTGACGCCCGACACATGCCCGACCGGCTGTGCCGGGCGTTTTCACTGGTGCTGCGTGGTGGCGCATGAAGCGCGCCCGTGGGCTGCCGCCGCCACGCCTGCGCGCCCCGCACCTCGGGTGACGAGACCGGCTTGATGCCGCCGCGCGACCTGTGCCGCGGTTTGGGCCGACCTGGACCGGTGGCGCGGCTGGCACCGCACCCCTCTTGGCACCGGTGCTTGCGCCGCGCCGTCATTGGCGATGCGGCTTACTCCGCTCCGCGATCTGGTGACGCGGCCTACCCCGCGTCGTGCGCCGCCGTCAGCGCCATCCCCGGATGCCGCTGGCGCAAATGCTCGATCAGGGCGTGCGGATTGTCCGGCGTCAGCACCACAACGCGCTGCGGCATGACCAGCACCACCGAGTGCGCGAAGTCGGTGGCGAACAGGCGAAAGCGCCCGATTTTCTTGTTGTAGAAAATCCCGCTATAGGAGAACAGCCCGCCGTTGCCGACCACCCGGATCGAGCCTTTGCAGATGCCCGGGTCCGGGTAGGCGCGGGTGATGCCGGCCAGCGGCACGCGCGTCACGGTGGCCAGGCGGCGCACCTGCAACTCGTCGCCTTCGACCGCGTAGCCGCGCACCGAGAGGGCGTAGCTCCAGAGCAGCAGCACGAAAGGCACGGCCGCGACCACCAAGCCGAAGGAATGGGCCAGGCCAGTCACTTTGGGCATCGCCTGGTAGGCGGCGTAGCCGATGGCGATCACCGCCACCGTGCCCAGCGCGGAGATCACCTTGAGCGAGGTCGGCCAGGGAGCTGTCGGAAATTCGAGGCGCATGGGATGGAGGTCCGTCATTGTTGTCGGCATCAGGCACGGCACCCATGATAGCCTTCCCGCGCCGGCGCGGTTCCAACCGTCGTTCGAGCCGCCGCTCCACGCGTCGCTCCAACCGCTGCTTCGGCCGTCGCCTTGGCCCTCCACCCGACCGCCACCCCGCGCATCCCGATTCGCGGTTCCGCCCGCCCGTCAACATTCCCACCAGGGCAATCCCGGGCATAGAGCTCTTTTGGGGAGCCCGCATAACACGCCGGTGACATGCAAACGGGGCTCTTTTCTCGGTTGGCACGCGAGAGCGGCGTGCTATAAATGAAGCCCACCAAGGCGCATCGTTCGCGCCACGGAATTGAATCATTTTGCCGCGACCCGTGCGGCGCCGAGAAGCGTCCCCCGCGTGAACCAGACGATCGATCCACTTTTCAGCGGCGAATTCGCGCAGCGCACGCAGCGGGCGATGCGCCTGGCCTTGCGCGCCTTGCTGCTGATGGTGGCGCTTATCCTGGTCATCACGTCGACTTATCTGCGCGGCGCCGAACTGGCCGCGCTGATCGGCCTGAGCGTGGCGGTGCTGGGGCTGAACCTGCTGGAGCGCGCCGGGCAGGGGCGCCGGGCGATGCTCGGAATGGTGGCCGTGCTGCTCGCCTACGGGGTGGCCGGGGTGCTGACCTACGGCTCGATCCGCGGCGTGTCGGCGCTCGCCTTCTTCGGCGTGGCAGTGTTCGGCGCGATGTTCCTGTCGCGGCGGATGCTGACCGGCGTGCTGGCGCTGTGCGTCGCGCTGACCGGCGCGCTGGTCTACGCGGAGTCCGCCGGCCTGCTGGCGGCGCCGGACTACCGGGTCGGGCCGGCGCAGTGGGTGGTCCATGCGCTGGTGCTGATAGCGATCGCGCTCAATATCCACTACGCGCGCGGCGTGGCGCTCGACGCCCTGCAGCGCAGCGACACCAACCTGCGCGAGCGGGCCCGCGCCGAACAGGAACGCGGCCAGGCCGAGGACGTGTTCGCCGCGGTGTTCGACGCCAGCCCGGTCGCGCTAATCATCCTCAACCTGGCCGACAGCACGGTAGTGGACCTGAACCGCACCCACACCGCCACTTTCGGCTGGCCGCGCGCGCAAGCGATCGGCCGCAACTCGCGCGACCTGTTGCTCTGGGCCGACGCCGAGGCCCGCGACGCATTCTGGGAGACGGCGCGCACCGGCGAGCCGGTGCACAACCTGGCGTGCCGAATGCAGCGCCACGATGGCACGCAGTTCGATGCCCTGCTCTCGGCACAGGTGCTGGACTGGCGCGGCGCGCCGCGCCTGCTCGCCTCGATCACCGACATCAGCACGCAGGTGGCGCTGCAAAACGAGGTGCTGCGCAGCGAGACGCGCTTCGCGATGATCTTCCACCACAGCCCGATGCCGATAGTCATCACCAACCTGGAGACGCGGACCATCATCGACGTCAACCCGGAGGCCGAGAAGGTGTTCGGCGAGCCGGCCGCGGCGCTGGTCGGGCAGCCGACCCGCTCGGTGCTGGTCGATATGGCGCAGGCCAACGACGTCCTCCGGCACCTGAACAGCGAAGGCGAGCTGCGCAAGGCGCAGGTGCGGGTGCGGCGCCGGGGCGACGGCGCGCTGCGCCACCTGCTGGTCTCCTCCGGGTTGATGAGCGACGAGGGGGTGCGCTATTCGATCCACATGGCGCTGGACATGACCGCCGAGACCGAGACGCGCGATGCCCTGGCGCGCAGCGAGCAGCGCTTCGAGACGATCTTCCGCGCCAGCCCGGTCGGTATGGTGATCACCGACTACGCGAGCGGAAAGATGCTCGAGGTGAACGACGCGGCGCTGCGCCTGGTCGGCCTGGCGCCGAGCACCGGCGCCGGCATGGCCACCCGGCCGTTCTACGGGGATCCGGCGCGCCACGACCTGATGCGCGACGAGCTGGCGCGTAACAGGCGGTTAGACAATTTCCCGATCACCCTCAAGCACGCCAACGGCGAGGACCGCGAGGTGCTGCTGTCGACGGCTCTTTTCAGCGAGAACGGCGCACGCTACACGGTGAGCATGCTCGTCGACGTCACCGCCGAGGTGCGCGCGCGCCAGGCGCTGGAGGCGAGCGAGCGGCGCTTCGCCGCCGTCTTCGACTTCATCCCGATCAGCCTGACCATCGCCCGGGCGGCGGACGGCCGGATCGTCGAGGTCAACCGCGCCCGCGAGACGCTGCTGGGCTACACCCGCGGCGAGAGCATCGGCCATTCGACCCTGGAAATCGAGGTCTGGCCCTCGCGCGAAGACCGCAAGCGCTTCATCGATCTGCTGCGCCGCGACCGCCGGGTATACGGCTACGACTCCCAGAGGCGCCACAAGAACGGCAGCCTGCTCGACACGCGGATCTTCGCCGAGCGCATCGACTTCGGCGGTGAAGCCTGCGTGCTCTCGGCGCTGCTCGACATCACCGAGCAGAAGCACAACGAAGCGCGGATCCGCACGCTCAACGAGAGCCTGGAAGAGCGGGTGCGCCTGCGCACCGCCGAGATCGTGCTGGTCAACGCCGGCCTGGCCGCCGCCAACCGCGACCTCGAATCGTTCGCTCACAGCGTCTCGCACGACCTGATGGTGCCGCTGCGCGGCATCAACGGCTACGCGACGATCCTGCGGGACGACTACGCGGCCGACCTGCCGGCCGCCGCCCACGACATGCTGGCGCGGATCCAGGCCGCCTCGGTGCGGATGGCCGGCATCATCGACGACATGCTGCGCCTGTCGAGCGCGATCCGCGCCCAGCTGCGCCTGGCACCGGTCGACGTCAGCGCCCTGGCCGCGCAAGTGGCCGCCGACCTCTCCGAAGCCGCCCCGGGCCGCCGCATCGGGTGGCGCATCGCCCCGGACCTGCGCGCGGTGGTCGACGCTGGCATGCTCGCCCTGATCCTGGAAAACCTGCTCGGCAACGCCTGCAAGTACAGCGCCAAGGTGGCCGCGCCGCTGATCGAGCTGACCCAGACAGGCAGCGCCGACGGGCAGGTCGAGTTATGCGTGCGCGACAACGGCGCCGGCTTCGACATGGCCTACGCCGGCAAATTGTTCCAGCCCTTCCAGCGTCTGCACACCCCGAACGAATTCGAAGGCAACGGCATCGGCCTGGCCACCGTCCACCGG
>Ga0302322_100005076_pt1 | contig 11526 bp, 13 predicted proteins | sample Fen_T0_2_FD_203757 | JGI IMG/M metagenome (GOLD analysis project Ga0302322, IMG submission 203757) | Peat permafrost microbial communities from Stordalen Mire near Abisko, Sweden - Fen_T0_2 | ecosystem: Environmental > Terrestrial > Soil > Wetlands > Permafrost | place: Sweden: Abisko... | reverse complement strand
ATGTCATAGCGCTTTGCGACGCCATCAAACATCGAGGCGACTTCCTCTGGCTCTTTATTTAGATCTGCCGACTTACTCACGGGTTTATTCTTTCGATAGTAGGCTCGTATTACAACTTCAGACTAGTCCAAGGCGCTAACAGCGACGGTTCGAGAGGGATAAAGATGTCGATTTCTTCAACTGCAACACTACGCGGTGCACTCGTTACCCGCAGTACGGTTTCAACAAAAATTGCACTTGTAGTCGGCGGCGTGGCCTTTTTGGCGCTTATGGCGCAGATAGCCGTTCCAGTACCGGGCTCACCGGTTCCAGTCACCGGGCAGACCCTCGGCGCTCTTCTTCTTGGAAGTGCATACGGGGCCTCGCTTGGATTTACAACATTCGCTACTTATCTTTTAGTTGGATTTATCGGAGCTCCAGTCTTTGCATCGGGAGCGCACGGATTGTCTCGAATCACGGGAGCAACGGGCGGATATCTCGTTGGAATGTTGCTTGCTTCCCTGATTACAGGTTATCTCGCAGGACGCAAATGGGATCAGAAGATTTTCACGGTGATCCCAACGATGTTAATTGGAGATTTAGTCATCTTTTCTGCTGGTTTGCTCTGGTTGCACCATTCGCTCCATGCCTCATGGGCAACCACCTTTAAATTTGGATTTACTCCTTTCATCTGGGGAGAAGTGATCAAAATCGCAATTGCTAGTACCGCGATGCCTACACTCTGGCGTTTTGTACCAAAACAATAAAGGTACTTAACTTAACCCCATGGCTTTGCGAATAACTACGGAGTTACTTGGGGATCACCCGCGTCTGAGTGAGATTGCGACAGATCTACCTGTAAGTGCCAGTTGGATCCGAGGCTCTGATGGGTTCATTGCATTCGGAGAATACAAATCACATATCGTCTCTGGAAAGAAGCGCTTTGCCGATGCATCTGCCTGGTGGCAGAACGAACTTTCTCAACTAGAGATTAAGAATAACGTTCACGGAGTGGGTACCGGACCCATCCTCTTTGCTTCCTTCGCATTTTCTGAAAATGAGCCCTCACTTCTTACTATCCCCCAAATTGTCGTGGTTCAGAAGAATGGAAAGTCCTGGATTACCTGGATCGGTAATGGCCAACCAGAATTTTCAAAACGCATTATTGAACAAAGCGGATTAGAACTCACCTGGGAGCAAGGCGCGCTTAGCGATAATCGGTGGTCAGAAGCCGTTGCAGAATCAGTCTCAAGAATTAAAGCAGGTGATCTTGAGAAAGTTGTTCTGGCGCGAGATCTCATAGCTCATTCAGATAAGAAGATTGACCCTGCCGCTTTGATCCAAACTTTAGAAACTGAATATCCATCAACCTGGCTCTTCTTAGTTGATAACTTGATCGGTGCGACTCCAGAATTGTTAGTCCGCTTGAGCAAATCGCTTGTAACTTCCAGAGTTCTTGCTGGAACTATCCGCCGAACTGGAGATGAAGAGCGAGACTTCGCGCTTGCCGGTTCCTTAGCAAAGTCTTCGAAGGATCTTGAAGAACATGAATATGCGGTGCGCTCCGTTGCCGAAGCCCTAGAACCTTTTGCATCATCCACCAATGTTCCCGAGTCCCCCTTTGTTCTTCACCTTCCCAATGTTATGCACCTCGCCACCGATGTCACCGGTGTTATTAACGACACCGCGAGCAAGGTGGATATCTTCAAATTAATAGCGGCTTTGCATCCATCGGCGGCCGTATGTGGAACTCCTACGGATAAAGCAATGGATCTGATTACCGAACTTGAATCTATGAATCGTGGTCGATATGCCGGACCCGTCGGCTGGGTAGATGCTCATGGCGATGGAGAGATGGGAATTGCTCTTCGGTGCGGACAGATATCACCAGATCACAAGTCGATTCGAGTCTTTGCTGGCTGTGGAATTGTCGCAGGATCAAGCGCTGATCAAGAGTTGGCCGAAAGTCAGGCTAAATTGCTTCCAATTCGTACTGCGCTAACCAGGCTCTGAGTAATTTCCTTTAGCATCGATGCATTTGTTTCACGATCGGGAACTTCGACTACTACAAAATTTAGACCTTTAGCTTCATGGCGCAAGCCGTGTAGCAGGTCAGAATCAGTTTTTACTTTTGTCACTTGCCCGCCGAATCCCTGAATCACTCGCTCCAATTCCAAATTGTGTGGGGTCCCAAATATTTTCTCGAATCCATCCACACCGGCTTGCGCCAAGGTACTAAATATTCCACCCCCATTGTTATCAATGATAAAAATTGTGAGATTAGCCGTGCTGGGATTTACGAGCGCGGAAATATCATGCAGAAAGGTGATGTCTCCCATAATTGCATACGAACGTTCGTACTTTTCTGCAATCCCAAAAGCGCTTGAAATATTGCCATCTATGCCGGCCAACCCACGGTTAGCAAAGGTATAAATACCCGAACGCGGTTTAGCAAAGGCCTCAATATCGCGGACAGGGCGACTGCTCCCCACGAATAGAGCGGCACCTTCCGGGATATTTGCCGCGATAGTAGAAACCGCCGACTGTTCCGACCACCCCAGCTGTAAACAATTCTTTGCCTGCTTGGCCAAATCCCGCCAGAGTTTCAACCACGCCAGATCAGGGCTCACCTGGCCATCGGGGATCGCGCTAAAAATCTGTTTTGCGTTTCTTTCGGTATCAACCGTCAGCGCTCTTGGATCGATAATGGTCACCGCCTCACACTCTTTTATTAGTGCGGCGATGCTGCGAGAGAGTGTAGGTCGACCAACAACGACGATCTCATCAGGTTTGACTGCTGCTCGTATTCCAGGGTCGCTTAATATGAGCGCAGCGTGAGCGGTGCTCGTGGGGAACGACAGTGGATCTTCGGCAATTATCGGCCAACCGAGTGAATCCGCAAAGCGAGAAAGTGCACCCGCATCAATCCCTGCGCGATCGTGGCCTATAACCATTACACCACGGGCCTTCGGATAAAAGAGTTCGCCTGATTCTTCTGTTGGATATTTCTTCGTTTGTGGCGCCCAGCCAGCTAACCAATCGGTGCGATCATCAGAAAGCAGCGGCTCATCGAATTGGATATTGAGGTGAACCGGTCCAGTAGTCAATAACTTTGAGATCGAGATCGATGTGGAGATATCAAGAGTAGATACTGGCTCAAGTAGGCCGACTTGCAGCGTCGTCTGACTAGCACCGGTGCGTCGAAGGTGAGCGGGACGATCTGCTGTTATAACCAAGAGTTTATTTGCAGAGTGATACGCCTCTAATGTTGCCGGATGAAAATTAGCCGCTGCAGTGCCACTGGTACAGATAACCGCAACATAGTTATCTGAAGCCTTGCTTAACCCAAGTGCAAAGAAGGCAGCTCCGCGTTCGTCTATCCGCACATAGAGATTAATGAGTCCAGCGTTCTCTGCTTCGTGCAATGCTATTGAGAGAGGGGCATTTCGCGAACCGGGAGATAGGACGAAATCCGAGATCCCTTCTTCAATTAATTGGCGGACGATATCGCGGGCTAGCGTTGTGGAATTCATGTCCTCCGCCCTTCGATCAACTGCAAGACCCTAAGGATACGTTGTTTCCAATAATCAGTTCTCTCGGGAGTTGCGAGGTACCTCTCAATCGCTTCAGGTTCGCGACGCTTAACTTCAATGTAGCCATTTTCGACAAGAGTGGCAGGCGAACAGATATCTCCTTCAAAGAGCGCAACAGTTCCTAATCCGCAAGCCAGGGAGTTCTCTTTGAATGAAGCGGCGAGTGCTAAACCGTGCGAGATGCCAATGCCAGTTTCTAGTGCACTCGATATAACAACGGGTAAACCAATTTCACTCGCAATCATGTGTGCAGCGGCAAAACCTCCTACTGGTTGCCACTTAAGAATGGCAACGTCGGCAAATTTGGAGAAGTCTGTAAAATCAGCGCCTAAGTTCTTTCGGATTGATTCATCGGCCGCAATTCGAATGGGAACCTCGGGCTTAACCACAGCTAACTCTTCTATTGTCAGACAAGGTTGTTCGACATAATCAAAGACGTTTCCAAAGCGCAGGTGGTATTCCAATAGATTGCTAATAGCCTGATCGACGTCCCATCCCCCATTTACATCCAAACGAATCTTCATCTCGGGATTGATTTCAAGCACCTCCGCAACAACCAGAGAGCCTTTCTCGAAATCGTCTACCTTGATCTTTGCTGTCGTACTTCCCGCGAAGCGATCAAGAATTCCTCGAACCAAGTTTGGTTCCACGATGGGGAGCGTTGCATTTATGGCGATGCGATCTCGATAGAGCTCGGGCCATGGTTGATGGGCCGCCGCTAGCGCGGCTGACATCCACACTGCGGATTCAGTATCGTCATATTCGAGAAAAGGGCTGAACTCTGACCATCCCGCGGATCCTCGGAATATTGCAACTTCTCGAACAGTGATTCCGCGAAATTTGTTGCGTAGCGGTATCGCAAGAATCGATAGTTCCGGACAATACTCTTCCAACATTTTTATGGGCGGCGTGGGAACTTGGTGAAGTCGGGATCGCGCTTCTCTTTATAAGCGTCGCGACCTTCTTGGCCTTCTTCCGTCAAGTAAAAGAGCAGCGTGGCATCGCCCGCAAGTTGTTGTACCCCGGCGAGGCCATCATCTGCAGCATTGAGTCCCGCCTTCAAAAGGCGAAGCGCCATTGGCGAGTGCCGGAGCATCTCGCGGCACCAGGAAACGGTTTCGGCTTCTAACTCGGCGACGGGAACAACGGTATTTACAAGCCCCATTTCAAGGGCTTCTGCGGCATCATATTGCCGGCACATAAACCAAATCTCGCGAGCTTTCTTCTGACCAATGTGAGCGGCGAGCAACCCCGCTCCATATCCGCCATCAAATGAGCCGACCATTGGTCCGGTCTGCCCAAACTTTGCATTGTCAGCTGCAATTGTTATGTCACAGACAACATGGAGAACATGACCGCCTCCAACAGCCCAACCAGCGACCATGGCGACAACAGGCTTAGGTAATCTACGAATTTGAATCTGAAGATCAAGAACGTTTAGTCGTCCGATTCCTTTCTTGCCAAGTGCATCGCTCCCGATATATCCATCATCGCCGCGGACGTTAATATCTCCACCCGAACAAAATGCTTCGGAACCCGCACCAGTAAAAATTATGACTCCAACTGATTCATCGTCGCGTGCAAGCGAAAACGCTTCTTGCAACTCAATGAGAGTCTCGGGACGAAAAGCATTTCTGACCTGCGGACGATTTATTGTGATCTTGGCAATGCCATCACCAACTTCGTAAATAATGTCGGTGAATTTCTCGCCACCCGCGCCTATCTGCCAGCTTGGGATAATGCGACTGCCTGGTTCACGCTTAAACGGCTTACTCACTCTTACTCCTTTTGCAGCATCGGAATTTCACTTCCGGTATTTCGTTCCAAGCCGATAGCCTACGGGGGCTATGGTAAATACGTCACTGCGAGAGCTGCGAGAAGTACCCGCCACCTGGTCAATCCCCCGCATCCAAGAGGCGCTGCACACAACTCTTCAAGGAGATGGCCCCGCCCTAGCCTTTGCTCCCTCACAATTTAAGTCAGTTGACTCAAACATCGCGATAGTGATTCCCACCAGCGGCTCCAGTGGCGCTCCCAAAGAGGTGGCTCTAACGGCTTGCGCGGTGCAGGCGAGCGCCACTGCATCTCACCGATTCCTTGGCGCAAAAGCGGGTCAGATCTGGTCATTACTACTACCAACTAATCACATCGCTGGTGTAAATGTTCTAGCACGAGCGATCGAACTTGGAACTACGCTGGGCGAGAAGAACTTCGATTACACCTCAATAGTACCCACCCAATTATTTCGAGCGCTCAATGAAGAGGGTGATCTCTTCCGGAGTCTGCAGAATGCACAAGCAGTTCTAGTGGGAGGCGCGGCAGTAGATTCACAATTACTCCAAAGAGCCAAAGAATCTGGAATCAATGTCGTAACAAGTTATGGGATGTCAGAAATGTGTGGTGGCTGTGTATACAACGGTCAACTTCTTGATGGAGTAGAACTCGAGATTCGAGATGGGAATCGAATTGCGCTACGCGGCCCGATGCAGGCGCGAGAGTATTTAGGATCAACTCATCCACTCGCCGATGAGGCAGGATGGTTTTTGACTAATGATGCTGGTCAATTTGAAGCGGGAAAATTGACAGTTTTCGGGCGAATTGATGATCAAATAATCTCCGGCGGCGAAAAGATCTCGCTAAGTGCCATCGATGGCTTCCTGAATAAGATGTATCAGAATACTTTTATGAGTTGTGCCATTGCCGATCTGGAATGGGGAGAGCAACTCTGCTTAGCTAGTTCCGGTGAGTTGGATCGGGAAGAAGTTTCAAACGCTCTGCGCGGAAACTTTGGAAATCACGCGGTTCCAAAATTATTCCTTGAAAGAGTCCAACTACCTTTCACCTCGATTGGGAAGCCAGATCGCCTGACGCTATCTCGAAAGTTTGAGATGATTCGACCATGAGCGGAACAAATATTTGGATGGCCGGCGCGCGTCCACGAACTCTTCCAGCGGCCATTTCGCCAGTGTTGGTTGGCACCGCCCTAATAAGGCGTGACCATCATTCGATCAACTATCTCAATGCGACCTTGGCTCTCTTGGTTAGCCTGCTACTCCAGGTCGCTGTAAATTATTCAAATGACTACAGCGATGGAATTCGCGGCACTGACGATAATAGAGTCGGCCCCGTTCGCCTCGTTGCAAGTGGCTTGGCATCAGCCCGCGCCGTAAAACAAGCAGCCTTTATCTGCTTTGCGACCGCATCTGCTCTCGGTGCTATCTTGGCGATTCGGGTCTCTTGGTGGCTCGTTCTAGTTGGTGTCTGGTCGCAACTGTCGGAAGTTATGTGGTGCAATCCCATCGCGTCTCATGGCAGAGCGTTTTGGTATCCGTGCCCGTTGGAGCGCTCTCCTGTTCGCTCCTCGCAATCAACAATTTGAGGGATCTTCCCAAGGATTCGATCGTTGGAAAAAAGACAGTCGCGGTTCGTCTGGGCGATAAGCGGGCTCGAGCGATGTTCATCGCGCTACTTCTCTTGGCACATCTGGCGGCAGCGCTGGCGGCATTTGTGACACCTTGGACCCTCGTTACTCTGCTCTTTCTACCGTTAACTGTGAAAATTGCTCGCGGAGTCCGCGCAGGAGCCGCAGGAACGCAATTGATTCCAATGCTGGGCCAGGTGGGAAAGCTGCAACTATTCTTATCAACAGCGCTGGCCATCGCGCTTCTCGTTTAGAGAGTAAACTACTTCTCATGCTTGATGTTCTGATTGGTATTGGCAGCCTCGCTATATGGCTTTTTGGGCTTTTCGACTGCGCTCGCACCGATCAAGATCGCGTCCGTAACCTTCCCAAGTGGGCTTGGCTACTTATCATCATCTTCTTTACAGCGATAGGAGCCATCGCCTGGCTCTTGATTGGTCGCGCAAAAACCGTTGCGCTACCCCGTCGTCGCCCCGGTCGGATGATTCCACCTGACGACAATCCAGATTTCCTAAAACAACTTTAAATCCTACAAACCTGAGTAGGTGTGCAGACCCGTTCCCCAAATATTTACCCAGATGTAATTGAATAGGAAAGTCGAGCCGGCGAAGATACACAACCAGGCTGCTCGGCGACCGCGCCACCCCACCGTCACGCGTGCATGTAAATACGCGGCATATGCCACCCAGGTAATAAATGCCCAGGTCTCTTTTGGATCCCAACTCCAGTACTTGCCCCAGGCTGATTCTGCCCAGATAGCACCCGCTATAACCGCGAAAGTCCAGAGTGGAAATACAAATGCAATCAGGCGGTAGGAAAGTTGATCCAGACTATCGAGCGATGGAATCTTGCGCGCCCATTGTGGTCGCCCAGCTTTTAGTTCATAGCGCTCCATAATGAGAAAGGTTGCAGCGACCAAGTTAGCAACAAGGAATACTCCACCCGAAATAATGGCGGCTAATACATGGATGGCGAGCCAAGGTGATTTAAGAGCTGGAACCAGTGGTGCGCTAGGTCGGTAGAGCACCGTTATTGCGGTTCCCAAGGTCAGTAGTACTGAGATTGAAACTGGAAGCCCAAGCCACCGCACCTTGTATTTTGCAAAGGCGAAGAGATAAGCCGCAGTCAACATCAGTGCACCTGTAATCGAAAATTCATACATATTGCCCCACGGAACGCGGTGTGCGGATAACCCACGCGTTACAACTGCGACGCTTAACACTGCAAAGCCAAGGATCATCATGGCGGTACCAATGCGTCCTGCTCGCTCTGTCCTCTCGAAATCGAATTGCGTGTGATTGTGGCTCTCAACATTGCGGACGGACCAAGCAACCTCAATTGCGTGGGAGAAGAATGCGATGGTAAAAATCGCCAAACAAGCATAAATTGCGCCGTTCGAAAAATATGCAAGATTTATCGACGTCACTCTGTATCTCCTCTAAATCCTTCAAGCGCCCGCGCTAGCGCTTTGAGTTCTTCCTCAAGTCCAGGAATGCCATTCTTTGCTAGACCCGCAATTTCAACATCATCGCCAACCTTTATCCAAATCCGGCGCTGGCGTGTAAAGAGTGAGATGAGTAACCCTAAGATTGCAAAGATCGCGCCGAAGAGTGCGTACATCTTCCCAGGATCATCAACAATCTGCAGATTAACCCATGCTTTCCAGCCATCAAAGGTAATGGTCCCGGCGCCAAAGTCGTAAGTGCTTCCTAGTGTTAACGCTTTAAGGCCAATCTTCGTCATCTTGGAGGTGTCCAAAGAGTAAACCGATTGTGGCGTTCCACTGTCTAGCCCCAGGTTACCTTTCCATGCAGATAGAACGAGGCGGGGATCTAAGACCTCGGGATATGTGGAGAAGATTCCGCGCGCGGCACTACTGCTGGCTGTTGGGATAAAGGATGCGATAAAGCCTATCTGCGGGGTCATATCGGGAATTTTGATAGCTCCCAGGGAACTTAGATTGGCATCCTGCGGAAGAAATATGACCGCGCCTCGGAAGGTGAGTTTGCCCGATTTATCACGGACAGTAACTACCGGTGAATATCCATTTGCTTGTAAATAAACTTTGGTACTTCCGGAAGTCCACGGCTTATTGACCTTAATTATTACCGTTTTTGGTGCCGAGCCGAGCGGCGCGGAGATTTCGGTCGTAAGAACGTAGTTGCTCGGTTGACCAGTCGTTGGAAGATACGAAGCAACAAAATTCTTTACCGTCAATGAGAAAGGAACGAGCGATCCCTGTCCCTGAAATTTTCCATAACTTATATTGTCGTATGAAGTCGGCGTATTTATAAATCGATCGCCCACATTTAAAATTGCTTCACCCTTCATCCCCAACAGCCCCCCGAGCGCAACTCCCACCAGAATAAAGATCAACGAGAGATGAAATAGTAGATTTCCACTTTCGCGGCTGTAACCCTTTTCAGCAGAGATCGAGTTGCCTTCGCGCCTAATTCGGAAGCGATGGCGCTTTAGCCATTTTTGCGAAATCTCCAATGCACGATCTGGGTCTGTCGTGACGGTTCGGTAACCCTCCATGCGATCTAAGTTTCGCGGTGTCAACGGCGGTTTCTTCGCTATTGCGCGCAAGTGCTGGAAGGTTCGGGGCAGCACACAACCGATGAGAGAGATAAAAAGCAGGAGGTAAATCGCGCTAAACCACGGGGAGGCATAGACATTAAATAGGTGGAGACGGTCCATCCACTTAGCTAAGGTGGGATCAGTCGTAAAGTAGGAATCGACTTTCTGCGGGTTTTGGCTGCGCTGCGGAAAGAGCGAACCGGGAATCGCTGCCACTCCTAAGAGCATCAGCAGAATGAGTGCGGTGCGCATGCTGGTTAATTGGCGCCAGGCCCAACGCAGTAAACCTATTACTCCAATATCGGGTACTTGGCTCTCGCGCTTCGTCATCATACCACCGGTACAAAACTAGAGATGGAAGCGCGCAGCGAGTTAATGATCTGCCCCCACAATCCAGTTGCCTGCAAGAAACCTATGATGATGAGAAAAACACCTCCAAAGATGGTCAAGAGATTGCCACGCTTGGAGATAAAGCGCCGTAACTTTGCCGATTGATCGAAGAACAACCCAACACCAATGAATGGCACACCGATTCCAAAGCAGTAACCAACGCTCAAAATTGCTCCGCGTAGCGCGCTCGAGCTTTGAAAGGAGAGCGCTTGTACCGCACCGAGTGTTGGTCCGATACAGGGAGTCCAACCCAAACCAAAGAGGAAACCCAATAGCGGTGCGCCGAGCAAGCCGGTCGTCGACTTCCATTGTGGTTTGAAAGATCGATAAAACTTTTGATTGAAGAGAAAGACGGTACCCATAAGCATAGTTAGAAGGCCAAGCACTATCTGCAGCCATCTAGATCCACTCGATATTTTGGATCCAAGTGAACCAAAGAGCGCACCGTAACTAATGAAAAGCACCGAGAATCCTGAAACAAAGAGGATTGCGCCAAGCGCGGTACGTCCCTTGTTCTTTACATCGGTCATCCCTGCCGAGTAGGCGAGATAGCCCGGAACGAGCGGGAGCACGCAGGGAGAGAAGAACGATATTAAACCCGCGATAACCGCCACCCCGAGGGCTAAGAGCAGATTGCCAGCGAGGATTTGATGTACGAAAAAGTTATGCATGAGGTGCATCCTGCAGAACCTTGTCGAGCAAGTTGGTGAGAAGTGCGACAGTTACTTCGCCGCTCACGCGCGCAGCAACATAGCCGTGTGCATCAATTATCAACGTGGTGGGAATCGCATTTGGAACCAGAGAGTTTCTAAACTTGGCGAGAATAGAATCATCAGTAAATACTGGATAAGCGATCTTAAAGCGCTTTACAAATTGCAGCGCAGAAGAGACATTGTCGCGGGTCAAGATTCCGGCAAATTGCACACCCTGCGGTGCATATTTGATCGCGAAATCAGAAAGCAATGGAGCTTCAGCGCGACATGGGGAACACCATGAAGCCCAAACATTGAGCAAAGTTACTTTGCCGGTAGCAAGGGTAATATTTCCGCTCTCCAGTGTTGCACCAGAAATAGTCGGCGCTAACTTTCTATCCACCGCTTTCACATAGATTGCGACCCCATCACCGGAGACAAATGCGTTCTGATTTGCGCTCGACAATCCACCGCTAGAACATCCGGTAAGCAGAAAGAGTGATCCGCAGACAAGCAGTGCCAGTCGCTTCATCTCTTCTCCGGCAAGAGGTGGCGCGCCGGTTCCGAGTAGCTGACCCCTTCAATATCTCCCGCAGCATCCAAATGAAAACTAGTGACAGAGGCGAGCGAGCATTGGCGCTTGCGCGGATCATGCAACATTCGGCGACCTTCTACTGCGGAGCGAAGAATCCAAATCGGAAGTTGGTGCGAGACTGCGAAGGCGTCCTTGCCGCCGGCAGCATCACGCGCAGCGAAGAGCGCGGATAGCATACGCGCGACCTGCTCTTCGTAAGGTTCGCCCCAAGATGGGACCCAAGGGCGCGTTAGGTGGCGCCACGATTTTGGGTGGCGCAAAACCCCCGAACCCATC
>Ga0302322_100005075_pt1 | contig 11526 bp, 9 predicted proteins | sample Fen_T0_2_FD_203757 | JGI IMG/M metagenome (GOLD analysis project Ga0302322, IMG submission 203757) | Peat permafrost microbial communities from Stordalen Mire near Abisko, Sweden - Fen_T0_2 | ecosystem: Environmental > Terrestrial > Soil > Wetlands > Permafrost | place: Sweden: Abisko... | reverse complement strand
GATCATCGGCAATCGGACCCGCGTCTATGAAGTTCTGCGCCGGGACCGCGCCCTCTCGCTGGCCATGATCCAGAAACTGAATCGGCAACTGAAGATACCGGCGGAAGTATTGATTCGCACGATTCGCACAAGAAAGAAGAAACTGGCGGCCTGAGATTGATCTCTCTTTGCATACGAAGAAATTCGTGATCTCTCACGTCCGAAAATCCGGAGTTGAGATATTTGGCAATCCGGTGTTCAATCGGACACTCCCGCTAAAAGACGCCTGGGCCAAGATCGAGAAGAAGGCGGGAGCCTTGCCAGCTGCGGTGCGGCCAGACGCTCGCTAATCGCTCGCATGAGCAGTTGTGCTTTCCCGGATCCCAGAAGCGGGACCCTTCGGCAAGCTCACGGCAGGCTCTGGGGCACTCGCACTATCGAGAGGAGTGACACGGCCAAACAAAAGGAGTAGCATCTAAGCGCTGATATTGATGCGATTCTTTGGGTAGGCAAGCCGCAGGGATATTGAGGACAAACCGGAGCGAGGTAGAGCAATGAAAACTATCTGGCGGACAGAAACAGGCCAACTCGGATGCCAGTGGTCCGAACCTGGAAGCCGTGTCCCCTATGACCCGCCCTGGTTCCACGACGACTCGACCAAGGACCATGCCAGCGCCGCACAAACAGTTCCAGATTTTGCCGCGCACAGCCCACTGGGATCGGGAGAATGGTTCGTTCCGTGGAATTCCAGATGGAGTCTCCCCCGTCCGTAACTCACGCGAAGTGGCCGGGCTCCACAGGTCCCGGTTCGGGGGATCTGGGATTCTTCTCACGCAGCAACCGGCAAGGCCTTTCCTTGCTCGAAGAACTCACGTTGCCTCTCAGTCGAGTACAGAGCGTAGGGCGGCAACGGCGAGAAGATGCTAAACACGCGTTAGCTGAGGAAGGGCGTCGAAGTGTGCGTCGCGGGCGAACAATACCAGCGAATGCTGCAGGACGAGGGCGGCGATCCACATATCGTTCGTGGGTATCGGTGTTCCTTGCTTGCGGAGTTGACGGTACACGTTCGCATAGTGCTGCGTGGTCTGGTCGTCCGCGTAGAGAATGGCTACGCCCGGCTTGAGGAGAAACCTGCCAAGGGCGGCTTCGTTGCGCGTCCCCTGGGTACCTACCGCGAATCCGGCACGAAGTTCTCCCACGACGATGAAAGGCAGCCAGACTTCGTCGGCCAGTTCCATTGTTTCGATCACAGAAAGCTCGCCCCGGCATAGGTCGGTGTAGCGATTGGTGTCGAGGGCGAGCCTCATGCGGCGGCCCCGCTAAGCACACGCATCCGACGCGCCATTGCGGTCACCGCCACATCTCCTCGTCAACGGTGTCTTGCGCTGCCAGGGCGCGTTCAAAGGCGGGGTCTTTTCTCCAGCTTCCGGCAATATCGCTCAGATCTCGCTGGCGGACTTGGGCCTGGCTCAGGCCAAATACGCGAGCCAAGGCCTCGATCGCCACTTCGTTCAGGCTCTTGCCCCGCTCCTGGGCCGAAACCCGGAGAGCGGCATCGAGAAAGCTCGGCACATTGCGAATCGTATACTGCATGCATCTATTGTAGGCATTGCAGGCATTCCTTGCAAGCACACAATTTGACTGCGCTCTGTTCCCCTTTTGAATCGATGCAAAGTAGAGGTCTTCGGTTGTAACGACTGGTCTGAAACGCTCAGACTCCTGCCGGCTGCGATGAGATGCTGAAGCCTGCGGATCGTGCGCTTTCGAGCGGTGAACCGAGGCAGTTCGCCTGCAAAGCGGAATCGACACACACCACCTGTTCGGCTAGGAGATCAAATGTCCTTCGCAATCTACGCTGCTGGATACGCCATCATGATTGGCGGACTGGCTTACGCCGCGCACCTGTTACGTTTGCCAATCCATTGGATTGTGGTGGGCGTGATTGTGATGGTCGGCATTGGGCTTTTGTCGGCTGTAAAGGCCACACGTCAGAAAGACTCCGCAAGCTAGAACAGTGTCCCTGAAGTTCATTCAAGAACAACCGCAGATCCTTCGACTCGCCACCCACAAATCAGAAGAACGTTTGGGGTCCTGTTCGTCCCTGATGAACGGGAGTGGAAATGCTTTATTTCGCCGTGCCCCTATAGGACGCGCGACTTTTCTGACCGGCAACCCAGGGCTGCGCTGCGCTTGCCCTGGGCTATTTTCGTTCGGCCCCTCCGGGGCACAAGCGAGTGCCCCCTGTTCATTCCAGCCCTAACTTGCCAGGGCGAGTCAAGCTGCTCAGGATGGCATTGCTTTTTGTAATGCGGATATCGGACTCAGGACACCGGGTTCCTTTGATTCGCACTGCATTTGCGAGGGCATTCCCGCAAAGGCCCCGTCGGGGGGTACAATTCGAGCGAGCCAGTGCAAAAAAAGGAGATCGCCCATGAAGGCGTTGGTGAAGAGCAAGGCAGAGCCGGGACTCTGGCTGGAGGATGTAGCTCCACCGGTGATTGGCATCAATGACGTGCTGGTGCGCGTCCGTTATACGGGCATCTGCGGCACCGATGTTCACATCTATGAGTGGGATGAGTGGGCGCAGCGGACCATCCCCGTGCCGATGACCATCGGCCATGAGTTTGTCGGCGAGATTGTCGAAGTGGGATCGAATGTGAACGACTTCTTCCCGGGTGACATTGTGAGCGGCGAAGGCCACGTGGTCTGCGGCCGGTGCCGTAACTGCCTGGCCGGAAGGCGGCATCTGTGCGCCTCCACCAAGGGCGTGGGCGTGAACCGGCCGGGGGCATTTGCAGAGATGATCTCACTTCCGATGAGCAATGTCTGGAGACACCATTCAGGCATCGATCAGGAGGTTGCCGCCATCTTCGATCCATTCGGCAATGCGGTGCATACGGCTCTTTCGTTCCCCGTGCTCGGAGAAGACGTCCTCATTACCGGAGCTGGCCCGATCGGTATTATGACCATCCCCGTGGTACGCCATGCGGGTGCGCGACATATTGTGATCACGGACCTGAATCCTTTCCGGCTGGAGCTCGCTCGCAAGATGGGCGCAACCCTGGCGATCGATCCGAGGGAAATCTCGCTCCCTGCGGTACAAAAACAACTCGGCATGACGGAGGGATTCGACGTTGGACTGGAGATGTCGGGCAGCCCCCAGGCTTTGCACGAGATGATTGCGAATATGAGCCACGGCGGCAAGATCGCCATGCTTGGTATCCCGGCCAAAGAGTCGAACATGGATTGGAGACAGGTCATCTTCAATATGCTGACGATCAAGGGCATCTACGGACGTGAAATGTACGAGACCTGGTACAAGATGTCGGTGATGCTGGAGTCGGGGATGGACATATCGCCGGTGATCACCCATCGCTTTGCCTTCAACGAATTCGAGAAAGGATTCGAGGCGATGATCTCCGGCCAGACGGGTAAGGTTGTGCTGGACTGGACCAAGGCGAACGACTAGCTCTTTGAAGCGAATTCGGGTTGGCGCCCTTGTTACGGCAAGCTGGAGGCGAGCTTTGCCGCAAGGGTTACGGCATCCGTGGCATCTGACAGGTTTGCGTAGCCTGCCAGAATTCGTCCCTTGCGAAAGATGCAAAGGCCAGCAAGGTACTCTGCGGTGGCCTGGAATCCTTCGTCGCCCACTTTGGCTGCAGTAGCTCCGCTAAACCGCGTTCGCAGACTCTTCAGAACTGCTGCGGCGGACTCCGGCGAATCCTCCAGCACGATGAATGCCTGCCCCTGTTTGTACTTCGCCACAAAGCCGCGCCGAAGTTGGCGCAGCCCCAGCACACTTTCGGGGACCAATTTGGTAGAGACAAGATTCTCCCTGGGAAACCACCCCATCACCGCAGGGGCGGAGCTCCGGCCCTCCAAGTGTGCAATCATCCGGTCTGCGAAGGCGCGCAGCATCGCGGTTTGATCGCTCAGGGGGTTTGCCGCAACTTCGGTGATTTCGACGTAGTACTTCCCCTTGGCAAAGGAGGCGCTTTGGCGTAACACCTGTCCGCCCATCCCAATTTGAACTACTGGAAATCCGGGATCGACGTTTGCCGTGAAAATGCCATACGCCAGATCTTCATCGGTCATCTCGGAGACGTCTATATCCAGCGAGTCCTGGCCCAACTTGCAGGTGATCCCCTGCATGCGGACAAAGCCGTAAACCAAATAACCTTCGGCAGCTCCGTCCTTGTACTCGAAGAGGTTTTCGGCGATGAATTGACGCTTTGGTCCGGATTGTTCCCAGCCGGGCAGAAAATGACAGTTGAGATACTCCTGAGCGCCGGCCATTGCTCCGGGCAACATGAGGGCTAACAGGAACCCAGCAACCTTCATGCAAAGAGCTCCTGGGCCCGAGCCATGCGATCTGTTACCCTGACGCCGTGCGGGCAACTTACGGTACATTCCGCGCAATCGCCACAGCGGACTGCTCCATTTCCTGCGGTCAATTCCTGGAATCGCTCGCGCCCCAATGCGAACTGCCCATACCCATCGGCATAGGTCAGACAGCGCAAGACATCGGCCACCTTGATGCCCTTCTGGCAGGCGCCATCACACTTACCGCACATGCGGCAATACAGCGGCCGGATCAGATCGAGATGCTCGGCCAGCAGCTTCTGGTCCGCGGCGGAGAACGGATGCTCCATGGCCTTCAGGTTCTCGTCCAGCTGGTCCATATCCGTCATGCTGGGGATGGTAGTAGCGATATGCGGCTTGTCGATGACCCACTTCAGCGCCGCAAGCAAGGCACCCGGCTGCTTCAGTTTCTCGTTTGCGGGCTCACCTGGCCGGGCTCCGCGAAATCCTCCCGCCATCACCTTCATGCCCACGACGCCGATGCCGGATTTGGCGGCAGTCGCGATTGCCTGCTCCATGTTCGCATCCATTGTGAAGTTATAGGACGTGAGAACCACGTCGAAGACGCCTTTCTGTGCCAGCCAGGGCAGTAATTCCGTCTGGCCGCCGTGCGTACTGACGCCTGCAAAACGGATCTTGCCCTGCCTTTTGGCAAGCTGCTGCGCCTCGATCATGTCGTCGTGAATCTCGGCTGGATTGCCCTTGGCGTGGAGATACCAGATGTCAACAAAGTCCGTATTGAGCTCGCGGAGGCTGGTGTCCAGATCGCTCAAGAGCCCTTGCTTGTCTGGAGCGTGCGACTTGGTCGAAAGCACGATCTGCTTCCGCCTAGCTCCGAGGGCCGCGCCCACCATGCGTTCATTATTGCCGTGCTGATATCCGCGCGCGGTATCAAAGTAGTTGATTCCGATATCGGCAGCACGTTCAATCACGCTTGCGTCCGAGGTAATCATGCATCCAAACCCGAGGGTGGTCACCTTGAGACCAGTGCGCCCCAGGGTTCGATAGTCGAGTTTGACGGCAGAACCGGCCGGTCCCGCCGCGCTTTCGGATGGTTTGAGGAAACTCATTCCGGAGCTCGCGCTGGCTAGTGGAAGCATTAACCCCGCTGAGAGGAACTCGCGGCGCGACGTGGTTGATTTCATGGATGCACCTCGATCAGGAAACCAAACATCTTAACCCGTCAAACGCGCTATCTGCAGTGATTTGGAACCTTCTCGCCGGAAAGAGAGCAGAACAAATCATAACCTATTTGATTTGACAAGGATATGATCCTTCGGAGACAGGGGGTTCGTAGTGGGCAGTACAATTCAGAGCGAGTCGATGCCAGGATTGGAGACCCCTTCTATGACAGCTTGCGGCAAGATACGCAACATCTTCGTTTGTTTCCTTCTTCTCCCCTGTTTTGCCTTTGGCCAGAAGGCTGTGCCGGACTCGCCGTACACGCTCGTGAACCCTTTCGTCGGCACGGCGGCGGATGGCAACACATTTCCCGCAGCCACGTTGCCGTTCGGCATGATGCAATGGGGACCCGACACGCGCAGCGATGGATGGTATCACTACGGTGACAAGACCATGCGCGGTTTCAGCCTCACGCATATCAGCGGCGCGGGCTGCCCGATGTATGCTGACGTGCCGATCCTGCCCTGGCTGGGTGAAGTCACCACGAACCCTTCTAGCAGCGATATATACACGCTGGCCTTCTCGCACAGCCGGGAAGAGGCGCATCCAGGCTATTATGCGGTCGAATCGGAAAATGGAATCAAGACCGAGTTGACCGTGAGCCAGCGCGCCGGCATCGCTCGCATTGCTTACCCCGCAGGCGCCACTCGAACGCTGCTGATCCTGGCGGGAAGCAGCGCAACGGTCGACAACCCAAAGCGTAAAAGTGACAGCGCGACGGTTGAAATACGCGGCACCGATACGGTTGCCGGAACCGTTCACAGCGGAGGCTTCTGCGAGAGTGATACCAACTATACCGTCTACTTCGTTCTCAAGTTTGACCAGCCTATCGCTGTGACCGGAAGCTGGGATGATCAATTGCATCCGGGCGCCAAAAGGGCGAATGGTCACAAGTCCGGCGCCTGGGTCACCTTTAACAAGAGTGAAAAGCCGCTGATGGTCAAGGCTGGAATCTCATTTGTGAGCGTGGAGAACGCTCAAGCAAATCTCGGCAAGGAGATTCCAGATTACGACTTTGACAGGGTCCGCCAGGCAGCGATTCTGAGATGGACTCTGGCTCTCGATACAATCCAGACGGACGGCGGCTCCGCCGAGCAACGTGCGCTCTTTTACACCGGTCTCTATCACATGCTGCTTTCGCCCAACCTCTTTAGCGATACGAACGGCGACTACACCGGCTTTGACGGAAGAGTGCGGCGCTTGAAGGTGGGAGAGGCGCAGTACGCCAACTTCTCCGATTGGGATATCTATAGAAACGTGGTGCAACTGCACGCTTTGCTCTTCCCTCACTCGAGCACTCAGATGATGCAGTCGCTGGTGCGGGATGCCGAGCAGAGCGGCTGGCTGCCTCGCTGGCCCGCGGCGAACGATACAACCTATGTGATGGGTGGCGACTCCTCAGCGATCCTACTATCGGAGGCATATTCCTTTGGCACTCATGGATTCGATGCGCGGAGTGCCTTGAAATATGTTGTGAAGGGGGCAACGTCGTTCGAGAAAGGACCGCATGGAGGCTACGAGCGCCCGTTCCTTGATGAATACCTGGAGAAAGGCTACGTGTCGCTCAACGACGGCGCGAACGAGGCTGCGGCTTCCCACAGCATGGAGTACTACAGCGCCGATTTTGCCGGCTCACAGTTAGCCGCAGCGTTGGGTGACAAGCAAGCGGCTGATCGCTTGTTCCACTCCTCGCAGAATTGGAGGCGACTCTTCGACCAGGATTCCGGTTTCATCCGCCCGCGCCAGAAGGATGGCAGCTTTCTCAGTCCATGGGATCCCGATCATCTGGCACCGCATCATACGAATTGGGACAAAGACGATCAGATGGGATTTGAAGAGGGCTCCGCCTGGCAATACACCTTCATGCTGCCCTTTGACTATGCCGGACTCTTTCACCAAATGGGCGGTTTGCAGGTAGTCATACCCAAGCTGGACAAATTCTTCGAAAAGGTCTCCGGATGGGGGTTACCCAACTACACCGTGGCCAACGAGCCCGATTTCTGCGCAGCGTATGCGTATAACTGGGCTGGCGTCCCATGGAAGACCCAGCAGGTGATCGACCGGATACAACGCGAGACGTTCTTCAATCGTCCCGATGGCCTGCCTGGGAACGATGATCTTGGAGCGACTTCAGGCGTCTATCTCTGGAACGCGCTGGGAATGTATCCTGTCATTCCGGGCGTGGGCGGCGTGGCGCTGGGGACGCCAATGTTCCCGAGGGCGCTCATCCGCCTTGGAGATGGCAGGTCAATCGAAGTCCTGGCCAAGGGAAAGGGTATCTTTGTCCAGCGAATTACCCTTAATCGACGCGGAATTCGCAGTCCATGGCTGCCTTTGAAGGCCTTCAATGCGCATCACAATATTCTGATCTTTGAGTTAGGCGAACAGCCAAACAAGGAGTGGGGAGCACAGCCGGGCGACGCGCCTCCGTCTTTCGATGAGGTGCAGTAAGAGGCGGCGATTCAATGTTAGAGCGTGATTCAATAACTCTCCAGCAGTTTGTGAACGCAAACCCGCAGGGGCTAAAGCCCCTTGTTACACGGCCCTTTTCGGCACGACTGAAGTCGTACCCTGACACAATGCGGCGTCTTTGAAACATGCTGTAGGCAGCCGCTTTACTTATCCGTTTCTACTACCGACTTTGAGAGGTTTCTTGGCCGATCAACGTCGACTCCATGTTCGAGGGCCATGAAGTAAGCAAAAAGTTGCAGAGGAATTACTTCGGAGACTGGCAAAAGATACTCAGGCGCAGGCAGCACCGGCACGAGATCGCTTACTAAATCCTCGACCTCCAAATCTCCTGCGTTGGCAATGGTAATGACTCGCGCCCCCTGCGCCTTCATCTCGCGCAGAAGATGAAGGGTCTTCTCATAGCGCAGCACGGACGCTTCGAGCGAATGGTCTACCGTTGCGAGCACCACCAAGGGCACACGATCGCTTACCAGCGCGTTGGGACCGTGCTTCAATTCACCTGACGGGTAACCCTCAGCATGAACATAGGAGGCCTCCTTCAGCTTTAGAGCTCCTTCGCGGGCTATGGCGTAGTGGATCCCCCGCCCCAAATAGAGAAAGGTGGAGGCAGATTTGAATTTGTTTGCCAAAGCAGCCATCTGCTTCCGCCATCGGTCCAATTGCCCTTCAATGCTGGCGCACAGAGAAGACAGATCGGTGATGTGACGCCCCAAAGCGGGCTCGGAAATCCTATCCAACCGGGAGCCCTCGTAGAGCGCCAGAAGATACAGTGCGGCTAACTGACAGGTAAAACTCTTTGTGGCAGGTATAGCCCTTTCTATGCCGGCGGCCAAGGGCATGGAAACCGTAGCCTCGCGCGCAATGGTCGAATCGACCGCATTCGTGATGGCCAAAGTCTTTTGGCCGCGTCGTTCCGCTTCTCGCAAGGCCGCCAGTGTGTCGGAGGTCTCTCCCGACTGTGAGAGAACCAGGACGCTGGGATGGCGCATGTCTCCTGCACCCCGGCAAGAGTACTCGCTTGCATATTCAACATCCACTGCCAAGCCGCAGAGATCTTCGAGGATTATCTCGGCGGCGAGACCACTATGCCGGCTAGATCCCGAAGCTGCGATCAAGATCTCACCCTCTGGAATGGACCAGCCTGCCAGCCTTCGAGCAAAGTCTGGTTTCAGATTTCCGTTCTCTAAATAGAGATCCAGGGTGCGGCGCAAGGCATCGGGCTGTTCGTAGATCTCCCTCAGCATCTCGTGGGCGAAGTTCTGCATGATTCCGATCCTAGCGGTCAGGCCTGGTGAGGCCCTTGACCTATGCGGCTCAAGATCAAAAGGTAAATCGTGAACCGAACTGGAACTGGCGCGGAGTATTGACATCCCCTGTTATCTGGCCAAAGCCCGCCATGAGCGATGGATTGGCGCCGGCGCCGGGATCCCAAAACACGTTTGGAGAGCCAAATTGCACTGAATTTGTGATGTTGAATGCCGACGCTTCGAAGCGGAGGTTCCTTTCTCTTCCCAAAGAGAAGTTTTTGAAGAAGGACATATCCAGATCGTGGGCACCATTGGTGCGAACATGATCCAGATACGGAGGCGCGGTCCCTGGCATCAGCGGGTTTGACGGCTGGCTGAAGCAACTCCAGTTAAACCACATTGCCAACGAATGGGGCGCGCCTTTGGCGGGATCGCAGTTCATATCCACGCGCTGATTGAAGTAAATGTCCCCAGTTCCTGTTGGGGTAGCGATCGGAACGCCGGTGCTTAAATAGGCAACCGCGTTCACCGTCCAGCCGCCCAAGGCGGCGTTTGCGACTCCATTCAGGTTCAGCGCACGCCCTTTGCCCATGGGAAGGTCGTAAGAGGCCTGCCAGGTGAATTGATATTTCACATCCTGCGCACTCACCGAATGCTCGAATTCCAGGTTCTTCCAGTTCTGGGGCGCCGCTGAATGATAGCCGATGAAGCCCAACGGCGGATTCTCATCGTTCGTCATAATCTTGCCCCATGTAAATGTGGCCAGCGTGGTGAAATGCCTGGTCATGCGTTTCTGCACCTTTGTTTGCAGTGAACTATACTCCGAATCCCCTCCGGGAAAACCGTAGATCATTACTCCGTTGCCGGCCCCGTAACTTCCGGTTCCGAATTGCGGAAACGGCTGGAGTGAGACCCACAGTGGAACCGTGGAAGAACCATAGTTGGCATTGGTGGCCGGTTGGACCGCGGCCCACTGATTTGGCACGGTAACGCAACTTGGGTCCGATGTGTCCACACACAACGATGTTCCGTATTTCTGGATCGTGGCCAAATCCAGCACGTTCATATCCACACCTCCCAATGGCAGGAATAGCCCGCGGCTGCCGACATACCCGGCGCTTAAGACGATATCGTGTGGAAACTCGTACTCTACACCGAAATTGAAGTTGTATGTCGTCATGTTCCGTCCAGAATGCAACACAGAATTTAGAGTGGAGCCAAGGTTAGTCTGGGCCCCGAGCGAGGAGCCGGTGGGCTGGATTACGCCAGTCGGGAAGGGGTTGCTCAACGAATAGCAGCCACTCGTGCTTTGCGCGCCACTTCCAGAAGCGGGATTCGGACAACTGGACGTAGTGTTGAAGACAGTATTGCCATCCGAGTTATAGGCTGTCGCATTCCACGAAGAGACGGTGAAATAGCCATCGCTATTTAGCGAGGAGTTGGCCACCATTTGGCTGCTAGGTCCGTAATAGATGCCTGCCCCTCCTCGCACGACGATGCGCTTGGCCGGTTGCCAAGTGAAGCCTGCGCGAGGTCCGAACTCCTTCATATTCGTGAGGAAGGGACTTCTGCCTTTGCCGCCTCCCACAAACTGCTCTCCGCCGGTCAGGGAGAGGCCGCTCGCCGAGTATTGAACGTCGGGATCAAAGTACTCCAATCGATCATGGCGTTCGTTGCGACCGCCGAAGATATCCCAGCGAAGGCCGAAATTGAGCGTCAGTGTTTGGCTCAGACGAAAGTCATCCTGGAAGAACGCCGCATAATATGGGTTGGATTGAGCGCCAAAGATGTCTTTGGTGAAGTTCCAGCTTTCGCTTCCCGGATACGATCCCATTCCCAACAGAAAAGAAGCAAAGTCATTGCCGTCGCCGGCAAAGGTAGTTGAACTTGTAGGAGTGGCATCAAAACTATACGCTCCCGCTGGTGCAGGTGGCTGGCCCTCGTTCATGAACCTCTTCTGATACTCGAATCCCGCGCTGAAGTTGTGCTTTCCAACTGCCTTGGTGAATGTTGCAATGGCATCGCTGTTTTCGCTGGCGAAGATAAAGGTATCCCAATTCCCTGTGCCGCCTACCATGGAAGTGTTGGAGAAGCTGATCGTCGGAATCTGCTTAAAGAGCACCTCGGAAGCAAGCGAGGAAGGAAAGCCCAGCGACGAAATGTCAAAGCCATCCTGGCGGGGATCTCCCGTCTGATTCTCAAAGTGCCGTGTGAAAGAGTAGCGCAGCTGAAGCATCGATGATGAATTCAAGGTGTAATCGTCGGCAATGAGGATATTGCGTCC
>Ga0302322_100005073_pt1 | contig 11527 bp, 8 predicted proteins | sample Fen_T0_2_FD_203757 | JGI IMG/M metagenome (GOLD analysis project Ga0302322, IMG submission 203757) | Peat permafrost microbial communities from Stordalen Mire near Abisko, Sweden - Fen_T0_2 | ecosystem: Environmental > Terrestrial > Soil > Wetlands > Permafrost | place: Sweden: Abisko... | reverse complement strand
TCGTCCCGACGCCGGGCACGATGGACACCGACGGCCTCGACCTCACCCCCGAGGCCCTGGCCGACGTCCTGCACGTCGACGCGGGCGAGTGGGCCGCCGAGGTACCCCTCATCGAGGAGTGGTTCGCGAAGATCGGCGACAAGGTGCCCGCCACCCTGCTCACCGAGCTGGACGGCCTCAAGGCCCGCCTCGGCCTCAGCTGAGCGCGCGGGCCACCAGGTCCACGACGTCCGCCCGCCCCCGCTCGACGCGGGCGGACGTCGACACCAGCGCGCACGGTCCGCCCTCCACCTCGGCCACCAGGGGCTCGCCCGTGGTGTAGCGGAAGAGGAGCAGGGTCACCGGGCCGTCGCCGGCCGGGCAGTCCGCCGGTCGCGCGGTCGCCGCGACGGCCGCGGACGGCGGGGTGTCCAGCACGCCCGCCAGTTCCGCCGTCCGGGGCGGGTCCAGGGCGACCTGGCGCGCGGGCGCCGTCCCCGGTCGGCTGGCGGGGTAGGCGCAGATCCGGACGGCGACCGGCCCGCGCGGCTGGGGCAGCGGGACCGGCACGATCCGGTCCGCGACCCCGCCCCGGCCGCCCGCGAGCCGGTCGGCGGCCAGCGCGGCGGGGCAGGACGGCGGCACCGTGCCGGCGCCGTCCGGGGGCGCCCCCGCCACCTGCCACCCGGCCGCACCGGCCCCCACCACGACGAGCGCCACCACGGCCCACCGCGCGGGGCGGCGCAGCACCCGGCGCGAGGACGACGTCACGCCGGACATTCTCCTCGCCCCGGCGGGTACCCCGTCGCGCGGGGCGGTGGACCCGCCCCCTAGAATTCCGGCGGTCACACCTGTCACCGCTCAGGGACCTCTGTCCGGGGCGCAGGTGATCACATCCCCCCTACGGTCGAGTCATTGTCGCCCGGGCGCCCGTCGCTCGGCCCGGCGGTGCGTCGAGCGCCCACCGGGCCTCCCCCGGCCGGTGGCCTGACGCAGCCGACGACCGAGGAAGGGCAGTCCCAGTGACCAATGTCGACACGCCGACCCCCCTTACGGACCCCAGCGCCCGTCCCACGACCCACGCGGCCCTGGCTGCGTGGGTCGACGAGATAGCCGCGTTGACGACTCCGGCCCGCGTCGTCTGGGTGGACGGATCCGAGGCCGAGCGCGACCGGCTGAACGACGAACTCGTCGCGGGTGGCACGTTCACCCGGCTCGAGAAGAAGGTGGACAGCTTCTGGTGCGCCTCCGACCCCAGCGACGTCGCACGCGTCGAGGACCGCACCTACATCTGCTCCCGTGACCAGGCCGACGCCGGCCCGACGAACAACTGGATGGACCCCGACGAGATGCGGGTCCTGATGTCCGGCCTGTACAGCGGCTGCATGACGGGCCGCACGATGTACGTCATCCCGTTCGTGATGGGCCGGCTGAACGCCGAGCGCCCGTTCTTCGGGGTGGAGATCTCCGACAGCGCGTACGTCGTCGTCTCGATGCGCATCATGGCGAGGATCGGCAGCGAGGTGCTCGAGCGGATGGGCACCGACGCGCCCTTCGTGAAGTGCCTGCACTCGATCGGCGCGCCGCTGGAGCCCGGCCAGGCCGACGTCCCGTGGCCGTGCAACCCGACCAAGTACATCAGCCACTTCCCCGAGGACCGGGAGATCTGGTCGTTCGGCTCGGGCTACGGCGGCAACGCGCTGCTCGGCAAGAAGTGCTACTCGCTGCGCATCGCGTCCGTCATGGCACGGGACGAGGGCTGGCTCGCCGAGCACATGCTCATCCTCAAGCTGACCAGCCCGCAGAAGAAGGTGTACTACGTCGCCGCCGCCTTCCCCAGCGCGTGCGGCAAGACCAACATGGCCATGATCGAGCCCACCGTCCCCGGCTGGACCGCGGAGATGATCGGCGACGACATCTGCTGGATGCACTTCGGGCCCGACGGCCGCCTCTACGCGCAGAACCCGGAGGCCGGCCTCTTCGGTGTCGCGCCGGGCACCGGGGCGCACACCAACCCCGCCGCGATGCGCGCCGTCGAGGCCGGGCACTCCATCTTCACCAACGTCGCACGGACGGACGACGGCGACGTCTGGTGGGAGGGCATGACCAAGCAGCCCCCGGCCCACCTCACCAGCTGGAAGCAGCAGGACTGGACGCCGGACTCGGGGGTCCCGTCGTCCCACCCCAACAGCCGCTTCTGCACGCCGATCAGCAACTGCGACGTCCTCGCCGAGGAGTACGACGACCCGCACGGCGTGCCGATCTCGGCGATCCTCTTCGGCGGCCGGCGCAGCTCCGTCGTCCCGCTGGTCACCGAGGCCCGGGACTGGGCGCACGGCGTCTTCCTCGGCGCGACGACGTCCAGCGAGACCACCGCCGCGGCGACCGGCGCCGTCGGCGTCGTCCGGCGGGACCCGATGGCCATGCTGCCGTTCATCGGGTACCACGCCGGCGACTACTTCCGGCACTGGCTGAGCATCGGCAAGGACGCCGACGCCAGCAAACTGCCCCGGGTGTACTTCGTCAACTGGTTCCGCAAGAGCGCCGAGGGCAAGTTCCTGTGGCCGGGTTTCGGTGAGAACAGCCGCGTCCTGACCTGGATCATCGGCCGCATCGAGGGCACCAAGGACGCCGCCGAGACGCCGATCGGCCTGGTGCCGACCCCCGAGTCGCTCGACACCGAGGGCCTGGACGTCGACACCGCCGACATCGCGAAGGCGCTCGCCGTCGACACGGCCGAGTGGGCCGCCGAGGTGCCGCTCATCGAGGAGTGGTTCACCAAGATCGGTGACCGGACGCCGAGCACCCTGGCGAACGAGCTCGACGCGCTGAAGACGAGGCTGGGCCTGCAGTAGCCCGGCCGCACATCACGGTGACGTCGTCACCGGCGTCACGACGTCGCCGTCGCGTCGCTCCGTGGCACGGGCCCCGCGCCCGTGCCACGGAGTGGCCGGAACGCCAGGAACAGCAGCACCGCCCCCGCCGCCGACACCAGGCCGGCCCCCGCCGCGGTGAGGTGCATGGCGTCGACGAAGCTGCGGTCCGCCGCGGCCACCAGGTCGGGGCGGGCCAGGGCCCCGGCGACGTAGCGGGCCTGCTCCGCCGAGCGACCGGCCGCGTCGTGGGCCGCCGGTGGCAGCCCCACCAGGGCCGGGTCGATGCCGCGCCGGTAGGCGACGCTGAGCACGGTCCCGAGGACGGCGATGCCCAGCACGCTGCCGACCTGGCGCAGCGTCGTGTTCACGGCCGAGCCTGCGCCCATCCGGTCGACGGGCAGGACGGCGAGGACCGCCGCCACCGTCGGCGCGATGACGATCCCCATCGCCAGCCCGCTCACCGCCCCGACGGAGCAGAACCACCACAGCGACGTGCCGACGTCGTAGGTCAGGTTCGCCACGAAGGCCGCCGCGACGACGAGCAGGGCGGGCGCGCAGACCGCCGCGACCCCGTACCGCCGCGCCAGCCGGGCCCCCAGCCCGGACCCCACGACGACCCCGAGCGCTCCCGGCACGAAGGCCAGGCCGGTCTGGAACGCGGACATCCCGCGGGCGCCCTGCAGGTAGAAGTTCCCGTAGAACATCTGGCCGGTGATGCTGAAGAACAGGGCCGCGAGCGCCAGGTTTCCGGCGGCGAACCGGCGGTCCGCGAACAGGCGCGGGTCGAAGCTCGGCTCGGCCGACCGCCACTCGACGACGACGAACGCCACCAGCAGCGCCGTCCCCACCACCAGCGGCACCCACACCTGGGCCCGCGCCCAGTCGGTGTCCTGACCGGCCTCGATGAGGCCGTAGGCCACCGCCGCCAGGCCGGCCGTCGAGAGCCCGACCCCCAGGACGTCGGGCCGGCGCCGGGCACCGCGGGGGTTCGGCACGAAGCGGATCACGCCGGCGACGGCCACCGCGACGATCGGCACGTTCACCAGGAAGACCGACCCCCACCAGTAGTGGTCGACGAGCACGCCACCGAGCAGCGGGCCCAGCGTCACCCCGACCCCGCTCGACCCGGACCACACCGCGATGGCGCCGGCCCGGCGCTCCCGCGGGAAGACCGCCCCGATCACGGCCATGGACGTCGGCATGATCATCGCACCGCCCACGCCCATGAGCCCTCGGGCGAGGATCAGGCTGGTGGCGTCCGGCGACCAGGCGGCCCACAGCGACGCGGCGCCGAACACGAGCAGCCCCGACAGCAGGACGGTGCGGTGGCCGTAGCGGTCACCGAGGGCGCCGGCCGCGAACAGGGCCGTCGCGAAGGTCAGCGCGTAGGCCCCGACGGCCCACTGGAGCTCGTCGGGACCGGCCCCCAGGCCGGTCCGCGGGTCGGCGAGGTGCTCCAGCGCGATGCCCAGGATCGTGGTGTCGACCCAGATGAGGACGGCGGCGAGGACCACCACGGACAGGACGAGGCGCGGGGACGGCGGCGCCGGCGAGGAGTACGGTGTTTTCGGCAGGTTCCTGACGGTCATGCGCAGCATCGTCATCCCTTCGTCAGGTTCCTGTCAATGGTGGCGGACGACTCGGGATGCCGCAGAATGAACCCGTGGAGGACGACCGGTGTTCGACGTTCCTGGTGCGGCACGCCTGGATGAGCATGCGGGCCGTCGTCGGCGAGGCCCTCGCCGAGCACGGGATCTCGGTCGCCCAGTACGCCTCGCTGTGGATCATCGACGAGGCGCCCGGTGTCTCCGTCGCCGAGATCGCCCGGATGGTCGCGAGCGCCCGGCAGTCCGCCAACGAGATGCTCGGCGGGCTGGAGCGGATGGGCCTCATCGAACGCCGCCCGCATCCGACGGACCGCCGCGCCCAGCAGGCCTTCCTCACCGCGGCGGGCCGGGAGCGGCTCGCGGGCGCGATGCCCGTCGTCCGCGCGGTGGAGGAGCAGCTGTCGGCCGGGTTCAGCCCCGAGGAGCTCGCCGTCGTCCAGCGCTGGCTGTCCCGGATGGCCGCCGCGTCGGACTGACAGCTCCCGGCCTCACTCGTAGAGGACGTACTCCGGGGTGGGACGCAGGGCGAGCACCTCGGCGGGTGTCATCAGCCGGCTGGCCCCCTCGGCGTCCTCGCCGAAGAACAGCTTGAAGCCGGGGTGCAGCCCCGCCGGCAGCCCGGCGACCAGGCGGGTCCACGTGCTGGTCTTGGCCTTCGGCGGCCCGATGCCGTCGACGCTCTTGATCGCGACCACCCCCGGGTGGACCCGCAGCGCCCCCAGGCCGGCGATGATGTCCGGCCGCAGCTGGTGCACCACGAGTGCCTTCTCGGGCAGGTCGTGCGCCTCGACGAGCATGGCGAGGTACGCCGCAACCTCGTCGAGCTCCGCTCCCGTGGTGCGCCCGAACACGCGCCCGGGCACCTGCCCCGGCCGCACCGCCCACTCCGGGTCGAGCGCGAGCCCGACGTCCGGCTCGACGAGCCAGCTCTCCAGCGCCCGGACCTCGTCGATGAAACGCGCGCGGCCGGGCTGCACGTTGAGCAGCAGCAGCGCCCGGTGCCGGCGGGCGGCGTCCAGATAGGCCCGGACGACGTCGGCCCCGATCCGCACCCGGTACCGGCCGTCGGCACCGGGCCTCGGCTGCGCCACCACCGCGATGAGCTCCAGCACCGGCAGCGGCTCGCGCCCCGCCGCGTAGGTGACCGCCAGCTGCTCGATCTCGCGGACCCGCTGGTCGATGTCACCCACCCCGAGCCGGCCGAACGCCGCCGACCCGGGACCGCCGCTGTACCCCACCAGCCGGTGCGTCGGGAAGATCGAGCGGCCACCCCGGGGGAGCACCGCCGGCGTGGGCGACGGCGTCGCCGTGCTGGTCGTGCTGGTCGTGCTGGTCGCGCTGGTCGCACTGGGTGACGGGTCGGACGGCGACGACGTCCCGCCCGCGGGTGGCGGGTCGGCGCCGGAGCCGGCCGTCGAACCGGCCCGTCCCGGGGTGCCCGCCGGATCCGAACGGTCGCTCGCGGGGCCCGAGCTCCGGCTCGCCACGATCACACCGCCGGCCACGGCGGCGATCACCGCGGACGTCGCGGCACGGCGGCCGAACACCCGAGGAGACGCCATGCGGCGAGCCTGGCACAGCGGACGGTGACGAACGACCGCAGTCGCCCGCAACGAGGGCGAAGCCGCCCCGAGGGTGCCTGCGGCCCTCGAGCGCCTCGATCGCGTTGCGGGGCCGGACGACGACGGGCCCCGGCCGATGGCCGAGGCCCGTCAGGTGCGGAGGCGGCGGGATTTGAACCCGCGATGGGATTTGAGCCCCAAACCCGCTTAGCAGGCGGGCGCCATAGACCGGGCTAGGCGACGCCTCCAGACACTTCACTCTACCGGCCCTGCGGGCACCGGGGCAAAGCAGTGAGCTCCGCCCTTCGGGTCGTCTCCCGACGGCCGTGTCGCGCGCCGGCGCACGGCGTGCCGCGACGCCGCAGCCGGCGGCCCGATCCGTCGATGAGCATCAACGGAGGGTCAACGTCGGGCTAGTCAGGGGTCAGGAATGGTCAGGACGACCCGCGGCTTGCGGCAACACGCCGCGGGGGCGCACCGAGGTCGTGTGAGAATGGTGCGCCCGCTGTCCCGACGACTGCCCGTGCCGGCTGGACCCTCCGGAGGTGTGATTCGTGACCGAGGTCGTACCGCTCGCCGGTCGCCGTGCGCGGCGACAGGCAGAAGGCCGGTACCCGGTCCCGGAGCCGGTAAACGGTCACGGTGCGTACTCACCGGACAGTTCGGGCCAGGGGTGGCATCCGGACGCGAACGCGTTCGCCCCTCCGTCGTCCGGCCACGCCTCCTCCCCCGGCCCCGCCGGCCAGGCGGCCCCCAGCGGCTACGGGCCGGCCGACGGCTACGTGCCGAGCAACGGCTACGCCCCCGACAGCGGCAACGGCTACGTGCCGACCAACGGCCACCCGCAGGGCAACGGCCACGCGCAGGTCAATGGCCACGCGCCGGGCAACGGCTACGTGCCGACCAATGGCCACCCGCAGGTCAACGGCTACGCGCCGGCCGCCGGCGCTGCCGGCACGCTGACCGCACCTCCGCCCGGGTCGGCGCTCCCGCCACCCGCGGTGGAGGTCGTCCATGACCCCCGGGTCCCACCGGTGAGGGCGTTCGGCGGCGGCTCGGGCCATGGCGGCCACGGCGGTGGTCATGGCGGTCATGGCGGCCGCGACGGGGGTGGCGACGGCGACGGCATGCGCGGGCGGCACGCCACGGAGTGGGGCCAGGGCTTCGAACGGGTGATCGGCTGGACCCTGCTGGGCAGCCTGGTCCCCGGGGTCGGCCTGATCGCCGCCGGACGGCGTGCCCTCGGCTGGAGCATCGTGGCGTTCTGGGTCCTGCTGGGCCTGGCCGCGGCGGCCGTCGTCGTCCTCACCGACCCGGTGGCCTTCGTCGCGCACAACCTGCTCGCCCACCCCGAGCGCCTCACCTACCTCGCCGGTGTGCTCGTGCTGCTGGCGGCGCTGTGGGGGGCCCACGTCGTGGCCAGCCACCTCCAGCTGCGCCGGTTCGCCACCCTGACCGGGTTCCAGAGCGCCCTGTCGTGGTCGCTGGTGACCGTGCTGGTGAGCGGCGGCCTGGTGACGGCGGTGCTGCGCGCCCAGGAGCTCAAGCTCGGCCAGGAGACCATCGACTCGGTGTTCGCCGAGGGCGGCGGCATCGAGGGCAGCACGAAGGCCGGGCCGGACCTGACGAAGACCGACCCCTGGGCCAAGGTTCCGCGCGTCAACATCCTGCTCATCGGGTCCGACGCCGGCGCCGACCGGACCGGCGTCCGCACCGACACGCTCATCGTCGCCAGCATCGACACCCGGACCGGCAGCCTCGTCACCATCAGCCTGCCGCGGAACCTGGAGCACGTGCCCTTCCCGGCCGGCAGCCAGCAGGCCATCGACTACCCGGACGGCTTCTACTGCGCCCAGGACGCGTGCATGATCAACGCGCTCTGGCAGTTCGGCGAGGAGCACAAGAACCAGTACTACAAGGGCGTCAAGAACCCGGGCCTGCAGGCGACGGTCCAGGGCGTCCAGGAGGCCCTCGGGCTGAAGATCGACAACTACGCGATGGTCAACCTGCGCGGGTTCATGCAGTTCGTCGACGCGATCGGCGGGCTCCAGCTGAACGTCAAGCGGCGGATCCCGGTCGGCGGCCACCACGACGCGAGCGGCCGCGAGGTCGGCGTGACCAGCTACATCGAGCCGGGGCGCCAGCAGCTCAACGGGTACCTCAGCCTGTGGTTCGCCCGGTCCCGCTCCGACTCCGACGACTTCGAGCGGATGCGCCGGCAGCGGTGCGTCATCGCGGCGCTCACCAAGCAGGCCGAGCCGCAGAAGCTCGCGCTCAACATCACCGGCATCCTCACGGCGGCCAAGCAGAACATCCGCACGAGCATCCCGGTCTCGGACATCGACGCCTGGGTCACCCTCGCCATGAAGGTCAAGGGAGGGCGCCAGACGTCGCTCCCGCTGACCAACAGCGTGATCAGCCCGGGTGACCCCGACTTCGAACGGATCCACACGCTCGTCAGCGACGCCCTGACCAAGCCGGCCCCGACGGCGAGCGCCAAGCCGTCGGCGTCCGCGAGCGCCTCACCGGGCGCCACCCCCAAGAAGAAGAAGCCGACGAAGTCCCCGACGGTCCGCGAGACCGGTGACGCCGTCGACGTCAACGCCGTCTGCTGACCTCACCCTGATCGTGATCATGCACGGTTGAACCAGAACCACCGGTTCAACCGTGCATGAACGACTCATGGCCCTGCGGGCCACCCCGATGCAGGCAAAATGTGCCTAGCGGTCAGCTCTGCGTTGGTAGATCGGCTTCCATTTTCGACTGATCACGATCAGGGGCTGCGGGCGAGGCGCCGTCAGAGGGTGGTGACCTGGAGCTCGCCCTCGGCGTAGCGGGCCCGGATCACCTTCTTGTCGAACTTGCCGACGCTGGTCTTGGGGACCTCGGCGATGAAGGCCCAGCGCTCGGGCACCTGCCAGTGCGCGATCCGCTCCGCCAGGAACGACCGCAGCTCCGCGGCGTCCACGCTCTCGCCGTCCTTCACGACGACGGTCGCCAGCGGGCGCTCGCCCCACTTCTCGTCCGGCACGCCGACGACGCTGGCCTCCTTGAGCTTCGGGTGGGCCATCAGGTGGTTCTCCAGCTCGACCGAGCTGATCCACTCGCCGCCGGACTTGATGACGTCCTTCGCGCGGTCGGTGAGCCGCAGGAAGCCGTCGGGCGTGAGGGTGCCGACGTCGCCGGTGCGCAGCCAGCCGTCCTCGAACTTCGCCGGGTCGTCGTCCAGGTAGTAGGACCCGGTGATCCACGGGCCACGCACCTGCAGCTCACCGACGCTCTCGCCGTCCCACGGCAGCACCGTGCCGTCGGGCCCGACCAGCCGGGCCTGGACGCCGGGCGCGATGCGCCCCTGGGACTCGCGGTAGGCCCACGCCTCCTCGCCGTCCACGTCGGGCGGCGGGACGGCGACGCTGCCGAGCGGCGACATCTCGGTCATGCCCCACGCGTGCCGGACGTGGACGCCGTGCCGCTCCTCGAAGGCCCGCATCATCGACGGCGGGCAGGCGGACCCGCCGACGACGACGCAGCGCAGGCTCGAGACGTCGACCGCCGGCCCCTCGTCGAGGCGGCGCAGCACGTCGGCCCAGATCGTGGGGACCGCCCCGGCACCCGTGACGCGCTCCCTGGCGATCATCTGGACGAGCGGCTCGGCCTGCAGGAACCGGTCCGGCATGATCACGCTCGCGCCGCCCAGCAGGGCGCCGTAGGGGGTGCCCCAGGCGTTCGCGTGGAACATCGGCACGATCGCCAGCACCCGGTCGCCGACGTGGATGTCGAACGCCGTCGGCAGGACGACGGACATCGCGTGCAGGTACGTCGAACGGTGGGAGTAGACGACGCCCTTGGGGTTGCCCGTCGTGCCGGACGTGTAGCACATGCCGACGGCCGACCGCTCGTCGAGCTCGGGCCAGACGAAGTCGTCGGACTCGGCGTCCAGCAGCGCCCGGTAGTCGTGCACCTGGACGCCGGTCGCGGCCAGCGCGTCGCCGACCTCGCCCGGCACCGGCCCGTTGACGACGACGTGCTTGACGGTCGCCAGGTGGGGCAGCAGCTTGGCGAACGGGGCCGCGAGGGAGCTGTCGACGACCACGACCTGGTCCTCGGCGTGGTTCACCACGTAGATCAGCTGCTGCGGGAAGAGCCGGATGTTGATCGTGTGGAGCACGGCGCCCATGCTGGGGACGGCGAGGTAGAGCTCGAGGTGCTCCTCGTTGTTCCACATGAACGAGCCGACGCGCTGGTCGCCGTCGATGCCGAGGCGGCGCAGCGCGTTGGCGAGGCGGCGGCAGTCCGCCCCGATCTCCGCGAACGTCGAGCGCCGAGGCTCGCCCGCCGTCCACGTCACGACCTCTTGGCGACCGTGCACCCTGGCGGCATGGTCGAGGATCTGGGAGATGAGGAGCGGGGTCTCCTGCATCGTGCTGCGCACGGGCAACCACCTCATTGTGGGGCGCGACTGGGTCGGGCGCGACGGGCAGCGCGGCGGGCGGCCGCGCGGACGAGCCGATCAGACCCCAGTATCGCCGACGGTCGCGCCGCCACCAATGGGGGGGCGGTGACACGGAGCACCAGCCGCGTCGCCGGCTGTCCCCCGTCCGACCGAGCAGGTCAGGGCCGAAGTGACGATCCTCAGCGTGCCTGCCCGGACGCCGCTCGCCCGGCTGGTAGAACGGAACGAGCCGGACTTTCCGCAGGTCGTCGGGGATCGACCCGTCCGGGGACGAAGTGAGGCCAACACACCTATGTCGTACTCCGCTCCGCCACCGCACGGGCCACCCGCCGGGGTCCCCGTGGTCGAACTCCCGATGTTGGGCACCGTCCCGCTCGGGCCGGACGAGCCCGAACTCTTCACCGATGCGATGGGCCGCATCCTCGACCATCTGCACGGGGACGCGTTCGACGCGGGCCGCCGCACCTCCTGAGGCCCGCCGCACCCTCCTGAGGCCTCCCTGGGCCACCCGCGCGGGCTGCCGGCGACGACGCGCTCAGGCGACCTGGATCGAGCGCTTCGCCAGGCCGAACCAGTAGCCGTCGATGACGGTCTCGGGGGCTGCCTCCGGGTCGTCCGCCGCGCCCAGCGTGACGAACAGCGGCGACAGGTGCTCGACCGTCGGGTGCGCGTACCGGACGGCCGGCGCGCGGTGGGTGAAGTCGACGAGGTCGTCGAGCCGGCCGCCCTCCAGGGTCTGCGCGGCCCAGGCGTCGAACTCTGCGGACCAGCCGGGCGGCGGCTGGTCCGGCGAGCGCATCTGCAGGTAGGGCAGGCCGTGCGTCAGGAAACCGCTCCCGATGATCAGCACGCCATCGTCCCGCAGGGGCGCGAGCCGCCGGCCCAGGTCGAGCAGGCGTTGCGGGTCCTGGGTGGGGAGCGACAGCTGCAGCACCGGGATGTCGGCGTCCGGGTACATCACGGTCAACTGCACGTAGGCACCGTGGTCGAGCCCACGGTCCGGCTGGTGGGCGACGGTCTCGCCGTCCGGCATCAGGGCCGTCACCTGCC
>Ga0302322_100005072_pt1 | contig 11527 bp, 16 predicted proteins | sample Fen_T0_2_FD_203757 | JGI IMG/M metagenome (GOLD analysis project Ga0302322, IMG submission 203757) | Peat permafrost microbial communities from Stordalen Mire near Abisko, Sweden - Fen_T0_2 | ecosystem: Environmental > Terrestrial > Soil > Wetlands > Permafrost | place: Sweden: Abisko... | reverse complement strand
CGAAATGCACGCCGGTCTCGTCGGACGGACGGACCAAATCCGCTCCCGTCTCTGCAGCCATGCACTGCAACGTCTCGGCCAGATTGGGCGGAATGAAGGGACTATCGCAAGGTACGGTCAGCAGCCATTCATGCCGCGCCTTCCGGCCGGCGGCGACGAGGCCGGCGAGCGGACCGGGGCAGTCCGCCAGCGTGTCGGTCACGACTGCATGACCCAGCGCCGTGTATTGCGGCAGATTGCGGTTGGCGCTGACCAGGATCTCGTCCACCTGGCCGGTCAATCGGCCGGCGACCCAGTCTACCAGGGTGCGTCCGGCCAGGAGGATCAGACCCTTGTCCATGCCATCGAGACGTGAACCATGTCCGCCGGACAGAACGATCGCGCTGATGCGCGCACGTTCAATCGTCACTCAATTCCAGTCTGTAGCGCTGCGACTTGACGCGCGGTCTCGATCCCTCCCAGAGCACGTGGGCTCCTGACTTGTTGCGGGCCTCGCCGTTCGTGACCAGCCGCAACACATAGCCGCACTTTCCACTGCCGGTCATGCCGAGGTGATAGTGCAACATGACCCGCATGGCCGGGTCGACGCGGGCGCGTACACAGGCATTTCCGGGCAGGTGACGAGCCATGTCGGCGAGCAGGGGCCGATAGCCCCATCCGGCCTCGATCCAGGGCCGGTACAAGGCGACAATCAGGATCCACGCCAGCATCATGCCTGTCGCCCAGACCAGTACCGGCCGGATCTTGGCCCGCTGGAAAAGGGGGATCGCGATGATCCACAGGGCCGTGGCTGTCATGGCCAGATAGATCGACAGCCTGGGGACACTTCCGCGCACATAGTTCGGGGTCAGACGCGCAAGGTGTCTGGCGAGGTTCACCGGCCAGCCCCATTCGATGGCGATGAAATAGACCCAGAAGGCCATCGCGAAGAACAGGAAACACAACACACCGAACCAGTACAGCGACTGTGCCGCGCCGCGGCGCAGGACTTCCAGACCATATGCGGCCAGCAGCGCCAGCGGGGCGAGCACCGGCAGCAGGCCGCCGTCCCGCGACCAGACCGGCAGCAGGGCCTGCACGAGGGCGATGGCCAGGGCGATTAGCAGCGGCTGCAATTCGGCGCTGCGCCCGAGCCGCCGGTGGGCATGCCAGATACCGGCCAGCGCCAGCGGCCACAGCGGCCACGCCGCCCAGGCCAGGTCCGGGTAGATGCGGGCGGGTGAACGGAAGGTCCATGCCCAGGCCAGACTGTGGTTTGCCCACCACCCCCCGAAACGGCCGCTCATCCCCAGCCAGGCCAGGCCGGCGATGATGGCCGCCGCGGCGAATACGAGTCCCTGCACCAGCGCCTGCCGATAGTGCCGTTCACGCCAGGAACTGAACAACAGGGGGGCAAACAGGACCAGCAGTGCCGTCAGCAGGTCAGGCAGGCCGCGCAGGCCAAGGGCGCAGAGGATCAGCGCCAGTCCGATCAGGATAGCCCCGGTCTCGGCGCGTTTCCTGGCGATGGCCATGCCGCTCAGCAACAACGCCCAGGTCGCCAGCAGGGCGGTCTCGGGCAACAGGGCATGGCCCAGCAGCATGAGGCCGAAACTGCTCATGAGGGCCAGTACGGCGGCGGTGCCGAAGCCGGGCCCGAACAGGGCGCGCGAGCCCATGCCGACGAAGGCCAGGGCAAGCAGGATGAACAGGCCGCTGGCCAGCCGGGCCGCATCTTGGGAATCGATCACGGGCGGCAGCACATTGGCCAGCGTCCCGGCCACTGCCGTATACAGGGGGACCGGCGTGGTCCAGGCGGAAAATCTGCCGGCCTGCCAATCCATCACCTGGCCGAAGTTGAGCGCCTCCTCGGGTTTCCAGGCATCGCGTCCCACCAGGCCGTAGATGGCCCAGAACACGACCAGGGCAATCAGCCACAGACGTTTGGAAGGTTGCGTCGGGTTCATCCAACAGCCGGCTGGACGTTATGCAACAAAAAAGGCAGCACGCGGCTGCCTTTTCGGTCGGGCGGAACGACCGTCACTTCTTGAGGCCGTACTTCTGGCGGAATTTCTCGACGCGGCCGGCGGTATCGACGATCTTCTGCTTGCCGGTATAGAACGGATGGCATGCGGAGCAGACTTCGACGTGCAGCGGCTTGCTCATGGTGGAGCGCGTGGTGAAGCTGTTGCCGCAACTGCAGCTGACCGCGATCTCGTTGTACTTCGGGTGGATGCCGTCTTTCATGGCGCTGTACTCGAGTGAATCTGGAAAGGCCGGCATTATCCACAGAATCCGTGCGCATCGCAATCCGTCAGTCAACTTCGGCCAGCAACGCTTCGGTCATGCTTTCGGCCTGGCCCGCATAGCCGCCACCGAACAGATTGAAATGATTGAGGATGTGATACAGGTTGTAGAGCCCGCGTCGAACCGGATAACCGGGATCGAGCGGCCAGACCTCCCGATAGGCCGCATAGAAGCCGGCAGGAAAGCCGCCGAACAGTTCGGTCATGGCCAGGTCTGCCTCGCGGTCGCCGAAGTACACGGCCGGGTCGAACAGTACCGGATGGCCGTCGCACCAGGCGAAATTGCCGCCCCACAAATCGCCGTGCAACAGGCTCGGAACCGGGCGATAGCCTGAAAACAATGCGTCCAGCCTGGCCATCAATCCTTCCACCTTCTCGATCAGGCGATGCGGTGCTTTGCTGGCACGCGCCAGTTCGATCTGCGGCCTGAGGCGTCGTTCGCGCCAGAATTCGATCCAGTCCATGCTGGGCGTGTTCGATTGCGGTGTGGAACCGATGGTGTTGTCTCGGTGCCAGCCAAAGGTGGTCGACGTGGCCCGATGCATCGCGGCCAATTGCCGGCCCAGTTCGGCGGCATCGCCCCTGCCACCCAGACCGAGCCACTCCAGGGCAAGAAAGGCGTTATCGCCGGCCACGCCGTGGGCGATGGCATGAGGTACCCGTATCGCCTGCGTCGCCTCGATTGCCTGAAGCCCCTCGGACTCGGCGGCGAACATCTCCACCCGCCTGGCCGAGTTGAACTTGACGAAAAACCGGCGGCCATCCTTGCCCGTCATGACCGAGGCCCGGTTGATGCAGCCTCCACCCGCGCCATCCAAGTCCGCGATGGAAAACGGTCTGCCGGTCGCCTTGCCGATGATCTGCGCGAGGATCCCCGGATTGGTCATCGCCTACTTGATCAGCACCCTGGATTCGCGTGACTCGCCAGCCTCGGCCATGCGGCTCAGATAAGCGTTCCAGTAGACGTCATGCATCATGCCCAGGTCATACAGATAATCCCAGGAGTAGATGCCGGTATTGTGGCCATCGGAGAAGACCAGGACCACCGCATACTGGCCGACCGGCTCGATGGCGTTGATCTCCACGTCCCGCTTGCCCACCTGCAGAACTTCCTGGCCGGGCCCGTGGCCACGCACCTCGGCCGAGGGCGAGAAAACGCGCAGATACTCGCAGGGCAACTCAAAATGCTGACCGTTGTCGAAACTGAGTTCAAGAGTGCGGGACAGCTGATGCAGCTTGATCTCGGTGGGGATGGGAGTGTTGCTGGTCAGTCCGCCCATGATGAATCCTCTTTGATTGACAATGTTGCAAGTGTGACGCCGACAGGCCCGACGGACAAGGTGGAGTTGTTTTATCGGGTATGTAACGAGGCCAAGGCCAGCCTTGACTGTGGCGGGTGAATCAGGCTAAATGCGCGACCTTGCGCGGCCCGGATTGCCAGGCCGTTGTCATCTGGCCAGGTAGCTCAGTTGGTAGAGCACATGATTGAAAATCATGGTGTCGACGGTTCGATTCCGCCCCTGGCCACCAGAAGCAAACGTACAGGCTCGACCTGTATCGAAGAACTGATAACCAGAAAATACTCCGGGCTTACATCGGAATTGCGCTTACGGACGGTAAGCAGCCAGTAAACCAACCGGCTTCAGCAGACCTGCATCAGGGAGTTTTGCAATGAATCAATCCGCACTTGTCGCGACCATTTCACTGGTTGCCCTTTCTGGCTGCGCCACCATTACTGGTGACACAGTGCAGAGCATTAAAGTCGAAACACGTATGGCGGACGGCGGTGAAGTTCGTGATGCCGATTGTGAATTGTCCAACGAGAACGGGACCTTCCGCATGAAAACGCCCGGCGACATTGTGGTGCGAAGAGCATCGGCCGACATGAACGTGACTTGTACAAAGTCCGGTCTGCCAGATGCACGTGCAACCGCAACGTCCCGTGCGAATGCGGGAATGTGGGGGAACATCATCATTGGTGGCGGCATCGGCGCCATCATCGACCACAGCAAAGGCACTGCATACACTTATCCAAAATGGCTTCAACTCACTTTCGGGAAACTGCTTGCGTTCGATCGCAGTGACGACAAGGATGGCCAGCCTTCACTAGGCAGGGAAGTTGGCAAGACCAATGCCGTTGTTGACAAGCAGGCGAACTCAATCCCAGCGGCCAACTGAAACTTGTTTCGATTTGCACGTGCGGGCCAATTCAAGGCCTGCACAACCGCTGTCTTGGAACAGCATCGACTTCCGTGAAGCAGGCATTCATTTACGCTGTATCTTCCGCTTCGCCGGAGCGGCGACAGGATCAGGGGGTCCGACATGGACGGCTAGCCTACAGCTTGTAACCTGTGTGCAGCGCGACGATGCCGGCAGTCAGGTTGTGGAAATCAACACGAGCGAAACCCACGCTCTCCATCATGGACTTGAGCGTTTCCTGGTCCGGGTGCATGCGGATGGATTCAGCCAGGTATTTGTAGCTCGCCGAATCCTTGGCCACCCATTCGCCCAGACGTGGCAGCAACTGGAAAGAGTAGAGGTCGTAGAGGGGTGCCAGCGGTTTCCAGACCCGTGAGAATTCCAGCACCATCAACCGGCCGCCGGTACGCAGCACGCGCCGCATCTCGGTCAGGGCCGCCTCCTTGCGGGTCATGTTCCTGAGGCCGAAGGCGACCGTCACCAGGTCGAAGTGCTCGTCAGGGAAGGGCAGTTTCTCCGCATCGCACTGGGCCACCGGGAGCATCATGCCTTCGTCGAGCAGACGGTCACGACCGACGCCGAGCATGGAACCGTTGATGTCGGTCAGCCACACCTCGCCGGTCGGTCCTGCATCCTGGGCCAGCAGGCGGGCGACATCGCCGGTGCCGCCGGCGATGTCGAGGATGCGGTAACCCGGACGCACGCGGGCATGCAGGGACAGGAAGCGCTTCCACAGTCTGTGCATCCCGGCCGACATGAGGTCGTTCATCAGGTCGTAGCGGTCGGCCACGGAATGAAACACTTCGGCCACCTTGGCGGCCTTCTCGTCTTCGGCGACCTTCTGGTAGCCGAAATGGGTCTGCTTGTCGCTCATGTCATGCCCTGGTCAGTCGCGCGGCGACTCTTGAGGTTCCCCTCTCCCGCAGGCGGGAGAGGGGCTAGGGGTGAGGGGCGGACGAGGCGCACCTGGGTCAGTGCGGGCGGAAGCCCTCGGGTGCGCCCACGCCCTCGCCGAAGCAGTACTTCTCGGCCTGCTCCAGCAGATATTTCCGGTGCTGGGGGTCGGCGAGATTGAGGCGGTTCTCGTTGATGATCATGGTCTGCAGCTTGATCCAGCCCTGCCAGGCTTCCTTGGAGATGCTCTCGAACACGCGCTTGCCGAGTTCGCCGGGCAAGGGCGCGAAGTCCAGACCTTCGGCCTCGCGACCGAGTTTCACGCAGTGAATCATGCGCGCCATGGGTGTACTCCTGATCGATACGGTGAATGAGTCGATGGTAGCCGAAGGGCCGGGCCGGGTCATCCGCCGTCAAGCTGTTTTTCAAGTCGTCGGGCGAACACCTTCATCTCCTTGGCAGCCTGGATATCTCCCCTGGTCTCGGCGGCGGCAATGCCCTTCCGGTAGGTATCCAGTGCCGACCGGGCCTGACCGGATTCGGCCAACGCCTTGCCGAGCAGTTTCCAGGCAGCGGAGTAGCGCGGGTCCTGTTCGACGGCGGAACGAAGGTGGTCGACGGCAACCTCGACTCTTCCCGCCTTGAGGTATTCGTTGCCCAGCGAGAAGCGCAGCAGTGCCGAATCCCTGCCCTGGGACAGCAGGCGTTCGAAGGTCTCGATCGGGCTGCTCATTGTCGCCGCAGGATAAAAGCGCATCGCGGTGGTAAATAACGCTCCGGCAGACAGGCAATGTCTCGCAGTCCCGGAAATCCGGTTTCGCCGCTGGCGGTATTGACGTACCGGATATGGAAGTTTTGATGCATGCATGGCTCCGTGTTGCGATGACCGGATTTAGTGGCGTTTACCCGCGCTCGTCAAGCATATCGGTTGGGTTCCGTATCGGTTGTGTTCAAGTTTGCAACGCACTCGGGCAGGTCGGTGATAATCGGGTTTTTGTCGGAGTCAGTTCCATGCGGTGGGTCCGGCGGCGCGAACATCACCCTCAGGTGGAAATCAGCGAAAAGCGCGGCGTACGCTACATGCACCTCGGTGGGCCGGCGGTGCAAAGTGCGATGCGTCTCAACGCTCCTTACGAGCTGGAGCTGGAATATACCCGGGCGATGATGAGCTTCCTGCTGTTTCACGCTTCGCCGCGGAATCTTTGCCTTATCGGTCTTGGTGGCGGTTCCATTCCCAAGTTCATCTTGCGGTCTGTGCCTGAAGTGCGGCTCACTGTGCTGGAGATCAATCCTGAGGTCGTGGCAGCCGCGCGGACCTATTTTCTGCTTCCGTCTGACGACGAGAGGCTGGATGTCCTGACCGGAGACGGCGCCGCTTACGTTTACGCCCACCCGTACAGTCAGGATGTGTTGATGGTCGACGGCTATGACGCGAAACGTATCGTCGAGGACCTGGCCAGTCCCGGGTTCTATGCGGCCTGCATTGCCATGCTGCGCCCGGGCGGCATTGCGCTGTTCAACCTGTGGGGCTCGGATGGCTCGTTCGGCCGCTATCTGACCGGCATCATGACGGCCTTCTCGGGCAGGGTGCTGCAACTGCCGTCGGAGAGAAAGGGCAATATCGTTGTACTGGCATTCCGGGATCCACCTGAATGCCGGTTCGTACACCTTGCCCTGAGCGCGGTGACCTTGTCCGATAGTCTGGGCCTGGATTTTCCGGAATTCCTGTCGCGAATGCGGAACTGGAACCCTGCGACCGATACAGGCTTTACGCTTTGAACCCGAACCGGCGGATGGCGTCAAAGCAAGCATCATGCGGCTTTGCAAGGTCCGGCAAGGGTGCGAGAATTTGCAAAGTCTAAGTAATGTTTCGGAGCGGCCATGGTCGACAAGGATGGTTACCGGCCGAATGTGGGCATCGTCATATGCAATGCCCATAACCAGGTGTTCTGGGGGAAACGCATTCGACAGGATTCCTGGCAGTTTCCGCAGGGTGGAATCAAACCCGGGGAAAGCCCGGAACATGCCATGTTCCGGGAATTGATGGAGGAAGTCGGATTGGCCCCCACGCATGTTCGCATCCTCGGGCGTACCCGTGACTGGCTTCGCTACGATGTTCCCAAGGACTGGATCCGGCGGGATTGGCGTGGGCACTACCGGGGACAGAAGCAGATCTGGTATCTGTTGCGCTTGGTCGGGCGCGATACCGACGTGCATCTGCGTTCTTCGGAACACCCCGAGTTCGATGCCTGGCGCTGGAACGAATACTGGACCACGGCCGATGCCGTGGTCGATTTCAAGCGTGAAGTCTATCGGCTCGCTCTGGGCGAGCTGGAACGGTTTCTTGCCATGGATTCCGCGTCTCCGCGCTCGCGTCATCCCTACTGCATGGGTGCACGGTCGCATGGCGCCGATCATTCCTGATACTCAACCAGCGAGCCCATCGTGAGCCAAACCTACAACGTCATCCCCATCGCCCCCCTGCAAAAGGGTTCCACTTTCCTCAAGCCGCGCCAGGTCATGCCGGACCATGTGCAGATGGGTGATCCGGCCTCTTGTGTGATGACCGACTTCAAGGTTGTCACGGCCTATACCATCTTCCCGCTGGAGACCATCGAGGCGGCACGCGCCAAGATGATCCACCGTGGCGTGCGCATGCTGCTGGTGGTCAATGATCTGAACCATATCCTGGGGCTGATCACCGCCACCGATCTGTCCGGCGAAAAGCCGATGCAGGTCGTGCAGACCCAGGGGGTGCGTCACTCGGACGTGATGGTGAAGGACATCATGACGCCTTGTGAAAAACTGGAGGTCCTGTGCATGGACAATCTGGTCGGGGCCCGCGTCGGCGACATCATCGCCACCCTGCAGACCCATGGCCGACAGCATGCCCTGGTGGTGGAACGCAGCGACGATCAGAGTCAGATTCTGCGCGGCATGTTTTCCACCACACAGATCAGCCGTCAGGTCGGCGCTCCTGTCGATACCGTCGGGGTTGGTCACATCTTTGCCGAACTCACCTCGGAGTTGGGCAGCAGGTGAATCTCATCGCTCGCCCCGGGAGCCAGCCGGTTATGGGCGGTGGATGGAGCGAGGGCGAGCCGTTGTGGAAACGGGCGCCGAGGCGCGACGAAAACGGCCGAGCCTATACCGACTTCCTGATGCTGGCGCCTGGATTGAAAAAGCGATCGGCTCCGGAAATCGAGCAGGTCATCCGTGTCGTCGAAGGCGTGCTGGCCCGGTTCGGCGAATGGGTGGTATTCGCCGAGATCAACCTGAAACTTTCCACCTTGTGGGTCTCGATGCGATATCGGCCTGGACTCATGTCCGTGATCGTCGCCGCCGTGCGCGAGCAGGCGCCCGAATTCAAGCTGGTCGGTCATGACCCACGTGCCTACCCGTCCGGGTAGGACGCTCGCGAACGAGGTTTAATTAATATTCGTGGTCAGCAGGCGCCGGGCTTGAAACTGCCCGACTCGGCGTCATCTAGGTCAACACCCAAGCTACCCCCCATTTGAGAGGCAATCCATGTCGCTATCCGTTGAACAGGTTCAGTCGGCCCTCCAGTCGCTGATCGACCCGAACACCCAGAAAGACTTCATCAGCACCAAGTCGGCCAAGAACATCAAGGTGGATGGCGACAAGGTCAGCCTCGACCTGGTCCTCTCCTATCCCGCCAGGATGGTATCGGCCGAAATCGGCAAGATGGTCGAGGACAGCGTCAAGGCCGTCGGCGCCACCGAATGCCGTGTCAGTGTCACCTGGAAGGTGGTTGCGCATGGAGTGCAGAAGGGCGTCAAGCTGATCCCCGGCGTGAAGAACATCATCGCCGTCGCCTCCGGCAAGGGCGGGGTCGGCAAGTCCACCACCGCCGTCAACCTGGCCCTCGGACTGGCGGCGGAAGGCGCCAGCGTGGGCATGCTCGATGCCGACATCTACGGACCTTCCCAGCCGACGATGCTCGGTATTCACGGCCGGCCCGAGTCGGCCGACGGCCAGTCGCTGGAACCCATGATCGGCCATGGCCTTCAAGCCATGTCGATCGGCTTCCTGATCGACGTCGAGACGCCGATGGTCTGGCGTGGTCCGATGGTCACCCAGGCCCTTGAACAGCTTCTCAACCAGACCAAATGGAAGGATCTGGACTATCTGGTCGTGGATCTGCCGCCCGGCACCGGCGACATCCAGCTCACCCTTGCGCAACGCGTGCCGGTGACCGGCGCGGTCATTGTCACCACGCCGCAGGACATCGCCCTCATCGACGCCCGCAAGGGTTTGAAGATGTTCGAGAAGGTCGGGGTGCCCATCCTCGGCATCGTCGAGAACATGTCCATCCACATCTGTACGAACTGCGGCCATGAAGAACGCATCTTCGGGGAGGGTGGCGGCGAGCGCATGTGCAAGGATTACGGAGTCGAATTCCTCGGCGGCCTGCCGCTCGACATGCACATCCGCGAGGATGCCGACGGCGGCAAACCTTCGGTCGTCGCCGATCCGTCCAGCCGGGTTGCCGAGATCTACCGTGCCATCGCCCGGCGCGTGGCGGTCAAGGTGGGTGATCTGGCGGTGGACCACAGCAGCAAGTTCCCCAGCATCGTTATCCAGAACACCTGAGTCGAAGCTTGGCGCCCGGCCGCATCTTCCGGGCGATCGGCGCCATCCTGCTGGCATTCTGGCTGGCTCCCGCCCTGGCTGCGCTGGATCTCAATTCGGCCACCCGGTCCGAGCTTGAGGCCGTGCCGGGCATCGGTCCGGTCAAGGCCGTAGCGATCCTCGACTATAGGCTTGCGCATGGGCCGTACCGTAACCTGGACGAACTGCAACGTGTACGTGGACTGGGTCCGGCCAGCGTCGCCCGCCTCAAGCCCTATCTGAGCATACGGCCTCGGGCAGACATGAAGCCGGCGGAAATTGGCGGTCATTCCGGGCCGCCACCTTCAGTGGGAGGACGCGCTCAATGAAGGGTTTTTCAGTTAGAATGCGCCGCAAATCCGAACCAGCAGGAGTCATGAGATGAATCCGTTCAATGCCTTCAATCTGCCTATTACCCTGGTCGTCGGCCTCCTGGTCATTGCCTGGATGAGCTTCTTCTCCGTCGCCCTCAGTTCACTGTTTTAAGCCAGTCTGACAGACAAAAGGCCCCATCAGGGGCCTTTTCATTCTGGTGTCCGGTCGTCTTCAGGCAGTCAGCGCCGTCTTCAGTTTCTGCATCGCCTTGGCCTCGATCTGACGCACCCGTTCAGCCGAGATACCGTATACCGCCGCCAGTTCATGCAGGGTGGACGGATCTTCCTCGTTCAACCAACGTGACTCGACGATGTGACGGCTGCGCTGGTCGAGCGTAGCCAGGGCTCGACCCAGACCTACCGTGGCCAGCTTTTCACGTTCGGCCGCCTCCAGATGCTGGGTTGGCTCGGCATTCGGCGCCGCAAGGTAGGCGATGGGCGCAAAGGTGTCGTCGTCGTCATCGACCCCCGGTTCCAGCGCCATGTCCTGGCCGTACATGCGGGTTTCCATTTCGCGCACGTCGGTCTGACTGACGTTCAGGGTTTTCGCCATCTCCGCGACATCGCCTGCCGAAAGGCTGCCGTCGCGTGTTTTCATGCTGCGCAGATTGAAGAACAACTTGCGCTGGGCCTTGGTGGTCGCCACCTTGACCAGACGCCAGTTCCTGAGGATGAACTCATGGATCTCGGCCTTGATCCAGTGCACCGCGAAAGACACCAGACGCACGCCCCGGTCGGGGTCGTAACGCTTGACCGCCTTCATGAGGCCGACGTTACCTTCCTGGATAAGGTCGGCATGGGGCAGTCCATAGCCCAGATAGCCGCGGGCGATGGCCACCACCAGACGCAGATGCGACATCACAAGCTGACGAGCCGCCTCCAGGTCGTCGTGATCCCGGAATCTGACCGCCAAATCGTGTTCCTGCTCGAGTGTCAGGAGGGGGAAACGGTTGACGGCCTGGATATAGTTCTCCAGGCTCCCCAGAGTTGATGGGACCGGAAAATTCAATGCCCGCATGGTCACTTGCAACCTCCAATACCGTAAGTTGGCAAAATTCTAGCACTCACAGAGAGAGAGTGCCAAAACTGACAAAAGTTTCCAGCCAGGTAGAAGCTGTCAACCTGGTTTGAATCAACCAGTTG
>Ga0302322_100005071_pt1 | contig 11527 bp, 1 predicted proteins | sample Fen_T0_2_FD_203757 | JGI IMG/M metagenome (GOLD analysis project Ga0302322, IMG submission 203757) | Peat permafrost microbial communities from Stordalen Mire near Abisko, Sweden - Fen_T0_2 | ecosystem: Environmental > Terrestrial > Soil > Wetlands > Permafrost | place: Sweden: Abisko... | reverse complement strand
GGTTGTTACCGCTGTACATCCTTTAGAATCAGTTACTGTGAAAGTGTAGGTACCTGCTGTTCTGCTGAAAGTTCCTGTTCCTGTGTAAGGAGCAGTACCGCCTGTTGCTGATACCGTAACTGTAGAGGATCCACCGTTACATAAGATTGTAGTTGCACTTGAACTTGCTACCAATACTGTTGGTTGTGTAATGGTAACAGTTGTTAACGTTGTACATCCGTTGGCATCGGTTACTGTAAAGCTATAAGTACCTGCTGTTCTGCTGAAGGTTCCTGTTCCGGTGTAAGGAGCAGTACCACCTGTTGCAGATACAGTAACAGTAGATGAACCACCGTTACAAGCTATTACAGTTGCACTTGAACTTGCTACCAATACTGCAGGTTGAGCTACAGTGATGGTTTTTGTACCCGTACATCCGTTAGCATCTGTTACGGTGTATGTATAAGTACCTGCTGTAACACTGAATGTGCCTGTTCCTGTGTAAGGAGCAGTACCGCCAGCGGCAGATACGGTAACTGTAGAAGATCCACCGTTACATAGGATAGGTGTTGCTGTTGCCGTAACAACAATGGCTGCAGGCTGCGCTATGGTAATGGTATTTACCGCTGTACATCCGTTAGCATCGGTTACTGTGAAGCTGTATGAGCCTGCTGTTCTGCTGAAAGTACCTGTTCCTGTGTAAGGAGCAGTACCACCAGTTGCAGATACTGTAACTGTAGATGATCCACCGTTACAGGTTATTGCAGTTGCACTTGATGAAGCAACCAATTGGGTTGGCTGTGTAATGGTAACAGTAGTTACCGCTGTACAACCTCTTGCATCAGTTACGGTGAAGGTATAAGTACCTGCTGTTCTGCTAAAGGTTCCGGTTCCGGTGTAAGGAACAGTTCCACCTGTTGCACTTATGGTAACAGTAGATGATCCACCGTTACATAAGATTGCAGTTGCAGTTGAGCTGGCAACCAATACTGTTGGTTGTGCAATGGTAATAGTTGTTATCGCGGTACATCCGTTAGCATCAGTTACAGTGAAACTGTAAGTACCTGCTACTCTTCTGAATGTTCCTGTTCCGGTGTAAGGAGCAGTACCGCCTGTGGCAGATACAGTAACGGTTGATGAATCACCATTGCATGCTATTACAGTTGCGCTTGATGACGCGACCAATGCTGTTGGTTCTACAATGGTAATATTAGTTACCGCTGTACATCCATTGGCATCTGTCACGGTAAAGCTGTAAGTACCTGCTGTTCTGCTGAAGATACCAATTCCTGTGTAAGGAGCAGTACCACCGGTAGCTGAAACGCTAACCAGCGCAGATCCCCCGTTGCATAAGATCAGCGTTGCAGATGAAGAAGCAACCAATGATATTGGCTGTGTTATGGTAACCGTAGTTACTGCCGTACAACCGTTTGCATCAGTTACTGTAAAGCTATAAGTGCCTGCTGTTCTGCTGAAGGTTCCTGTTCCTGTATAAGGAGCAGTACCACCTGTTGCACTTACTGTTACGGTAGATGATCCGCCGTTACATAAGATTGCAGTTGCACTTGATGAAGCAACCAATACCGCTGGTTGTGCAATGGTAACAGAAGTTACCGCTGTGCAACCATTTGCATCAGTTACTGTAAAGCTATAAGTACCTGCTGTTCTGCTGAAAGTTCCTGTTCCTGTGTAAGGAGCAGTACCACCTGTTGCACTTACGGTTACAGTAGATGATCCACCGTTACATAAGATTGCAGTTGCACTTGAAGCAGCAACCAATTGAGTTGGTTGTGTAATTGTTACGGAACCATTAGCCGTACATCCTGCTCCGTCTGTTACGATTACAGTGTATGTACCTGCCGCCAAACCGGTAGCTGTTGCTGTGGTTTGAACCGGTACAGTATTCCATGAGTAAGACACATTGCCGGTTGTATTAGCAGCCGTTACTGTTGCTGTACCTGTAGCACCGCCAAAACACAATACATTAGTGTGTGTAAATGACAGTGTAACATTACATGCTGGTGAAGTTACGGTTACTGTAGCTGTTCTGATACATCCTGCCGCGTCTGTTACAGTTACTGTGTAAGTTCCTGCTGTTAAACCAGTAGCTGTTGCTGTGGTTTGACCGCCCGGAGCCCATGCATAAGTGTAAGGAGCAGTTCCGCCGGTTACAATTGCTGTTGCAGTTCCGTCTGAACCACCTACAGTTGTTACTGCAGTTGATGTAGCTGTTACAGCTAAGTTTGATACAATTACAACCTGTGTGGCTGTTGCCGTATTACCGCTGCCGTCTGTTACAGTCCATGTAACGGTTGTAGTTCCTACTGGGAATACGGCAGGTGCATTGTTGGTTACGCTGGCCACAGAGCAGTTGTCTGCAGTAGCTGGTGTGCCCAAATTAACGCCTGTACCTGAACAAACCCTAACTGTATCCTGTGCCGTTGCAGTTGCGCAAACTGACTCAGGGTTGAACATAGCCAGTAACTGGCCACCTTCTACCAATGGGCTTGCAAGAGTATAGTGCGCCTGGTCAACCAATAAAGACATACCTTTTCCCAAGATGTCTGAAACATCTATAACACCAGATGTTTCTTCATCCTGGTTGAATGGAGCCGTGGCTGGTGTTGATACGCCTCCAACTCTGTCTCCAAAACGGGCCGGGTCATGTTTGGCAAGTTGTACAAGGTTACCATTTGATATGGTGTATTGCCAAACCTTACCATTATGAATTGCGTTACCAACATCCTCCAATAAGGTAATATGACCACAATTATCTGCAGTTATGTTATCAAACATATTCTGCCCTTCTGTTCCGTTAAGCAACAGGTCAATTGTACCTCCTAAAGATGGGTTGGTGATATCTGTGAAGTTCAATCTCCACAAACGGCTTCGGCCAATCTGTGCACCCAGGCCATCAGCAACCTGATCAAGCTGATCGGTTGTTACAAAGAAGTACTGGCTTGGGTTTGCAGGGTTCCACAAACCATCTTCAGGACGTGAGAACGTTGTAGAAGATGTAGCACTTAGTGTGAACGGAGTTCCACTAACGATGTTGGTAGCCCTGGTAGTAGTGTTTACGATCTCTACGGGATTACCGGTTACGTTCACAAATTTAAGCGTACCATTGGTAAGCCCTGCTTTGTCAACTTCAGTACCTGTATTTGTTTTAGTACCCTCGTAAACCGATACAGTGTTTGTCATGATACCGGTACCGCCATCATTATTTCCAATTACAATGGTTTTGTTTTGCGCAAAAGGATTGGCAAGGGCATTTTCCCAGGCGCCTACTCCTGTCAAACCAGAACCATTGGTAGTCAGGTTGAATTTACCTAAAATATAAGATTTGCCTGCATCCGGACCGTTGGCAACACTGCCTAACTGGTAACCGGTAGCACCGCCTTCTTCTCCATGCATATAAATACGTGCCTGTGTACCAAGACCTGTGGCCGCGTTATAGAATGCACTAACCGGAGGAAGATCTGCAGAGCAGAAACGGTTGAAAGCAAAAGTGAATGGTGTTGTGTTGCTGCTTTGTGTTGTAGTGTTCCAGTTATAAACCTGCTGCATCAGGTCGCTTCCGCTGATTACCTGTAGCGTAGATTTATTGATGATCCATTTAGAAACAAAAGCACCAATGGCACCATGTGCACGAACACCACCCAATGTGTTACCAATTTCGTGGTTCATCAGCAGGGTGAATGTTCCGTTATTGTTATCAAAAGCACCCAATCCATCAGGGATACCAGCCATCTGGTAACCACCAATGTTGTCGCCTACTGACAATATCGATCTGAATTTAACACCTGGTTTTACAGGCAATACATAAGGAGAAGCAGAACTGCTTGGACCAGTTATGCCTGGTAAGCTTAATCCAGATTGATTAACATAAATTGATGGAGCTGTACAATCATTAACTGTAACAGTTTGTGTAGCAGTTGCTGTATTGCCGCTGCCATCCGTTACTGTCCAGGTAACAGTTGTAGTTCCTAATGGGAATGCAGCCGGTGCATTGTTTGTTACACTTGCTACAGAGCAGTTGTCTGCTGTAACCGGAGTTCCTAACAAAGCGCCCGTAGCTGTACATCCGCTGTTGGTACATACGGTTACACTGGCTGGTGCAGTAATGGTTGGGTTGGTATTATCCACACCAGTGTTAACTGTTCCTGAAGTAACAGCAGTACAGCCGTTAGCATCAGTTACTGTATAGCTGTATGCTCCGGCACTAACTGTGAATGATCCTGTTCCTGTATAAGGAGCAGTTCCGCCAGTTGCACTAACAACAACGGTTGTTGTTCCACCTGGGCAGGCAATTGTACCGGCTGTAGATGAAGCTACCAATTGTGTTGGTTGAGTTACGGTTACAGCTGATGAGGTTGCTGAACAAGTTGGATTAGCAACTTCTCTTGCAACTACAGTGTAAGGTGATCCCGCTGCATTTACCGTGAAAGTATTTGCTGACTGGAAGGCACCGCCATTCAAACTATACTCTACTGCTCCGCTTGCGCCGGTTGCTGTAGCTGTAAGGGTTGCTGTTCCGCCAAAACATGCAATCGTTCCGGCTGTTGCTGATACTGCAATATTACAGCCTGAAACAACCTGCACGGTTGAAGTAGAACTGTTATCGGCAGGGTTATCTCCGTTTAAGCTTCCAGCAGGACCGGTACAAACGCCCGTTCCTTGAGAGAAACTCAACTGGCCCAATATAGTGGAAGGACCTCCAACGGTATTACCCTGAATTTTTATTACAAATGTGCGTTGTACACCCACTGGTATTACATCGCTGCCATTACATACAGTAATTGCTCCGCCGGTGTTGGACAATATTGTCCAGCCTGCAGGTAAACCTGTTTGCTGACTATTTGGTAATACGCTAACTAAAGCACTTGGTACTGTGATGGCTGTTCTTACTTTATTGATACCAATACCGCCTGTTGGGCCAGTATTACCTACTGTAACCTGTACATCCACTGTACCACCCTGTGTTACCTGGCCGCTGTTAAGTGTAAGCACGTTGATAGATGCATTAGCCAATGGATTGGTTAAAGTAATAGTTGCAATTGAAGTACAACCATTGGCATCGGTAACGGTAAAGCTGAATGTACCGGCAGCACGAACAAATGTTCCTGTTCCTGAGTAAGGAGCTGTACCACCTGTTGCACTTACTGTTACTGTTGTTGTACCACCTACCACTGTTATTGGTGGCGCTGTGGCTGTTGCAATTAATGCTACAGGTTGTGCAATGGTAAGGGTTGTTGTTGCAGTACAGTTATTGGCATCTATTACAGTTACTGTAAAGTTGCCTGCGCCTACTGTAAATGTATTGCTGGTCTGGAATGGAGGACCACTGTTCAGGCTATACCTCAATGTTCCTGTTCCACCGGAAGCGGTTACAGTTAATGTGGTAGTGCCACCATTACATAATATAGTAGCCGCTGTTGCAGATACATTAATTGCAGATGGTTCTGTTACTGTTACACTAACTGATGATGTACATCCGTTGGCGTCGGTTACAGTGTATGACTGAGTACCTGCTGCCTGTGTAAATGTACCCGTTCCTGTGTAAGGAGCAGTTCCGCCTGTTGCACTGATCGTAACAGTGGATGATCCACCGTTACATGCAATGGTTGTGTGTGTTTCTGAAGCTACCAGTTGTGATGGTGCAGTCACTGTTACACTAACTGAAGAAGTACATCCGTTGGCATCAGTTACAGTATATGACTGCGTACCGGCTGCCTGTGTAAATGTGCCTGTTCCTGTGTATGGAGATGTTCCGCCTGTTGCACTGATGGTGACAGTTGAAGATCCACCAAAGCAAAGGATTGCTGTGTGGCTCTCTGCCGCTACCAGTTGTGTTGGTTGGCTTACAGTTACAACATTAGATGTTGCTGTACAGGTTGGATTTGCAACCTCTCTTGCAACCACTATATAAGGCGATCCTGCTGCATTTACTGTGAAAGTGTTTGCTGACTGGAATGCGCCACCATTCAAACTGTATTGTACTGCGCCATTTGCTCCGGTAGCTGTAGCGGTCAGTGTTGTTGTTCCACCAAAACATGCTATCGTTCCGGCTGATGCCGTTACTGCGATACTGCATGCAGGGCTTCCAACAACAGTAGTTGCTGTTGCAGTACATCCGTTTGCATCAGTAACAGTTACAGTATATGAACCTGCTGTTAAGACTGTAGCTGTTTGTGTGGTTTGTCCGCCTGGGTTCCATGAATATGAATAAGGAGCAGTGCCACCAACTGGATGTGCAGTAGCCGTTCCATCGTTACCACCTGTTACTGAAACTGGTGTAGATGTAGCAGTTGCTGTTAATTGTGTTGGCTGGGTTATAGTTACACTTACTGATGAAGTACATCCGTTGGCATCGGTTACAGTGTAAGACTGCGTGCCTGCTGCCTGTGTAAATGTTCCAGTGCCTGTGTATGGTGAAGTACCACCTGTTGCACTGATGGTAACAGTTGCATTACCACCAAAGCAAAGCACTGCTGTGTGGCTTTCTGCTGCTACCAATTGTGTTGGCTGGGTTACAGTTACACTAACAGATGAAGTACATCCGTTGGCATCAGTTACGGTGTATGACTGTGTACCTGCTGCCTGTGTAAATGTTCCGGTTCCTGTGTATGGAGATGTTCCGCCAGTTGCACTGATCGTTACAGTTGAATTACCACCGAAGCAAGAGATTGCTGTGTGGCTTTCTGCTGCTACCAATTGTGTTGGCTGAGTTACAGTTGCACTTACTGATGAAGTACATCCGTTGGCATCGGTTACAGTGTATGACTGAGTACCGGCTGCCTGTGTAAATGTTCCTGTTCCTGTGTATGGTGAAGTGCCACCGGTTGCACTGATCGTAACAGTTGAATTACCACCAAAGCAGGAAATTGCTGTGTGGCTTTGTGCTGCTACCAATTGTGTTGGCTGGGTTACAGTTACAACATTCGATGTTGCAGAACAGGTTGGATTTGCAACCTCTCTTGCAACTACAGTATAAGCTGATCCTGCTGCATTTACTGTGAAAGTATTTGCTGACTGGAATGCTCCGCCGTTCAAACTGTATTCTACTGCGCCGGCAGCACCGGTTGCTGTAGCTGTAAGGGTTGTTGTTCCACCAAAACATGCGATTGTTCCGGCTGTTGCTGAAACGGCAATATTACAACCTGAAATAACCTGCACGGTTGAGGTAGAACTGTTATCGGCAGGGTTATCACCATTCAAACTTCCTGCAGGACCGGTACAAACACCTGTTCCCTGAGAGAAACTTAACTGGCCTAATACGGTTGAAGGACCGCCGATTGTATTACCCTGTATTTTTACCAGGATAGTACGTTGTGCACCTACAGGTATTACATCGGTACCATTGCATAAAGTAATAGCCCCGCCGGTGTTAGCTGTAATTGTCCAGCCTGCAGGTAAACCTGTTTGCTGTGCATTGGGTAACACACTAACGATAGCACTTGGTACTGTAATAGCTGCTCTTATTTTAAAGGTTCCTATAGCACCGGTTGGACCTGTATTACCTATTGTAACCTGAACATCCACCGTTCCGCCCTGCGTTACCTGGCCACTGTTAAGTGTCAGAATATTTATAGACGCATTGGCTGCCGGATTGGTCAGCGTTATAGAAGTAGTTGCAGTACAACCATTGGCATCGGTAACTGTAAAGCTAAAAGTACCAACACCCCGTGTAAAGTTACCCGTACCTGTGTAAGGAGCTGTGCCACCTGTTGCACTTACTGTAACAGTTGTTGTGCCACCTACAATACTGATAGGAGGTGCTGTGGCCGTTGCTACCAATTGTGTTGGTTGCGATACAGAAACACTAACTGATGAAGAACATCCGTTGGCATCGGTTACAGTGTAAGACTGTGTGCCAGCTCCCTGTGAGAATGTACCGGTTCCTGTGTAAGGAGCGGTTCCACCTGTTGCACTGATGGTAACTGTTGATTGAGCCCCAAAGCACAGAATAGCTGTGTGGCTTTCTGTAGCTACCAATTGTGTAGGTGCTGTTACAGTTACACTAACTGATGAAGTACATCCGTTGGCATCGGTTACAGTGTAAGACTGTGTACCAGCCACCTGTGTAAATGTACCTGTACCTGTGTATGGAGATGTTCCACCTGTTGCGCTGATGGTAACAGTTGATGATCCACCAAAGCAAGAGATTGCTGTATGGCTTTCAGCTGCTACTAATTGTGTTGGAGCAGTTACAGTTACACTAACTGATGATGTACATCCGTTGGCATCAGTTACAGTATAGGACTGTGTACCGGCTGCTTGCGTAAATGTACCTGTGCCTGTGTATGGAGATGTTCCACCAGTTGCGCTAATGGTAACTGTTGAATTGCCACCAAAGCAGGAAATTGCAGTGTGACTTTCAGCAGCAACTAATTGTGTTGGCTGGCTTACAGTAACTGCTGATGATGTTGCTGTACAACTTGTGTTAGCGATTTCTCTTGCAACTACTGTATAAGGTGATCCCGCTGCATTTACTGTGAAAGTATTTGCCGGCTGGAATGAACCACCATTCAAACTGTATTCTACGGCACCAGCTGCGCCGGTTGCTGTAGCAGTAAGCGTTGTTGATCCACCAAAACATGCGATTGTACCGGCTGATGCTGTAACTGCAAGATTACAGGTAACAACAGGATCACTCACCGTTGCAGTTGCAGTTGTAGTACATCCATTGGCATCTGTTACGGTAACAATATATGTTCCCGCTGCTAATCCTGTTGCGGTCTGTGTTGTTTGACCACCAGGACTCCATAAATACGTATAAGGAGCTGTTCCTCCTGTTGGATTAGCCGTGGCTGTACCATCACTACCACCTACAGTTGTAGTATTGGTAGCTGAAGCAGTGGCAGATAAAGCTGCTCCTGGTTGAGATACCGTTACGGTATTTGAGGTAATTGTACAGGCGGGATCGCTTATTCTTCTTGCAACAACAGTATATGTGCCTGCAGTTACTGTAAAAGTATTTGTTGCCTGAAATGCTCCGCCGTTCAAACTATATTCAACATTGGTAGGCTGACCTGAACTTGCTGTAAGTGTAGTTGTTGCACCAAAGCAGGCAATAGTTCCTGCTGTGGCAGTTAAACTGGTCAATGTACATTGATTTGCAGGTACAACCTGTACGGTTGAGGTAGAACTGTTATCGGCAGGAGTATCACCGGGTAAACTACCACCCGCAGGTCCGGTACAAAGTGATCCGGAAGAGAACGCCAACTGTCCTAAAACAGTTGATGGTCCTCCCAAGACATTTCCCTGTACTTTTAGCAATATAGTTCGTGACTGGCCTACAGGAATAACATCACTTCCATTACAGATTGTGATAGATCCCCCTGTGGTAAAAGTGGACGTAATGGTCCATCCGGCAGGTATTATTTGCTGCGCATGAGGCAGCAAACTACAAATACCTATCGGAACCGTTACCGTCGTCCTTAGTTTATTAACTGGTATAGGAGACACCGGACCGGTATTACCGACGGTGACCTCTATATACGCCGTCCCACCCAGGTTTACCAACCCTGAGTTTTGGGTAAGAACGTTTATAGATGCATTTGACTGTCCCGTGGCATTGGAGACCATAAACAGGCCCGCCACCAGGAACAGCATCAGCATTTTAATTAGTTTCATAATTTTTAGTTTAAATATGACTCAATTAGTTTGCGCCAAACGCTGTGGTTGTACCGTCGTTTGATGCATTGTTGTCGCCACCACCACTTAAACTTGCTGACAGATTCTGGTTGGTTCCGGTTGGTGTGGTTCCTTTACGGGTTGCTACCAAACCTAACTGTGCAAAACCTGTTACAGGAATGCTGATACCGGTTTTTGAAGTGATTACAATGGTAGAGCCTACCAAACTAAATAACCAATCACCATTGGTGTAAGCTGCTAAACTGTTGGTTCCGTTAACACCAGATTGTGGAGCTGCTGATAAGGTTAAGAAAGTTCCGGCTGTTGCACCTGGTACTTTAATATCCCAGCCAAGGCCTGCGGTTGGTATGTTGATGGTGATGGTTCCATTGCTGTTACCTACTCCGTTCTCTACTATATCCAATGCTAAATCTGATGATGCATTTGCCGCAAATAATGGATTAGCCACTTCATAACCGGTTGAAAGATCGGTTCCCGAAATTGATCCGCCGCTGCTGCCGCCTACTGAATTTGGACGATAGTCTGGATTCAGGAAATCCCAGGCATTCGCTAATACATCACATGGGGTGCTAATGGCATTGTTGGTATAAGCTGGAGTGTAGAACCAATTGGTTGAAAGTGCATCTTCTCCAATACGGGCTGTACCGGCATAAACACCGGTAAATACCTGTGTGGTATCCATCGCAATGATATTATTTCTGAACTCGGCTAATGCCAGTGGAACTGTATTATCTGCAATCAAACCTCTCCAGTTATTCATCAAAATACTGTTGTAGATCTTTAATTCACTGTTCCTTCTGATACGGGCTCCTCTTCTGAAACCTACTGCAGTTGGCTGGGTAATACCTCCTGCATTGTTGGCACACCTGAATGCACCGATCTGGGTAATATTATAAAATTTGCCGGTTGTCTTAGGGGTAGCTGTACTGCCCGTTGCATTGTTATCACTTTCAAAACCTTCTGAAGTTGAAATTGCAGGATCATCTGATATCTGTGGATCCCTTACTCCCAAACCAAACTGTACTGTTCCGCTGTAACCATTATCGGTATCGAAATCGTCATCCAGGCCACGGTATGCAACCAGGTGAGAGCAGTTTACTGAACCACCAAACCACTCAAACGAATCATCATTGATAAATGAAGTTTGTACATAATCAATCGTTGTTCCGTTTCCTACAGATCCCATGGTTAAACCATTGATCTCGTTATTGGGCGCAAAAACATAACCACCATACTCAATACGCACATATTTTAAAATACCTGAATTATCCGCATCATCGGTGCCACCATGAAACACACGGGGGTTAGGCTGTGCTATACCTTCTATCGCATTTTGGGTTCCAAGGTTGTGTTTTGCCCTGCCTAATAAAATTACACCACCCCAATCAGCCTTGGCTCTTGCGCCCTGTGCTTTATTTGAAGTGAATACAATTGGGTTACAAGGTGTACCATTGGCAATTAATTTACCGCCTCTTTGCACAACCAATGATGAGTTGGCCACAGTTTCATCACCACGGATAACTGTACCTGGTTCAATAGTTAGTGTTGCCAGACTGTCTACAAATACCAATCCCTGGATCTTATAAGTATTGTTCCGTGTCCAGGTTACAGAGCCGGTTAATACTGTATTTGCAGCAATGGTAACATTGGCTGCAGGGTAAAAAGTATTCTGTGGATCCCAGTTCGTCCAGTTGTCGGTCCACATCGCTGTAGGGGCTGGTGCAAATGCGCCACGGTAAGTGGTGGGAACCTGGGCGTTAACCAATGCTGCTGTAAACAGGCATGCTGATAAAATAGTTAAAAATTTCTTTTTCATTGTTTTGGTTTTTGTTGTTTTTAATTAAATGTTTTGGTTTGGTTAGATTTTTGATTTGTTTTCAGGATTGTTTTG
>Ga0302322_100005070_pt1 | contig 11528 bp, 9 predicted proteins | sample Fen_T0_2_FD_203757 | JGI IMG/M metagenome (GOLD analysis project Ga0302322, IMG submission 203757) | Peat permafrost microbial communities from Stordalen Mire near Abisko, Sweden - Fen_T0_2 | ecosystem: Environmental > Terrestrial > Soil > Wetlands > Permafrost | place: Sweden: Abisko... | reverse complement strand
GCGACGGCGTCATCGAGGACGACCTGCGGATCGTGGCGGCGATCCCGACCATCGAGTACCTGCTCGACCGGCGGGTCACGGTGGTGCTCGGCAGTCACCTGGGCCGGCCGAAGGGGCGCCCCGACCCCGCGTCGTCGATGGCCCCCGTGGCCGCGCACCTGAGCGACCTGCTCGGGCGGGACGTGGCGCTCGCGCCGCACGTGGTCGGCCCCGCGGTCGAGGAGCTCGTGGCGTCGTCGGAGCCGGGCTCGGTCGTGATGCTCGAGAACCTCCGCTGGGAGGCGGGGGAGGAGGCCAACGACCCGGGCTTCGCCACCAACCTGACCATGGGCTACGACGCCTACGTCAACGACGCCTTCGGGGCGTCGCACCGCGCGCACGCCAGCATCGTGGGTCCGCCCCGGGTGCTGCCGAGCGCCGCGGGTCGCCTGCTCGCCCGCGAGGTCCAGGTGCTCGGGCGCCTGCTCCAGGGGACCGACCGGCCCTTCGTGGCGGTGCTCGGCGGCGCGAAGGTGAGCGACAAGCTCGGCGTCATCGAGGCGCTGCTCGAGAAGTGCGACACCGTGCTCGTGGGCGGCGCGATGGCGTTCACGTTCTTCCTCGCGCAGGGGCTGTCGGTCGGTGACTCGCTCGTCGAGCCCGACCGGGTCGACGACTGCCGCCGCCTCCTCGCGACCGGGCGGGTGCAGATCCCCACCGACGTCGTGATCGCGCAGGACATCACCGACGACGCCGAGACCCGGATCGTCCCCGCCGGCGCGATGCCCGACGGGTGGAAGGGCCTCGACGTCGGTCCGGCGACCGTGGTGGCCTACGAGGAAGTGATCGAGCAGGCCGCGATCGTCCTCTGGAACGGCCCCATGGGCGTGTTCGAGGTGGCGCCGTTCGCCGCCGGCACCCTCGGCGTCGCCGAAGCCGTCGCCCACTGTCCCGGGTTCACCGTGGTCGGCGGCGGCGACAGCGCCGCGGCCGTGCGCCAGTTCGGCCTCGCCGACCGGGTGAGCCACGTCAGCACCGGCGGCGGCGCCGCGCTGGAGCTCATCGAGCTGGGTGACCTCCCCGGCCTCCAAGCCCTCCGCTCCGCCCCCAACGCCTCATAGCTGTTTGTGCGTTCGGCAGGCCCATGGCCCGGCCGAACGCACAAATGCGAAAGGAACTTGCCGTGACCGAATCGGGTCGCCGTCCGATCATCGCCGCCAACTGGAAGATGCACCACGACCACCACGTGGCCATCCAGTTCGTGCAGAAGCTGTCGTACCTCGTCGAGACCGAGGTCTTCGAGGCCTGCGACGTGGTGATCTGCCCGCCGTTCACCGACCTGCGTTCGCTCCAGACCCTCATCGAAGCCGACAAGCTCGAGCTCGGGCTCGGCGCGCAGAACTGCTACTTCGCCCCGAACGGTGCGTTCACCGGTGAGATCAGCGCGCCGATGCTGGCCAAGCTCAACGTCGACTACGTCATCGTCGGCCACAGCGAGCGCCGACAGATCTTCGGCGAGACCGACGAGGACGTGAACAAGAAGGTCAAGGTCGTGCTCGAGCACGCCATGAAGCCGATCGTGTGCGTGGGGGAGACCCTCGACGAGCGCGAGGCCGGCGGCACCGCCGAGCGGGTGTCGGGCCAGGCCCGGGCCGCGTTCGCCGGCGTCAAGAGCGCCCAGGCCGAGGCTTGCGTGGTGGCCTACGAGCCGATCTGGGCGATCGGCACCGGCCGCAACGCCACCCCCGACGACGCGAACGAGACCATCGGCGTCATCCGGGGCGCGCTGCGGGACCTCTACGGCGAGACCGCCGACGCCATGCGCATCCAGTACGGCGGCTCGGTGAAGCCCGGCAACATCGGCGAGCTGATGGCCATGCCGGAGATCGACGGCGCCCTGGTGGGGGGCGCGTCCCTGGATCCCGACGACTTCGCCCGTTTGGTGAAGTGGGCCAAGTAGGATCTCTGCCGTGCTGAACGCCATCATCACCGTCATCGACGTCGCCTCCGCCCTGACGCTGATCTTCTTGATCCTGCTGCACTCGGGCCGGGGTGGCGGCCTCTCCGACATGTTCGGAGGCGGCCAGCTGGGCGGCTCCATGGCCGGGTCCACGGTCGTCGAGCGCAACCTCGACCGCCTCACGGTCATCGCCGCGGTCGTCTTCGTCTTCTCCTCGGTCATCCTGGCCCTGCGCGTCAGCTGAGACCGCTCCTGGGCCCTTTGGGGCTCAAGGTGCCCCTGAGGATTGCCGAGAGTTCCCGAACGGGGTCTGGTACACCTGCCGTACCGGGTCGCGCGTGGGGTCGAACCCACGAGCGGGAGGCTGGGAGATGCGACACCACAGGCGCGGTCGACGGGCCGCACGATGGCTCGCGGTCGGCGTGGCCGTGGCGGCGTTCGGGGCCTCGGTCCCGGCGGCCGGCGCGTCCGCTCGCCACCAGGGCTCCGCTCCCGGAGGCGTGCTGCGCCTCAGCGCGCAGGAGGAGCCGTACTGCGCCGACTGGATCGCGAGCTGCGCGGGCCTCTCGTGGGGCAACTGGGCCCTCGGCGTGCACACCCTGCCCCAGGCGTTCCGGGTGACGCCCGCGGGTGAGTACGTCCCCGGGCCGGTGCTCGCGGGCGCGCCGACGCTCAGCGCCGGGCCCCCGGTCACCATCACGTACCCGATCAACCCCGACGCGGTCTGGAGCGACGGCGCCCCGATCACGTCGAAGGACTTCGAGTACACCTGGAAGCAGATCGTCAACGGCAAGGACATCTACGACACCACCGGGTACACCGCCATCAGCGCGATCGACACGACCGACCCGAAGACCGCGGTCGTCACGTTCAGCGAGCCCTTCGCCGGATGGCGCGACCTGTTCGGCGGCTTCTACTACATCCTCCCGAGCCACCTCCTCGAGGGCGAGAACCGCCACAAGGCGATGAAGGACGGCTACGCGTTCTCCGGCGGGCCGTGGATGCTCGAGGGCGGCGCGAAGGGCTGGGACAAGGGCCGCAGCATCACCCTCGTCCCCAACCCGAAGTACTGGGGCACCCAGCCCAAGATCGGCAAGGTCGTCTTCCAGTTCATCCCCGAGAGCGCGGCCGAGGCCCAGGCCCTCAAGACCGGGCAGGTGTCGGCGGCGTACCCGATCCCCCAGACCGGGATCCTCGACGAGTTCGACCAGGCCGGCCTCCAGTACCAGGTGGGGTCGGGCAACACCTACGAGGCGTTCTGGCTCAACAACGAGGCGTTCCCGCTCGACAGCCCGGTGGTGCGCCAGGCGTTGCTGTACGCGACCGACCGGCAGGCGATCGTCGACCAGATCATCAAGCCCGCCGCGCGCGAGGGCCGGGTGCTGCAGAGCTTCGTCGTGCCGTCGTTCCCCGCGTACTTCACACCCGCGTTCGCGGGGTACACCCACGACCTGAAGAAGGTCGACGAGCTGATGTCCGGCGACGGCTGGGCCAAGGGATCCGACGGGATCTGGGCCAAGAACGGCAAGAAGGCCGCGTTCCAGATCACCACGACCGCAGGGAGCGAGGGCCGCGAGCTCGCGGAGCAGCTCTGGCAGAGCCAGCTCAAGCAGGCCGGGTTCGACCTCGAGATCAAGAACGCGAGCGCCGACCTGCTCTTCGGGCGACTGGTGCCGCGCGGGCGCTTCGGCGCAGGGCTCTACGCGCAGGTGGGCACGCCCGACCCGGGCCTGTGTGTGGTCTTCTGCTCGAAGAACATCCCGACCAAGGCCAACGGGTTCGTCGGCCAGAACTACACCCGCACCGCGAGTCCCGCCATCGACGCGTCATGGACGGCCGCCGACCGCGAGATCGACGCGACCGAGCGCGAGGCCAGCGTGAAGCAGGGCCAGACCGCGCTCGCCGAGGACGCGTCGTCGATCCCGCTGTACCAGCTGCCGACGCTGTTCGTCTGGGACCCGAAGAAGATCGCGGGGCCGCTGCAGGACAACGTGACCGAGGGGCCGTTCTTCAACATGGAGCAGTGGTCCCTGAAGTAGTCCCTCATCCGCGGGGAGCGGGGTGGGACAATCGAGCCCGCTCATGTGGAAGTACGTCGCCCGCCGCGCCCTCGCCTCCATCCCGGTGCTGCTGCTGGCGTCGGTGCTGATCTTCCTCCTCGTGCGCGAGTTCGGGGCCGACCCCGCGCGCCAGCGGTGTCAGGCCTCCCGTGACCCGCAGTGCATCGTGCGGGTCCGGGCGCAGCTCGAGCTCGACCGTCCGGTGCCGGTGCAGTACCTCGACGAGATGAAGTCCTTCGTCACCGGCGACTGGGGCAACAGCCTGCGGTCGGACCGGTCGGTGAGCGAGCTCATCCGCGACGCCATGGCCGAGACCGTCCCCCTCGCGTTCTGGGCGGTGGTGGTGTCGCTCGTGCTGGCCGTGCTGGTCGGCGTCACCTCGGCCCGACATCCGGGCTCGGTGCGCGACCACTCGTTCACGGTCCTGGCCTTCGCCGGCATCGCCATGCCCACGTTCTGGCTCGGTCTGCTCGTGATCCAGGCATTCACCTACGAGCTCCAGAAGCGCCTCGGTCTGAGCGAGCCGATCTTCTACTCGATCCCCAACCCGGTCAGCAGCGGGATGGTCGACTCGTTCCGCGAGCTCGCGCTCCCGGTGTTCGTGCTGTCGGTCCAGCTCGTCGCGGGCTGGAGCCGCTACCAGCGGGCCGCCCTCGCCGACGAGCTCCACGGTGACCACATCCGCACCGCCCGGGCCAAGGGCCTCAGCGAGCGGCGGGTGGTGTGGAAGCACGGGATGCGCAGCTCGTCGACGTCGCTCGTGACGGTGGTGGCCATCGACGCGGGCGCGCTCATCGGTGGTGTGGTGGTGACCGAGCGGGTCTTCTCGCGCCCGGGCATGGGCACGCTGCTGCTCGCCGCGCTGCGCGATGGCGACACCGCGGTGCTCATCCCGTGGATGCTCGTCGCCGGCGTCGCGGTGATCCTGGCCAACCTGTTCGCCGACGTGCTGTACGCGGTGCTCGACCCGCGCGTGCGCCTCGTGAGCGGGAGCCCGTCATGACGGAGCCCTGGTCGTGAGCAGCGTGGGGGAGCCGGGGGGACCGGTCCGCCGCTCGGGCGTCGGTGAGCTCGCCACGACAGGCACCAATGCGTTGTTCGACAGCGGGGTCCGCACCGCCGACGAGCTCGCCCGCCACTCGGGGGAGGGCCCGCCGCAGTCGTTCGGCCGCCGGTTCGCGCGCCACCCCCTGGCGGTGGCCGGCGCGGTGGTGCTGCTGGTGCTCACCCTGGCCGCGGTGTTCGCGCCGGTGCTCGCGCCGTCGGACCCCACACCGTTGCTCACGAACGCGGTGCTCGCCGACGCCCGCCAGGGTCCGTCGTGGGAGCACCCCATCGGCACCGACAAGCTCGGCCGTGACCAGCTGAGCCGCGTCCTCTACGGGCTGCGGGTGTCGCTCACCGTCGGCGTCGGGGTGGCCCTGCTGTCGGTGGTCGCGGGGGTGGCGATCGGCGCATGGGCCGGCTGGCGGGGCGGCTGGGTCGACAGCGCGCTGATGCGGTTCACCGACCTGTTCCTCGTGATCCCGGCGCTCGTGGTGCTGCTGGTCGTGGCCAACAACCCCGACCCGTCGTTCTTCGGGCTGTTCGACCTGCCCCCGGCGACGAAGGTGCCGGGCATGGTGCTCCTCCTCGCCGCGCTCGGCTGGATGCCGATGGCCCGCATCGTGCGGGGCGAGTTCCTCTCGCTGCGCGAGCGCGACTACGTCGAGGCGTCGCGCGCCGCGGGTGCGTCCTCCTGGCGGATCGTGTTCACGCACCTGCTCCCCAACACGATCGGCCCGATCGTGGTGTTCGCCACGCTCGCGATCGGCATCGCGATCCTCAACGAGTCGGTGCTGTCGTTCCTCGGCGCGGGCGTGCAGTACCCCGCGGTATCGCTCGGGCAGATGATCGCCGACGCGGAGGACACCGTCGGCACCGACCTCGCCTACCTGATCTTCTATCCGGGCCTGGTGCTGTTCACGCTGGTGCTCGCGGTGAACCTCGTGGGCGACGGGCTGCGCGACGCGATCGATCCGCACTCCCGTGGCTGACGCGGTGCTCGCGGTCGACGAGCTCAGCGTGGTGCTGCGCACCCGGGGCGGGGAGGCGACGATCCTCGACGCGGTGACGATTGCGGTCGAGGCGGGCGAGACGGTGGCGTTGGTGGGGGAGTCCGGCGCGGGCAAGACGATGCTCGCGCTCGCAGTGATGGGCCTGCTCCCCGACGCGATGGCGGTCACCGGCGGCCGCATCCGACTCCTCGACACCGAGCTGCTGGGCGCGCCGGACGCGGCCATCCGGTCGTTGCGCGGCGGGGAGATGGCGATGGTCTTCCAGGATCCGCAGTCGTCGCTGCACCCGGCGTTCCGGGTGGGCGCGCAGGTCGCCGAGGCGATCCGCACCCACCAGCCGGGGGTGGGCAAGGCCGCGGCCCACGAGCGCGCGGTGGCGCTGCTGACCCGGGTGGGCATCCCCCAGGCCGACGCCCGCGCCCGGGACTACCCGCACCAGCTGTCGGGCGGCATGCGCCAGCGGGTGATGATCGCGATGGCGATGGCCAACCAGCCCCGCCTGCTCATCGCCGACGAGGCCACCACCGCGCTCGACGTGACGGTGCAGGCCCAGGTGCTCGAGGTGCTGCGGGCCGCGCAGTCCGAGACCGGCGCCGCGATGCTCGTGGTGACCCACGACCTCGGCGTGGTGTCGGCGGTCGCCGACCGGGTCGTCGTGATGTACGCCGGGCGGGTCGTGGAGGCGGGCCCGGTGATCGAGGTGCTCACCGCGCCGGCCCACCCCTACACCCGCGGTCTGCTCGCGGCGGTGCCCCGCATCGACGACGCCGCGCCCGTGCAGGCGATCCCGGGCCAGCCGCCGAGCCCGTTCGCCCGACCGTCGGGCTGCGCGTTCCGCACCCGGTGCGACCGGGCCGACGACACGTGTGCTGCGGCGGTGCCGGCGCTCGCGGCGGTCGGTGCCCGGTCCGATCACGACGTCGCCTGCTTCCACCCCGAGTCTGCGTGATGAGCGCGCTGCCGGTGGCCGACTCGCCCATCGTCGCGGTCGAGGGGCTCGTGAAGCACTTCCCCGTGCGCGGCGACGCGTACGGCGGTCACGCCGAACAGGTCGTGCACGCGGTCGACGGCGTGTCGTTCGCCATCGCGCCGGGCGAGACCCTCGCGCTGGTGGGGGAGTCAGGCTGCGGCAAGTCGACGGTGGCGCGCCTGGTGTTGCGCCTCCTCGACGCGACCGCGGGCACGATCGAGTTCGACGGCGTCGACGTCACCCGCCTCGGGGGCAAGCAGCTCCGCGACCTCCGCCGGCGGGTGCAGGTGGTGTTCCAGGACCCGTTCTCGTCGTTCGACCCGCGCCGGCGCGTCGGCGACTCGGTGGCCGAGCCGCTGGTGGCCCAGGGGCGCAAGGCCGAGGTCGCGGCGCGGGTTCCGGAGCTGCTCGACCTGGTGGGCCTGGAGCCGGCCGCGGCGAACCGGTATCCCCACGAGTTCTCTGGCGGGCAGCGCCAGCGCCTCGCCATCGCGCGGGCACTTTCGGTGCAGCCCGACCTGGTGGTGCTCGACGAGCCGGTGAGCGCGCTCGACGTGTCGATCCAGGCTCAGGTGCTCACCCTCCTCGCGGACCTGCGCGCGCGCTTCGGGCTCGCGTACCTGTTCATCAGCCACGACCTCGCGGTGGTGCGCAACGTCGCCGACCGCGTCGCCGTGATGCACCTGGGTCACATCGTGGAGACCGGACCCACCGGCACGGTGTTCGCCGAACCCGTGCACCCGTACACCCGCGCGCTCCTGTCGGCCGTGCCCGACCCCGATCCCGTGCGTGAGCGCACCCGTGAGCGGATCGTCCTCGCCGGCGACCCGCCGAGCCCGATCGACCCGCCCAGCGGCTGTCGCTTCCGCACCCGCTGCTCGCTCGCCGAGGAGTCCTGCGCCGCCACCGAGCCCCCGCTCGTCGACCGTGGCAACGCCCACCTCGTCGCCTGCCCCCTCGCCCCCTGACCTCTGACGTTTTGGCGTGGTTCAGCGGGCTCTGACCCCGCCGAACCACGCCAAAACGGAACGTGGGACGCTTCGCTACGCTCCCGGCCGTGACGATGCCCAAGTTCTCCCTCGGTACTCCGCCCGGCCCTCAGGCCCTCGAGATCGCTCGCGTGGCGCAGGACCTCGGCTGCGAGCGGGTCTGGCTGTTCGACTCCGCCGCCCTCTACGAGGACATCTGGATCTGGCTCGACCGGATCGGTCGCGAGACCGACGTCGGTCTCGGCACCGCCGTGCTGGTGCCGAACCTGCGTCACGAGATGACGACCGCGTCGGCCGCGGCCACGATCGAGCACAGCTACCCGGGGCGGCTGGTGCTCGGCTTCGGCACCGGCGCCACCGCGCGGTGGGTGCTGGGCAAGAAGGCGCTGTCGTGGGAGACCACGCGGACCTACATCGAGCAGCTGCGCGGCCTCCTCGCCGGTGAGGTGGTGGAGATCGACGGCGAGCCGTGCCAGATGATCCACTGGGCCGGCCTCGCGCCGCCTCGGCCGATCCCCGTGCCACTGCTGCTGAGCGCGATGGGGCCGAAGGGCCAGGAGATCACCCGCGAGATCGCCGACGGCATCATCGGCGTCGGCACCCAGAATTCGGGCATGGCCATGCAGGTCGACATGTTCACCGGCACCGTGCTCGACGCGGGTGAGACGCGCGATGCCGACCGGGTCAAGGACGCGGTGGCGCCGTGGGCGGTCATGCCGTACCACGGGGCGTACACGTTCTCGCCGGAGTTCGCCGACATGCTGCCGAACGGGACGGCGTGGCGGGAGTCGATCGAGGCCGCCCGTCCGGATCGGGAGCGGCACCTCGCCGTCCACGAGGGTCACGTCACCCACCTGACCGAGCGCGACCGGGACCTCATCCTCGACGGCGCGTGGGACCTGCCGATGGCGCAGGCCGCCTGGATCGCCGAACCGGACGCGCTGCGGGCCCGGGCCGAGCAGGTCGGGGCCGGCGGGGTGACCGAGCTGCTCTACACGCCGAGCGGTCCTGACCCCGTGGGTGAGGCCCGCCGCATGGCCGAGGTGTTCGCCGGGTAGCACGCGAGCGGCGCGGATCCGCCGGACGCGGTTTCGGTCGACGCCCTCCCGGGTAGGTCGGGCGCACAGCTACCGACCCCCGGGGAGCGCACGATGGCCGAGCACACCAACGGCAATGGTCGACGTCCGACGGTCCAGTACGGCGAGGAGACCGTCGAGCGCGGCGCGGGCGGCGAGACGCACCAGGTCGCCGACGGCGACCAACCCGTGCTCACGACCCGCCAGGGCACGCCGATCGTCGACGACCAGAACACGCTGACCGCAGGCGAGCGCGGCCCGGCGCTCCTCGAGGACTTCCACTTCCGAGAGAAGATCTTCCACTTCGACCACGAGCGCATCCCCGAGCGGGTGGTGCACGCCCGCGGCTTCGGTGCGCACGGCTACTTCGAGAACTACGAGTCGCTCGCCGACGTCACCCGCGCCGACCTGTTCCAACGACCGGGGGAGCAGACCCCGGTGTTCGTGCGCTTCTCGACGGTCGCAGGGAGCAAGGGCTCGCCCGACCTCGCGCGCGACGTGCGCGGCTTCGCGACGAAGTTCTACACCCGCGAGGGCAACTGGGATCTCGTGGGCAACAACATCCCGGTGTTCTTCATCCAGGACGCGATGAAGTTCCCCGACCTGATCCACGCGGCGAAGGAGGAGCCCGACCGCGGCTTCCCCCAGGCCCAGACCGCGCACGACAACTTCTGGGACTTCGTGTCGCTGATGCCGGAGTCCACCCACATGCTGCTGTGGGCGATGTCGGACCGCGCCATCCCCCGGTCGTTCCGGTTCATGGAGGGCTTCGGCGTCCACACCTTCCGGCTCGTCAACGAAGCCGGTCGCTCGACGTTCGTGAAGTTCCACTGGAAGCCGGTGCTCGGCCTGCAGTCGGTGATGTGGAACGAGGCCGTGAAGATCAACGGTGCCGACCCCGACTTCCACCGTCGCGACCTGTGGGACGCGATCACCCGGGGAGACTTCCCGGAGTGGGAGCTCGGCGTGCAGCTGTTCGACGAGGAGTTCGCCGACGAGTTCCCCTTCGACGTGCTCGACGCCACGAAGCTCATCCCCGAGGAGGACGTGCCCGTCCGCCGCGTCGGGCGTCTCGTGCTCAACCGCGTGGTCGACAACTTCTTCGCCGAGACCGAGCAGGTGGCGTTCTGCACCCAGCACGTGGTGCCGGGCATCGACTTCACCAACGACCCGCTCCTCCAGGGCCGCAACTTCTCCTACCTCGACACCCAGCTCAAGCGACTCGGCAGCCCGAACTTCACCGACCTGCCGATCAATGCACCGAAGTGCCCGTTCGCCCACTTCCAGCAGGACGGTCACATGGCGGCGAGGAACCCGGTCGGTCGGGTGAACTACGAGCCGAACTCGTGGGAGGACGGGAGCGGCCCCCGGGAGGCGCCCGGGGTCGGCTTCGAGTCGTTCCCCGAGGAGCTCGCCGGCGCCAAGGGGCGGGTCCGGCCCGAGCTGTTCGCCGACCACTACAGCCAGGCGAAGCAGTTCTACGACAGCCAGGAGCCCATCGAGCAGAAGCACATCGCCGACGCGTTCACGTTCGAGCTGAGCAAGGTCGACCGTCCGGCCATCCGCGAGCGGGTGGTGGCGAACCTGCGCAACGTCGACGAGGAGCTCGCGGGCACGATCGCCGATGGCCTGGGCCTCGAGCTGCCCGAGGCGACCGAGCCGGCCCGGCCGCGGGTCGACGGGCTGGCGCCGTCACCGGCGTTGAGCATCCTCGGCAACGGTCCCGAGGAGTTCCGCGGCCGCCAGGTCGGGATCCTGGTGTGCGACGGCGCCGACAACGTTGTCCTCGACGAGCTGCGTGACGCCCTCACCGAGGTCGGCTCGCAGGTGGAGATCGTGGCCCCGGTCATCGGCGGCGTCCTCACGTCGTCGGGTTCGGTTTTGGGTGCGGACCAGAAGATCGGCGGCGGACCGTCGGTCCTCTACGACGCGGTCGTCCTGCTCCTCTGCGACGAGGAAGCCGACACGTTCGCCGACGACCCCGCGGTGCGCGACTTCGTCAGCGACGCGTTCCAGCACTGCAAGATGATCGGGTACACCGCCGCGGCGATGCCAGTGCTCGAGTCGACCGGTGTGGCCCGCGCGATGGACGCGGGGGTCGTGGAGCTCGAGGCAGGCGAGGTCGGCCGCTTCGTGCAGCAGTGCGCCCAGCTGCGTTACTGGGACCGGGAGCTGGACACGGTCAGCGTCGGCTGAGCGCTCAGGCCGAGACCGGCGTGTCGCGGTAGCGACGTAAGGCGATGCCGGCCCAGATCACCTCCACCACGCCGAACGGCCACGCACCCGACAGGAACCCGTAGGCGCTGGAGAGCAGGCACCCGAACGCGAAGCCGAGGACGAAGATCCGGCCCCGGCGCTCGAGGGCGTACATGGTCATCATGAAGGTGACGGCGAACACGCCGTAGAGGGTCACGGCCATCCGACGAGTGAAGCAGCC
>Ga0302322_100005068_pt1 | contig 11529 bp, 12 predicted proteins | sample Fen_T0_2_FD_203757 | JGI IMG/M metagenome (GOLD analysis project Ga0302322, IMG submission 203757) | Peat permafrost microbial communities from Stordalen Mire near Abisko, Sweden - Fen_T0_2 | ecosystem: Environmental > Terrestrial > Soil > Wetlands > Permafrost | place: Sweden: Abisko... | reverse complement strand
CGGAGTCGCTCTGAACCCGCTGAGCGTTGAGGGCGCTCATGTTGTGGTTGATGATCATAATATTCCTCCTTGAATATTACGTCGATTTTCCCGAACCGAAGTCCGAGAGACGTGAAACGATACGAAGGTGTTCGAATCCGTTCGACACCTTCACTCCACAGCATCGGCACGTTAGGGGGAAAACTTGAAAGTTTTTTCCATCCATTGGGCCCGAATCCTGGGAAGGGGCGCGGTGAGGGGGGGCAAGAGGGCGCAGGAAAGTTTCCATGCGTGGAGCAACCAGGGCACATCGAGGCCGGGGGGAGGCGCCTCCCCTCCGTATTTGAGGTCGCCGGCCAACGGGAGCCCCAGGGTTTGGGCGTGGACCCGGATCTGGTGGGTCCTTCCCGTTCCCAAGTCGACCTCGGCGAGCGTAAGGCCACCGGCCCAGGCCAATGGCCTGAACCGGCTGACGGCGGCCTCGCCCTGTTCGTCCACAGAACTTGTCCGCGTTGCATCGTTTCGCGAGAGGGAGTCAAGGACTTCCTTCGGTCCTTCCAGGCGGCCTCTGAGCACCGCAAGGTAGACCTTGGACACCTGCCTGTCGGCCAAAGCCTGGCTAAAGGTCCGGGCGCCGGTCAGGGTCCGGGAAAAGACCACCAGGCCCGAAGTTTCGCGGTCAAGTCTGTGGAGGGGGCCCGGCCTGAAGCTCAGACTCGCGGTTCCCGACGGCTCGAGCCAGGCCCTGACCCTCTCGTCAAGAGGGGGTTCCTGGGACGGGGATGGGCTATCACCCCGATGGACAAGCATGCCGGACGGCTTGTTGACCACCACGAGTTCGACCCCTTCATAGACGATCCACCCGGGGGGGATGGGAGCGGTCGAAGTCCCCTGGGGCGTGGAGGAGACGGGCAACAGGAGGACATCCCATACAGAGACAGTGTCCCCGGCCCCCACCCGGGCCTGGGGACCGGCTTTGGCTCCGTTGAGCCGGGCGTCGCCCTGGCGGAGGGCCTTATGAAGGGCCGCGAGGGGTTGGTGGGGCAGAAGGCGGCGGAGGACAGATTCCAGCCTCCGGTCATGGTCGTCGGAACCGGCTTTGAACTCGACCCTCATTTCAGGGCCGCCTCCAGGGCGTCGGTCACCGACTTCAGGCTTCGGCTGGCGGACTGGAGGTTGGCCAGGGTCTCGGCCGTGCTCTTGGCCGTGGCAGGGGACGAGAGAAGTCCCGCCACTGTCCCGGGCGAGCCCAGACCTTCCACCAGGGTCTTCAAGGATTCCGAGGTTTCCTTCAACGTTTTAAGGGTGGCCCTGATGTCACCCACGGTGGGATCCCAGGCGTCTTCCGCTTTGGCCAGGAGCCTGTCGGCCCGTTCGGCGGCGTCGGCGGCGTGCTTGGTGCCCCGGGCCGCATCGGTCAGAATATGGTCGAGGGTGTCGGTGTGGCTGGCCAGGAAGGCCGCGATGGCCCGGGTTGTGGTCCCCAGGTCCTGAACGAGGTTGCTGCCGCCGTCGACCAGGACCTTGAGGTCGAGACCCGTTTGTCCTGTTAGTCTGTCGCCCGGGCCGGCCACCGGGGCCTCGGGGTTGCCGGGAACGATGTCGATGTATTGGTCCCCCAGAAGGCCTCCGGTGACGATGGAAACCTTGTCTCCGGTTCGGACGATGAGGCCTCGGTACAGCGAAAGGTCCACATCCACGCTCCGCCTGTCTTCGGAGGAGAGGGCAACCCGGGCGACGCTCCCCACTTTGACCCCGGACTGCCGTACCGGCGATCCGGATTGGATGGTGCCGACGCCGTCGAACCTGACCGTCACCACGGTGCTTCCCCCAAAGTCCACCCGGAACACCAACAGGTAGGTGAAGACCAGCAGGCCGAGGCAGAGAAGGACGAAAAAGACGGCTCTCAGAGGCCTAAAGCGGTTGTCCACGATGGATCTTCTCCCGGGCTGTGATGAACGATTCCCAAATGAGGGAACCGGGGGACAGGGCCTCGGCCCTGTCCTGGCAGGCTACGATGGCCCCCGACTCGAGGAGGGCGATGCGGTCGCCCAGGAACCGCATGAGGTCGAGGTCGTGGGTGACGACCACGGTGGTCAGGGTCCGTTCGATGGCCACCCTCCGGATCAATTCTTCCACAAGGGCCGATGTGGCGGGGTCCAAACCCGTCGTTGGTTCATCATAGAACATATAGGCAGGATCCTGAACCAGGCAACGGGCCAGGGCCGCCCGGCGGCGCATGCCCCCGGAAAGACTGGAAGGAAACAACGCCAGGGCGTCGGTTAGGTCCACCAGGGCCGCCAGTTCTCTGACTCGTTTGTCCAGGGCCGGGCCCGTCGCCGTTCGATGATACCTGAGGGGAAACGCAATGTTTTCGTAAACGCTCATCGAGTCGAACAAACCACCGTTTTGAAGCAGCATGCCGACTTTCGCCCTGGCGGCCATTCGTCCCCGGGACCCCAGACTTCCCAGGTCTTCTCCGTCGATGGTGATCGTTCCCGCTTGCAAGGGAACCAACCCCAGCACCGCCTTCAGCAAGACTGACTTTCCGATACCACTTCGGCCGAGGATGACGGTGGTGAGCCCGTCGGGGATGTCGAGATCGAGGCCGTCCAGCACCAACCTCTCACCAAAGGCCACTTTCAATCCACGGAGGGAAATCATGAGGCGGTCCTGAATGACGCCAGGGTGGTCAGCATGCCGACGAACAGATCGATCAAGAGCACACTGAACAGATTGATCACGATGGATCGGGTCGCCGCCCGGCCCAAGTCTTCGGCCCCGGTTCCGGGAAAGAACCCCAGGGCCACGGAATTCAGGGCGACAGTGAATCCGATCAACAGAGAACGAAGCAGGGCGTTGGAAACGACCTCGGGACCGACGAAGACGAAGGCGCTCTGGAAGAACAGCGGCCACGAGAGGTCCCAAAAGACCGCCATGAGGAACCAGGAGCTGAAGATGGCCACGGCAAAGCTGAGCACAGTGAAAAGGGGAACGGCGATCAGCGAGGCAAAGACCCGGGGAAACCCGAGGTGGCGGACGGGTTCGACGCCCATGAGCCTCAAGGCAGCCACCTGCTCCGAGAGCTGCATGGACCCGATCTCCACGGTGAACGCAGTTCCTAGGCGGCCGGCGAAGAGCACCCCTGTCATGAGCACCCCCAATTCCCTGAGCACGGCCAGCACGGTGACCGAACCGACCCAGAGGCGCCCCCCGAACACGCTGGAGTAGAATCCTGCTATCCAGAGCACGAAGACGCCTTGCACCACACTGCCAGCGAGGATGGTGCCGGTACCTTCCCTGACTATCCTCACGAACTGGTGGCCCGTTTCTGCCCAAGGGAGTCGACCGAACCACAGGAGGGCAAAAAATTCCCTCCAGACGGCCAGCACCGGGGGCCATCCTTCGGACGCTCGTGAACTCATGGGTCCACCCTACAAGAAAATCCAACCTTGACAAAGGGGAGGGCGTCGGCCAAACTGGCGCAAATCATGGAGAGTCTGCGCCACCTCATTTCCAGCCCCATTTTTCTTTCGGCCCTGACTGCCTGGTTTTTCGCCCAGTTCATCAAGGCGTTGATTTCCATGGTCCGGTACCGATCCACCATGGCCAAACGCGACCTGCTGCTGACGTTGATCTGGACGACCGGTGGTATGCCATCCAGCCACACCGCCGTGGTTTCGGCCCTGACCACCGCAGTGGGGTTCAAGATCGGTTTCGACTCCCCCTTGTTCATCGTGACGTTGTTTTTCTCGCTGATGCACATCCGCGACGCCCTGGGGGTTCGACAAGCCGCAGGAAACCAGGCCCGGGCGCTGAACCAGATCATCGGCGACATGAACGAGAGGTGGCAGACGGCGCACAAGCCTGTGAAGGAAATCCACGGCCACAAGGGTTCGGAAGTCGTCGTCGGATGCCTGTTGGGAATCTTCCTGGCTAGCGCCTTTTGCAACCTGTGAAGCCTCTCACCTTCCTATTTAGTCTTCTCTGTTTTCTGGCATCGGTGGGGCCTGCCGGTGCCGATACGCCGGTTTCTTCCTGGGTGCCCATCGAGGTTCCTACGGACCATGAGCGTGGATCCGTGGAACTCCTCGAGTCCCGGGGTATGCCCACTGTGGCGTGGTCCAACGCTACGGTGGAGGTCTCGGCCTTCGACAAGGTCGAGAACCGCCTGATTTCCACCCTGGAAGCCACCTTGACCCCCCAGGATCCGCGATGGGATCCCTGGCTCAAGGAACTTAGGCCGGTCTTTCTTCCCCGGGACCAGGTGTCTCGGATCTGGGTCCCCGCAGGCCGACAAGGAGAGGCCCTGGGCCTCTTGGGGGTGGGCGCAACCGATACTCCGGTACCAGGGCCGAGGAGGATCACTGGTTGGCTCGTGATTTTCTTTTCCCTCTTTTACTTGATTTTCCGTTCCTGGGCCGAGGTCTCCGGCGGAAGGGCCTCCCCAGTCAGACGTCGGCTCTGGTTGCCCTTGGGGGTCCTGATCCTCGCCGCCGGGGGCTGGATGACGGGGGGACTCTCCCTCCCGGGCCCGTTGGTCGTTGCCAAGACCCAAGCTTCCTGGCTCAGACACCTCTGGTTCCAACAGGCCTGGCCTTACGGAGCTCGGTGGGACGACTGGGCCCCGGGGAAGGCCTGGACCTACCCTGGCTACGAACGCCGGGACGGCCGCATCGTCGAGTCCCGGTCTGCTTTGGCCGCTGCCGATGCCGCCTGGGCCCGAGGCTCCTACGATGACCTGGATCCCCATGGGGTGGCCCGGCTTTTCCCCCGGGAAAACCCTTGACGAGGGTCTGGACGACGGGATAGTTTGAGCGCATCCGCCAGGGGGGCTGCCAACACCGATGCCGAGGGTCAAGACGTTCTCGAGGGGAGGAATCCTTCTGGATTCCTTCCGGTCCCTCACAGGCTCCCGGCCTATCCAGGACCTTTTTCTGCCGTCGTTGGCCGTGGTGCCGTTGGTCCAATACCCCGGAGCCCGGGCCGAATGGGTGGTCGAGGCCGGGGAGGCCGTCGCCGAGGAACAGATCCTGGCCCGGGGGCCCAGACCCGGGGATTTGCCCGTCCATTCGCCCATCCCGGGTCGCATTGTGGAGTTCCGCGAGTTGACGCTTCCTGGGGGAACCGTCAGCAGTGCCGCACTCATCCGTCTGGAAGGGGAATTTCGCAGGACGGGTCGACCCTCCTTCAAGAAGCAATGGGCCTTGGTCGGCGATGCGGAAATTCGGGAACGGATCAGCAACGCGGGAATTTACCTTTCCTCAAGCCCCCTCGATCCCCGGCGAACCCTCGAAGGTCTGGCCCCAACCCTCGAGGCCTTGGTCGTCAACGCCCTGCAGCCCGAGCCCTACCTCACGTTGTCCCACCACCTTCAACAAGAGCGGGCAGAGGATCTGGCTGAAGGGGTGCGCATTCTCCAGAAGTTGTTCAGGCCCCAGAGGACAGAGTTCGTTTCCGACCCCGAATCTCCCGAGGAGTGGACCCGGACGTTCTCGGCACTCTTGGATGGCGTCGGACTGCATACGCTGGAGTTTAAGTATCCCCAGGCCCAAGAAGGACTTCTCTTGCAGACCATTGGCATCAAGGTCGCTCCTGGCATGGCCCACCGCGTGCTCGTCCTCGACGCCGCATCGGTGTTGGCCGTCCGGGACGCGGTGATCGAGGCCAAACCCCAGGTAGAGGTGACCGTCGTGGTCACCGGGCGTGGGGTCATGCAACCCGGCGCTTACCGTGTCAGGATAGGGACACCCTTGGTCCAGTTGCTCAAAGACGCGGGGGGACTAGCCCCGGGCGAGCACAAGATCCTTGTCGGCGGGCCCTTCCAAGGAAAGGACGTCGACCACCTTTCGACGCCCGTGCTCAAATCGACCCAAGCCGTCCTGGTTTTGGACAAGGCCGAGGTCAACCAGGCTGCCCAGAGGCCCTGCATCCGTTGCGGTCTGTGCGTGGACTCTTGCCCCGTGGGCCTCGAACCCCTCAATCTCCACAAAGCGCTGGTCCAAGGAAACATCGGTCTCGCCAGGGACGAGGGATTGGCATTCTGCATCGAATGCGGCATCTGTTCCTTTGTCTGCCCCTCCCGGATCCCCTTGGTGGCGGAATTTCAGGATGCCAAGGAGGCTTCCCGTGGGCTCTAGGTTACCCCAGACCTTCGACAAAGTGACCACCCTGCGGTTTCACCTTTCGTTCCTTGTGGCCCGTGTTGGTGGTCTCGGCTCTGGACCACGGTTGGTCCGTCTTTGTCGTCGCGGGCCTTTCCGTGTCCTCGGCCTGGGTTTGCGACGAGCTACTCCGGCGGTGGCGCCGGTCTTCCGAGCCCCAGGATTGGGGGGCACCTCTTTGGGGATTGCTTTTGGCCCTGATGCTCCCGGCCCAGGCGCCGTTTTACCTCCCGTTGTTAGGGTCGGCGTTTGCCATCCTCATCGTGAAGGGAGTGTTCGGCGGCGAGGGGACGCCTTGGATCAACCCTGTTTTGGGGGGCTGGGCCTTCCTCCAGGCCGGTTGGCCGTCGGCCTTCCCTACCATGGCGGTTCTGACAGGAGACCATAGGACGACGTTCGACCTTCAGGCGACGGACTGGCTCAACACCAACGTCTTTTCCTGGGCCAGCGTCCAGCTTCCTGGTGGTTACCTCGACCTTTTTGTCGGACTTGGACACCCGGCAACGGCTTTGATCGTCGAATCCGGGCCGCTGTGGCTTTTGGCGGCGACGGTGTACCTCCTGGCCAAGGGGTACTTCCCCTGGGAGGTCCCGGCATTCTTCTTCTTGGCGTTCTGCCTTCCCCTGGTTCTGACAGGTGGAAATGTGCTCTACCAAATTTTCTCCGGGGCCCTCCTGCTCAGCCTTTTTTTCCTGGCCTCCGATCCTTCCTCCCGACCACTGGGCCGGGCGGGGTTGATCGTGTTCGCCTCGGGTGCGGGTCTGTTTTCGTTCCTTATCCGCACCTGGGGCGTAGGTTCGGACGGTGTGGGTTACGCCGTCCTTTTAATGAATCTTTTTGTTCCCTGGATCGATCGGCGGTTCCGGAGAAAATCCCTTAACGATTTCCGGTTGGCATGATACGATGCGGAGAGCCCAAAAGTGAATTTTGTCGACATCGTCTTTGCCTCCTTCTTGGCCAACAACCTCCTTTTCTTCCACTATTTCGGGCTTGGTGAGTTCCTCAGTGACCCAGGGAGTTCGTCTCTCGGGCGTCGCATCGGCCTCTCGACCCTGCTCCTGGTGGTTTCCACCCTGGGCTATTGGGCAGGGGATCACTTCCTCCTGGTTCCCTTTCACCTCGAAGTCCTCAGGACAATGCTGGTCTTCCTTGTGTTGGCCGTTGTCGTCCTTTGCTTTTCGGTGATCACAGGGCCGAGGCCCGAGAGCCGGCCCCCGGTCATGGATTTTCTCACCCACAGCTTCTTGGTTGGCGGAGTCTTGTTGGTGGGATCCTCGAGCTCCGACGGACTCGAGGTCGTGGTGGCCGCGGTGGCCGTCGTCCTGGGGTACGGAGGGGCCTTGGTGGTCCTGGGCGCCGTGTTCAGTCGGCTGTCCCGGGAGCGGATTCCGGCGTTCCTCCAAGGGTTGCCGCTCCAATTGCTGACCCTCGGCCTTGTCTGGCTGGTCCTTCAAGGATTGGGGATGGCCTTTTCGGGAAAGTCCTCATGATTCTGGAGAAGATGCAGTTTCTCCTGGGATTTTGTTTCACCCCTCCCATCCACTCCACCGAAGACGAACTTGAGGCCTACTATGTGGCGGCGGTCAAACCCTTCGTCACCGTAGCCTACCGATTTCCCGATGTCCCCCTCACGCTGTTCTTTTCGGGGCCCCTGTTGGAATGGCTCCAGGATAAGCATTCCGAGTACTTGACCGTGCTGACCGAAATGATCAAACGCAAGCAAGTCGAAGTGCTGGGCGGCGGGTACTACGCACCCTTGCTTCCGCTGATTCCTCCCACCGATAGGTTGGGGCAGATCGAAGAGCTGACCACGCTGGTTCGGAAACTGCTGGGTCGAAGACCCCGGGGACTGTGGCTGACCAAGGGCGTTTGGGATCCGGCGTTGGTGGTCCATTTGACAGGGAGCGGTATGGAATACACCTTCTTGGAAGAAGGGGATTTTCGCAGGGTCGGGTTGTCTCAGCAACAAGTGGGCCTGCCTCGGCTTACCGAGCACCAGGGACGATTGCTGACCGTATTCCCGTATCACCAGGAGCTGGCGACCAAGGTTCAGGAGGGGAATTTCGAACCCTTTGTCACTTTGATTCCTTCCCGGCGAAGGAAGGACCGTCAGCTTCTCAGCCTGTTCCTCACCGTCGACGAACCCGCCGAGGGCGCGTTTTTCACCCGGTCCGAAGGGGGCCTCGAGGCCTTCCTCCAGTTGGTGAGGTCGTTTTACCCCGAAATCGAGGCAGTCACCGCTTCGGGTTTCTTGAAGAAGAACCAGCAGGCTCTGGAGCGTTCTTACTTTTCGGGAACGACCTTCGACGAACTCTGCCGCCGGTCGGGCCTCCTTCCCCGGGCTTCGTCGGGGACCCAGAGCTGGAAGCAGTTCCTGGCCCACGACGATGCGGCAAACCGCCTCTACAACAAGATGGTCTACGTGCACCTGCTGGTTTCTTCCTTACGGGGAGACAAGTACAAGAAAAAGAGCGCGTACGACGACCTCTGGAAGGCCCAGAATTGGTGGGGTTTTCTCGGGGGAGGGGCCGAAGGTTCGCTGGCTTTGCATCGGCAGAAATCCTTCGCTGCCTTGCTCAACGCCGAGGCGTTGTTGCGGGACAGGACGGGGTTCCAGGCCTCGCTCACCAGCCAGGATTTCGACCTGGATGGGGTCAAGGAATACCTGTTCCAGGGTCAATCGTACAACCTTTACGTCGACGCCGTCGGAGGCCAGGTCTTTGAGTGGGATTTTCTGGACCGGCCGTGGAACTACATCGACAATTCCGGCGACCCCGAGGGGCCGCCCACCCAGGGGTTCGTCGACAGGTTCTTCCGGATCGACAGGCCCGAGGTCGACGCCGCCGCGTTTTTCCGCCGGGAGTACAGGCTGGTGGAGCTGAACCGGGAACACAAGAGTTTCCAGCTCATGGCCGTCGATTCTCTGGAAGGGGCCCAGGGGAGGCAACCCCTGCGCTTGAAGAAGAGCTTCACGTTCAACGAAGACAGGCTTTCCGTGGATTTTGAGCTGGAACTGCTCACAGGGCCTTCGTGGGAAGGTTGGTTCACCAGCGAAATTCACCTCTCCTACCCCGTTCCAGCCCAGGTTTCAGGGGTTTGCACAGGGAATCCTGAGGAGTCCGAGGGCTTCACCGTGACCGACGAGGGAAAAAAAACCTCGCAAGTTTGGGTCTGGCAACCTACGGCGGCCGTGGGGTTCGACCAGGGCCGTCTGGCCCCCCGGTGGCGGGTGACCCTCCACCCCGGCGAAACCTGGCGATCGCGGATCAGTCTGGGGATGCTTCGAGAAGACTGAACAGCGCTTCGAGGTAGGGCTTGGTCTCCGCCGGGTACGAGTCCCGGGCCGATAGGAATTCGACGAACGCCTTTTGGTAGTCTTTCTGATAGGCCCAGGCTTCCCCCAGATAGAACCGGGCCCTGGCCTCGGTCTTCTCGTCGAGGGTCAGTTTCAGAACATCTTCCAGGGCGTCCACCGCCCCCTTCCAGTCTTTTGAGTCGAGGTAGGCCTTCTGGATTTGGACCAGGTAGCGACCGGCCCCGGTTTGATTAGCCGACCGTTCTTCGGGAAGCAGGCTGGGACCAGGGAGGTCGGGCCCCGAGGCCGACGCCTTGGACCACTTGCGCAGGACAGCCTGGGTTTCGGGGGCCAGGGGACGGGTGGCCACAGGTTCGTAGGCCGCCGAGACCAGGGGCGCCCCGGAGTCGGGCTCGGACCCTACTTGAAGGCGGGGCAGGGGAAGGGCTCGGGTGGAAGCGTCGACACCGGGGCGGAGCGTGGTGTCCAGGGTGGAGTCTTTTACCTCGGTAGGGAGGGTCACCAAGGGGAATCCGACGGGGCGTTCGGTGGTGTTTTCGGCTTGGAAAGCGTCGGCCTTGCCGTCGGACCAGGCTTGGGCGTCGACAATGGCGTAGGAAAACTCCAATCCCGGCGGCGGCGTGTCTCTGTACGGGGCCTGGTTGCCCGTGGTGTTGCCCAGGAGCGTGGCGTCCTTCAGGTCGGCCAGGGTCGCCATCGTCCCGGCACGACGGAAGACGAGCAACTTCCTGTCGGCCGGCGAGGCCTGGAAGGCCACCACAATCTGGGGGTTCGCGTAGGTGACAGGCCCCACCCGGATCCGCGCGGTGGACGTGGTCGTCTGACCCGCAGGTTTCACGGCGGCAGTGGTCTTGTTCCGAAACGGGATGTAGTAGGTCCTCCGGACACCCGAGGCGTCTTTGAGCAAAACAAGGTAGAAAGAGGCGGCAATGACCGAGGTGTCCTCGAAGGCCTCCACCCCTGAGTTCACCGTGGCCACCAACTTGGCCTGGGGAAGGCTGTCCTTGATGATTTCCGTTTCCGACCGCCAGATTTCGTACTTGGCATCGGGATAGCCTTCGGCGTCCTTCCAGGTGAGGAGAACGCTCTGGGGGCTGGCCTCGGCGGTCAGCCGGGAAACGTAGGCCGCTGTATCCTGGGCCCAGAGCGAAAGCAGAGGTATCAGAAAGAGGACCGCGCCGATCCGGACAATTTTCACCATGCTTTATTTATCGCCAGGATATGTGGATAGGACAAGGGGAAATTCCCTCCTTTTGACACGGTCGGGTTTGACACGGTCGGGCCCCAGGCCCTACAGTGGTGCCATGTTCGTGTCTGCGGCCTGCGACTACGGCAACGAAGACAGCCGGATCAGGGTGGATCACCTCCTCCTCCAGTACGGCTTTCGCAAAGTCCAGAAGAATCTGTACGAGACTTCCAGCCTTTCGGAGAAGAATCTGGCCCGGCTGAAGCTCGATGTCGACAAACTTTCCGACTTCTACGATACGTTGCGCCTGTACCAATATCCCCTCGAGAACACCCTGATCATCACCGCTCTCGAAGGGAAAAAGTGGAAGCGGACCGTCCTCAAACCCTGATTTTTGGAGAAAACCATGCTCGAAGACCTTCAAGCTCCCCTCAACACCCTGGACAAGGAAATCCGCGATACCTGGAGGCGTCTTTGACCCCGACGTCATCCGCCAACAGATCCAAGACCAGGAGTCGATGACCCACGACCCCTCGTTCTGGACCGACCAGGAAAGGGCCCAGAGGGTCATGACGGGCATCAAACGACTCAAAGACCGCATCGACCCCTGGGTCGTCCTCATCAAGGACCTGGAAGACGTCCAGGCTCTTTTTGAGCTTGCCATGGCCGAGGGGGACCAGAGCCTCGAGGCCGAAGTCAAAGACCTTCTGAAGAAGGTCAGGGACCAGTACGAGTCCCGCCGGGTGCTCGAACTTTTGTCCGGCGAAGCCGATCGGTTCGACGCCTTCGTCGATATCCACGCCGGGGCCGGCGGCACCGAGAGCTGTGATTGGGCGTCGATGCTGCTACGCATGTACACCCGGTGGGCCGAACGGCGGAAGTTC
>Ga0302322_100005067_pt1 | contig 11530 bp, 15 predicted proteins | sample Fen_T0_2_FD_203757 | JGI IMG/M metagenome (GOLD analysis project Ga0302322, IMG submission 203757) | Peat permafrost microbial communities from Stordalen Mire near Abisko, Sweden - Fen_T0_2 | ecosystem: Environmental > Terrestrial > Soil > Wetlands > Permafrost | place: Sweden: Abisko... | reverse complement strand
GTTCGTTGCGATACACGATCTTGCCGGGCGACGTCGCGACGGTCTTGCCGACCGCAAATTCCGGATTTTCGGCCCCATTCCTACTCCCAGCAAGCAGGCGCATCAGATCGCTGCACCAGTTTTGCCAGCCGAAGATGAAATTTTCGCCGCCGCTTTGGAAAGCTTTCTGCAGCACTTCGGGATTTGTGTTCGCGAAGTTCGAGGGCGCGAACATGTCGAGGACCTGCCGGATCGAGAACTCGACGACAGCTTCGTCGGCGGGAGCCACGCCGCGCACGCCTATGGTCGCGTTACGCCACCACTGCTCGCCGAGCAGGAAAGCCTGTGCGAAGAGGTTAAACGGCTGCGATTCCCATTCCGGCTTGACGAACCGATGATCTTGCGGTTGTGGCTTGATCAGATCCCAAGGCAAGCGGCCTGGCTGGGCAAGGCGCAGCGCGCTCAGCGATAGCTGGCTCGTGTGGCGCATTGCATCCCGGGCAATTTCAAGCTGCCGCTGTGGTGCAGCTGCCAAGTGCGCCCACCAATCAAGAAACGCCATTGACAGCGCGATCGGTGAAACGCCACCCGTCACGCGGGCGAGCGTCGCATTGAACGCCGTGTCAAGCTCGTGGTGCTCGCGCCGAAATTCTTCCGTAGCTTGCGCCTTGGTCGAGGACGACGGGCGATCGTGAGCAACAGGATTGTCGCGAACCGGCAAGGCGGCCACATTTGGGGCGTCAACTTCAGGCAAGGCAATTGTCGACTGCACGGGATCGTCTCTTCTTCTACACTCAGCAACTTGCCCTTGACGTCACCGACGCCGGCAAGACAATCAGTTCTGCCAACGCTGACTGATAAGGTTCAGGTTCGCCTCGATCATTCGCTGGCTATGCTTATACAGCCGGTCGCAGTCACGCCGGATGAAGTCGATCTGGTGCTGGCTGCACTCTTCCAGCATGGTTCTCATGCCGTTGACCGAATGTGCACCCGCCATCTTCGAAAGAAATTCGGTCAGAAGATGGGTCTCGATCTGGGCGCGGTCTAGCAACTCGTTGCTTGCAAAAACGGCCTCTTCCAGAAAGATCCGCTGCGCTCCCAACACGAGATCCAGAACATGCTTGTTGGATCGCGCTAGCTGGACCGACATATCCACGCTTAGCGGGTCGTTGGCATCGGCATGTCCCTCGGAGAGCTCGGGCATTAGAACCTCCCTGATCAAGTCCTCAGCTCAGGCTACCGCGCCGTTGCGAAAGGACATTGAGCTGCATCAATGCTCGGATTGCGCTGGCTCTTGATTTGTATCAAATGCCCTCTGATCAAGGGCGCTACATTTCGCGCAATTATTGAATACCGGAGGCCCCAATGCGCGCTCATCAGATCATGACTCGCTCGGTCATCACCGTTACCCCGGACACATCCATTGTCGATGCCGCAAATATCATGTTGCAGCGTCACGTCAGCGGCTTGCCAGTGATCGATGCTGCCGGAAAACTTGTTGGCGTGGTCTCTGAGGGTGACTTCATCCGCCGCAGCGAAATTGGCACCGGGCGCAAACGCGGGCGCTGGCTGCGATTCATCCTCGGCCCTGGGAAATCAGCCGCCGATTTTGTTCACGAGCATGGGCAGAAAATCTCGGAAGTGATGACGAAATCGCCTCTCACTATCACCGAGGATACCGCGCTGGCGGAGATCGTGCAATTGATGGAGAAGAATAACGTCAAACGCCTTCCAGTCGTTCGTGGCGACCAGGTCGTTGGCATCGTGTCTCGGGCCAATCTGCTTCAGGCTGTTGCAACACTGGCACGTCAGGTTCCGGATCCCACCGCAGACGACGACCATATTCGTAACCGGGTGATCGACGCGATGGAGAAGCGCGACTGGTGTCCGTTCGGGCTCAGCGTAATGGTCAAGGACGGCATCGTTCACTTGAGTGGCGTCATCACCGAGGAGAGCTCCAGGCAGGCCGCGGTGGTCGCCGCTGAAGCCGTCGAGGGCGTGAAGAAGGTTCACGACCATCTGTGCTGGGTAGACACCATGTCCGGCATGTATCTGAGCTCGCCTGAGGACGACGAGATGGCCAAGGCCAGCTGATATGAGACTCTAGTCGATCAGCTTCCCGTCCGGCCCAAAGAACGGATGTGGACCATCGAAGTCGCCGATCGGCACTTGGTGGGTCACGACGTGGCCGAGACCTTCGTCTGGAAACCATGCGTGGAGATGGAACGCCGGTGGCTCAACGCTGAAGGATGGATCTCGCAGCCGATCGAGGTCGAGGTCGACCGCGTGATTGGGCGAAGGGCAAATCGTGCAGGGGATGCCGGCGAACATCGTCATCACCGAGCGGTGGATGTGACCACTCGCGATAAGCTGCGCCCGAGGATGGCGCTTGATGATGGCCCCAAGCTCCGAGGCATTGCCCAAGTTCTGCCGGTCCATGTGCCAGATGCCGGAGACGAAAGGCGGATGATGCAGAAACACGAGCGCCGCCCGATCGGGCGATGAGCCCAGCATCGTGTCAAGCCATTGCAGAGTTGCCCCGTCGAGCGTGCCATGCGGTTTGCCAGGCACGCTCGAATCCAACAGCAGAAGATCGAGATCGCCGACCGCGATACTCTGATTGAGCGGTCCTGACGCAAGGGCATAGGCGGCATCCGGAAACGCTGCGCGCATCATCTCCCGCCCGTCGTGATTACCCGGGATCCCCGCGAAAGGCCGCTTCAGAGGTGCTAGAAGCCGGAGAAGATGTTCATATTCTTCGATGACTGGCGTATCGGCGAGATCGCCCGAAATGACCACAAAATCGAGGACTGGTTTGAACGCATTCAGCGCCGCCACACAACGCTGCAAGGCTCTCGCCGTATCGACGCGGCCATAGGCAAGACGGCCGGGCGACTTGATATGCAGGTCGGAAATCTGGGCGACACGAATTGGCTTCGGCGTCATCTCTGGCCCTCGCGCCCTGTTCATTCTTCGTGCGGCAACAACCGGACGGCGTCCGGCGCGATCAACAGCCCCACCCGCTCGCCCGCAATGGCCGCTATCGTATTCGGCGCGTCTATCGTGAGCGGCTTGTGCGACGCCCCCCTCACGATGATGCGCTGTCGGCCGCCGATGAAGTTCACGCTGTCGATCGTGCCGCACAAGCATGCGCCTGTCGCATCCACAACCGCAATGCTTTCTGGACGGATCATGGCGACTACAGCCGGTTGAGTCGCGTCGCAGCCAATCGGTTGCCGACCACCGGGGAGTACCAGGTCGCCTTCATCCAGCGGCGCTTCGATGATGTTGGCGGAGCCAACGAACTCGGCAACGAAGCGGGTGTTCGGCGCAAGATAGATCGCGCGAGGCGAGCCGATCTGCGCAATCGCTCCCTTACGCATGACGACGATGCGGTCACCCAGTTCCATGGCTTCGGCCTGATCATGCGTCACATAGATCGTGGTAATTCCGAGATCCCGCAGCAGGCGGTTGAGTTCGCAGCGCAATCGGTCGCGCAACGCCGCGTCGAGCGCGGTCAGGGGCTCGTCGAGCAAGAGGATGCCGGGACGTATCGCAACGGCGCGTGCCAGAGCGACCCGCTGACGCTGGCCGCCGGAGAGTTGATCAATCCGGCGGTTTTCCAGACCGGCAATGTTGGTCAGCGAAACCAGTTCCGCAATGCGCGCGGCGCGCTTGCCTCTTGGCATACCCCGGATCTTCAGGCCGTAGCCGATATTGTCGGCGACGTTCATGTTTGGAAACAGCGCGTAGGATTGAAACACCATGCCGACATTGCGCCGTTCGATCGGCGTGGACGTCACGTCCTTCCCCTCGAACAGCACCTTGCCGCCGGCGTCAGGCATTTCGAGACCAGCGATGATGCGCAGCATTGTCGTCTTGCCGCAACCGGAAGGACCGAGCAGCACCAGCGTTTCGCCACAAGCAATGTCGAGGCTGGCGGGCTCAAGCCCGCGCGTTCCGTCCGCAAAGGTCTTGCCGCAGTTCTCGATGCGCACCGAGATGCCATGGCCCGGTGAATCACTCATCTTGCCTGCTCGTTGTCGGCGAACGTCTGCATGGCGACCAGAAGCGGAATAATCATAATGAAGAAGATCAGAGTGTACGCCGATGCGACTTCCAGCCGCATCGAGGCGTAGCTGTCGGCGAGCCCGATCGGAAGTGTCTTGGTCAGGGGCGTGTGCAGCATCCAGGTCAAATTGAACTCGCCAAGCGACAATGTGACCACCATCAGGCTGCCTGCGAGTATGCCGGGCGAGGCATTCGGCACGATCACATCGCGAAAGCGTTGCCACGGCGAGGCACCGAGAGACGCCGCGCCCTCATCGAGCGTCCTGATATCGACGGTCGAGAACACCGCCATCACCGAGCGCACCATGAACGGCGTGGTGAAGACAACATGTCCGACCAGGATGAAAAGCCAGGAGCGGCGAAAATCGCCAAAGCTGCCGTATGTCAAGAGTAGCGCCAGCGCGATCGCGAGCCCCGGAATCGCGAGCGGCAACGTGATGATCTCCTCGATCAGGCGGGATAATTTCCCACCCCGTACGTGCATGGCATAGGCGGCAGGAACCCCAATGACGAGGGTCACAGCGAGCGTTGCAAACGCGATGAGAAACGACAACAGAATCGTGTTGGCGTAGAGGTCCCAGACTTGCGCCACCCATTGCAGGGTGAGACCCGACTGGATACCGCGAAAATAGTTCACGGTGATCCCGGCCATGATCGACTGAGCCGCCGGCACCACCAGGAATGCAGCGACCAGGAGCGTGAAAACGAGTTGTCCGGTGAAAATCAGGCGGTCGCGCATCGCCTCAGCCGGCCGCCGCCACGGCGCTGCCCGAGAACGAGCGGGCAAGCGCCAGAATGAACCAGGTGATGACGCCGAGCCCAACAGACAGCGCGGCGGACGTCGAGAAATTCGCGGCCAAGGTGAACTCGGTGTAGATCAGCATCGGTAACACATCGATATTGGTTGCGAGCGTAAACGCAGTACCGAACGCTCCCATCGCGGTCGCAAACGCGATGGCTCCGGAAGCGACGAAGGCCGGCGCCAGTGCCGGCAGCACCACGTCGCGCTGCACCGCCCAGGGGCTCGCACCGAGCGAGCGCGCCGCTTCTTCCAATCCCTTGTCGAGTTTCTGCACCGCGGCCATGATAGTGAGAATGACACGCGGGATCGAGAAATAGAGATAACCCAAGAACAGCCCATAGATGGAATAGGCGAAAACGATCTTCTGGCCAAACATGCGGTTCGAGACATCGCCGATCAAGCCCTGTCGGCCGGCCAACAAAATCACCAGGAACCCGACCACGACGCCCGGAAACGCCAGCGGAAAGGTCAGCATTGCGATCAGTATAGTTCTTCCCGGGAAACGATGCCGCTGCAGAAACATCCCGGCGATTGTCGCGATAATGAGTGTCACCGCCGTCGTGGCGGCAGCGAGCACCACCGTGTTGACGAGGGTTGCGCGATAGCGCGGCTCGAGCAGGATGGCAAGATATCCGGCAAGTCCTTGCGCACCCTCCGCGCCGGTAACGAGCAGCCGTGCCATCGGCAGCAGGAAGAATGCTACAGTCACCACTGCAAGCGGCAACAAACACAGCCAGACGAAAGTTCGGTGCGACATCAGGCGACGGACCCCTGCCTCTTACGCAGAGGCGCATCTCGCGTTAGCGAACCTCCGCAAGATAGCGGTCAACAAATCCCTTTTGCACCTTTTCCATCTCGCCCCAATCGACCGCCTTTGCGCGCGCGTAATCCTGGTCAGAAAGGAACTTGCTCTTGACCGCCTCGGGCAGTTCGATCGGGCGCGCGGGCCGCAGAAAGGCATTGGTCCAGATTGCCTGCCCCTTGTCGGACAGCAGATAGTCCATGACCTTCTTGGCTTTCTCCTTGTCGGGCGCGTTCTTGACGAGGCCTATGACATAGGGGAACACCACAGAGCCTTCGCAAGGGATCACGAATTCAAAGTTACCCTTTTCCGTGTATTTCGCGCGGTAGGCGTTGAAATCATAATCCAACAGGATCGGCATTTCGCCAGAGACCACTCGGGCGTAGGAAGTCTGCTTGGGCACAATCGGATCGTTCTGGCGTAGCTCCTTGAAGAAGCTGATGGCGGGATCGAAATTCGTTGCCGAACCGCCAAGCGCAAGATTGACCGCGACCGCCCCAACATAACCGACGGCAGCGGAGGACGGATCGAGATACCCCACCATGCCCTTATAGTCCGGCTTCAAGAGGTCCTTCCAGCAGGCCGGTACGGGTTTGCCGCCGAGCGCATCCTTGTTCACGAACAGCCCGAGCGTGCCCGAATGGATGGTCGTCCAATAGCCGTCAGCGTCTTTCAAGCCGACCGGCACTTGATCCGAATTGGCGGGTTTATAGGGCTCGAGCGCGTCCTGGGCCTTGGCCTTCATACCGAAGGTGACGCCGAAATAGCCGATATCGGCGACCGGATTGTTCTTTTCGGCCAGGATCTGCGCCAGCGCCTGCCCGGAGTTCTTGTTGTCATGCGGAATATCGTAGCCGAGGTCGGCCTTGATCGCCTTGAGCATGGAGGCCCAGTCCGCCCATTCCGGCGGGCAATTGTAGCAAACCACGTCGGCAGCCCTGGCGGAGTGCCATGGCGTCAGAAAGCAGAGCGCCAGCAGGGCGACGACGAGGCGGCTGACCTTCATGGGATAGACTCCATCCGTCTGGCAACTCTTCCAGCGATGGTTTCCACTAAAGGCCGCACATGAAGGATTTGCGACAACGAACTTGCCATGCAGAAAAAGAGCACAGCAGCAGCGCCGCACCCGACTCGGGTCTCCTGCAGGTCAAACATCACCAGGACCGCAAGGCTGATCAGTCGTCGCTACCGGACTTACGATCATCCGCATCCTGAAACAGACCGAAGTTGCCGCGCAGAAACAACAACGGCTCGCTTCGGTTGTAGGAATAAGCCTCAACCGCACCGAGGAAGATCACGTGATCCCCGCCATAGTACCGGTTCACCGAGCGGCATTGAAAATTGGCGACGCACCCTGCGAGCAACGGCGCGCTGCCGAGACCGGGGGTCCATTCCACGCCATCGAACTTGTCGTCGGCTGACTTGGCGAACTTGCTAGCCAGTCGCTGCTGTGGTGTCCCGAGCACGTTGACGGCAAAATGACTGGCGCTCTGGAACACATTCAGGCTGGAGGAATAAAGTAGCAGGCTCCAAAGCACGAGCGGTGGATTAAGCGATACCGACGCGAACGAGTTGCACGTCAGGCCATACGGCTTTCCCCCTGCATCGGCAGCAGTAATGATCGTCACGCCTGTCGCATAGCCTCCGAGCGCATTGCGAAAATCTCGCGGATCAATCGAAGAATTGTCGCTGGCGAGTTCGTTGGCCGGGTCCGGACTGACCGGGTGCTTGGGCGCGTCGTTCATCCGGTTGCCTCAGAGCGTCAGATTGTCGGACGGCAGACCCAGCACAACCCGACCGTAGGTGGTAGCTGCCGTGTCGAAATTGAAGGCGATATGGGAATTGATTGCATGCGCATCGCGAAATCGTCGCTGCAGGACCCCGGTCGTAAACAGGCCGCGCGCACCACTGGCAGCGAACAGCAGCGACACCGCCTCCGTGCAGAGAGTGACGGAATAAGCCCCGTCCCGCCGGTAGCGGGTCTTGGTCACCATATCAGGAACACGTCCGCATCTTGCATCGTTCATCGCCTGCAGGCAGCTGGAGCGCATGATCAGACGCGCAGCATCAATCTTAGCGGACGCTTCGGCGATCTTGATCTGAGTGCTCTGGAGGTCACTTAGCCTGGCTCGATTATAGGTCGATGCCCGATGCTGGGCACCTACGATATAGTCATCGAGGCAGGCTTGAGCATTTCCGAGCGCCACGCCGGACAAGACGAACGGAAACAGCGAGAACACCGGCAATGCATAAAGCGCATTTGGATTGGCGATGCTTCCTGGCGTCGGTCCTCCGGACAGGTCGTTAACCCCGACGGTCATTTCCTCGGCAACATAGGCATCATGTACTTCGACATCATTGGAGCCTGTGCCCCGCAGTCCCGCTGCATTCCAGGTATCCAGGATCTTGTAGTCACCTTTTGGGAGCAGGAAGATCCGATACTCGACGCCGTCAGCTTCATCCTCAGAGGCGACGACACTGGCGAGCATGTTCCATTGGCATGATGCCACCCCGGAAGACAAAGGCCAACTGCCATGCAACTCATAGCCGCCCGCGACCTTCCGGGCCCGCCCGGCGGGGAAAATAAAGGAAGATGCGATCAATGCCTTCGGATCGCGTAACCACACAGCGTCCTGTGCGCGCCTGTCGAACATTGCCAGCATCCAATGATGACTGGCGAGATTGCCGACATTCCAGGCCACGGAAGCATCAGCCTGAGCAAGCAGGTCCGCGCAATCGACCAGAGCAACATAGTCGAGTTCGAGCCCGCCAACACGCTTCGGCTGCAGGATCCGAAACAAGCCGGCCTCGTGCAAGTCTTGTTCGGTTTCGGAGGGCAAGCGTCGGAGGTCTTCGGTCCGCTCTGCACGCCCCAGAAATGACGGCAGGAGCGCACGCGCTCGGGCAACGACCGATGCAAAAACATCATCAACCGATTCCGGTTTATCGGCATCCGGCTTGTGGCTGCTCGCCATCCTGAACTTCCTCAGCTGCCCCGCGATCTCGCGTCCCGATCTGGACAGGCGGGGGGCGACTGGCACGGGCACGCCATCAAGAACCGCTCCTCCCATGCCAATGTTACCCTTTATCTGCCGATTGGCAACCAACGCCGCCGCACGGAGCAGAGGCACGTCCTGCGCTCTGATGTTTTCGAATGTCACCGCTCTACTGCGGCGCCTGCAGCCTGAAGGCGCCGACCTTGCTGAGCGCTGCAATGCGGCATTGGTCATAGCCTAACGTTGTCAGCAGCACTTCAGACGTATGTTGGCCGAACGGGGCGCTGCGACCGGTCACCTCACTCGGGCATGCCTAGTGTTGCGGTCTCGACCAAGGCAACCCATTCCGGGCGCCCCTCACCTCATGCCGTTAGCCTGGCTCGATGCGCAAAAACGCCCGGCGGCCTCGGCCGCCGGGCGGATACGACGTTGCTGCTGCGCCCCGCCTCATCACGAGCCCAGCGTTCCGCACCGGCGGGACCTACCAGGATGCGGGGGCCGCCGGCTTGATCGCCTTCCGCCAATATAGCGTGTTGGCCCACCCCCACGGCGATCGCGGTTGAAACAGACGATAGCCGGCGCGAATGAAATTGTTCGCGGATATGACATTGTCGGTCGTATCCGACACAATACAGCCCCATCCGTTCCGCCGTGCACGCCATTCGGTAGCCCGCATCAGCCGCAACTGCAGACCCTGACCATGGTGGTCCGACATCACGCCAACCCGAGCGAAATATCCGCTGTTAGGTGCCGCCGTCGAAGGCACCATCCCGGCAAAGGCAACGGGCGCCCCAGATTGACGGGCAATCCACCAGTGCCCGACATCGAAGTCGGGCAAAGGCGCACGGTCGAGAAACGTGCTCCGATGAAGACTGACGAGCGCGTCAGCGACATCTTCGTCCAACGCATCGACTTCCCGGATACGGTACATCGAAGTCTCCTTGCTCCGCGTCGAAAAAGCCCGGGCGCCTCCCCCGCGCGCAACGGCCGTCAAAAGAATCATTTTCCCAGCACCACCTTGACTCCGAGCCATACCGCGCCGACCAGACCGCTCACGATGATCGTGATGACAGCCTTGAACGTGTAGCTCTGCGCCTGCTCAACGCTTTTCCGCCAACGCCTCAGATGCTGGAAGTCCGCGCGCAACTCACGGCGATCCTCTTCTTCGATTCCGAAAGAGGTCAAGATGGTCGCAATCGCCCGCAGGACGACCGCGTCGATTTCGTCACGCTGCAGCCTGTGCTGCTCGGCCAATATTTCGGCCACGACGGCTCTGATGTCCTCATGGCTGACATTCATCGTTTGATGATTCTCGCGACATTTTCGAATCCACGCTTGGCGAAATAGAATGATACGACGAGATTCGCGGTGACCGCGGCAAAGCCGGCCAGTGGATCCGTGGTTCCGAGTCCCATGACCTTGTCGAATACCAAGAGCTTTGCGAAATAGATCGACACGCAATATCCAATGAGCTTGTCCGGCTCGTACCAGTGGCCGATTTCGGCGTTGCGATATTGCAGGATGGCGTTGCTCTCCGAGACCTGCGCCGCAATCTCGGCGGCGGCGAGGTCAGCCGCAATCTTTGCGTCGGTATTGCCGGCCTTGAGCTTGGCCTGATAGGCATCGATCAAGCCCTTGATGACCGGTCCTCCGAGAAGGCCCAGAATTGTCATCCACATCTCAGGCCCCCTTTTTCATTGATCGCAACCGCGCCAGGATCGTGACAATCGATATGACCAGCAGAATTCGTCCGGTTGCCTTTGCGTCACCGACCGCCGCGCTGATCTGTTCTTTCAGATTCGGATCCCCGAGCGCATCGCTGACACCATCGATCAGGGACATGACCCCGCCAACGAGGGCAAGCACATATCCCCACGCGATCGTCAGCGAGTGAAGACAGGCTGTCTTGAGCTTCGCCCACATGGATCAGACCTTTCGAACGATGGACGCAACCGCGTCGGCCTCAGCATGCAGCTTGGCGGCCAGCGTGTTGGCATCGACAACGAGCGCCTGGATCCTGGTCTTGCAGAACCAGATCAGCGTGGCGCCGGCGACTAAGCCGAGCGTGAATGCAATAGTGAATTCGAGCATGTCATTTCCTTCCAAGAACGGATCTGAGGAGCGCAATAAAAAAGGCTCCGATGGAGCCTTTGGTCGGATTCGATATGGATGGCTTAGGGGGCCTTGTCTTTCGAAGTGGGGGCGCTGGCGGACGTGACCGAACTGTTCTTTCTGTCTCCGAGGTCGCGAAGGTGATGGTTGGATCAAGCGCCATCATCGCCTTGAGCAGGCTTGCGCAGCCGAGTTGACGATCGATGACGGCCGAATCGTAGACGCCATCGCGAACGTATTTGCCGCAGCGATACTGATCGGTCCCAGCCCAGATATAGGGTGAGGGCACGCCGCGGCTGGCGTAACCCAGCCCATTATATTGTTCGAGCAAGGTCAGCGTCCCGCCGGCCGACCAGTCCGTCCAGCGCGCCGCGTGCGGTGGACAATTCATCAGAGCGTCAACGGCTGCATCCTCCCATGATCGGAAAGGGCCCCGGCCGGCCGGGACATGGACCGACACCCTGTTCCAGGAGTCACCCTGCGCCAGCGATCCCGCCCAATCCTGGGAAGCTTCGCGCTCATGGATCACAGCAATGACGAACCAGGGCACGCCCGTCTTGGCTGATACGGTCTGGTAGCGAGTCTTGGCTGCCAATAGCTTGCGAGCCACAGGACTCGCATCGCGGGTGCTGGCAGCGGCCTCCCAACGCTCCGCGTTGGCCGCGATCAGGTTTGGAATGTCGGACATGGATTTTCCATGAAAAAAGCCGCTCGGAGGCGGCTGAACTTGTTCTCGGAATGGGCGGGAAATTGATTTTTGACCGCGGC
>Ga0302322_100005066_pt1 | contig 11531 bp, 10 predicted proteins | sample Fen_T0_2_FD_203757 | JGI IMG/M metagenome (GOLD analysis project Ga0302322, IMG submission 203757) | Peat permafrost microbial communities from Stordalen Mire near Abisko, Sweden - Fen_T0_2 | ecosystem: Environmental > Terrestrial > Soil > Wetlands > Permafrost | place: Sweden: Abisko... | reverse complement strand
CGCGCGCGGCGGTGAAGCGGCTCGAAGCGCTGACGCTGGTCAACATCGAACGCATCGAAGCGCACCCCGATCCGTTCTTCGCGCGCGTGCCGCCCGATACGCCGCCCGAGCTGACGGCGCCGCAGGCAGCGGCCGTCGACAGCATCGCGCGTTCGCTCGAGGCTTTTGAAAGACAGGCGTATTTGCTGGATGGGGTGACTGCGTCCGGCAAGACCGAAGTCTATTTGCGCGCGGTGCAGCGCGCGCTCGAGCTGGGCCGTGGCGCGATCGTGCTCGTCCCCGAGATCGCGCTGACACCGCAGTTGGTGACACGTTTCCGCGCTCGACTGGGTGACCGCATTGCCGTGCTGCACAGCGGGCTCACCGACATCCAGCGGCATGCCATGTGGCGCGCTCTTCGACACGGCGAGCTCAAAGTCGCCGTCGGTGCGCGCTCCGCGTTGTTTGCGCCCGTGCACGCTCTCGGCTTGATCTGCGTGGACGAAGAGCACGACGGCTCCTTCAAGCAAGAGGAGGGAGTGCGCTACAATGCTCGCGACATGGCGCTGCTCCGCGCCCACCGTGCGGGCGCCGCGTGCGTGCTCGGATCTGCGACGCCCTCGTTGGCGAGCGTGGCGCTGGCTCGGGCCGGGCGTCTTCAGATGCTGAAGCTGCCGGCGCGCGCGCGCGCGACGGCGGTCTTACCCCAGGTCGAAATCGTCGATCTGCGCTACGTGGGCCCAGGGCCTGGCGGCGATCGCCTGCTCAGCCTGACCCTGTTTCGCGCGCTCGAGGCCTGCCTTTCGCGTCGCGAACAGGCGATTTTGTTCCTCAATCGGCGTGGCTTTGCGCCGAGCTTGATCTGCGGCTCGTGCGGCGAAATCGTGCGCTGCCCGAACTGTTCTGTATCGCTCACTTTGCACCGCGCGCACGGGGAATCGCTGCAATGCCACTACTGCGATTACGTAGTGGAGGTTCCGCAGCGCTGCGCCAAGTGCGGCGCGGTCAAACTCTCCGAAGAAGGTTCGGGTACCGAGCGGATCGAGACCACGCTCAAGCAGCAATTACCTGGCGCGCGCATCGCGCGTCTGGATCGTGACGTCGCGGCTGGGGCCAAGAGCGAACAAGTGCTCGATCGCATGCGGGCAGGGGAGATCGACATCTTGGTCGGCACGCAGATGGTGACCAAGGGGCATGACCTGCCCAACGTCACCCTGGTAGGGGTGCTCAACGCCGATTCGGCGCTCTCGATGCCGGACTTTCGTGCGTCGGAGCGCACCTTCCATCTGTTGGTCCAGGTCGCGGGCCGCGCCGGCCGCGGCGATGCACTGGGCAAGGTCTTGATTCAAACTCGCCAGCCTGAGCACCCCGCGATCGCCTTTGCGCTCCGTCACGACGTTCCCGGCTTCATCGAGCAGGAAATGCGCGATCGCGAAGAGCTGCGCTTCCCGCCATTTTCGCGCCTGGCACTGGTGCGCTTCGACGCACTCGACGAAGGCCAAGCGCTGGCCGAGTGCGGCCGCATCGCCGCCATCGTGCGCGCGGCAGTGCCGGCCGGGGTCGAGGTTCTCGGTCCGACGCCGGCGCCGCTTTCGCGGCTGCGCAATCGCTACCGCTTTCGCTTCGTGCTGCGCGCCGCGGAGCGGAAACCCCTGCGCGATGCCCTGCTCGCCGTGGCCCGTGCCAGTTCGCACCGCTTGGTCCGGATGGCGATCGACGTCGATCCGGTAAATATGCTCTGAGCGCCCGAAAATCTCGGGCTAGACTGGCGACGCTCATGACGCGCGGCCTGGTACTCGGTGTTCTGTGTGCGGCGGCCGCGTGCCTGGCGGCGCCCCGCGCTCGAGCCTTCGAGCGAGAGTGGCATGTGGGAGGTGGGCTCGGGGTCACCGCCTATCCGCATTATTACCGCGTCGGTCCTTCACTCGGCCTGAACGCCGGATACGGAATTTCGGACGTGTTCGACCTCAAGCTCGAATTGCTGGGCTCCTACCATACCTACGAAGCGAGCTCTGCGAGCCAGAGCGAGCACGCTCAGCCGTATTCCGCGGTCGCCGGCCTATCGTACAAGCTGGATGTCTTGCAATGGATCCCGTACGGCGCCGTGATGGTCGGCTTCCAGCACATTGCCGGTCGCCTGCCGATCAATCAGCCTTTTCGCCGCGATGACGCGATCGCCGCGGGCGTGCTCGGCCTAGACTACGCAGCGACGCGCAATTTTGGCTTGGGCGCTTCGATACGCACCGATATCCTGCTCTCCAGCGTCAGCGAGGGCCAGGCGTTCACCATGATGTTGCGGGCGGAATACCATTGGGGGTTCTGAGGCCACGGCTGTGGGCGTGGGTGCTTCTCGCGGCTTGCGATCGCGGGGCGCACGGCGCGCCCGGCGTTGCCGGCAGCGCACTCCCGCCGCTTTCGCACAACGCGCCCGCTGTGGTGGCTGCCGGCGCAGCGTCCGCGGTCGCGACGGCGCCCGCGGACGTCGGCTACGCCGCGCTAGTGCGCGCGGAGCGTTGGGCCGATGCGCGCGTCGCGCTCGACGCCCTGCCGGAGGCGCAACGGGCGCAGCCAGAATTACGCTTCGTGCGCGCGCGCGTCGCGCTCGAGTTGGACGATGCCGCCGCCGCCTTGGTGCTGCTCGAGGGGCTGGACCGCGGGTTACCAGTTCTCGCGCCGCAGATCGCCGCCGCTCGCGCACGGGGGCAGCTGCGGGTGGGCCCATTCGCGGAAGCGGCGCGCTACTTCGAACAACGCGGCGACACCGAATCCTTGCTGTCTGCAGCGTCCGCGTATCAACAAGACCTCGCGCTGCCCAAGGCGCGCTTGGCAGTCGACCGCGCGCTCGGGCGGCTCGGTAAATCGAAGCGCCCGCGCGGCGCCGAGGTGCGCGCACGAACGCTGAGGGCAATGCTCGCGTCGCAAATGGGCGACAAGGGCACCGCTCTCGCCGACTATCGCTGGCTCGCGTTGGCCGCGCCGCTACGCGCCGAGAGTGACGTGGCGTTACAGGTGCTGCAAAGTAACCCCGCAACGCGCTTGTCGACCTCCGAGCACCTCGACCGCGCAAGTAAGCTGGCCGAAGCCGGTCGAGTCGAAGCGACCGAGGCCGAGTTGACTCTGCTCGCCAAGGCACCGGGCTCGCCGGCCCCGGTGGGGCGCATCACGTACCTGCGCGCGTTCGCGCTGTACGCCGCCCGCGCCAACTACTCCAAAGCCGCCGAGCTGTTCGAGCGCGCCGCGCGTGAAGATCCCGGCAATGCGCCGCGGGCTCTGTTTTTCGCCGCCCGTGCGCTGTCCCGCGCGCAACTCGACGAACGCGCGATCGCCGGCTACGAACGCGTCGCTCGCCAATTTCCGAAGACCGATTGGGCCGAACAAGCACAATACCTTTCCGCGCGCCTGCGCTTCATCGCGGGGGACTACCTGAAAGCGCGCGCGTCGTACGACAGGTACCTTGGAGCGTTCGGAAAACACGCGCGCTTCGGAAACGACGCGAACTACGAACGCGGGCTATGCGCACTCGAGACCGATCAACCGCTGTCGGCGGCGCCGACTTTTGCGCGCTTGGCTGCGCTTTCCCATGATCGACGGGACAAGGCGCGGCTGCGCTATCTCGAAGCGTTGGCGCGCGCGCTCGGCAATCAGAAGGACAAGGCGATTGAAGCTTTCACCGAAGTGGCGCGCACTGAACCGCTTTCGTTCTTTGGCCTGGCCGCGCGCGGGCGGCTCGGCATCGTTGGCGCGCCACAACCGCCGCTGATCGCCGAGTCCTGGGCAACTGCGCCATACACGCCACTCGCGCTCACGTTGCCAGTGGACGTCGCTACGCTGAACCGCGTCGGGCTCGCGCGCGATGCCGAGCGAGAATTGATCCAAAAGGAGGCGAGCGTCAGTCGCGCCTATGCTCCGCGTAGCACCGAGGCGCTCTGCCAGGCGTACGGAATGCTGGGCGTGGCGCAACGGCGTTACCGTTTGGCGCAAAGCGCGGTGCGCGGAGAGACCTTGGATTTCGCACCGACGCCGGCAAACGCTTGGGCGTGGGATTGCTTCTACCCCACCCCCTACGAAGGGCTCGTGCAGTCAGCCGCCCAACGCGAAAATGTCTCGCCGGCTCTGCTCTTTGCGGTCATGCGTCAGGAAAGTGCTTTCGACCCCGGCGCGGGCTCACCCGCGGGGGCGTGTGGGCTGCTGCAATTGATCACGCCGACCGCGCGTCGCCTTGCCGACAAACTGAACGAGCCGTTCGTCGAGTCTTCGTTGCAGTGCCCGAGCGACAACCTGCGCTACGGCGCGCACTACCTTGCGCGACTCAGCGGCTATTTCGGTGGCAATTTGGCGCTGGTCGCCGCGGCGTACAACGCTGGTCCCGACGCCGTATTTCGTTGGCTGAGCGCCCCAGAAAAAATCGGCATCGACGCTTTCGTCGCCCGCATTCCGTTCGACGAAACACGCACCTACGTCGAGCGGGTGCTCGGCAACCTGGCCCGCTATCAGTACCTCTCGGGGGGAGCCCCCGCGGTGGCCGCGCTCAATCTGGATCTGCCGCGCGGGGCGACGCGACCGGACGACCTGTTCTGATTAGAACCGCCCAACACCCGTGGCCGCATCGCGCCAAAGCGCACTCCCGAGCGCACGCGGCCCGTCACCGGCCCAGTGCGCCGCGAACGCATCGCGCAGGGTGAGCTCGGCTTGCTTGCCACGTGGAGAGAACCCCCACTCGGCTTCTTGCGACATGTCGTCGGGGTCGGCGTACAGCCGCCAAACGAAGAAACCCGCAAACCATGGCTCATCGACGAACGCCGAGAGCAAGGCGCGGTACGCCTCCGCTTGCGCGGCTTGATCGGGCAGCACGTGGCTCATCTTGTCCGGCCACTCCCAGGGACGAATCGCCGGGTCTCGGCGTGTCGTGTAGCCAAACTCGTTGAACAGGATCGGCTTCTGCCAAGATTCTGCCAGCTTGGCTAGCCGATCACGGACGCCGCGCCCGCCAGCTGACAATTGCTCGAAGCTTGCACCATCCTTTTCCGCCAGTGGGAAGAATGCGTTTAGCCCGATCACGTCTAGGTCGCCCAAGATCACGGTCTGCTCGATGTCGTCCCAGTTGCCTGCATAAGTGAGTAGACCCGGATAAGCACGACGCACGTCACGCAAAATAGGTTGGAATGACCACGCGTGCGCGGTGGTGAGCCAGCTGCGCAGTTCCACGCCGACCGCCAGCATGTCTGCTTGCGACTCTCGTGCGACGTCGGCCCAAGTGAGCAAGAAAGCCCGATAGTTGTGGCTCCATTGTTCCCAAGCGGCATCCGAGCCCGGATCGAGTTCGCCGCGCCAGTCACCGCTTTCGACCCACAAATGCGGCACGATCAGCACGCGCAGCCCCAGGGCGTGCGCTTGCCGAATCGAACGCGCGATGGCGCGGCGATTGTCGGCGAAGGGCGCCTCGAAGCTGAGCGAAATGCCCGTGCTCTTCAGATCGTTGACGCGTGCGAAGGGCGTCAGGCTGACCCACGTCGCGCCGAGCCGCTTGGCCTCGAGCAGGGTGCGCCCGAAGGGCTCGCTGCCGTAGCCGCGCTCGGGGTGCAATGCGCTCTCGATGGGTCCGACCGTGACCCCCCGGATCGTGCCTCGCGCGGCGTCGCCCCATGCGCTCGCGCCCAGGGGCAGAAGTGCTTCGCGCGGGGCCGGGGATTGAGCGGCGGATTGTGCGGAAACCGGTTCGGCGCCAAGCGCGAAGGGCGCCAACAGACCGAGCGCGATCGGCCAAAGCCGCCGTCTAGCCATACAATTTTCGATACAGCGCCCTGAGCCGCTGATCGTCGATGCTCGCCAATTCGGCAACGACCAGATCCGCCCCGTGTGCGTACAGCTCGGCTTCCGGATAGCTATGTCCGACCGCAATGCACGGCAGCCCGGCCGACTTGGCCGCCTCGATGCCGGCCAGCGAATCTTCGATCACGAGCGCCCGTCGTGCGTCGCGTGGCGGCACTAGTTTCGATAACGCCTCGATGCCCAGCTGGTAGCCGTGAGGGTCGGGCTTCGAGGCCCGCGTGTCCTCGGCGGCAACGACGCTGACGATCAGGTCCCGGACCCCCAGCGCGGCGATGCCGAGCTCGATCTCGTCCCGCAGCGCGCCGGAGACGATGCCTACCGGCCCTGCGGCGGCGCGCCGCCGGATCAGCTCCGCTGCGCCAGGAAACAATGGCAGCGAGGCTTCCGCCCGCGCGCGATAAAGCGGCCGCTTGGCCTCGACCAGCGCGTCGATCTGCTCCGCGTCGAGCGCCCTACCCGAATCCATCAAGATCGCCCCAAACGCGCCTACGTCATCGAAGCCGAGATATTTCGCCCAATAATCCGCCTCGGTGAGCGTGATCCCGAGCGGCGCCAGCGCGTCCTGAAATGCGGCCAGGTGGACGGTTTCGTCATTCGCCAGCACGCCGTTGTAATCGAACAAGGTGGCGACAAACATCTGTGTATTGGCAGGAAACTCGGGCATTTTCACCGAGATGGGGATCTCAGAGCCGTCCGTCAGTGCGGTTGCATTGGCGGTCCGGCTGTGTCAGGTTCCGCGGCCGTAAAGGACCGAATGAGTCGTAACACATGAGTAAGGGCGATCTTCTCGAAATGGAGGGTGTCATTCAAGACGCCCTCGGCGGCGGCCAGTACAACATCAAGGTCGACCAAGGGGGAGCGATTGTCCGTGCCCAGCTTTCCGGTCGCATGCGGCGCCACCACATTCGCGTGCTCCCCGGTGACCGCGTGCGTGTTGCCGTTTCGCCGTATGATTTGTCGCACGGTCTGATCGTCTATCGCGGCAAGTGAAGGGCGGCAGGGCGCACCTCGCCCGCTGCTTCTGCTTGCCCCTGCAGGCGTCGTTGCTGATGGCGCTCGCGTGTTCGTGTTCGCGAGCGCCCGAATCGAACGACCGCGAAAGACCGAGCTCCTCCGCTGTGCCATCGGCGGCGACGGCCACGCAGCGTTTCGACGGAGGGCCGCCCGCGCTCCTGTACTTGCCGGACGGCGGTGACACCGTGCAGTTCGGCGCAGCTCCCGAGCTCTTGCCAGGCATGCCCGCAGCCAACTCGCGCTGTCCTGCCGAAATGGTCGACGTGCGCGGGCGCCTGTGCATCGATCGCTACGAAGCGGTGCTCGTGGATCAGCAAAAGGGGCGTCGTCTGTCGCCCTATTACCATCCGACCCGCGCGCAAACTGCGGCCTCGTTCAAAGATTGGTCACGTAGCACCCAAGGCGCGCCTCTGCCCGTCCCTACTCCTCCGGATTTTCAACTGTCCGAAGAGTTCGAGCCACGCGCTGAATCACGCGCGAGCGTGACGCCGAGCGGCTACCTGAGCGGCAACCTGGCTGAAGTGGCCTGTCGCAACGCGGGAAAGCGCCTCTGCACGCTCGATGAATGGGTGCTGGCCTGCCGCGGTGAGGGCGGTCACAAGTACCCTTACGGCGACCACTACGAGGAAGGTCGCTGCAACGTCTTTCGCGAAGCCCATCCCGGTCAGATCCTGCATCACGACATGTCCACCGGCCACCTCGACCCGCGGCTCAATCTGGTCGAAGGCGAAAGCGGTCCGCTCTTGCGCAAGACAGGCGCGACCGAGACCTGCAAGAGCAGATGGGGCAGCGACGCGATCTACGACATGGTCGGCAACCTCGACGAGTGGGTGGACGCGCCGGTGGGCGCCTTCCTGGGTGGCTTCTATGCACGCAGCACGCGCGAAGGCTGCGACTCCAAGGTCAGCAGCCATCCCCGCGCCTACTTCGACTACAGCCTCGGCACTCGTTGTTGCCGCTAACCGTTGGCCAGAAGGCCGGTGATTCGCAGAAATGTAGGCGTGTGTGGGTGTGTGTCGGTACGATTCGATCCTGATGCCCACTCCACCTCGGAATTCCCTCAAAATCTCGAGCCGTTTCCGCCGTTCTCTAGGCCGGCGTTTGACCAGCCTCGGGCTTATCCTCAGCGGCGCTCTTTTCATGGTCGGCTGCGGCAACCCCGTCCAGCGCAAACTCGAAGGCCGCTGGCTCGGCGAAAGCGTCGAAAACTTCGACGGGAAAGAGGTCGCTGCCGCGACCGGCTGGGCACGGGGGCTCAGCTTGGAGTTCTCGGGCACCCGCCTGACGGTCGCCGTCCCTGCCGAGGAGCCGCGCACCGGCAAGTACAAAGTCACCAGCGTTCGCGAAAACGACGTTCAGCTCGCCGTCACCCGTCTGGACGGTGCGGTCGACACCGCCACCCTCAAACTCGACGACGAACGCAGTCTCCGTTTCATGATCGGCGACACCCGCGCGATCGTCCTCCGCCGCGAACAGTAACCCCCGCACCCGGGGTGCAGTCACTTGTGACCCAGGGGATCTGGGTCACAGTCGACTGCCGCGTACACCCGTAGCGCATAAGTCCCAGCCGGGAATTTGACGTCACGAGCTCCGGTTCGGTAGCGCTGCCACGCGCACCGGTACGCGCGCGTGAAAGCATCCTTCCTTGCCAGGGCATGGACTCGAGTTCGCGCGGATTGCGCGGCAATGGTCGGACTCAGCTCGCGATGCACCGCGAGCGCGCTTGGCGTTGCGTCGAAGGACTGACTGCGCACGGTCGCAGCGCCGAGGAACTTCGAGTCGCGAGTGGCAAGCTCGTGTCGCGCCCGTCGCACCAGCGCGTCCACCGCGTCGTTCAGTCTGGTCAAAAACTCGAGCTCAGACAGCTGGGAGAAGACCTCTGGCCGTTCCACGCGGACCACGATCGAATCCGGAAGCGGCCCCGCGCTGGCGAAGAACCCCTGCGGCTTTCGCGCAGAGAGGTTCTGGTTCAGTCCCGGGGATGCGATTACGCCCGGCCAGTCTGCAGGTGACTCGACTAGGCCGGCTGCAGTCGGATTGGCGATCGTGTACGCCATCTTGGCGAGGACATCCGCAGCGCTCGACAGCTGCACGATGCTCGCTTTCTCCGACGACCACAGGTTTTCCCAACGCCCGAGCGAAGCGTTCTGCGCCTTCGCCAGCAGACCGTGAAAGCGACCGAGAAATTGCGGTAGCCGTGCTGATGGGTCTGTCACGACTCCGTGCCAATGATTCGACATCACGCACACGGCGTTCAAGCGCACACCGGTGTGCTTGGTGGCGAGAGCGAGGCAATAGCGAACGATCTCGTTCGTTCGCTCAGTCGGCGTGAGCAGGAATTGACGTCGGGTACAGCGACGTGTGACTAAATAAACTTGATCGGGGAGTATTGGTCGCGGAGCCGTCACGATCGCTACTCGGTCAACGCCCAGGCAAGTTGCTCAGCCCCCCATGGGTCAAATCTGACCTCACCCCGGGACGGGTCAGCGGGCGAGTTCGAGCACGCGGGTGAAGCTGACGCCTTCGACGGAGCGCGCGAAGGTGACGGCGCGCAGTCCGTTGACCGCGCAGTCTTCGACGGCGGGAGCCAGGGGCGGCGCGAAGGTGACGCTTTGGATCGTGCCGTCGGGCGCGACGCTGAGGGTTAGGCCAGTGGTGGCGCTGACTCGGATGCCGGTCGAGCGTGTTTGGTCGTGAAAGCAGCGGTTCATCAGCCCGAGCGCCGAGCTCACGCCCGTTTCGATCTCCGAAATCGTCGGCTGGAGCGGCAGCGTGTGTACCGGGGTAATCGGTTCCGTTGCGGCACCCGAGGCCGTCGGCTGAGTGAGGCTCGGGGGCGCAGGGACACGCGCGCGCGCGACCGATGCAGTCGGCGCGGTCGGCGTCCACTTGGCTACGGCGCGGTGCGATTGTCCGCCGGCGTCGGCCACCACCGCAGAGGCGTTGCCCTCCACGTTGCCCGTGCGTCCATCGAGCGCGAAGTTGCCTCGCGAATCACGGCGCAGCAAAAATGCTGGCGCGGAGTGGACTCCGCTCGCTTCGACCGCGACGGTGCCCTCGCTGACTGCGACCTGCACGCGTTCTGCGAGCCGCTCGACGCGAAACGCCGTGCCATGCACTGCCACACGCGTGCCGCCCACCTCCACCGCGAACGTTTCTGGTTTCGGATTGGGCACTACCTGCGCCGCGATCGCCCCGCTCTCCAACTTCACGGTCAAGAACTCACCGCCTTCACTGACCAGCGCGGTCGAGTGCGGCTCGAGGGTCCAGCGTGCGCGGCCCCGATGCTCGACCACCAGCGCCTGATTGCCTGCCGTGACTCGTGTGCCGAGCAGAAGCCGATCGCCATCGAGCGGCGCGCTACTCACTCTGGCCGTCAGCTTGGTTGGCGTGGGCGTCGGCCCGTGTGCGACGAAGACCGTCGTCACCGCTGCGACGGCCGCGAGCCCCGCCGCCGGCAAACGCAGACGACTCAAGAACGAGACGGACGCGCTGCGCGGGTCGGGCAGGGGTTCGCGCATCAGCCGCGCCTCCAAGCGTTGCCAATCCAGCTCCGGCGCGGCTTGCTCGCGCAGCTCCAAGATCAGGCGATCGAGCGCCCGCTCTTCGGGTCGTCGTTCCTCGCTCACGTCGATTCCCTTTCCGTGAGCGCCTCGGCGCTCTGTTCTTCACGTAGCTCACGCGCCACGAATTCCAGTGCCGGCTCGTCTCGCAGCATTTCGAGTAGTTCGCGTCGCGCGTAAAACAAGCGCGTGCGCACGGTGAGTACCGGAGCATTGACGACCTTGGCGACCTCGCTCGGTGACAGCCCTTCCAGCTCGTGGAGCACGAAGACTGCACGCTTCTTGTCGCTCAAGCGGTCGAGCAGCCTGTAGAAAGCGGCCACGCGTCGCGTGCGCGCCAGTTGATCGTCCGGTAGCTCGCGAGCATCTGCACCAAAGCTCTCGTCCGACGCTTCTTGCAGCAGGGGGCGGCTCCGCGCGGCCCGTCGCTGCATCAGCACCACGTTTACCGTCACGCGATAGAGCCAGGTGGAAAAGCGCGACTGACCACGGAAGTCTTTGATGCTGCGGTACACCTGCAGGAACACCTCCTGCACCAAATCTTCGAGATCTCCTGGACGGCTAGTCATGCGCAGCGCGAGGCGCGCGACATCCGCGCGATGATTGCGAAACACCTCGCGGAACGCCGCGCCGTCACCGGCTTTGCATCGTTCGATTAGATCGGCGAGGTCCGTCACAGCGCGTAGCTTAACCGCAGCCGGGCTGATTTGCCGGTCGCTCAGTGGCGGTTCCGACCAGGACACGCGACCGATGTACGGAGTGGCGACCACGAACGAGTCAGATGCGCCACGATCTCGATTTCTTCAAACTTCATCACGCGGAGCCGTCTGCCGACGGACGGCTCCGGGTACTATCAGCGTCCCCCCTACATTTGCGCAGGGGTAGGTCCGCTCAGAATACCGCTTTGAGCTCGATCGCGGTCTTCTTCTTCGTCACGAGCACGTGATTCAGCGCGCGCAGCAGGCGCGTCTTCGCGGGACCGGAGACCGGCTTGCCGACGGTCACGGATTCGATCAAACGCGGTGTGACCGCACGACCCGAACGCGGCTTGCCCGGCTTCTCGCCCTCGGCCGGCTTCGCGCCCTCCTTCTTGGCGGCGCGCTTCTGGTGTTTCACCTTGCGATCCTCGGGGCGCAGCCGCTCGAG
>Ga0302322_100005065_pt1 | contig 11532 bp, 8 predicted proteins | sample Fen_T0_2_FD_203757 | JGI IMG/M metagenome (GOLD analysis project Ga0302322, IMG submission 203757) | Peat permafrost microbial communities from Stordalen Mire near Abisko, Sweden - Fen_T0_2 | ecosystem: Environmental > Terrestrial > Soil > Wetlands > Permafrost | place: Sweden: Abisko... | reverse complement strand
GCGGTTCATCACTCGCGTCACCATCGCCATCAGCAACTTTTTAATCAAAGGCTGGCCCATTCTACTCGTTCTGGGAGTTGGAGCTTTTGCCGGTATTAAGATGGCGCTGCGCAATCCACGTTACGCCAGTACAATTGATCGGGCGCTCATGGGTATACCGATTTTTGGCGAACTCATCGGGATGTTCGCGCTCTCTCGATTTACCCACAATCTCGCCATGTTATATAAATCGGGCATTCCCTTGCTGCGGGGCCTGGAAATATGCAAGAAGCTCGTGGGAAATTGCGCCATCGAACAGGCGATCGAAGAAGTCCGTGTCGGAGTTTCCGAAGGCGTGCAGTTCAGCAAGGGTCTCGCGAAGCACGACGTTTTTCCTCCCACCGTCGTGACAATGATTTCGACCGGCGAAACGTCCGGTACTCTCGATTTCGCACTTCAGAGTGTTTCCGATTACTACAACAAGATCATCCCGCGCCGCATCAAAATCGTCTTCGCGATCTTCGATCCGATCGTGATGTTGTCACTCATTGGCGTGGTCGGCTTTGTCGCGATGGCCGTGATCCTCCCCATTCTTCAACTGTGGAGCGCCAAATGAAAACCGCCCGCACGCAATTTCATCGAACCAGTTCTAAGGGATTCACGCTTGTCGAACTCATCGGTGTAATTGCAATCATGACGTTGCTTGCTGCAGCAATTGCACCCAACGCCCTCCACATGCTCGATCGTGCCGCCGTGCGCGCTGAGGCAGGCACGCTGCACAATCTGGGAGAACAGGTGAAGCTTTTCCTCAAAGCCAACAGCTGGGCACCAGGTCTAAATCCTGTGCCAGCAAATCGGCTTCCATGGAATCAAGATCTCGGGACCTTCGCAGATATCAGTCCCGCAGATATCGCAACTAATAATCGCCAAATATCACGTTCGTACATTTACGAGCCCACCGCTACGCCAAAACGCGTACTCATTTTGTCTAACATGCGTAGCGATCCTACTCTCCTGTTGCCAATTGCATCAGACTTAAACACGACTGCGCGTTTTGATGATGTGTGGAATACCATCGATGGTCAGATACCAGCGCTGGGTGTGAATAGCTGGGCAGGATGGGCTCCATGGAGAGCGATTCTTAATGGCAAGGCCGGCGATTACCTTGTGATCGAGCGTGTCAATCTCGCGCCCATTTACAGCACCGATCTGGTCGACCTCACGTTGACTCTCAACAACCTGAACCCGGTAGGTAATACGACCACGGTCAGCTACAATCTTGTGGGCACGGATGGAGTAACGCGAAAGGTCGGCACCATTCCTCCGGGTCCGGGTACGTCCGTGATACTCGATCTTGCGCATCTCTTTCCTCTTTCTCCTCCACGACCCAGAGAACGGCTAGACCTGTTTCATCAACCTGCAGCTGGAGTCAAAACACTGGACTACAGCTACGTCCTAACCTCGAGCTCGAATGGCAAAACGTTTGATTTCAAGGATGCCACAAGCTGGGTCCCCCAACCGTGAGCGACCAAGACGAAATTGCCAAACTGCTTGCCGAGGCCAACGCTGAGGCAGCAGACGCGTCTCCTTCAACGGAGGCGGTGGATCCTTCGTCTCCTGCACCCGCTCCCACGCCACGCAAACAACCTCATCGGATCGGCGGACAAACCAACACTGACGTGCTCGGCGTCGCCTGGTTCAATGGCGTGCTTCATGCCGCGTCGTTTCGCCGTCAAAAAATGACGCAAAGCTGGTCGTGCGAAACCTCCGTGCGGACAGTCGCCGAATTTGAGGCAGTTATTGATGAGATGCTGGCCAAACTTGAATTTGGCGGTACGGAAATGTTTATCTTGCTAGAAAATGAACTTTTCCAACACCAGACTGAAGGCATTCCTTCCTTCTCCGAGGCAGCAGGTCGCTCGTATCTGAAAGGTCGGATCCAGCGCTACCAACAGGAAAACGGGCCTGTCTTGTGGGTTAGTCAGCCAACCATCGTAGTGAAGCAAGAACAGGCGATCCTCTTGCACCTGCTTCCCACCAGCTTTTACGATCAGCTCAATCGGGTGTTACTCTTGCGCCATCTGGACCTCACTCGAATTCTTCCGCTGGTCGTTCCGCTCCAATACGAACTCAACAAGATTCCAGCCGGAAAAGACACCCCGGTCATCGTTGTCGCCGAGTCAGGCTCAAGTACCAGTGTTGTCGTCGGTCGCATTGGCGGCCCGTTGCTTTTTGCTCGAACCATCTTGGCAGAACTCAGTCGCGAGCCGAGCCGCGTAGGCGTGGAAGTGAATCGTTCTCTTCTTTTCGCCAAACAACACCATGATTGTGCGGTGGATCGTATCTGGCTGATGGCACAAAGCGGACAAGTTTCGCCAGAACTCAACGCGAAGTGCGGATCTTCAAGAAAAATCGTCGTGCTTCCGACTACTCCTATTGACTGGTTGCAGACTACGATCAAACTTTCATCACAGCAGCCTGTCAATCTGCTGGCTAGCTATCTGAAACGAAAACAGCAGCACCGGCTGATTCGTCTTTCTCTTCTCGCCCTTGGTTGGTTCGGCCTCGTGTTGATGATCTTAAATTTTCTAAGTCAAGCGAATGACTGGAAAAACGAGAGTGCACGCATGGCAGAGCTACGCGGACGCGAACCGGCACTTAACACCGAACGTGATCAGATCTTAAAACGAAACGCGACGATTGATCGGCAACAAGCTTTCATCAAACAAATCGAAACAGACAGGCTACCCTCTGTTCCTACCAGTCTGATCGGCTACGTCGCCAGCATATTGCCGTCCAGTGCGCGTCTAACCGATTTCAGTGTTAAACGTGAAACCGAAACCGGCGGTTGGACATTTCGCGTCGACGGCATGATCGAATCCGACGATGAAACGGCCCGTGATCTCATCAAAAACATGCAGCATCAATTGGAGAAAAGCCCTTTCCGCGCCCGATTCACCGACAGCGCACGCGTGCTTAACGCCGCCCCCGTGAGCTCGTTCACCACAAGCGAATCTCAACGATTCACCATGGAGGGAGTTGTTCTTGAAAAATAGCTTTAAGAATTTTTTTGGTGTGGTCTGGACTATCCTAACCGAAGTCCCTGGCTGGCCTGATGCACCTCGCAAGCTCCGGATCAAACGATTGATCCCGATCGCCCTGCCCGCAGCTGTCATGCTTTTGCTTGTGCTTTGGAGTTTAGCCTGGAGAGCTCCCCGCATTCGCGCAGAAAGGGTCGCCCATCAACCCGTGATGGCTCTCGAGGAAGAGGTCACAAATTTGCGCCTCACCTACTCCGAGCAACAAGCGAGTGAAATCGCCGCCCATGCCGACGAGGCCAGCCATATCCTGCTGTCAGATCCAAACCAGCTTCCCGCAACCCTCGAAAAACTCAAAGAAGCCGCCCGTACCTTCGGTTGGGAGGCAACTCTCAACGCCACCGCCGCTCCAACACCCCCGGCTCCAACTGAAGCCCAGATCTATTTCCTGCCGTCCCGCGGGAAACTAGTGCCTATCGCCGGCAACGCTCAGCCTTTCTCTTCGCTGCTCGCGTGTCTCGAAAAGCTTCCGTCCTCGGACCAGTGGATTGACCTTATTCGCCTCACCCTCCGTGCCGATGAACAAGGACGGCACACCGTCGAGATTTATCTGAGATCCGCCTGCCGTGTACCCAATGAGAAAGCTCCTCAATAAACCTTGGTTCGTCATACTCTTGGCTGTCGCTGCGATCGCCGCGATGTGGTCTTCACTCGCACCGGCGAAAAAGCCAGCCCGTGTCGCGACGTCTGCGCCGATCGTGGCTGATGCTCAAGCCCAAACCTCAACAGAACCGATTGCCGACGAAGCCTTGCCTCAAGCGGCGATAGATTTGTTAAAACAATTGCCACACCCAAAGACGTCTCGAGACCCGTTTGCAATTACCCAGGTCGCACAACCCACTCAAGACGTAGAAACAACGCCAACCGAACCAGACTCAACAGACGCTGTGCACCTCTCAGCCCTCTGGACTCAGAACGGCGCTACTCTCGCACTCATCAACAATCGCATCTGCAAAGTCGGCGACTCGATCGGCCGTCTCACCATCGAGTCTGCCACTGCGCAAGGCGTGTGGCTCACCCATGCCAAAGGCCGTGCTTTCCTTGAGACCGGCAAATCTTTCGTCCTCAAAACTCAGGCGCGTCCATTTGTGAAAAAAACCAGCCCATGAAAACCATGAACGTCAGATCCTCCCTCAAGCCCCTGCTCTTCACCGCCGGTCTCATGGTCTGTGGTGTCACGTCTTACGCCCAAGAAGCTGGCACAGACAAGACCCTCTCAGGTACTCTGTCCGCCGCAGGGGTTGCCGCGCCCTCCGCATCGTTTAGTTTCAGCGCGGACGGCGTGCCGATCAAACAGGCGCTGATGCTTTTTGCGCGCGCCAACAATCTTAATATTGTTCCGGACCTTGATATCGAAGGCGAAATTACGGTCGATTTCCGCGAACTCCCGCTCGATCTCGCCATGGGTGCTTTGTTGGAGGCGAATGGTTATTACTTTACCCGTGAAGGCCTCTTACTTCGCGTTCGCAACCGCGAGACACGACTCTTCCACATCGACTACATCCATTCCACTCGTTCTGGCCAGGGCTCAAGCGCCGTCCAGATAAGCTCCGGAGGAGGAGGCTCTGGCGGTAGCGGTGGAAGCGCCGGAGGCGCAGGCGGAGGAAGCAACAGCGAAGGATCAACAATGACGGTTACCAATAATTCGACCATCAATTTTTGGGGAGAGCTCAATGATCAGTTAAAATCAATGATCTCGGCCAAAGGTAGCTTCACCGTTAACAGTCTCTCCGGCACCGTGCTCGTTACCGACAGTCACCGCAACATCGAGACCGTAGAGTCATTTCTCCGTACTGTAACCAAGAATGTGGTTAGGCAAGTCGATCTTGACGTAGAGATCTATGAAATCACCTTGGGGAAATCGATGCAGCTCGGGATTAATTGGCAGCGCGTCGAAGAGAAATTAGATACCGCTTTCAACACCATTCCGGGTACCGGATCACTTGGTACCGACGGCGGTTTGATCGTACAGGCGCCCATATTCGGAGCGGCACCCGGAGCACCAGGTATTCAAATCACACATGTGCGCGGAAATACCGCTGCCATCATCGATGCTCTCGCGCAACAAGGTGAACTTAAGATCATATCTAAGCCCCGCCTGCGCACACTAAACAATCAGCCGTCCGTCGTGCGTGTCGGACAGGACTTGCCGGTGTTCACCACACAGATCACCACATCACCTGGTACGCCGCCGTTACGCACCTCGAATATAACCGTTCAAACGGTCACCGTTGGCACGGTGCTTTCGATCACTCCTCAAGTTTCGGAAGACGGTCTCATCACGCTCGACATCACACCGGCCGTTAGCCGACTCGTGCGAGTCGACTCTTTCACGACTGGAACCGGCGACAGCGCCGCTTCAGCATCATCTCCCGTCATCGATATTCGCCAGGCTTCCTCGATTGTCCGCGTTCGTGATGGCTCTACAGTTATCATGGGAGGGCTCGTACAAAACAGCATGACCACAACCAAGCGCAAGGTTCCTCTTCTCGGTGATATTCCGCTACTGGGCAGAGCATTTTCGGGTACTTACGACACATCAGAACGCACTGAGTTGATATTCTTCGTTACCCCCCACATTGTAGGGGATCTCGCGGCTGAAAAATCGGTCGAAGCAAAATCGGTTGCTGCTGCAGCGCAAGAAGAAGAAGCGTCTCGCCGGCCGGTACTCAAAAAAATAAAAGACTGGGCGACCGATAAATAACCGGCGCTAGAAAAGCTGGAGGAGATGCGCTATTTCCTCGTCGCGCTGAGGCATCATCGTTCTCCTCCTACTGTCATGCTTCGATCTTTCCTGTTATTTCTAGTTGGCGTTACCCTTATTTGGAACGCGCCCTTGCGTGCATCCGATCTCGGCGCGGAAGATCCGGACGTACTGACGCTGATCAATACTAAGTTCTTCGGTTTCGGTGCCATCAATAGCGCCGGCAGCGTCACGGAAGGAGAAGCCGCGTTAAGACGAATCATCGTGAAAGAAAACGGTGTTATGCTCCTCTTCCCCGTACTCGACAGGGGGCGGCTAAGCGGAAAATGCTACGCACTCGCCGGGATTCGTTTCCTGACCCCGGATTCGTTTGAGGGATTTTGTAAACCGCTCGAACCGTGGAAATCGGTAAAAGTCAAAACCACCGTTGGCGATAACATCATCGAGGAAAAACTTTCGGATGTGATCGGCATGATCCGCACCGGTTTTTATAACGAATATCTGCGTGCGCCGTATTGAAACGCAGATACATCAATCTTCCATCTTGATGTCTTTGTTGCGGTGACGCGGACAGCCCGCGCGCAACCAAGCATAGATGAAACGATCGAGATCGCCGTCGAGCACGCCTTGGGTGTCGCTAGTCTCCGAACCTGTGCGCAAATCCTTAACCATCTGGTAAGGTTGTAGTACATAACTGCGGATCTGGCTGCCCCAGCCTATCTCGCCTTTTTCGCCGTAGAAGCGCTCCATTTCGCTGCGCTGTTCGTCCTGCTTCTTTTCGTAGAGGCGTGCTTTCAAGACATTCATCGCGCTGGCGCGATTCTTGATTTGGGAACGTTCGTTTTGGCAAACGACTACGATGCCGCTCGGAACGTGCGTCATGCGTACAGCGGAGTCCGTCGTGTTAACCCCCTGGCCGCCCTTGCCGGACGAACGATAAACATCGATGCGGATCTCGCTTTCGGGAATTTCAATTTCGATCTCGTCGGTGATCTCGGCCACCACGTCGATCGCGCAGAACGACGTATGCCGGCGCTTGTTTGAGTCGAACGGGCTGATGCGCACCAAACGGTGCACACCGCGTTCTGCCTTGACGTAGCCGTAAGCGTTTTCGCCTTTGATGAGCATCGTAGCCTTGCTGATGCCGGCCTGATCGCCGACCTGCACATCCTGTACCTCGATCTCAAAACCTTTTCGTTCGGCCCACCGATTATACATGCGAAAAAGCATGTCAGCCCAGTCGTTTGATTCGGTTCCACCTGCGCCCGCCTGAATGGAAAGAATGGCGTTATTCTTGTCGAATTGGCCGCTAAGGAACGACGCAATTTCAAGCTTATCGAGTTCGTCTACCAACGTCTCGACCGTTGTATCGAGCTCTTTGGCGTATTGTTCTTGTTCGGCACCCGACACGGACTCAACAAGCTCGACCATCACGTGGACGTCAGAAAGTTTTTTATTGAACTCCACCAAGCCGCCGATCGCCCTTTTCAGGCCGTTCACCTTGGCAATGTGTTTCTGAGCGGCGATCTGGTTGTCCCAAAACGTCGGTGCCCCCATCTGCGCTTCGAGGGCCTCTATCTCGCGCTGTTTTTGTTCGACGTCAAAGATACCTCCACAGGTACCCGGCGCGCTTCTTTATGTTCTCGATGTGGGAAAAAGTCTCGGGAGCGATCATTTTTGTAAACGAACATCGGCGCGAAATCCCTTCACCGGCGCAAGCGAAATCACGAGAAGAACGAGCACGTCTCCCATTTATTAGTCTCCATCTACTTTTATAAACCCAGTGTCATCACATCAGCGAGCAAATGCACCTGTTCCCATAGCATGAACGGCGCATGCTACAGGAAAATTTGGGCATCTCGTGATCTAAGCCAACTTACTCGCGATCGCAGTCATCATCATCATGATCGTCGGTGTCCCGCCCATCATGAGTTCGCTTAGTTTTTGTTATGCGAAGGACCGTGGCTGAGTAAGGAGCAGGCGTGTAGGTAAAGCTATTGCCCGGCAACACCACTTCGGAGTTTTGAACATCAGCTGAACCAACACCCGTGCGCGCCGCCTCGTCTTGCGGAATACCGTAGGTATAAACTTGAGACTGGTAGCTGCTTGCCCTGAAACCATCGATCGTCACTTTGGCGTTAAGCGCAGCAGTCGGATGTTTATTGATAATCAAGAGGCGAAGCGAGCGATCCATGTCACGCACGGCATAAACACCCAACCCATTGTAATCACTGGTCGCCGAAACTACCGTTTCGCCACCCCGGGCGAAGTGCTGTAGCAACTTGTATACATAGAACGTCGGATACCGATCAGCCGGTCCGGCGGGATTCGCAGAATTAACAATGCCGTAGTCGCCGTATCGGCGCCAGCCATACAAGAACGAACTGTTGTTATTGCCGCCTTCTTGTCCGTTGCGCAGATCCCACCAGAAAAACGCGTTAAATTCTGCCTTCAAAATATTGCCCATACTATCGGCAAGGAACAATCCGTTAACGAGGCTCGTTGTCTGCTTTCCAGGGCTGGCAAAAACAGAATTATTTTCGGTACAGGTTACCTCCACGCGCCGCGCATCCTGGCCCAAGTAATCATTTAGCATTTGACGAATTTTCGCAGCATCATTCGCCCAGGTCTTCGATGAATTAAGAAGAAAAACGTCGCTCTCGTCGCCCGGACCTTGCTCATAGCGGTGATAAATCACGAAATCTGGCACAAATCCCAGCTTCTTGAACGTCGCTAGCATCACGGCGCTCCAACCATTGTGTGTCAATCCAGTGCGCGGATTGGTGACGGTCTCGTCAGTGTAGTTGGCATTGCTATCTTCATCAACGACGATGACCGCGCCGATCTTGATGTGATGATCGACCGATTTCATTTGTCGGGCGTATTCTTTAAATCGCGTGACGTAGGTTACGGGATCGTGAGGCCGGGTATTGTTGTCTGCCTCCCAGGTGCCGTAGTTTTCATTCCCAACCTCCCAGTACTTAAAATCATGGTTTTTGGTTCGGTTCGAGTACTTCACCCATTCCGCGGCCTCTTCGGGCGTGCCGGTGCCGTAGTTCACCGTGATGAACGCCTGCGCGTTGGTGGTAGTCGCGATGTTCGCAAAGGCGTCGAAGCTCGTCGCCCACTGGAAGGTCTGACCTTCGCTCATATTCGTTTTCCAATGGTAAACGTCAGAAATCGAGCCGCCAGGAAAGCGCAAGGCTTGGTTGTCGACTTCGTTGAGCAGTTCGGCCGTCGTGCCGGTATTGAAAACGCCGTCCCAGATCGCTGTATTCAGGCCAAACATACGCGCATCGACTCGGCGAATAGGGTTCTTTGCGTTGACGGACACGTTCACCACTGAAGGCGGTGGCGCGAGATCGAGTCGGACGTCATCAACATAGAACGTCGGTGAATTCACTCCCGCGATTTCCTGAAACCAGATATCGGTCAGATCAGGCTTGTTTGCCACGCCAAGATCGGCAAGTGACACCACGATTTTTTGCCAGGTGTTCGCGACCAGCGGTCCGACCGTGACGCCCGTTTGCGCGACACTTGAAAGCAAAGCCGAGAGCCTCAGAATTTGCCCACCTGAAGCACCGCCATTAATCCAAAACGTGAGTGAAGTATAACCCTGCGTATCAAAAGCAGCGTGGTGGAAAGAGAGCGCCGAGAAAGGCGACGCGGTAACAGCGATCGAACTCGAACCAGTATTAACCGGGGAAGTGTTGCCTGCATTAACCGTCGCCCAGCTCCAATTTTGCCAACCATTAACATAGGAATCCTGATACAAAGCCATGCCAACCAGCGGCGGCGGCGGGAGGGCTGGCACACTTCCAGTTATGACAATGTCGTCCACATAGAATGTCGGTTGAGCCGCCCCGCTGCCTTCTTGGATAAAGAAGCCCGTGAAATTTACCTGATTATCAGCGCCAAGCGAAACGAGCGGAATTGAAATTTGTTGCCACGTATTAGCCGCAATCGGACCGATGGGAACACCTGGCTGCCCCACGTCGTTAAGTGTTGCAGACACGATTAAGCGCGGGATACCGGATGCTCCGCCGTTAATCCAGAACGTCAAATTACCGTAACCAGTCGTGTTGAAGGGGTCGTGCCGTAAACTCAAAGCTGTCCACGCTCCTGCTGTCACTGCAATCGAGTCCGAATCATTGTGTATCGTGGTCGTGCTCGCCATGTCGACGGACGCCCAGCTCCAGTTCTGCCAACCGCCACCGAGAGCGTCATCATAAACCGTGATGTCGGTTTGCGCCTGAGCTACGCCTAACGTAAGCAAGAACAACATACCGGAAAACAGCAACGCCGACCGAAAACAAGGTGGCGTGAAAACGCAACGAGTCGTATTTTTCATAGGGGCAGAAATGGCTAACTTTGATGGTTAAGGTCACGAACGCCTGGCAAAACCTTCCCTTCGCCAGTCATCGCGATTGACGGAGTAATATTATCCAGGAGGGCTCCTTCGGCTACCCCTTCCCTTTGTTTGCGACTTAAGAAAGTTTGCGCACGCCCACGAGAGACTCGGTGCGTACCGAGCCAGCAGCGAAGATTCATATTTCCACGATTCCGGTTCGGATTCCGCGCTGAATCAATTCCTACCAAAAGAAAATCCTCGGGCTACTTGACCTGGATCAAGGTCGGCCCAGCGCTGACTCGATAGGCTGTATTCATGGAAGACTCACCGGTCGGACCGCTGTCGTTTAATCTTAAAGCTGTTTAACGAATACAAAAAACATTCGCCTCGATTAGCCACCTACAGAAATGCCCGGGCTCGTTGACGAAAACCAATACGCGAGGAACTGTTTTAAAATCAAATCCCGGCGCGATGTTTAGCACCCTTAATCTCCGTGCACTTGTTGTTGCTTCCATGGCGACACTTTTGTTGGCCGTGGCTATCATCGTCGGCTCGCGTAACCTCCAAAACTTCGACGGTGCGTTGATCGCCTATCTCTTCGGCTCGGTCTTCGCGTGGTTCGGACTTGTTTATCGCTACGACGTCTGGCTGCAGCGTCCGCCGACGCGCCTTTATTGGCGACGCGGTTGGCAGTTCTTCTTTTCCAGGCGGATTTTCAGTCACGGGGCGGAATTCATAAAACGCGCTTTCACCGACATCGGCGCGCAGAGCTTTATCCGCAAACGCGGACTGGCACGCTGGTCTGGCCACATGTTGATGGCGTGGGGCTGCGTCATCGCGTTTGCCGTCACTTTTCCGCTCACCTTTGGCTGGATCAATTTCACGCTCGCGCCGGGCGGAATCGACACCTACGTCGCGCACGGTTTCGGCTTCGCGTTGTTTTCGTTTCGGCTAAACAGCTTCCTCGCCGCGAACATTTTTCACGTCCTCAACTGGTGCTCGCTGATGATTATCGTGGGAATTGGACTGATGATGCGGCGGCGATTGACCGACGCTGGTCAGATCGCAATTCAGACCTTTGAGGGCGACATCCTGCCACTCTTGCTACTCGCAGCGATCGCAGTCACCGGCCTCGGCCTGACGTGGGACTACGAGTATTTACAGGGGCGCGCGCATCAATTCATGGGTATTACGCACGCGATCGTCGTGATTCTTTTTCTACTCTGGATGCCCTTTGGAAAGTTCTTCCATATTTTCCAACGGCCAGCCCAGCTTGGCGTCGCGATTTATAAAAAAGAAGGCGCACTCGGTCCGCAGGCGGTGTGCCCGCATACGGAGCAGGAGTTCGCCACCAAGCTCCACGTTGACGACCTGAAATTGGTCACGCGCGAACTCGGTTA
>Ga0302322_100005064_pt1 | contig 11533 bp, 12 predicted proteins | sample Fen_T0_2_FD_203757 | JGI IMG/M metagenome (GOLD analysis project Ga0302322, IMG submission 203757) | Peat permafrost microbial communities from Stordalen Mire near Abisko, Sweden - Fen_T0_2 | ecosystem: Environmental > Terrestrial > Soil > Wetlands > Permafrost | place: Sweden: Abisko... | reverse complement strand
ATAGACAATAGGTCGTCCGCGAGGATCGATGGTACGCGGTTCAATCCATTCGAGGCCAGAATCGACGGCAGTCCCACGTCATCCAACGTTGGATAGTGGTTGGTCTGACCAGGCGCTACGACTCGATCAATACTGAGCCGATTCGTCCACAGTGCGGTCGGTCGCACAGACCAGTTGTACTCGAGGTTCGCGTTCTGCACATTTGTCGTATAGATCACACCGTCGCCTTGATCGCTTCCGATAATTGTGGGAACGCTGTACACGTCGTGGTGCCGGCTGTAGCGGCCGCCGATCTTATGATTCGTATTGAGTTGGTGGTCGATCTTCACGTCGAATTGCCACCCTGGCGCGTTGCTCAGGGTTACCTTACGCCAATTTGCATCGCCGTTTGCAGCGTCCGGGATGTTGGCGTGCGGATAGAGGTTTACGATTTTCTGGCCGATGGGATCGACGTTAGGAATCTTGTTGTCCGGAAACTGGAGCCTGCACCCTGGTTCGGAAACACTGCAAGTGTCATTGGCTAGGTGCAAGGGGTCGTAGATGCCCTCCGTGTTTGCCAGGTCTGAGAAATCTCCCGTCCGCTGCTGATCCGTCGGGACAATGCCTTCCAGGCTGATCGGATCTTGCTGCCGTGTCTTTTCGAAATCAGCAAAGAAAAACGTTTTGTTCTTGTGAATGGGGCCACCAAGAGCGAATCCGTACTGGTCGCGCGCGTGATCGGGTTTAGCGTCGCTGTTGAAATAATCCTTCGCATCAAACGCAGACCGCTGCCCATACCACCAGCCGCTCCCATGGAACTTATTCGTTCCCTGCTTCAGGACGATATTGACGACGGTGCCGCCGTTGTTTCCAAATTCGGCCGAGAAACTGTTGTTCTGAACTTTGAATTCCTGAACGATCTCTACCGACGGCTGAAAATAGACGTTGCTGTTTCCGCCTTCTCCTTGCTCCGGCGCACTCAGAGGGCTGCCGTCGAGCGTGACTTGAGCTGTCGCATTGCGCTGACCGTTGGAAACAAAGTTCGTGCCCGCGGGATAGTTGTCGTTGATTCCCGAACCGGTCGTTTCCGTTACCCCTCCGGCGAGAAACACCAGGCCGTAAAAGCTGCGGTTGTACAGCGGAATGTCGCGCACATATTCATTCGTTACGTCCGTTCCGATTGAGGCGTTATCCGTATCGAGCAAGGGCGCCGCAGTCGTGACCTCGATCGTCGTGGTCGCGCCTGCCGGTTGTAGCTCAAAGTTCAGCGATGTCTGCTGATTCACTCCCAGCACTACGCCTTTCTGTTCTTGCGCTTGAAATCCCGCCGCCTCCACGCGAATCGAATAGGAGTCGGGCCGAAGGGCAGCGAACAGAAAGTAGCCGTTACTATCAGTCGTGGTCTCGGATGGAATGTTGGTGCCGCTGTTGGTTATCGTCACCTTGGCCCCAGAGACCACAGCGTGGGACGAATCCGTGATCACGCCGCGCACTTGCGCGGTATACGAAGCTTGTGCGCTCACCAGAACGGTGACCTGCAAAATGACGATTGCGATTGCCAGCGCTCGAGCGACTGTTTTGCGTCCCATCCAGTTCATAAATTGGCTCCTCAATGGCTTTCCGATCCCGGGGTCTTTCGTTGAACCCAATCGAATAGTTTCGAATTATTACGATTCGATACTTTTACTTTTCTTCGACCTCTCTGTCAAGGCCTTTACGCGGCACCCTGCGCTGCCCCAAAACAGACCATCCGGCCCACCGGTCCCGTGCCGCTGAAAGAGGCGTAAATGAGAGAAGGTTAGACTTGAGATTTCTGGGGAATTTAGGCCAAAAGGCATCTGTTTACCGCTGCGGTGGGCCAACCGCACTTGCGCCCTTGTCTTGGGGAGGCTTGGCTGATCCCTCGGGAATGAGTAATGGACTGGGTACGCTCGGCACTCCGCCCGGAGGAGGCACATTCGTTACAGGCACAAATGGTAATGGACCACCAAATAGAGGCTGCGACAGCGATTCCGGCGCTCGAGCCAAAAGCGGTCGAATCCCTTTAGCCTCAACAATTGACCAGCGCCAGTCTTCATCGGGTCCGGGCGCGATGCCGATCTTCTCGTTAAAGGCCGTTCTGCTGAACGGCTTCGCCTCGGCTTTAAGATGGTAAAGCAGCGTCACGTCCGCTCGACGTTCTACGGTCACCGCAGGCGACGCAGACAAGAAGCCTTCAGATGCAGGAATTACGCGAGCCCTCGCCGCTAACTCCGCGTTCTCCCCAGGCTTTCGCTCCAGCGTTAGACCTACCGTGATTTCGCGCAGTTCCCAATCGGTCCCATTGAACACCTCGAGTTGCAAGCTTTCATCCTGAATGGAACCCGGTCCGTCCAACTTCACCAGTTCATCCAAGGGTAGGTCTTCGATTAGCACCGGACGAACGAACGTCGTACTCGATCCGGCATTGAATGACAGGCTGCACATCACATCCGGTGCTTTCAGCTTGAGCGTACCCGAGGAATCGACGGAAAACACCGCTTTACTTTGCACCGCGGGTCTTGCGTTCCTCGCTTCTTCCATCGCTTGCGAGAGATTGTCGTTATCGATCACCATCCGCGAAGGGTCGGGAGCAGGTTTAGTCTGCTCAGGGTCTTGTTGCGATTTACTCTTCCGTAAAGTGCGCGCGACGTCGCCCAAAGAAGGACTATCCTCCTGTGCGCTCGACTGGCCTTGCCCGCCGATCACGACAAGGAAAGACAACAGCAGGATTGGAACTTTCACTCGCACCATTGCTAGATCGCCGTGCCTGCGCGCAGCACGCGCAAAGAGCAAGGCTTGCCTCACATCTAGTTTGAAGCGAGAAGTAACAGGATGGAAGTTACCGAGGTCACGCGAGCCACATCAGGCATCGCGTACTGAGTAAGAAGGATCAAACCGGACATGGACGCGCTCAGATCGAAGCGACGCGCAACGGGGCGCGTCCATGCCCTTGATGCCACCGCAAGCTACAGCAGGCCAGAATTCCGCATACGGTGTAGCGGGTCTGTCACCGGCAAAGACTGACGCTTAAAAACCCAGCGCGCCACCGCAATTCCCAATGCCGCATAGCACAGATGCCAGATTCTCATAGTTCGCTCCCCTCGCCGGAACGACCTTGGGGAGAAACTCAGAGGTCCCGTCGTGAACCTAAGCTAACCTTCCTCTATCGGCCGGTCCAGCCCACCAATGTGCCATCCCCCTCCCCCAAAAGGTCATCCCGCAGTAACCAAAGTCCTTTCCCGGTTTTTGCCTGTTCTCCCCGCGACACCGCCGCTCAGCCATTGATGGACCCTATAGTAGAATTCCCGCCAAGCCCTATCCCGAGCAGTTCTCCGGAGGTCCATTACCTTGTCATCCCCGAGTTCGGTATCTCCAGCAACTGTTGTCTTCGAAGGCGTTTGCCCGATACTTTGTGTAAGCAACGTGTCCGCGAGCATCAGCTATTACGTGGACGTTCTCGGCTTCAAAGTGGATTGGCAACAACCAGGCCTTTTCGCATCGGTCTCTCGCGGCAAATGCCACATCTTCTTAAGTGAGGGCGACCAAGGACATCCGGGTGCATGGGTGTGGATTGGAGTGGAAGACGCCGACGCGTTGTTCGCCGAATACCAACGCACTGGCGCAAAGGTTCGCCATCCACCTACCAACTACGCGTGGGCTCGCGAGATGCAAGTGGAAGACCTTGATGGCAACATTCTCAGACTGGGGTCGGATGTCCCGAAAGATCAGCCCACGGGTGAATGGCTTGATATGGAGGGCCGGCGCTGGCTTCCGCAAGCTGACGCAGGATGGAAACTCGCCGACTAGACCCGGACTTGCGAGGGCCTACGACTTAGCGTCTTCGATCCACCCGCCGCCAACGACAATGTCGCCGTCGTAGAACACCGCCGACTGCCCCGGCGTGATCGCCCTCTGCGGCTCGTCGAACGTGGCCACGATCCCATCCGGCCCGTCCGCCTCAATCACCGCTGCCGCCGGTTCATGCTTGTGACGAATCTTGATCGTTACCCGCATCGGCTCTCGTAGCTCATCGGTCGAAATCAGATTTACCCGACGCGCACGGAGTGTCCTCGAATAGAGATCCTCGTCGCGTCCCACCACAACCTGCCGAGTGTCGTTCTTGATCTGAATCACATACAGCGGTGAGCCCGTCGTGACGCCTAAGCCCTTGCGCTGTCCCACCGTGAAGTTGTGCACGCCGGAGTGCTCGCCCACGACTTCGCCGTTACTGGCCACCATCTCACCAGTAGCAGCCAGCCGTGACGTCTCGCCCTGCTCTTCGAGATAGGCTTCCATGAAGCGCTTGTAATCCCCTCCAGGAACAAAGCAGATTTCCTGCGAGTCCGGCTTCTCCGCAATGACCAGCGCGTGCTTACGAGCAATTTCGCGAACCTCAGGCTTGGTCATTTCGCCGAGCGGAAACAGCGTCCGGCTCAACTGCTCCTGCGTGAGTCCGAATAAAAAGTAGGTCTGATCCTTCGACCGATCCACAGGTCTCTTCAGCAGCCACCGACCCCGTGCCGCATCAAACGAAACTTGCGCATAGTGCCCAGTCGCAACCTTGTCCGCACCAATCTGCCGAGCCACAATCAGAAGCTGATCGAACTTCAGATGGTTATTGCAAAGGCTGCAAGGAATCGGCGTCCGCCCCGCCAGATATTCTTCAACAAACGGCCGCACCACATCACGCTCAAACCGCTCTTCGTGATTCACCACGTAATACGGAATCCCAATTGTTTCCGCCACGCGTCGCGCATCGTAAACATCGTCAATCGAGCAGCACCGCCCCGTGACTGACTCCGGCATCCCTTCATGCCCGGCCAGCCGGCGCTGGTTCCAAAGCTGCATCGTGAGCCCAATAATGTTGTGGCCCTCCGCGCGCAGCATGGCCGCAACGGCCGAGGAATCCACTCCTCCCGACATCGCTACGGCAATGGTCTCTGCAGGCACTGCACTTGCTCCTTTTTTCTAACGGCTGGCGGTTGCTTTCGGCCACACCGGCGAAAGTTCCCGCAGGCGCCCGACCGTCTCGCGCACCAATTCCACAGCAAACTCTACATCCTCCCCCGTATTCTGCTTCCCCAAACTGAATCGAATGCTAGCCCGAGCTCGCTCCGGCTTTAATCCCATCGCCAACAAAACATGCGACGGCTCCAGCGCTCCCGACGAGCAAGCCGCCCCGGTCGAAACCGCAAGTCCTTTCAAGTCGAGCGCAATCACTAACGCTTCGCCTTCGATCCCATCAAAGAAGATGCTGGTCGTGTTCGGTACACGCCCTGAACCAAGGTCCGTTCCATTCAAGCCCGAGGCTTCGACCTGCAGTAGTTCTCTTTCGAGCCGATCCCGTAGTTCTCCAATCTCCTGCGCGCCAGTTTGCAAGCCAGCAGATGCGATCTCTGCCGCCTTGCCCAATCCAACAATCCCCGCAACGTTCTCGGTTCCGGCCCGTCGCGAGCGTTCATGCCGACCGCCATAAAGCTGCGCCTCGATCCTGGTTCCCTTCCGCACGTAAAGCGCGCCAACACCCTGCGGAGCATGAATCTTGTGTCCGGAAATCGTCAGTAAATCCACCCCAAGCTGGGTCACGTCGACAGCAATTTTCCCGGCCGCCTGCACCGCATCGCTGTGCAAATCGACATCAGCCTGCGCCGCAATCTTCCCGATCTCCGCAAGCGGCTGAAGTACTCCAGTTTCGTTATTCGCCAGCATGATGCTGATCAACTTCGTATTCGGACGGATCGCGCGCCGCACATCGTCGGGATCAACAATTCCATGGCCATCCACAGGAATATATGTGACCGCACACCCGAGCTCTCCCAAATGCTTAGCCGCATTCAAAACCGCATGATGCTCGACGGTAGAAGTAATCAAATGATCGCCGGTCTTGATCGTGCCGAACAGCGCGAGGTTGTCGCTCTCAGTGCCGCCGCTGGTAAAAACAATTTCCGAAGCCTTGCATCCCAACAAACCAGCCACGGACTCCCGAGCTCGCTCCACCGCACATCGCGTCTCCTGCCCGTGATGATGAATCGACGAGGCATTCCCAAAGTGCTCGGTGAAATAAGGCCGCATAGCCTCAAGCACCTCAGGCAGCATAGGAGTGGTCGAATTGTTGTCGAAATAGACCCTGCGCATCACTTCTCTTTATTGTACTGATGGCGGGCAAGCTCCGGGCGATTCACAAGACTCCTGTAGAATCTGAGTTTCTTGTCGCATGGGCTTGTCTTCTGGAGAAAGAATGAAACGACTGTTGGCACTATGTTTCGCGGGGGCGCTGCTGATGCTCAGCGGCTGTACTTCCGCCTATTACGAAGTAATGCAAAAACTAGGCAAGGAAAAGCGCGACATCCTCGTGCAGCGCATCAAGGATGCTAAGAAGGATCAGGAGCAGACCAAAGAAAAGCTCCAGACGACGATGGAGTCCTTCCAGGAACTCACCGGCTTTCAGGGCGGCGACCTCGAAAAGTCCTACAAGAAGCTGAATGGCGAATACGAAAGTGCCGAGGGTCAAGCCAACAAGTTACGCGACAAAATCAAGTCCATTGACCAGGTGAGCGGCGACCTCTTCTCGGAATGGCAGAAAGAAATTGACGAGATGCACAATCGCCAACTGAAAGACCGCAGCGAAACCATGCTTCGCGATGCCAAGACTCGCCAGGCCGCTTACATGAGAGCCATGCACGCCACGGAAGAGAAGATGGCTCCCGTGCTGGGAGCCTTCCACGACCAGGTCTTGTTTCTGAAACACAACCTCAACGCGCGTGCCATCGGCTCCCTTAAAGCGACATCCGCCAAAATTAACGGCGACGTCGATTCCCTCATCAAGAGCATGGACGGTTCCATGGCTGAGGCAGATCGCCTGATCGCAACGCTAGGGAATGCAGATCAAAAATAGCAGTCACGAATTGACGGTCAAGGCTTCCCCGATTGTGCAGAAGCTGTTAGGATAATTGAGTTCCAAATGCAGTATGTGACGTTGTAGTGGGGACGTAGTTCAGTTGGTTAGAACGCTGCCCTGTCACGGCAGAGGCCGCGGGTTCGAGTCCCGTCGTCCCCGCCATTCTTTTCAGCGAGTTGCCGGACGTGACACCGGTAGCTCGATCCAGGCGATTCGTCCGATAGACGTGGCACTGCTGCCGTCAAGCGGCTCCAGACCTATTTACGCCGCCTCTGATTGCGAACCTCTCATTTCGACAGACCGATTCAGCAATTCCCTTCCTTGCGCGACCGAGACCCTTCGACAGGATGCGCTGCAATATCGAATCGATCCCCAATCGCCGGCAAGCCGCCTGTGCCACATGATCTTTTCGCCGCAAACTATACAGGTCTTAGTCGATTTTCTCCGATTGCTCGGAAGAGCTTTACCAAAAGCACGCGCCATCGCGTATCTCCTTAGGGTCTGTCTTGCGTCCACGAAAGCTTCTCAGAGCCTCATCGCGTAATCATGGCTTCGAGTACGGCGCGGTCCATGTCTACAATGACGAACTCGGCATTGGTGGCAGACCGTCGCGCTTGCGCATTTTGCAGCAACTCTTCTAGAAGTTCCAAACGGCGAGTGAGATCGAGCACCAATTCGATCCGCTCGTCAAGCGTCGTACTCGTCTGAGAATTAGAAACTACTGGCAACATATCCATAAATCACCCCATTACAAATTTTGTTCCATGCCTTACCCAATCCCAAAACTTAGTGCACCAGCACCCCGTCATTTCGCAAAAAGATAATGCGAAACGATCCATTCATGGCCTTGGCGATACCTCCAGAGCTCCCCGCACGCCATGAAGAAGACGCGCCACCGAACCAACCAGCGCAGCGCTTCCACCCTGGCGGCGGACTCTGTGAATCCACGAGCGTATGTCAACGCGAACAACTCCAGAATCTCTTCGCGATGCAGGTCCGCATTGCGAAGCCATGCTTCGGCAGTTTTCTGGTAGTGAGTGCCGTCAACCTGCCAATGTTCTTTCACTTTCAGGTCACTCTGAAAATAGAGCAGCAGGTCGTCGCTCGGCATGATTCCGCCCGTAAAGAAATGCTGTGCCATCCAGTCACTTTCATCCCGGATGTCGAACGGGTACGCAAATCGCGAGTGGCTGAAGATGTGGACAAACAGCTTTGCCTCCGGCTGCATCCAGGACGCGATTCGCGCCAATAGCCTCTCGTAGTTGCGCATGTGCTCGAACATCTCCACGGAGATGATGCGGTCGAACTTCCCGGGGGCCTCAAAGCCGTTCATGTCTGCCGTAATCACCTGCAGATTTTTCAAGCCCCTCTCCGCCGCCCGAGCGTCAATAAATTGCTTTTGTGAGGCCGAGTTCGAAACGCTCACAACCTGACTCTGCGGAAAACGTTCCGCCATGTACAGGGAAAGCGATCCCCAACCGCAGCCCAGCTCCAGAATCCGTTGTCCGTCGGCCAGATCAGTGCGCTGGCATGTGAGATCGAGCATGGATTCTTCCGCCTCATCCAGTTCGCTCGTCTCCTTCTGCCAAAGCCCGCAGCTGTATTTCAAATGCTTCCCCAAAACGAGTTCGAAAAAGCGGGCGGGCACTTCGTAATGCTGCTGGTTCGCTGCCGTGGTCTCGATCGCGATCGAACTTGCTTTCAGTTGCGCGATCAGCCCCATCAAGTGCTCCTGCTGACGCGCCGGGCTGCCTTTTTCTTCCTCGCGTAACCGTTGCTCCAGCAACCGTCGAATGCCAACACGAATCACCGCATCCGGCACCAGGTCGCGTTCCAGCAAAGCCATGTGCCAGGGTGTAGATGTCATAGCCGTCGGGATTCTATGCGTTGCTTGTTCTACGCTCCCCATAAGCTTGGTTTCTTCCACAACGCGGCCCTCCTCAAAAGGGATTCAGGTTCCGGAAGAATCGTTTCAGCTCCGGACTAAACTCCCGCAGCAAATTGACTCCCGCGGCCAGTCCCACTTCCTGGTGCCCCATCTGCACCCCCTGAACCAGCGGACTATAGTGGTTCGGGTACCAAGTTGTTACGATCATCCCGCTGCCGTAGGCCCCAGCTAGTTGTGGAAAGTCAATTCGTTTATGCCCATGACTGTCATAAGCGAGGAAGGTCATCTGCACTGCATTCCAACTCCGTCGCCATCCCCCGCTGCACCGACAGCGAAAGTACCGGGGATCCAAACCCAGCATCGCATCTCCCCCTTCGTGCACCGCGGTGCCAATGGTGAACATCGCGAACGTCGTCCCGACCCGCTTGCCGTAACCTTCCCACGTGCGATGCCATTCCTTCGGATCGTTCCCGATCTGCCCACCACTGGCCGCTCCCGCCGCCGCAACGTAAGTAAAAGGCGAGCCCAGATAGTCTTTAAAGAACCGGTCCGACCGCTGCTTGCCGGTTAGCAGCGTATATCGCGGAGCGCCCGGAAGCCCATCCGAACTCGGCTCCGCCGCTTGCGCGAGAGCTGTCGCAGAAAGCCCGAGCACTGCCCACATCACAATCCACCTTGAGCCTGAGCTTTTCACTGCTTGTGCTCCCCCAGAGCGCGGCGCAAGCTCGCTCCCTTAGCCTCGTCGAAACTTCCATCCGCTCTCCAAAGCACTCTTCCCTTCCGGTCCACCAGAAACTGATAAATCTTCTTTTGGTCTCGAATACCCAGTGCTTCACAAAACGGTTGCTTCTCCAGATACAGCGTGATCGTGCGCTCACGAGCCTTCCGGTCCGGTATCCCCCGACGCATGCCGCTATCAATGAACCACCGTGCCAACGAATTCATCTTCTGAATCGTAGGTAGCTCGTAATAACGAAAACCGGGATCGGTTGCCTCAAAACGCTTCATCTCCCGCAACCACGTATCGACATCCTTCTGTTGTTCGCGTTCGAACGCCACTAACAACAAATTGCGTTCTCCCTCGAAGTCCGCGGGCAGGTTCATATCCCGCTTTTCCAGGTTCGAAGCGCGCACGCTGGGAAAATGCGCATCATCCCCACTCGCCGCCGAACCACTCACGGATCCTTCAATCACCGCCGCCGCCAAAATCATCATCGTCAAAATCAAAATTCTCACCATCAAACTCCAGTCGCTTCCGCTGGCTTCTTAAACCACGGCACAAACGCACTCGTCGTCTCTTGATAGCGACGATAAGCTTCTCCCTTGCTCCGCAGTGCCTGCGCCTCCGTGGCGGGAATCCCGGTCACTCGGAAAAGAAAATAGAACATCAGCAACGGGCACAAGATCGCCAGCCATCCGTAAGGCGAGGCCAGAGCAAACAGCGCCCACGCCACCCAAATCAGCCATTCGAAAAAATAATTCGGATGGCGTGAATAGTTCCACAACCCGCGCTGGCAGACCTGTCCGTGCGATGTTGTGTCGCGCTTGAACGCGGCCAGTTGTGCATCGGCAATCGCTTCGCCGGTCACCGCTACAATCCACAAAGCGATTCCTGTATATTCCAACGCGGACAAGGCAGGCTTTGGATTCAACGCGGCCAGCAAAACCGGAAGCGACAAGAACAAGTCCAGCAATGCCTGAAATTCAAAGAACACAAGAAACTTCAGCGTGATGTGCTCTTTCCACTGCCGCCGCAATTCCTGATAACGCCCTTCTTCTGGCTTCCCGATAATGCGAAGCAGGAGGTACGTTCCCAACCGAACGCCCCATACGATCACCATCCCAGCCAACAGCCAACGTCTCCAGATGTATCCAGTACCCAGCACCGCGTATGTGACGGCTGCAATCGGTAGTCCGAATGCCCACCCCGGATCCACTACGCTGGCATTTCCCGTGCGCACGTGAATCAGCCACAACGCAAACATCATCAGCAGGACTGCCGCCGCTGCTGGTACAACGAGATGGAAGACTGCGGGCAGCATACAAGCCTCTAGGCAGCCTCAACTGTTTCGGGAACGTTCTGCGCGCGCTTAAGATTCAACGAAACCGCCATCTTGCGCAGTGCCCAAGCCAGTATCAAATAGGAGAGCAGAATGGCGGGAGGACCTACCAGCAACCAAGCCACGGCTGCGTGGGCGCCGGTGAGCCATAAGGCGCGCATCGCATGGGGCAAATCAGCCTTTGCCATCGCAAGCATTTGTGTCAAGGACAACTGCAACGGCGACGCTCCGAACAGCCGCTCTCCAAGCCGAATAAAAGGCAATAAGAGAAATAGTTGCAGTGGATAGACGACGTAGTTGATTAACTGAATTGCAGGCAGGTTCAAGCCAAAAATTAGTGCGGCGGCTGCGCACAAGAAAGTAGTCGAGCCCAGCACCGGAAACACTCCCAGCACAATCCCAAATGCCAGACTAAGGGCAGTTTTCTCCGGCGTGATCCCCTGCGTGAGCAAGGCAATCACGGGCGCCACTAGCCGACGATGGATCAGACTATTTTTCACGACGCCTTCCTCTTCAGCACGAGATTCGACAGTGGATCTTCCGCCTTCAGCGCGAATAGTTGGATCAGTACATAACCCGACATCGCAATATTGCCCAGAGCCATGACCAGAACAAACCAGATCGCACGGCTCACCATCGAACTCTCTTTAAAACACACCCACACAAAGAAGGTCACGAAACCAAAAT
>Ga0302322_100005063_pt1 | contig 11533 bp, 12 predicted proteins | sample Fen_T0_2_FD_203757 | JGI IMG/M metagenome (GOLD analysis project Ga0302322, IMG submission 203757) | Peat permafrost microbial communities from Stordalen Mire near Abisko, Sweden - Fen_T0_2 | ecosystem: Environmental > Terrestrial > Soil > Wetlands > Permafrost | place: Sweden: Abisko... | reverse complement strand
GCACGAGGTCGTCGTAGAAGATGAATTCGTCGCAGTTGGCGATCAGCAGGTCCGACGTGGAGTTCTTGACGCCGACGCCGATGACGACCTTGTTGTTCTCGCGCAGCTTGGACACGAGCGGGGAAAAATCGGAATCGCCGCTGATGATGACGAACGTCTGCACGTGCGCCTTGGTGTAGCAGAGGTCCAGCGCGTCGACGACCATCCGGATGTCCGCCGAGTTCTTGCCCGACTGCCGCACGTGCGGGATCTCGATCAGCTCGAACGAGGCCTCGTGCATCGGCGCCTTGAACGCCTTGTAGCGGTCCCAGTCGCAGTAGGCCTTCTTGACGACGATGCTGCCTTTCAGCAGCAGCCTCTCCAGCACCTTGCCGATGTCGAACTTGTCGTAATTGGCGTCGCGGACGCCGAGCGCGACGTTCTCGAAGTCGCAGAACAGCGCCATGTTGGTTACTTCGGGAGCATTGGCCATGGTGAAGAACCCGGACGGGTAAGGGAGCCTGACACGATACCAGTGTCCGGGGCCGCCGCGCCGCTGCATTCCGCATCCCGGCCGCTTCCGCGCTACACTTGCCTCCCCTGAAATTCCTGCGCTTCGCCGCGGCCCATCCCTTGTCCCTGCCCACGCTGTCCCTGCTCGAAACCCGCGTCCTCGGCGTGCTCGTCGAAAAGCAGCACACGGTGCCGGACACCTATCCGCTGACGCTGAATTCGCTCGTTTCGGGATGCAATCAGAAAACCAGCCGCGACCCGATCCTCAACGCGACCGAGGCCGAAGTGCAGGCGGTCGTCGATCACCTGAAGACGCTTTCCCTCGCGGTCGAGTCCAGCGGCGGCCGGGTGATGCGTTACGCACACAACGTCGGGAAGGTGCTGGCCATCCCATCGCAGTCGGTGGCGCTGCTGGCGGCGATCATGCTGCGCGGCCCGCAAACCGTCGGTGAATTGCGGATCAACTGCGAGCGGCTGCACCACTTCGCCGACATCTCCGCGGTCGAGGGTTTTCTGCATGAACTCGCCGCCAGGGAAGCCGGTGCGCTGGTCGTCGAACTGCCACGGCAGCCCGGCGCGCGCGAGACGCGCTGGGCGCATTTGCTTTCCGGCCCGCCTTCCGCCGATGCGGTGGTGCGGATGCCTGCGGCCGAAGGCGACGTCATCACGGTGTCCGAAATTGCGGCGCTGCGCGCGAACGTCGCCGAATTGCAAGGTGAACTTGCGACAATCCGGGCGACTGTGGCAAAGCTGTGCGCCGAACTGGGCGTCGCGCCGCCAAGCGATCACTGACGGCGGCCGCGGCATGCCATTGCGCGACGCGCGCGCGTGGGTAAAATGGCAGTCCCGTCGCATGCAGTGATCCTTCCCTTTCAATCCACATCGGACCCTATCCATGGATTTGAGCAATCTCGTTGAAAGCGCCCGTCCGGTCGTCATCGCCTTCGGCCTGAAGGTCGTGGGCGCACTCGCGCTCTACATCATCGGCCGCATGCTGATCGGCATGGTCGGCACAATCATCACCAAGTCGCTCGAACGGCAGAAGATCGAGCCGACCGTCATCCGCTACGTCGCGAACACGGTCAACGTCGCGCTTAACATCCTGCTGGTCGTCGGCATCCTGGGCTACTTCGGCATCGAGACGACGTCGTTCGCAGCGCTGCTGGCGGCACTCGGCATTGCGATCGGCGCCGCCTGGTCGGGACTGCTGGCCAATTTCGCCGCCGGCGCGTTCATCGTCGTGCTGCGTCCGTTCAAGGTGGGCGACTATGTGCTGGCCGGTGACGTCGAAGGCACGGTGCGCGCCGTCGGCATGTTCACGACGGCCATCGACACGCCCGACAACGTGCTAACCACCGTCGGCAACGGCAAGATCATGGCCGGCACCATCAAGAACTTCTCGCACAATCCGCATCGCCGCGTCGAGCTCACCGCGCAGCTCGACCACTCGGTCGACCCGCAGGACGCGATCCGCCGGCTGAAGGAAGCGCTGCCGACGATTCCCAACGTGGTGGCGGAACCCAAACCCGATGTCGAGATCCTGACGTTCAACGAGCGCGGCCCGGTGCTCGCCGTGCGGCCCTACGTCCACACCGACCACTACTGGCAGGTGTACTTCGACACCAACAAGACGATTCGCGAGACCTTCGGCGCGGCCGGGTATCCGGCGGCGGAAGCGCATCTTTTCGTGCGCCAGAAAGCGGTTTGATCGACGCGTGCCGGCAGGCCCGCGGCGCGCGATTGCAACGGTTTCATTTCTGAAGCGAGGTGCGCCATGGGTTTGCTCGACGGACTACTCGGCAGCGTGATGGGCGGGATGATGGGAGGCGGATCGTCGGCGCAAGGGGCGCAGGGCGGCAACCCGATGATCCAGATGGCGCTGCAGGTGCTGCAGCAGAATGGCGGCATCGAAGGACTGCTCGCCAAGTTCCAGCAGGCGGGCATGGGCCAGCAGGCGCAGTCGTGGATCGGCACCGGCCAGAACATGCCGATCTCCCCCGACGCGCTGTCGCAGATCTTCGGTCATGGCCAGCTGGGACAGATCGCGCAGCAGATGGGCATTTCCCCCGAAGAAGCGGCGGGCGGGCTCTCGCAGGCGCTGCCGCACGTCGTCGACCAGATGACGCCGGGTGGAGAAATTCCGGAAGGCCACAACGACCTCGTGGCGCAGGCGCTGGCGATACTTCAAAAAGGCCGGCCGGCCTGAGGACCGCGCCGACGCGGGTATCGATGGCCGGTCGTCGCGCGACCGGCCATATTCATTGCGGCCGGGTCAATCCTGCCGCCACGGCAACCCATCGACGCGCCAGCCATTGACGACGCGCTGCCCCTGCGCGTTCTTGTCGCCCTCGAAGCCCTTCAGCACGTCGAACGCGAACGCGTAGCCGTTTTGCGCGGCGAGTGTCGCCGCATGCTTCGAGCGCACACCGCTGCGGCACAGGAACGCGACCGTGCGGTCGAGCTCCACGCGCGAGCGCAGCTGGTCGAGGAAATGCGCGTTCATCTTCTTGTCCGGATAGTCGTACCACTCGATGTGCACGCTGCCGGGCACGTAGCCGATCAGGTCGCGTTCGGCGAGCGTGCGCGTATCGACGAGCACCAGTTCTCCGCGGGAAAACAGCGCCCACGCTTCGGCCGGCGCGAGAAACCCGCGGAAAGGGACGCCTTCCTCCGCGGCCCGCGCCTCGGCGCGCGCTCGGATCGCGGCAACGTTGGCGGCGGCTTCAGGCGGCATGGGGAATGACGCCCAGATTCTTGTTGGCAGGCACGGCGACGTCCATCATCTTCGGCCGGGGCAGGTTCAAGTGCGCCATGAGGTCGATGAAATCCGTGCGGCTGCGGTTGGCGAGCCGCGCGTTGTGTCGCTTCTCCCAGCCGATCGTCGAAACCGCATTGCCGCGGTAATCATGTCCCGGGTAGACACGCGTGATGTCCGGCAGCGTGAACAGCTTGGTGTGGATGCTGTCGTACAGCGCGCCGGCATCGCCGCCCTGGAAATCGGTGCGGCCACAGCCGTCGATCAGCAGCGCGTCGCCGGTGAAGACATTACCGCGCCAGGCGAAACTCATGCTGCCCGCCGTGTGACCGGGCGTGTGCAGCGCGCGCAACTGCTCCGCGACGCCGAAGAGCAGCACGTCGCCGTCCTGCATCTGCACGTTGGCGGGCAGGATGCCGCAGCCCGACGGCGCCGCGGACAAGGCGCCGGTCGCGGCGACCAGGCGCGCCGCGCCGGTGATGTGGTCGGCATGCGCATGCGTCTCGAGCGCGTAGCGGAGCTTGAGGTCGAGCCGCTTGATCAGCGCCAGGTCGCGCTCGACCTGACGGTCCACCGAATCGATGGCCATGGCTTCGCGGGTCGCGCGTTCGACGAGGAAATACGTGAACGTCGATGACTCGACATCGAAGAGCTGAATGAGGTCGTGTTCCATGCCGGCATTCTACCCACGATATGCGACAATTCGCCGCTCCTGCCGTCGCCGCGCCGCGGTGGCGGGCACGCGATTCACCCGGACCCCTCTCCTTGGAACACCCCACCCTGATTGTCGCGCTGTTGCTGGGCCTGGTCGAAGGCGTCACCGAATTCCTGCCCGTATCCTCGACGGGGCACCTGATCGTCGCGGGTTCGTTGCTGGGCTACACCGGCGAGCAGGCGAAGGTCTTCGAAATCGTGATCCAGGCCGGCGCGATCCTGGCCGTGTGCTGGGAATTCCGCGCGCGGCTCCTTGGCGTGGCGCGCGGACTGGGGCGCGACGCCCGTGCCAACCGCTTCGTCCGGAACCTCTTCATTGCGTTCCTTCCGGCGGCCGTCCTGGGACTGGCCTTCAACAAGGCGATCAAGTCGGCGCTGTTTGCGCCGGTGCCCGTTGCCTGCGCGTTCGTCGCCGGTGCCTTCGTGATCCTGTGGGCCGAGCGGCGGCAACGGACGCGGCCGGAGACCGTGCGCATCGACGATGTCGACGCGATGCGCTGGACCGACGCGCTGAAGGTCGGCTGCGCGCAGGCGCTGGCACTCGTGCCGGGCACGTCGCGCTCAGGCGCAACCATCATCGGCGGCATGCTGTTCGGCATGTCGCGCAAGGCCGCCACCGAGTTCTCGTTCTTCCTTGCCATTCCCACGCTCTTCGCGGCGTGCGGGTACGAGGCACTGAAGAACCGGCACCTTCTTGCTGCGGCGGACCTGCCTGCGTTCGGCGTCGGGTTTGCCGCCGCGTTCGTGTCGGCGTTCCTGTGCGTGCGCTGGCTGCTGCGTTACGTGAGCCACCACGACTTCACTCCGTTTGCCTGGTACCGCATCGCATTCGGCGCGATGATCCTCGCCACCGCCTGGTCCGGCGCGGTGACGTGGACCTAGCGCCCGGCCGCCCCGACGCCTTTTCTCGGGACCGCCGATGACGGCAACGCCGCGCCGCTGGATCGGGCCGCTGTGTGCGGTCTTCGGCGTGCTCGGGTTTTCGTTCAAGGCCATCCTGATCAAGCTCGCGTACCGGGAATATCCGGTCGACGCGATCACGCTGCTCACGCTGCGGATGCTCTATTCCGCACCGCTTTTCCTGGCGATGGCTGCGTGGGCACAGCGCGCGCCGCGCGCGTCGCCAACGTCCCGAGCCGACGGGTGGCGCTTGGTCTGGCTGGGTTGCATCGGCTACTGGCTGGCGAGCCTCCTCGACTTCATGGGACTCCAGTACATCACGGCCTCGCTGGAGCGCCTCGTGCTGTTCCTGTATCCGACCATCGTCGTGCTGCTGTCCGCGCTGATGCTGCGCCAGCCGATCACGCGCCGGGCGGTGGCCGCGCTCGTGCTGTCGTATGCCGGTATCGCGTTCGTGTTCTGGCATGACATTCGATTCGCCGGCGAAGCGAGCGGGACCCTGAAGGGCGGAGCACTGGTGTTCGCCAGCGCGATCCTCTACGCGCTCTATCTCGTGCAGGCGGGCGGCGTGATCGCCCGGCTCGGCTCCGCCCGGTTCATCGCGTGGGCGATGCTTGCTTCGACCGCGTTCGTCGTCACGCAGTTCCTGCTGACGCGGCCGTTGGCGGCACTCGTGGTGCCGCGATCGGTCCACGCGATATCGCTGGCGATGGCCGTGTTCTCGACGGTGCTTCCAACATGGCTAATCGCCGAATCCATCCGTCGCATGGGCGCCAACGCGGCGTCGCTGGTCGGCTCGCTCGGCCCCGTCTTCACGATCGGGTTAGGCGCGATGATCCTGGGCGAGCAGGTCCATGCCATTCAGCTCGCAGGCGCCGCACTCGTGCTTGGCGGCGTGCTGCTGGTGACCCTCAAGCCACGATCCACGGCGCCTTGAAGGCCAGACCGGTTCAGAACGTGGCGACAGGCGTCGGGTCCGGCGCGGGTGCTACCATCGATTTCGGTGGTATCGGATATTGCGGTTCCGGCGCCGATGTCACCACCGGCGCCGTGACCAGCGCGTGGCCCGATGATGCAGCGATCGCGGCATCCGACGTGTAGCCGGCCTTTCCCGCCACCACCGCGAGCATTCCGACCGCGAGAACGACGGCCGCCGCCTTGGCAGCCGCCGAAAGTCCCGCGCGGATTTCGCCTTCGTGAATGGTTCTGCGCATGTACGTCTCCTAGAGGCTTCGTGTGCTGCAACGTGGATCGCGTTCGCAGTACCTTGCGGCGATTCACTCCGCCGGCGTCGCGCGACTTGTGCGCGGGTCCGATGCGACACACTCTAGGGAAGGCGCGCGTTGCGCGCGCCGGAGGAAGCTGCGGCGGGCGAGACGATTATTCGCCCAACGCCGGGACGGCGAGGTTCACCAGCCGGTGGGCAGCTTGCGCAGGATGGTGATCGTGCGGTCCTCGACGGAAAGGTATCCGCCGGCGACCAGGTCTTTCATCAGCTTGCCGATCATGTCGCGCGACGCGCCGACGCGATCGGCGATTTCCTGCTGCGTGAGCTTTTCCTGCACCACGCGCCGGCCGCCGGCGTCGGTGGCCAGTGCGTTGAGCAGCCGCGCGAGGCGCCCGTAGACGTCGGTAAGCGCGAGGCTTTTCAGGTCCTCCGTCGTCGCGCGCACGCGATGGATGAGTTTCTCGATCAGGTACATCGCGAAATCCGGGTGGGCCAGGATGAATTCGCGGAAATGCGTGCGGCTGACGATTGCGCAGGTGGTCGGCTCGACGGTCATCACCGACGCCGACCGGGGCGAGCCGTCAAGCGACATTTCGCCCAGCACCTCTCCCTGTCCGCGGAAATCGATGACGACCTCGCGCCCCGCCGCGTTGCTCGCGTAGACCTTCACGCGGCCGGCCAGGATGATGTAGAGCGAATCGCCGGTGTCCCCGTCATGTATCAGCACCGTCTGCTTCGGGAACTGGCGGACGACGCCGCTTTCGGCGATTTCCCGGAGCGTCTGCTGCCCCAAGGGTGCGAAAGGATCGGCGGGCGGTGCGGAATGGCTGGCGTTCAAAGCGTTCCCACGCTGCTGACAACGCGGGAATGCTAGCACGCGCTGCACCAATCATGTCGGTGTTCCTCTAGGCCGCTGCCTACGCAGCCGAGATGCAAGGCCTGCTGATGTACAAGGACGCGGGACGGGCGACGGGATCCGGCGCGACCGTTGCCCGGCGTGCCGCAAATGCGGCGACGTCCCGCGCAAAGCGCGCAGGCACTGCCGCGTGGGGCGCGTGATCGGCCTTTCGGGGAACAGGATGCGCTAGTCGAACTTGCGGATGTCGTCGATGACCTTGCCGTCGTTGGGCAATTCGCCGGGCTTATGGAACGCGACTTCGCCGCGCAGCTTGGTCACGTCGCGGATCGCGGCGATGATCGCGTCCGCGTTGGCAGGACGATCACCGGCGATCTCGACCTGCAGCACCATCCGATCGTTGCCGCCGGGATTGTCGACGGTCAGCCGTGCCCGGACGATCTCCGGATGCCGCCTGACGATGTTTGCGACCTGCGACGGATGCACGAACATGCCCTTGACCTTGGTCGTCTGGTCCGCGCGGCCCATCCAGCCCTTGAGCCGCATGTTGGTGCGGCCGCAGCCCGAGATGCCGGGCAGTTGCGCCGACAGGTCGCCCGTGCCGAAGCGGATCAGCGGGTAGTCGGTGTTGGTCAGCGTCGTGACGACGACTTCGCCGACCTCGCCTGCCGCAACCGGGTCGCCGGTGCCTGGACGCACGATCTCGACGATCACGCCCTCGTCGACGACGAGCCCGTCGCGCGAAGTCGTTTCATAGGCAATGGCCCCAAGATCCGCCGATGCATAGACCTGATAGCCATGGATTCCGCGCGCGGCGAGCGCGTCGCGAAACGGCGCCAAGAACGCCTCGCCGGAGACCAGCGCACGACGCAGCGACGGCAGCGCCACGCCCTGCTCGTCCGCCTTCTCCAGAATGATGCGCAGGAACGACGGCGTGCCGACGTATCCATCCGGCCGCAAGTCTGCCATCGCCTGCACCTGCTGCTCGGTCTGGCCGGTGCCCCCGGGGAACACCGCGCAGCCTAAAGCATGCGCACCGGTTTCGAGCATCGATCCCGCGGGGGTGAAGTGGTACGAAAAGGCGTTGTGGATGAGATCGCCCTTGCGGAATCCGGCGGCGAACAGCGCGCGCGCCAGGCGCCAATAGTCCGGACCCGCGCCCTCGGGTTCGTAGATCGGGCCGGGCGACGCGAACACGCGGCGCATAGTGGACGCTGCGCCGGACCCGCCGCCCCGCCCGCCTTCGTCCGAGGCGACCGCGGCAAAGCCGCCGAAAGGCCGGTTCTGTTTCTGGATTTCCAGCAACTCCGATTTCCGCGTCACGGGCAGCCGCGCCAGCGCCGCGCGCGACGCAATGGCGTTCGCATCGACACCCGCCAGGATTTTCGCGAACGCAGGAGCGGCGGACTGCGCGTGGGCCACCTGCACCGGCAATGCCGCCAATTGCGCGCGCTCCCGCAGTTCGGGATCGCGCGTCTCCAGCGCGTCGAAGTGTTCCCGCGCCACGGTCAGGCCAGCCAGCGCTTGCGGCGGCGGTAGTGCTTCACATCGCGGAAGGACTTGCGGCCGGCCGTCGACAGGCCGAGATAGAACTCCTTCACGTCCTCGTTCGCCGCGAGATCGCTCGCCTCGCCGTCCATCACGACGCGGCCGTTTTCGAGGATGTAGCCGTAGTTGGCATAGCGCAGCGCCACCATCGTGTTCTGCTCCGCCAGCAGGAAGGACACACCCTCCTTGCTGTTCAGGTCCTGGACGATCTCGAAGATTTCCTCGACGATTTGCGGCGCCAGGCCCATCGACGGCTCGTCCAGCAGGATCATCGACGGCTGCGCCATCAGCGCGCGGCCGACCGCGGTCATCTGCTGCTCGCCGCCGGACGTGTAGCCGGCCTGGCTCGACCGGCGCGTCTTCAAGCGGGGGAAGTAGTGATAAACCTTCTCCAGCGCGGTGGCGATTTGCGCGCGGCTGGCCTTGCGCGTGAACGCACCGGTCAGGAGGTTCTCTTCGACCGTGAGGTGCTGGAAACAATGCCGCCCCTCCATCACCTGGCAGACGCCCATCTTCACCAGCTCGTTGGTCGTGAGCTTGTCCACGCGCGTGCCGCGGAACTCGATCGTGCCCTTGGTCACGTCACCGCGCTCGGCGGAGAGCAGGTTGGAGATCGCCTTCAACGTCGTGCTCTTGCCTGCGCCGTTGGCGCCCAGCAGCGCCACGATCCTGCCTTCCGGAACTTCGAGCGAAACGCCCTTCAACACCAGGATCACGTGGTCGTAGATGACCTCGATGTTGTTCACCGAAAGATAGGGGGTGGCGGCTGCGGGCTGCACGGCGGCAATTCCTCTACATTTCCTTGCTGCAGTCGCGCGGCGTGATCTTCTTTTCCGCGGCGTACTTGGCCGCGGTTTCCTCGACCATCTTGCGAACCATCTCGCGATCGCCCGCCATGAACGGTGCGACCTGCTTGAAACCGGTGCCGTCCCAGACCTGGAACTTCACCATGCCGGAGCCTTCGTGGTCGGCGCAGCTCGTCTTGATCGGCGGGAACAGCCCGGGCGCACCAAGTTCCTTCAGGCGAGCTTCGTTGAGGTTCAGGTGCTCGAAGCCCCAGCGCAGCTGCTCGGGCGTCATCACCTTGCCCTTGCCGTACTTGGCCTGCGCGACGCGCAGCGCTTCGACGACGATGATGCCGTACGACAGGCCGCGCATGTACATCACGTTGCCGAGCCGCGTCGGATCCTCGAGGTTGCCCTTCTTCGCGCCGTAGACCTTGGTCTTGATGTCCTGCACTACCGGGAAGTTGGTGCCGGACGCCGAGAACGCCGCGCTGACGTAGCCTTTCGAGGCGTCGCCGGCAGGAATGACGTCCTCCTCGGAGCCCGCCCACCACACGCCGAGCAACTTGTCGCGCGGATAGCCCGTCTTCGCGGCCGTCTTGAGCGCGACGGTGCTCATCACGCCGTACGTCCACATGATCACGTAGTCCGGCTTCGCCTGGCGGATCTGCAGCCATTGCGATTCCTGCGTCTGTCCCGGCACAGGCACCGGGATCTTCAGCGTCTCGAAGCCCAGCTTGGCGGACAGCGCATCGAGCACGGGGATGGGTTCCTTGCCGAACGCGGATTCGTGATAAAGGAGCGCGATCTTCTTGCCTTTCAGCTTGTCGAGCCCGCCTTCCTTTTGTCCCAGGTAGGCGATCATCGCCGCCATCTGGTCCCAATACGTCGTGCCCAGCGGAAAGACCCACGGATACACGCGTCCGTCCGCCGAGCTCGCGAGGCCGTACCCGAACGTCGACATCGGAATCTTGTCCTGCGCCACGCGGTCGAAGAGCCCGTAGGCGATGCCGGTGGACAGCGGCTCGACGGTCGTCGCGCCGCCGCTGTTCTTCTTCAGCCGCTCGTAGCACTCCACGCCCTTGGACGCGTTGTACTCCGTCTCGCATTCCTCCCACTTCAGCATCACGCCGTTGATGCCGCCGGTCATGTTGACGAGCGTCCAGTAGTCGATCGCCCCGCCGTAGTAGCCGGAACCGCCGGCCGCGGACGGCCCGACCCGGTACGACAGCACCGGCATGTATTGCTCGGTTTGCGCAGCTGCCGCGGTCGCCGCGAACAGCGCGACCCCGAGCAGCACCGTCTTGAATGACCTCATGTTGCTCCTCCTCCAAATAGCGATGTTTGAACCACTCGTCATCTTGCCACCACGTCCATCAACCCTGCAAAACCGCCGCCACCGTGCCGCTCCCGTCAGTGCGGGAACGGCCAAAGTCGCAATTTTTCCTTCGCAATCTGCCACAGTCGCGCGAGCCCGTGAGGCTCGACGATCAGGAAGAATATGATGAGGCTGCCGAATACCATCAGCTCGAGATTGGAGATCGCGCTTTCGGCGATATGCAGGTTGAGGCTGCTGTCCAGGAAGCGCACGGTGACGCTCAACAGCACCGGAACCAGCGTGACGAACGCGGCGCCCAGGAACGAGCCCAGCACCGTGCCGACGCCGCCGATGATCACCATGAACAAGATCCGGAAAGAGAGGTCGAGGCTGAACGCCTCCGGCTCGACCGTCCCCAGGTACGCGTACGCGAACAACGCTCCGGCGACGCCACAGTAGAACGAGCTGACCGCGAACGCCAGCAGCTTCGCGCGCATCAGCCGGATGCCGATCACCTCCGCCGCGACGTCCATGTCGCGCACCGCCATCCACGAGCGGCCGACGTTGCCGCGCGCCATGTTCTTCGCGGCCAGCGCCATCACCGCGACAATCGACAGAACCAGCAGGTATTTCGACGTCGCCGTATCGAACACATAGCCGAGGATGACGATCTGCTGCGCGGTGATCACACCCGAACTGCTGTAGTTGGTGATCCAGCCGACCTTGGTCAGGAACCACAGAATGAAGAACTGCGCGGCGAGCGTGGCGACGACCAGATAGAACCCGCGAATGCGAAGGCTGGGCAGTCCGAACAGGATGCCGAAGAGCGCCGCGACGGTGCCGCCGCCGGCGAACGCCAGCAGGATCGGCATCCCGGGAATACGCAGCATGAAGTTGTACGACGCGAACGCGCCGACGGCCATGAACGCCGCGGTGC
>Ga0302322_100005062_pt1 | contig 11534 bp, 9 predicted proteins | sample Fen_T0_2_FD_203757 | JGI IMG/M metagenome (GOLD analysis project Ga0302322, IMG submission 203757) | Peat permafrost microbial communities from Stordalen Mire near Abisko, Sweden - Fen_T0_2 | ecosystem: Environmental > Terrestrial > Soil > Wetlands > Permafrost | place: Sweden: Abisko... | reverse complement strand
GAGCTTGGCCGCCCGTTCAAGATGAACGATCTGGAAGTCGACCTGAGTTCCTTTGCCGGTCAGATTGAAAGCGGAGACAACTCAATCCGCTTCTATTTTGCGAAGAAAGTCTAGGCGCTTCCAAGAGCCTCAGCAGACAGCCAATACCCAAAAATCTAGGAGACAAAAATGTCGGAAGTTCAAGTTCTGAAGCCGCTCAAGACATGGAGCCATCTTGCTGCTCGCCGTCGCAAGCCGAGCGAGTACGAGATTGTCAGTGCCAATCTGCACTACAACAACCGGGATGCCAATGCGCCGTACGAGCTTGATCCCAACATGTTCATGAACACCTGGTACAAGAAGAATACCTTCGGTACCGCTCTCAAGCACGCCGACTGGAATGCCTTCCGCGATCCGGAGGAAGTCGTCTACCGTACCTACAACATGATGCAGGATGGCCAGGAGACCTACGTTTTCGGCCTCTTCGACCAGTTCAACCAGCGTGAACATGACATCGCCCTCGATCCGCGCTGGGCGGGCACCCTGGCACGTTTCTATACGCCGTCCCGCTACCTGTTCCACACGGTCCAGATGGCCTCGGCCTATGTCGGGCAGGTCTCGCCGGCCAGTACGATCACCAACTGCAATTATTTCCAGATGGCGGACAGCCTCCGCTGGCTCAGCCATACCGCCTACCGCACCAAGGAACTGTCACTGGCTTTTCCTGACAAGGGCTTCGGCGCCGACGAGCGCATGTACTGGGAAACCGATCCGGTCTGGCAGGGCTTCCGCGAGCTCATGGAGAAGGCGATGACCGTGTGGGATTGGGGCGAGGCGATCGTCGTCATCAACCTGGTTGCCAAGCCGGCCATCGACGAAGCGGTGCTGCGCAAGCTGGGCGAATCCGCCCGCCACAACGGCGACACCCTGCTCGGGCTGCTTACCGACGCCCAACTGATCGATGCAGCCCGCCATCGCCGGTGGATTTCTGCGCTGGTCAAGATGGCGCTGGAAACCCCGGGCAACCTGGAGCTGATCCAGGGCTGGGTCGCCAAATGGGAACCGCTGGCCGACAAGGCTATCGAGACCTATTGCTCGACCCTGCCTGACGTATCCGACGGTTCTGGAGCAGCCAAGGCGGCAACGCGCGACTTCCGTCGTTCCCTGGGACTGTAATCGTTCAGTAAATTGAAGTTTGGCCTGTGCCTCCGGGTGCCGGCCAAACTCGACTTTTGCATTTGGGCTGCCATGAACAAACTAACTATCCGGAACGAGAAAGACGGCTCGGCATTCGAGCAAGAGGACGGTGACACCATCCTGCGCGCCGCATTACGCGCCGGGCTGGGCTTTTCGTACGAGTGTAATTCCGGCGGCTGCGGCGGCTGCAAATTCGAACTCATGGAAGGCGAAATCGAGACGCTATGGGCGGATGCGCCGGGCCTGACCGATCGCGATCGCAAACGCGGTCGCCACCTCGCTTGCCAGTGTCGGGCCGTGGGGCCGGTGACCATCAAGGCGGCGACGGCACCCGAATATCAGCCGAGGGTAATTCCCAAACGTCAGCGTGCTCACTTGACCGAAACGCGGGATGTCACGCACGACATTCGCGAGTTCCGGTGTGTTGCCGAGCATGATGCCGACTTCCTGCCTGGCCAGTTTGCCATGCTGGATCTGCCCGGGCTTGCTACCTCGCGTGCCTATTCTCTATCCAACACCGGCAACGGGCAGCGCGAGTGGCATTTCCAGATTCGCCGCGTCCTGCACGGGCAGGGCACCCATGTGCTGTTCGAAAAATTGGCTGAGGGCGCCGAAATCGGTCTTGATGGCCCCTATGGCGTGGCTTACCTGCGCACCGATTCGCCGCGCGACATTGTCTGCGTGGCAGGCGGCTCCGGGCTCGCGCCCATGGTTTCCATCGCTCGCGGGGCCGTCGAGGCCGGGTTGCTAACAGACAGAAAACTGTACTTTTTCTACGGCGCGCGGACGCCTCGCGATGTCTGCGGTGAGGAGCTGCTACGCAATCTCGATGGCTTCGGCGGGCAGATCATCTATGTCCCGGTGGTTTCCCTTCCCGGCGACAACGGCGACTGGAGCGGCGAGATCGGCTACGTGCATGACGCGGTAGCGCGTCTGCTGCCGGCGGAATTGGCGAGCTACGAGTTCTACTTTGCCGGGCCGCCGCCGATGACTCAGGCCTTGCAGGAACTGCTGATGGTTGGTCACCGGGTGCCCTTCGACCAGATTCATTTCGACCGCTTCTTTTGAAGCCTGCTTTACCTAGGGAGTACCTGGGATTCACATGTTTCGCATGTCAACAACAGAGGAGATGACGGGGATGACGACAAGAAAAATCATTGTATTGGCGCTGGGCTCGGCGCTGGCTGGGGGTAGCCAACTGGCACAGGCGACCGACGTTTTCCGCCTGGAGGGATTCGGGGCGGTATCGCGCGCCATGGGCGGCACTGCTGTGGCTCATGACGTCGGCCCGGCCGGCATGATGACCAATCCGGCAACGCTCTCCCTGATGCCGGACGGCGATCAGCTCATGCTCGGACTGGATGTGGTGACGACGGATATCAGTGTCAAAAACAAGGCAACCGGCGAAAGCGTCTCATCCGACACGCATTCCAATAACCGGGGCCCGTATGTCGCGCCTGAAGCGGCGTACACCAAACGGTTCGGCGCCTGGGCCTTCGGCGTCGGAGCCTTCGCCCAGGGTGGTCTGGGTACCGAGTACGGGAATGGCAGCTTCCTGTCCCGGGCCACCGGCGGGCTTGCTACCGGGCTCGACAATTCAAGCCGCTTGCTGGTGCTGAATATTCCCTTCGCTGCCAGCTTTCAAGTCACCGATAAATTGATCATTGGTGGCAGCATCGATGCGATGTGGCAGGGCCTCAATCTCGACTTGCTGCTTGGCGCTGACCAGGTTGGTAGCCTGATTGGTGCTGGACGGGCCTCCGGTTCCCTGGTCGGGGCCTTGGGCGGCCTGCCGGATCTGCGCGGAGCTCACTTCAGTCTGACCAAAGACCAGTTTTTGGGCAGCGGTGTCGATGCCTGGGGCTATGGCGGGAAGTTAGGGATGATCTATCGAGCCACGCAGGAAACGATATTGGGCGCTTCCTATACGATCAAGAGCCAGATGAACGATATGGAGGGACGGGCGACACTGACGGCAATTGATGGTATCGCTGGCCAAATTGCCTTCGGGGGGAAGATTATGATTAAAGATTTCCAGATGCCCGCTCATCTCGATCTGGGCATCAGCCATCGCCTGACGCCGCAATGGACGGTCGCCGCCGATGTGTCACGGGTCTTTTGGAAAGACGTGATGAAGGATATCAAGGTTGCCTTTGTCGCTGATGCAGGAGGCGATCTCAACATTCTCTTGCCGCAGGATTACAAGGATCAGACGATTGCCTCGCTCGGTGCTGCCTACGAAATCAACGACAGTTTGACGGTCCGCGGCGGCTTTCGTTTGGCCAGCCAGGCCTTGTCCTCGTCCACCCTGTTTGCGGTAATACCGGCAACCCCGAAAAAGCATTTATCGGCCGGTTTAACCTATGCCTTCTCGAAGCAGAGCAAGCTTGATTTTGCTTATTCTCATGCTTTCAAGGAAACCATGGACAACGCGAGTTTGCCTAATACATCTGCCCCGATTGAGGTGACGCACGCTCAGAACAACGCAACCCTAAATTTCCGCTACAGCTTTTAACAGTTCACCCATCCTCCGATGGTTTTTGGCGAGTTTTTACTCGCCTTTTTTGCTTTCCGGAGATTGCTCGTATAGTCGTGAAAAAGGCTGGTGCGACAACTCATGATGGTCAAGATCGCGAATTTTTCATGTAAATCGGCAAAAAGAGGCTCAATGTCTCCTACTGCCTATTCGGTTCAATGGAGTGTGGATGAGACCCGAACTTTTATTGCCGGATAAGGAAGTGCAAGCCTCTGTAAAAGGAGTGATGCTTGCCGCTGATGACACGACTGAGGTTCGTCGGCAAAAACTGGCTCGCATCATTCTTGATGCCATGTACCAGTTTCTCGGCCTCCTGGATGTCAACGGCATCGTTCTCGAGATCAATCGCTCGGCATTGGAAGGAGCAGGGATTTGCCTTGATGATGTGGTCGGAAAACCTTTCTGGGAGGCGCGCTGGTGGGCGGTCTCCGATGAGTCGAGCCATCGCGTGCGAGAGATGGTCGAGCAGGCAAAGAATGGTGAGTTCGTACGCTGCGACGTTGAGGTCTATGGCGATCTTCAAGGTAAGAAAACGATTTTCGTTGATTTTTCGCTAACCCCCATCCGTGACGACGAGGGGCGAGTCGCCTTCTTGCTTCCAGAAGGGAGAAACATCACCGAAAAGATCGCTATTGAGGCTGAACTCACGCGCAAGAATGGCGAGTTGCAATTGGCCCTGGAAAAACTGCGTGAAATTGATGGGTTTAAGACGAAATTCTTCGCCAACGTCAGCCACGAACTGCGGACTCCCCTAGCATTGATTCTGGGGCCTGTGGACCAGCTCTTGAAGGAAGCCACGCAGTTGGGCGAACGGGAACGCTTCCGGCTGACGACGATTAAGCGTAATGCCCAGTCACTCCTCCAGCAGGTTAACGACCTGCTCGACCTGGCGCGCATCGACGCGCAGCAAATGCCGTTGGCCTATATTTGCGCCAACGTGAGCACCTTGCTAAGGGATGTCGCGGCCAGTTTTGCTGCTGCCGCCGAAGAGCGATCGATTACGTTATTGATTGAAGGGGCCAGCGAGTTGTATGCCGACGTTGATCGGGCCAAGTTTGTACGGGTCCTGGTCAATCTGCTGTCCAATGCCTTCAAATTCACGCCGGCCGGGGGGCGAATCTGCTGCTCGATCCAGCGCGTTGCGAATCGCCGCTTCCTTGTGAGTGTCCAGGACAACGGCCCCGGCGTTCCGTCGCCAATGAAGGAACAGATCTTTGCCCGCTTCGCCCAGGGACAGGATGGGCTCTCGGGCAGCGGAAGCGGACTGGGTCTGAACATCGTCAAGGAATTCGTCGAACTGCACTTGGGGACAGTCGTGGTAATTGACGCGCCAGGTGGGGGGGCGATCTTCCAGGTGGAAATGCCCATGCGCGCTCCGAATGGCGTATTCGTGCGCGAAAGCGGCGAAGGTGTGGCGCTGGCCGTTCATCAAAATTTCCCATTCCGGGAGCCGCTCGAGCAGCCTGCCAGCGACCATAAACCGGGTAGCCCCCGGATACTCGTCGTCGAAGACAATCCCGATCTCCGGCATTTTCTCTATGACGTATTGATCGATGACTACAATGTCATGCTAGCGGCCAATGGTGCTCTGGCACTCGAAATCGCGCTGGAAAGTCCGCCAGATCTGGTGATCACCGATCTCATGATGCCCCATTTCGACGGCGAACAATTCGTTCGGGCGCTGCGCGCCAGTTCCCGCTTTCCGAATGTTCCAGTGCTGGTCCTCTCGGCGAGGGCTGATGATGCCCTTCGAGAAACGCTGCTGGATGAGCTGGTGCAGGACTATCTCACCAAACCGTTTTCTCCCCAGGAACTGCGGGCGCGTGTCCGCAATCTGGTGACGGTAAAACGCACCGTCGATATTCTCCAGCGGGAACTTAACTCCCAGGCCTCAGACGTGGGCGAATTAACGGCCGGGCTCGTCGCAAGTCGAAAGTCGTTGCAGGATGGTCTGGTGGCGCTACAGATATCGGAGCGCCGCTGGCTGGGGCTTTACAACAACACTGCAGTCGGTATCGCCCTGGCGGACAGAGAAGGGCAGATATTGAAAGCCAATCCAGCCTTGCAGCGCATGCTCGGCTACGGCGAAGCCGACATTGTTGGCGTCTCGTTTATTGATATCAGCGAGGAATCCCAGCGTGTGATGACCAAGCGCAATGTGCACGGCCTGTTCGATGGCGCCATCGGCAACTATCAAGTGCAGAAACGCTACGAAAAAAAGAATGGCGGTTATCTCTGGGCTAACGTCAGCGCTTCACTGATCCCCGCTGTTGACCCTGAGGGGCCGCGGCTGGCGGTCATTGTAGAGGACGTCAGTTTGAACAAAGCGGCGGAAAATGCCTTGGCTACGACACAGAAAGAACTGGCCAGGGTTTCGCGTTTCACGACCATGGGCGAATTGGTTGCTTCCATCGCCCACGAAGTCAATCAGCCGCTTTCCGCGATTGTTACCAATAGCCAGGCAGCCTTGCGCTGGTTGGCACGGGAGACGCCCGATTACCTGGAAGTGGTCGCTGCGTTGAACCGGGTCAATCGTGATGCCAGCCTGGCAGGGGAGGTCATTACGCGCATTCGGAATTTCCTCAGCAAGGGAGGAATCAAGCGGGAGCCGATTGATGTTCGCCGCATTGTTGACGACCTGCTGCTCATGCTGCAAACCTTATTACTGGAATCTCGCGTTGAGGTCGATGTTCGGGTCTCCCCGGACTTGCCTGTTCTACTGGCCGACCCGGTCCAGCTTCAGCAAGTCATGCTCAATCTGGTGGTTAATGCCGTGGATGCGATGCGTGATCAGACGCAGTGCAATCGCATGCTGAGCATTGCCGTGACGCGAGACGGGATGGAGGGGGTGGCCTTTTTAGTCGGTGATACGGGGCCAGGCATCTCGCCCGGCATGGAAGGGAAGATATTCGATGCCCTGTTCTCGACCAAGCGCGATGGCCTTGGCATGGGTTTGGCCATTAGCCGATCGATCATCGAGAATCATGGGGGGCGGCTGCGCTTGGAAACGACGGCAGGCACCGGCGCAAATTTCGTCTTTAACATTCCAGTCAAACAATGACAACAGACACGTCTTCGTCAATTTCCACCGTATATGTCGTCGATGACGACGCATCCGTTCGCGAATCTTTAAGCAGTCTGATTCGTTCGGCGGGAATGTCTGTGGAAGTATTTGCGTCACCCCTCGATTTTCTGGCATTGGATAAGTTCAGTGAATTCTCCTGTGTTGTCTTGGATGTGCGCATGCCCGGCCTGGATGGTCTGGCGCTGCAAGACAAAATCGCCGAGTTGGGAAGGGAGATACCGATCATTTTCATTACCGGCCATGGTGATGTTCCTCTGGCCGTCCGCGCCATGAAGGCAGGGGCAATTGACTTCCTTAACAAGCCGTTCAACGACACCGATCTATTGAAGGCAATCGCACTGGCCCTGTCACGTGTCAGTGCCAGTTCCCAAGAACGGATGGAACTGGCAGATTTGCGCCTACGCGTCGATACCCTGACGCCCCGCGAAAAACAGATCATGTATGAGGTTGCCCTGGGCAAACAGAACAAGTGCATTGCCTATGATCTGTGTGTTACGGAAAGTACCGTGAAAGTCCATAAGCACAATGTGATGAGCAAAATGAACCTCAGGTCCACTGCCGAATTGACGCTGGCTATTCAGCGGCTCAAAAAAAGTTAGCAAGATTCCAATAAAAAAGGGAGCTAGCAGCTCCCTTTTTTTCAGAAATCTAATCTCGTGTTACGAGTTTTTGTCCTGAAACGGGCCGGTGTTCAGGCGGCGAAATTGGCTTCGGCGAAGGACCAGTTAACGAGCGAAGCCAGATAGGTTTCGACGAACTTCGGACGCATGTTGCGGAAGTCGATGTAGTAGGCGTGCTCCCAGACGTCGACGCAGAGCAGGGCCTTGTCGCCGGTGGTCAGCGGGGTGCCGGCGGCGCCCATGTTGACGATGTCGACGGAGCCGTCGGCCTTCTTGACCAGCCAAGTCCAGCCGGAACCGAAATTGCCGACAGCGGATGTCTGGAAGGCCGTCTTGAAGGCATCGAGCGAACCCCACTTGGCGTCGATGGCAGCAGCCAGGGCACCCTTCGGAGCGCCGCCGCCGTTCGGGGTCAGGCAGTTCCAGAAGAAGGTGTGGTTCCAGACCTGGGCTGCGTTGTTGTACACGCCGCCGGCCGGGGCCTTTTTGACGATGGCTTCGAGGTCGAGGGCTTCGTACTCGGTGCCCTTGATCAGGTTGTTCAGGTTGGTGACGTAGGCCTGGTGGTGCTTGCTGTAGTGGTAGTCGAAGGTTTCGGCCGACATGTGCGGGGCGAGGGCGTCTTTGGCAAACGGCAGGGCGGGCAGTTGATGTTCCATTTATGTTCTCCGTTGGGGTTTGATGAGGGGTAAAACGAAAATTCTAGTCAGCTTCCGGGCTTGCGACAACCTGATTCACGGTGGCCTCGGCTGAACCCCTGGCAAAGCGCAGCTTGAGCAGGTCGCCGGGGCTAAGCCGAGAGGCGTCGCGGATGGCCCGACCGTCTGATCCTATGGCCAGTGTATAGCCACGCGACAGGACGGCGTGCGGATCAAGCTGGGTCAGACTGCTGGCCAGTGAATTTAGTTTCCCGGAATATTGAGAAATTGCCCATTGGCTCTGCCGGGTCAGCCGGTATTGCAGATGTGAGATGCCATCGGCCATTTTTACCGGCCGGGGACGGGCGCTGCCGTGGCGCAGACTGAGGCCTTGCAGGCGGACGGCGCAATGCTCGGTTTGCCGGCGCAGGGCGTGCTGCAGCCGGACGCCGAAGGTTTCAATGTCACGATGGCGCTGGCGGATGCGTTCGGCCGGATGCACGAGGCGGGTGGCCAGCCAGTCGAGACGTTGCATCTGATCGGACAGTGTGCGGTCCATACGGCGACCGAGCTGGTTTTCCAACTGGGTCAGGCGGTCGAGCAGGGCGTCGCGGTCGGGGCTGGCCAGTTCGGCCGCTGCGGTCGGCGTCGCGGCGCGCAGGTCGGCGGCAAAATCGGCGATGGTGAAATCAGTTTCATGGCCGACGCCGGAGATGACGGGAATGGCCGAGGCGCGGATGGCGCGGGCCACGCATTCTTCGTTGAAGGCCCAGAGATCTTCGATGCTGCCGCCGCCACGGCACAGGATGATGGCGTCGCAGTCGCTGGTGCCGGCCTGGATGATGGCTTCGGCGATTTTGAGGCCGGCGCCTTCGCCCTGGACAGGGGTCGGGAAGAGCGTGATGGCGACGTGCGGGGCGCGCCGGTGCAGCGTGGTCAGGACATCGCGCAGGGCGGCCGCTTGCGGGCTGGTGACGATGGCGAGACGGCGGGGAAAGCCGGGAAGTGGCTTCTTGCGGCCAACGGCAAAAATGCCTTCATTTTCAAGTTTGGCCTTGAGTTGCAGGAAGCGCTCGAAGAGGTCTCCCTGGCCGGCCCGGCGGATGGCTTCGACGTTGAGCTGAAATTCGCCGCGCGGCTCGTAGAAGGAGACCAGCACGCGGGCTTCGATCTTCTGGCCGTTTTCCAGCCGCCAGCCCAGCAGTTGCGCCCGGCTGCGCCACATGACGCAGCGCACCTGGGCGTTGGCGTCCTTGAGCGAAAAGTAGACGTGACCGGAGGCGGCGTAGGTCAGGTTGGAGATTTCGCCACCCACCCAGGTCAGCGGGAAAGCTGATTCGAGGCAGTCACGCACCTGCCTATTCAGGCTGGATACGCTGAGGATAGAGTTACCGACAGGTGGAACGGGGCTTTGCATGGGCTGATTGTAACCCGTGGTGAAATATTTCAGTCAGTTGTTGACATGGTTTTGTTTTGTTAAGTATTTGATTTTAAATGATGTAAGTAACATGCCTTGTTTTTTGGCAGAGTATAAAAAGTCCTTTGCGTGGTAGGGGTTAGCACTGTTCACCACACTTCATTCACAGACTTATCCACAGGTTTTGGGGATAAGCCGCGGCAAGCCCGCCATTTCGTCGCTTGCCCTGCGGCGGGGGGCAGGGCAAAATTGCGGGCTAATATTCCATCAAGGATAACTTCACGTGTTTGCTCTCGTTCAACAGGCTGGCTGGCCTATTTATCCCTTGCTGCTGGCTTCGATCATTTCGGTGGCACTGATTATCGAGCGCGTCGTTGCGCTGCGCCGTTCCAAGGTGGTTCCCGCCGGCTTGCTCAAGCGTGCCGTTGGCGAATTTAAGCGTGGCGCCGACAACGAGAAGCTGCTTGACGAGCTGGATCGTCATTCGCCGCTCGGTCGCGTGTTGTCGGCCGGCTTGCGCAACGTCAATGCTTCCCGCGAGATCATGAAGGAGTCGATTGAGGAAGCCGGCTCAGCGGTTGCCCACGATCTGAATCGCTACCTGACGACGCTCGGCACCATCGCCTCGATCAGTCCGCTGATGGGCCTGTTCGGTACGGTGGTCGGGATGATCGAGATTTTCGGCTCGCAGTCGCCGACCGGCGCCAACCCAATGCAACTGGCGCACGGCATTTCCATCGCCCTGTACAACACCGGTTTCGGTTTGGTCATTGCCATTCCCAGCCTGATCGCCTGGCGGCATTTCCGGGCCCTGGCCGACAGTTTCGTCGTTGAGATGGAGCAGCAGGCCGTCCGCCTTGTCGAGTACATGCATGGCGACCGGAAGTAAGTCATGAAATTTCAGCGCGGCCGTAGCCGGGAAGAGCCGGAAATCAACCTGATTCCGATGATTGACGTGCTGCTCGTCATCATCATTTTCCTGATGCTGACCACCACCTACGCCAAGTTCTCGGGCCTGGAGATCAATCTGCCAACGGCTGACGCGACCAAGCAGCCCGAGCAGCCGAACGAGGTGGCTGTTGCGGTGACGGCCAGCGGCCAGGTCTTGATCAACAAATCGCCGTTGACCGCCAATGACGTCAAGTCCATTGCCGATGGCCTGCGCCGGGCGGCGGGCAGTCGCGAAGATCCGCTGATCGTTATCAACGCCGATGCCAAGGCGACGCATCAAAGCGTCGTCGACGTCATGCAGGCGGCGCAGACGGCCGGTTATCCGCACATTTCCTTTGCGACACAGAATCGCTGATGCTGGCGCGCTGGCTACAGCGACAGTGGTTTGAGCAACGCCGGCTGACGCCGGCGTTGTGGCTTTTGCTGCCGCTGGCCGGGCTCTACACTTTGCTCAGTGCGCTGAATCGCCGGCTGGCCAAGCCGGAGCGGCTGCCGGTGCCGGTCATTGTCGTCGGCAACCTGATTGTCGGCGGTGCCGGCAAAACGCCGCTGACCCTGTGGCTGGCGCAGCAACTCAAGGCGCGTGGTTGGCGGCCGGGAATCATCAGCCGCGGCTACGGGCGCAGTGGCGATGGCGTCATTTCGGTGAGCGCCGATTCGCAGCCGGAAGTAGTTGGCGATGAACCTTTGCTCCTCGCCCGGCGTAGCGGGGTTCCGGTCTGGGTCGGGCGCCAGCGGGCTGCCGCCGGCGCGGCTCTGCTCGCTGCCCATCCGGAAGTGAATGTCGTGCTCTGCGACGATGGCTTGCAGCATTACGCCCTGGCCCGCGATGTCGAGCTGGTTGTTTTCGACGCGCGCGGAGCCGGCAATGGCTGGCGTCTGCCGGTCGGGCCACTGCGCGAATCGCTGGCCCGCCTTGCTACGGTCGACGCGATTATTGGCAATAATTTCAAAAGTTCTTTGCCGTTTGCTACGCCGACTTTCGCCATGGCGCTGCAGCCGGGAAGGCTCTATCGGCTGGATGAACCGCAGCACACCTGTTCGGCCGAGAGCCTGCGCGGCCGCGGCCGGCTGCATGCGCTGGCTGGCATCGGCAACCCGAGCCGGTTTT
>Ga0302322_100005061_pt1 | contig 11534 bp, 12 predicted proteins | sample Fen_T0_2_FD_203757 | JGI IMG/M metagenome (GOLD analysis project Ga0302322, IMG submission 203757) | Peat permafrost microbial communities from Stordalen Mire near Abisko, Sweden - Fen_T0_2 | ecosystem: Environmental > Terrestrial > Soil > Wetlands > Permafrost | place: Sweden: Abisko... | reverse complement strand
GTCGCCGGCCTTGAGGAACCGCTCGACATGGCCCTTCTTGGTCTCGTAGTCATGCTGGTCGATCTTGGGACGCAGCTTCATCTCCTTGATGACCGTGTGCGTCTGGTTCCGGCGGGACTCGCGCTCCTTGAGCGCGGCCTCGTACTTGTACTTGCCGAAGTCCATGAGCTTGCACACGGGCGGCTTGGCCATGGGAGCGACCTCGACGAGATCGAGGTCTGCCTCCACCGCCAGCCGGAGCGCGTCCTCGATGCGGACGATCCCGACCTGCTCGCCGTTCGGCCCGACAAGTCGGACCTCCGGAACGCGGATGCGGTCGTTGATGCGGGGTTCGACGCTGATGGCGCCTCCTTGCTTCCGTGAGCGGTGATCCACCCCGAAGACCACGATGGCCTCCGGCGCAGCGCGCGGAGGCCTCGGCAAGCAGGCACGCGCCGACGAACGGCGGTGCTGCTCGGACCCGAGCGACCTCTGCGGTCGACAGGTGGGAGTCGAGGACTCCGCTTACGCGACCCCGTGCGAGCACGAGGTCGATCGGATGGAAGGGTACCAGCCGTGGAACCCTCCCCTGAAATCCCGCTCGACATCGCCGACGTGCCGGCCGTGGAGATCGTCCTGACCGTGGCCATGCACCTCATGTCGGCGGCCGCCGTGGCCTGCGGCCTGGGCATCGAGGAGGAGGGGCGCCCGGCACCCCCGGCCGACCTGGCCGAGGCCCGCATCCTCATCTCGGCCCTCGCCGGCCTGGTCACCTCCGCCGCCCCCCTCGTGGGCAGCATGCATGCAGCGCCCCTGCGGGACGGCCTGACCGCGCTGCAGCGTGCGTTCCGGGAAGCGTCGATGATTCCCGACCCACCGGGCATGGGTCCCGGCGAGGATCTCACCGGCCCGGTCCACTAGCCGACGCTCACACCGATCCCGCCCGGGATGAGGGCATGCAGGTCGGCGCGACCGGCCAGGATCCCCGCCGCCTGGCGGGCCAGCGCCTCCGCCGTCCGGCCGTCAGGGTGCCCGCCCTGGCGGGCCTGGACGACCACCAGCACGTCGACCGCGCCGTCCGCCCGTGCGTCCAGGACGTCGACCTCCACCCACCCATCGGCGGTCAGGCCGGCGAGTGCGGCCACCAGCCGGGGCCGTACGGCCTCGAGATCGAGCAGGTCGGCCAACGCCAGCAGCGCGGAGCCCGCGATCACCCGCCGGGCCGGACCGGAGACGTCGATCACCACCGCCGCGCACCCGTCGTCGAGGGCAGCCCGGGCGACCTCGCGGCCCAGGGCCGGTACGGGGCGCGCGTCAGCGTTCCATCCGACCAGGCTGTCGACGCCGCTGAAGGCGAGCAGACCTCGCTCGCCTCGCTCATTGACCATGGACACCACCGCCATGTGGCTGTCCTTGTCGCCGCCGTCGGGATCGACCTCGTCCAGGACCGCGACCACCGAGGTCAGCAGTCGCTGGGCACGCAGACGGCGGGCGGCATCGAGGGCGTCGACTCCGGTGTCCGCAAGCAGGGCACGGACACGAGGATCAGCGGTGCCGTCATCCTGCGGGAAGGCGGGAGACGCCAGGGCGCGTCCGCGCCCCAGACCCCACCCCTCACTCACGCGGTCAGGCTACGGGAGCACAATCGCGCGGTGACGCCCGAGCCGCAAGCCCGACCACGGTGGGTGGTCCTGACGGCGCTCATCATGGTGGCGATCAACCTTCGCATGGCTCTGGCCAGCCTGCCGGCCGTCGTCACCGATATCCAGGACTCAACCGGCTGGTCGGATGTCGCCATCGGGACGCTGACGACCATCCCCGTCCTGTGCATGGGCGCGTTCGCGCTCGTGGTGCCACGGATCGCCCGCGCCATCGGTCGTCGCGAGACCGTGGCGCTGGCGCTTCTGCTGCTCACCATCGCGCTGTCCGCACGACTGTTCGCGACAGTTCCCGGCGTGCTGCACGTGTCGGTCCTGTTCGCCGGGATCGGCATCGCGCTGGCCGCGGGCCTCGTGCCCTCCATCGTTCGCGAGCAGCTGCCCGACGCCGTGGGCGCCGCGACCGGACTCTGGAGCTCGACCATGATGCTGGGCGCGGCCCTGGCCGGCGCGCTGACGGCCCCCCTTGCGCTCTGGCTGGGCTCATGGCAGCGCGCGCTGGCCTTCTGGGCCCTCCCCGCCGCGATCGGCCTCGTGGTGTGGTGGCTTGTGGAGACGCGGCATCACGCGCCGGACGGCGCGCGCGGTGCAGGTGAGTCGTCCGTGCGGATCAAGGACCTGCCGTGGCGCCATCGCACCGCGTGGGCCCTGACGGCCTACCTCGCCTTCAACTCCATCGTCTTCTACACCTCGCTCGCGTGGCTCGCCCCGTCGTATGTCCAGCGTGGCTGGACCCAGGTCGAGGCGGGTTGGCTCCTCGGGCTCTTCGCCGCCAGCCAGGTCGTGGCCGCCCTCGTCATGCCCCACCTCGCCGAGAGGAGCCGCGCACGTCGAACCATCTATGCCGCCTGCGTCACTCTCGCCGCGCTGGCCGCGCTCGCGATCGGGTGGGCCCCGACCACCTTCACGCTGGCCGTCATCATCGTGTACGGGGCGGCTCTCGGCGCAGGATTCGCCATGGGCCTGGCACTGCTCAGCGAGTACGGAGCCACCGGCCCAGCATCCGCACGACTGACGGCCATGGCGTTCTCGATCACGTACCTGTCGGCAGCGCTCGGGCCGATCGCGGCCGGCGGCATCCTCGACGCGTTCGACTCCTGGCCCTCGGTGTTCACGATGCTCAGCATCGTGCTCGTCGCACAGCTCCTGACCGTGCCGGCCCTCCGGCGCGGCATTCACGTCCCGTAGGGGTCGACTCAGGCGTCAGAGGCGGCAGGCGTGGATGTCCGTGACGAGGATTCCCCGAGCCCCCAGGTCGTAGAGCTCGTCCATGATGCGGTGGACATCGGTGGACGGGACCATCGCGCGGACCGCCGACCACAGCGGGTCGTGCAGCGAGGACACTGTCGGCGACTCGATGCCCGGGGTCAGGGCGCACGCCTGCTCGATGCGCTCGGTGAGGATGTCGTAGTCGACGAGCACGTAGCTGCGCGCCACCATCACGCCATGCAGGCGGCGCACGAACGTCTCGACCGCAGGGAGCTGCGGTGCCCCACGGCGACGCACGACGAGCGCCTCGCTGGTGAGGATCGGCTCGCCGATCACCTCGAGCCCTGCACGGCGCAGGGTCGTTCCCGTGGCCACCACGTCGGCGACCGCATCGGCGACGCCGAGGGCGACGGCGTTCTCCACGGCGCCGTCGAGCTTGACGACCCGCGCGCTGATGCCCTCTCGGGCGAGCCAGGCCTCGAGCACGCCTGCATACGACGTCGCGATGGTCTTGCCCGCGAGGTCCTGCGGCCGCCAGCCGGCACCGGCCGGAGCCGCGAGCCGGAAGGTGGAAGGCGCGAACCCGAGATTGAGGACCTCGTCGGCCTGGGCACCGGAGTCCAGCAGCATGTCGCGACCGGTGATGCCGAGGTCGAGCGTCCCCTCCCCCACGTAGATCGCGATGTCGCGCGGGCGAAGAAAGAAGAACTCGACGTCGTTCTCAGGATCGTGGACGAGGAGGTCGCGCACGGAGGCAGAGCGTAGGTAGCCGGCCTCGGTGAGCATTGCCCGGGCGGGCTCGCCCATCATTCCCTTGTTGGGTACCGCGACGCGCAGCATGGGACGCCCTACAGCCTGCGGTAGACGTCTTCGAGGGTCACGTCGGACGCCAGCATCAGGCACTGCACGTGGTACAGCAACTGGGCGATCTCCTCGGCCGTGCGGTCCTTGCCCTCGTGCTCAGCGGCCATCCACGATTCTGCGGCTTCCTCGACGACCTTCTTGCCCACGGCGTGGACACCCTTGTCGACGAGGGCGACGGTTCCGGAGACCTCGTCGCGGTAGGTGGTCTTCTTCACGAGTTCGGCATAGAGCTCATCAAACGTCTTCACGGGACAAGCCTATTGGCGTGCCACGAGCACGCTTCACGCGGTGCGTTCAGCGGTCGGCGAGATCGCGCAGCGTGGCGGCGGTCATCAGTGCGGCCCACGTGGCCTCAGCGCCCTTGTCCTCCGAGGAGCCGGGCAGTCCTGCGCGCGCCAGCGCCTGCTCCTCGGTGTCGCAGGTGAGCAGGCCGAACCCGACGGGAACGAGGTGATCGAGCGCGACGCGCATCAGGCCATCGGTGGCGCCCGCGCACACGTACTCGAAGTGCGGGGTGCCGCCGCGGATGATCACGCCCAACGCCACCACGGCGTCGAAATCCCCGCTCACGGCGCACGCCTTGGCGACGATCGGCAGTTCGAAGGAACCGGCCACGCGGATCAGCGTGGCCTCGGCACCGGCCTCCTGCGCCGCGCGCGCGGCCCCCGCGATCAGGCCGTCCATCACGACCTCATGCCAGGACGAGGCGATGATCGCGACCCGAAGCCCGTCGCCGTTGATGCCGATCGTCGGCGATCCCGACCCGCTCATCCCGCCACGACATCGTCGTCGGCGGGGTCGTCGACCGGAGGCGAACCCAGCGTGTGTCCCATCCGATCGGCCTTGGTCAGCAGGTAGGCGCGGTTGTGGTCATTGGCCTCGATCAGCAGGGGCACCCGCTCGCTGATGGTGAGGCCGTAGCCCTCGAGACCGGCGCGCTTGGCCGGGTTGTTCGTGAGCAGCCGCATGCTGCGCACGCCGATGTCCACCAAGATCTGCGCTCCCGTGCCGTAGTCACGCGCATCAGCCGGCAGTCCGAGCTCGAGGTTCGCGTCGACGGTGTCGCGCCCGTTGTCCTGCAACTCGTATGCGCGCAGCTTGTGCAGGAGTCCGATGCCACGCCCCTCGTGGCCCTTGACGTAGAGCACCACGCCACGACCCTCGGCGGCCACGCGGCGCAGGGCCGCGCGCAACTGCGGACCGCAGTCACAGCGGTACGAGCCGAAGACATCGCCGGTCAGGCACTCGGAGTGGACGCGGACAAGGACGTCCTCGCCATCCCCGATGTCGCCCACGACGAGAGCGATGTGCTCGGACTCGTCGGTCTCGCTGCGATAGCCGTAGGCGGTGAAGTCGCCGTACTCGGTGGGCAGCGGCGTCTCGGCCACGCGGGTGACAAGACTCTCGGTGCGCCTGCGGTAGCGGATGAGGTCGGCGATCGAGATCATCACGAGGCTGTGCTCATCAGCGAAGGATCGACACTGCGCCGCGCGCATCATCGTGCCGTCGTCATTGACGAGTTCGCACAGTGCGCCGACCGGACCCAGCCCGGCCAGGCGCGCCAGGTCGACCGCTGCCTCAGTGTGCCCCGCGCGGCGAAGCACGCCTCCGGGAACGGCACGCAGCGGCATCACGTGACCGGGTCGGGTCAGGTCATACGGCTCGGTCGCCGAGTCGGAGAGCACCTTGATGGTTCGGGCCCGGTCGACGGCCGAGATCCCCGTCGTCTCGACGTCGCGGGCATCGACGGAGACCGCGTAGGCCGTCTGCTTGCGGTCCTCGTTGATCGCGGTCATCGGCGGCAGGCCCAGGCGGTCGAGATCGGCCCCGGTCATCGGCACGCAGATGTACCCGGAGGTGTGGCGGATCATGAATCCGACGAGTTCAGGCGTTGCGGCAGACGCGGCAAAGATGAGATCGCCCTCGTTCTCGCGGTCCTCATCATCGACCACGACGACCGACTGCCCCGCTCGCACCGCAGCGATGGCATCCTCGACCCGATCGAGCCGGACCTTGGTACTGGTGGTGTCGTCCCCGGTTCGCGCCCGCGTCGGCAAGGGCACGACGCTCGGCTGATCGTCGTCGGTCTCCTCGTCGAACAGCTCGTCGGCCGGAATCATGAACGCCTCCCTTCCATCAGTCGTTCCACGTACTTGGCGATCACATCGACTTCGATGTTCACGGTGTCGCCCACGCGACGCACCCCAAGGGTGGTCTGCTCGAGCGTTGTAGGGATCAGCGAGACCGTGAAGGAATCGTCATCGACGTGTACAACCGTCAACGATACGCCGTCCACGCAGATCGACCCCTTCTCGACCACGTAGCGCGACAACGCCGACGGAACGCCGAAGGACACGATGGTCCAATGCTCGGTCGGCTCGATGTCGCGCACGACCGCCGTGCCGTCGACGTGGCCCTGCACGATGTGACCGCCCAGTCGGGAGTCCACCCGCGCCGCCCTCTCGAGATTGACCTCGGCCCCAGCGGCCAGGGCGCCGAGGGAGCTGCGACGCAGCGTCTCCTGCATCACGTCTGCAGTAAAGGCGCCGTCCATGACATCGACCACCGTGAGGCACACGCCGCTCACGCTGATCGAGTCACCAGGAGTCGCGTCGCTGGTGACAAGCGGGCCACGGATGGCCAGCCGCGAGGCGTCGCCCAGGTCGGTGACGGCGAGCACGGACCCGCGCTCCTCGACGATCCCGGTGAACACCCGCTACTGCTCCGCTCGCTCGTACGTGACCCATCCTCGTATGCGGACATCCTCCCCGACGACCATCACGTCATCGACGTCGACTCCCACGGATCGCTCCCCGGCTCCGGAGGGCGCAGGCAGCGCGACGGGCCCGTCGCCAAGCAGGACGGGCGCCACGTACCAGACCACCCGGTCTACGAGGCCGGCGGCGAGGAAGGCCGCGGAAAGGGTCGGGCCACCCTCGAGCAGCACATGCCGGACGCCCCGGTCGAACAACTCCGAGAGCACCTCGTCGGGCGTCGCGTCCGCCAGGAACAGCGACGGAGCCTCGTCGTCATGCAGGTGGAAGCCGTCGGGGATCGGTCGCGAGCCGACCACGACGCGCAGCACCGACCGGTGACCGGCCGGCTCCACCCCTCGGACGGTCAGGTGCGGGTTGTCTGCCAGGGCGGTGCCGGTGCCGACCATGATCGCCCCCACCTGCGCGCGAAGGCGCTGGACCTCCGCTCTTGCCGCTTCAGCCGTGATGGCCGTCGGCGCGCCGTCTGACCCGGCCACGCGACCGTCCAGCGACACTGCGGCCTTCCACGTGACCAGCGGGCGCCCGTGCAGCTCGGCGAACGTCCAGTCGGCGTTGATCCGCTCCGCCTCGTCCGCCAGGACCCCGCCAAGCACCTCGAGTCCCGCGGCAGCAAGGACGAGGCCGCCGCCCCCGGCGGCCTGCGTCGGATCGGACTGCGCGAAGACCACGCGGGCCACGCCTGCCGAGATCAACGCGTCGGTGCACGGACCGGTGCGTCCCAGGTGACGGCAAGGCTCCAGGGTCACGACCGCAGTGGCGCCGCGCGCCTCCTCCCCAGCATCGGCCAGCGCGACGACCTCGGCGTGGGGTGATCCCGCCCCTCGGTGATAGCCCCGGCCGACGACGGTGCCGTCCGCGTCGATGACGACGCACCCGACCCGCGGGTTCTCCCCCACCGGCGCATCCGGGGACTGCGCGAGAGCAAGTGCCTCGCGCATGGGGATGTCCCAGGTGTCAGCGGGCTGCACGACTACGGCCGTGCGGCGTTCTCTGCGCTGTCGCGGAGGAGCTCGACCATGATCGCCGGGTCGTCCGCCCTGTACACCGCGGAGCCCGCCACGAACACGTCTGCGCCCGCAGCAGCGCACCGCTCAATGGTGTCGGGCCCGATGCCGCCGTCGACCTGGATCCACACGTCGACGTCAGCGGCGTCGGCCAGCCGACGTGCCTGCTGCACCTTGGGCAGCATCTCCGCCATGAACGACTGGCCACCGAAGCCGGGCTCCACCGTCATGACGAGGATCATGTCGATCGCCGGCACGAGGTCGGCGATCGCGGAGATGGGCGTTGCGGGCTTGACCGCGACCCCTGCTCGCGCTCCGGCCTTGCGGATGTCGCGGGCGACCGCCCGCGGGTGGTGCGCGGCCTCGATGTGGAACGTGACACTGCCGGCCCCGGCCTCTGCATATCCGGGTGCCCACCGATCAGGGTCGGCGATCATGAGGTGGCAGTCCGCAGGGATGGAGAGCTGGCGAACGAGCGACTCGACGACCGGCAGCCCGAAGGTCAGGTTGGGGACGAAGTGGTTGTCCATGACGTCGAGATGGATCCAGTCGGCAGACGAAGCGACTCGCCGGACCTCCGCCGCTAGATCGGCGAGATCGGCGTTCAGGACGCTCGGCGAGATCTGCATGCCCACACCCGCACAGTAGTGCTCAAGGCGCTGCACCGGCGCGCTACGCCTTGCGCAGGACTGCCAGGAACATAGCGTCGGTGCCGTGCCGATGCGGCCACATCTGCACCATCGGGCCGTCGCCGCAGTCCGCGAGCTCCGGGAGCAGCGCTTGGGCATCCTCGAGCGCTACATCCGCACGCCCGCGCATGGCGTCTGCCACGACGAACTTCGTCTCCGCCAGGTGCGGGGAGCACGTGACGTACGCCACGACACCACCTGGACGGACGCTGTCGAGGGCGGTGCGCAGCAGGTCGCGCTGCACGGCACCCAGTGCGGCCAGATCCGCGGGAGTGCGTCGCCAACGCGATTCGGGTCGGCGTCGGAGCGCACCGAGTCCGGTGCAGGGTGCGTCGACGAGCACGCGGTCGATCAGCTCGTCACCCCACGGCCGGGTGCGTGAATCGCCGACCACCACCACCGAGTCGGTGGCCGCCGGCAGGCTGTTGCGCACGAGCTCTGCACGGTGCGGATGCTGCTCGACCGCGATCAGCCGCGCCCCCCGCTCCGCGGCGATCCCGTCCAGCAGAGCCGCCTTCCCGCCGGGGCCTGCGCACATGTCGAGCCACCTGCGATCGGACCCCTCGACCGAGGCCCGGCTCAGTGCGAGTGCCACGAGCTGGCTGCCCTCGTCCTGCACGCCGGCGCGCCCCTGACGCACGCAGTCCAGGGCGTCGGGAATCCCGTCGAGCAGGGTTGCTCCGATGGGCGACCAGCGACTCGGCCCGACCCCGGGCTCCTCGAGCAGGGCGGCGACGGTCATGCGTCCTGGCCTGGCGACCAGCGACGGCCGCGCCGGCTCGTTGTCGGCCATGAGAAGGGCCTCGAGCTCCCTGCGCCGGGCACCAAGCGAGTCACGGAAGGCTCGGACCACCCAGAGCGGATGCGACCAGCGCTCGGCCAGCCAGGTGATGTCGTCGTAGGAACGGTCCTGCCGTCGATCCTCGGCCCACGCAGCCGTGTCGCGTGCCGCCACCTTGCGGAGCACCGCATTGACGAAGCCCGCGCGGGCACTTGCACCGGTCCGTGGATCCCAGGCACGGGCGAGCTCGCATGCGGAGTCGACGGCGGCGTGGTCCGGCACGCGCATGGAGAGCAGCTGATGGGCACCCAGGCGGAGGATGTCCTTGAGCGCCGGCTCCACCTTGTCCCACGGCCGGCTCACGCACGACTGCAGGATCGCGTCGTACCAGGCCTGCCACCGCAGCGTTCCGTAGGCGAGTTCCGTGGCGAATGCAGCATCTCGGCCGGCGAGCCCGCGCTGCCGCAGCAACTGCGGGAGCACGAGGTTCGCATACGCATCGTCCTCGCGAACGGCGCGCAGCAGTTCAACGGCCACCGCGCGCGGCGCATCCACGCGACTCACGCGAAGGCCATACCGTCGACGAGGCGGGCACCGCGAGCCCAGTCCGCGGCCGCCATCGGCTTCTTGCCTGCTGGCTGCACCTGCCCGAGGAGGACCGGCGCGGTGGCCGTGCCCACCCACACGTCGTGACGGCCCACCCGAAGGTGACCGGGCGCAAGCGGATCCTGCTCGCGGTCGAGCGTGACCGGCAGCACGCGCACCCGCTCCTCGCCGAGCAGGGACCAGGCGCCCGGCGCCGGGGTGCACGCTCGCACCTGACGGTCCACGCCGACGGCCGGCAGATCCCACCGGACGCGTGACTCCTCAACGCTGACCTTCGGGGCGTAGGTCGGCTCGCCGGACTGCGGCACCGCAGTGATCGTCGCGTCGTCCAGGGCGTCGAGGGTATCGACCAGCAGGGGCGCGCCGATCTCTGCGAGCCGGGACAGCAGGGCCCCGGACGTGTCGTCGGGACGGATCCGCTCGGTGACGGTTCCGTACACGGCACCCGTATCCATGCCCTCGTCGAGAGCGAAGGTCGTCGCACCGGTGATGTCGTCGCCGTGCCAGATCGCGCGTTGAACGGGGGCGGCACCCCGCCACGCCGGGAGCAGGGAGAAGTGCAGGTTGACCCAGCCCAGCCGTGGGACGCCGAGCAGTGATGCAGGGATCAGCCCGCCATAGGCGACGACCGGTGCGCAGTCGGGGGCGAGTCGTCGGAGGTCCGCCTCGACCTGGGGATCGCGGGCCGAGGACGGAACGAGCACCTCGATCCCGAGGCCGCGAGCGAGCTCCGCTACGGGGCTGGCGGCCGAGCGCCGGCCGCGGCCTGCGGGTGCGTCCGGGCGGGTGAGCACCGCCACGACCTCGTGGCGGGACTCCAGCACCTGGGCGAGGCAGTGTGCGGCCACCTCGGGTGTACCTGCGAAGACGCACCTCATCGGGAGGACCCGATCGTCATGTGCTGCTACAGCCAGCGCGAGGAGATCGAGTGCGGGCTCTGCTTGACCGACGGGGCGGGCTCACCGAACCACTCGGACGCCCGGATGACCCGCATGGCCTCCTTGCGCGCCTCCGGATCGAGGCGGTCGATGAACAGGATGCCGTCGAGGTGATCGGTCTCGTGCTGGACTGCCCGCGCAAGCAGGTCCGAGCCCTCGATCACCACCGGCTCGCCATGCATGTTCATGCCCTTGGCGACGACGCGCCTGGCCCGCCGGGTATCGAAGAAGACGTCCGGCACGGACAGGCAGCCCTCGTCGCCGTCCTGCGTCTCGTCCGAGAGGTCGAGCACGGGGTTGACCAGGTGCCCCGGATCGTCGTCGACCCAGTAGGTGAACACCCGCAGGGAGACGCCGATCTGTGGTGCGGCGAGGCCGGCTCCAGGCGCGTCCATCATGGTCTCGGTGAGGTCGCGCACGAGCTTGCGCAACTCCTTGTCGAACGTCTCGACGGGAGCCGCCGGCGTCCGAAGGACCGGGTCGCCGAACAGCCTGATGGGTTGCACCGCCATGCGCGGCAGTCTAGGGGGAGGCCGGGGGGCCGGTTCGCGTCAGATGTCGCGCGGATCCATCTGCACGTGCACAGCACCCACCTTGGCCCGAGCCGAACGAGCCGCCGTGATGCCCCGAAGCTGACGGGCGAGCGCCGGCCCGTCGGACCGGTGGACCACCACCAGGGCCCGCAGCCGTTCGCCGACCGGCACCGGCCCGAGCACCCGATGCGACACGGTCAGGTCGGCGACCACGTCGGCGATCTCGCCCGCGACGCCGAAGAGCGCTGCCATGCGCGTGGCCGGCGGAAGTCCGGCCGCGGTGCGGTCGGCGAGCTCGCGCTCGGCCAGCCAGGCCGCATCCCACCGCACGAGGGCCTGGACCGGCGCGAGTGCGTTGTCGACCGTGACGACGACCGGAGCCCGCGGGCGCGCGAGTCGAGCGGCCGCGAACCAGCGGCGGGCGGAATCCTCGGCGGCATCGATGACCGGACGCTCCAGCGCGGCGCGCGCGTCGAGGATGATCACGGCGGCGTAG
>Ga0302322_100005059_pt1 | contig 11536 bp, 17 predicted proteins | sample Fen_T0_2_FD_203757 | JGI IMG/M metagenome (GOLD analysis project Ga0302322, IMG submission 203757) | Peat permafrost microbial communities from Stordalen Mire near Abisko, Sweden - Fen_T0_2 | ecosystem: Environmental > Terrestrial > Soil > Wetlands > Permafrost | place: Sweden: Abisko... | reverse complement strand
TTCAACCTTTCGCATAAGAGAATGTTGATCGTAATCGGTGAATGCGTACATTGTGTCAAATACTTCTGGTGTATAGAATGAACAGTCTAAGACTGTTGATGGATCTCTAACAAACCAACCGACCTCATACTCCTCAAGCCAACGCAAAGCAACATCGAGGTCATATTTTGTTCCTGCTTCGCTGAGAATAATACCTCTGATGTTCTCTTCGGTAATTGCGATAGCATAGGCCTCCATGTTGCCCCCAGACTTTTACTTAGAAGTGAGCCAATTAACGATCTCGATGATGCTCCAACCAAGAAGGAGTACCATACCAATGATGAAGAGACCTATAACAATAATAGACACCCAAGCAAATTTCTCAATATTCTTATCATTCATTACAGTTCCTCGAACTCAGCATACTTAGCAGAGAAACGGGACTCCTTGACCTTAGCGTAGAGCTCCTTAGTGTAGGCCGTGATGCCAGAGTTACCCCCAGCAACCCATCGACTAGGAGTGATAATGACATCGATCTGCTCGCAAGTATCTCTGCGAATATCGGCAAGATCACGCTCATCTGCACGCAACTTACGATCCCCCTTGATCAGGTAGATCTTAGGAGGTTCGTACTTGTATGAGATCTTCACCTTAAGCAGGTGCTCAGGGGGATCTCCTTCCTCATAACCATCCATAGTCCGGACGTTCCAGCCTTCTTCACGAAGTCGATCTGCAACATCATCGGGTAGGATGACCTGGAAGTTATGGTCACCTAGAGCATTGAAGGTGTCTTCACGCCCATCAAAGTGAGAAAATGCCCACTTGATCTTGACATCTTCCAGCTCAACGTCATCAATCCACTTTCGATCATCAACCATAACTACCCCTTAGGAAAGAACACGCACTCGACCCGGGTGGGGTCATGATATGGTGAACAACCGTCCTCTAGAACAACACGCTGAACGATGTTTTCGACTTCATCCTCAGTGACCGTCATCGTAACTTCCTCATCTGCATTGGCAGGAACATCCATCCCATCCATTACTACCTCAACAGATGGGGCAGATTGCTTCAGCAAAATCTTGTTGAGAGCCGACCGGTGCCGCTTAGCATGGAAGCGATGCTGCTTACCAACGGCAGTACACCACTTTCGAACCTGTTCGTCCTCAAGCGTAGGCGCCAGAGTCTCGGCGATCTCAGCAATGCCTTCGTTATACTTAATGGCTGACTCGTGATAAGTCTGATCCTTTTGCATCAGTTTTTCTCTCTCTTTTCTCTAATGTTCTGTACAGGGATTGCACCAAACGACAGTGCAAAGGGATCTGCCTGTTCCAGAAACTCTGAAAGTCGTTGACCGGCATCTCCAACTGCTTCTATCTGAATCAACACCTTTTCTGGCTCTCTGAAGATTTCAACCTTTGCCATGAGATAATCTTTATCGTCATGGAAAAGGATAGGAAGGTTACGAGATAGATACCGAGAATTACTCATCAGATGACTCATATGATCGATCTATCTCATAATGCTTCTTTGACTTTGACTTCGACTTCGAGTCCGATGCTTGTTTTGCTTTATTCTCACGATTCTGTTGATCTTCACGCTGAGCTCTAAGACCATCTGCCCTTACAGTAGCCAGCCAACGCTCTCGCTTCGCCATGGCCGCTGCATGCTTTTGCTTTTTAGTAGCCACTGATAAACTCCTTCTAGATATATCCAACGTTTTTAAGAGATTCATTAGCCTTGCTCAGAAGATCATCAAAATATGACATGTCAATGGCTTCTTCGAGTTCGAGTTCTTCCACCATCTCGGCCTCAAGCCACAAATATCCCTTGGTGCCTGTTACTGCATACTCTTTGTCTTCATTGATTCTAAGAAGATGACCTTCGCCCTTGCCCGTTCCTTCTTTGATCGGAACGAACCTGCCGATACGCCCAACAAACCGAGTTCCATCAGGATTCGAAATATGGATCGACCCTTTGACTACGTTCCGAGTCTCACACAGATCATCGAATAGGACATCTTCATGACTCAGAAGAGTCTTGAACACATATGGGTGCTGGAACTGAGCGCCAGTGGCAGACCAGGTGTCTCCATCTTTGGCAATATAGACCGCATCATTGAACAGCACGAACTCGTCATAAGTTGCCTCGTGCTCGAAGTCGTATCCATACTTACGCCCGAACTCGAACACAAACTCGATAATTTCTGGAGTGGCCTCTGGGATCTTGATGCTGTCAGTCTTGATGTGGGCGACAACATAGCCTTGCTCTTGGACAGCATGCTTGAGATCGATCATGAACAAGGCTCCACGCTTCGCAACAATGTTGTCTCTGTTACGTGGATCCAAGAAAGCATTCTCGAACTTGGCTGACGTAAGACCGTAAACGATGTTGATTGCGATCTTCAGTGCATCTGACAATTCTTTTGCCTGATCCTCGTCATCAAGGAACGAAGCAAGCTTTCCATCAAGCATACGTCGGGCTTCGTCTAGAGCACCTCGCTTGATAGCAATACGAGCCAACTTCAAATCACTGAACTTGTCAGTATACGGTCCAAAGAGGTTCAACAACTCAATAGACGATGGGTGCATTGATGCGATATCAAGCAAAGCTACATTCTTGTAGACACCAGGCTCAGCATAAACGTATCCGCCTTCACCAACTAGTTCATCCCTATAAGTTGACTTTCCAAAGTCATATACATAACCGGGAAACATCTCTGACAGATCCGTATAGATAAATTCCCGCTGGGGCTTTTTTTCATTGCCAAATATGATCCTGGCTGCATGCTGTTGCGTAGAATGGTTCACACTCAACCCACTCAGAGCAGATAGAATCTCTCGAGCATGCCAGTCACCTTGGCGTGCTTCGAATGTGGCCTCTGTCGCGATAACGTCATTGGCACAATACTCAGTAACCTCGAGCCACCGCTCCTCAGGAACGGGTTCGAGCCAAGGAAGACCCAACTCCATGTGATGTATGCCTAGGTCGATCTCCCACTTCTTAAGCGACTGCTTGATCATGGAGAAGTCATAAATATCGGTGTAACTAAGGTCGTATGCTCCTCCAAACAACGCTGAACGATCATTTGCGATAATACGCTGCGATAGGTCATGCAGTTGTTCATTGGTGTAACCCATGGCTGCAGCATAGAGAATATGGTTGTCGTACCTACGGCAGTTGAAGCCAACTAGTTTAAGAGCAAGCAACTCGTCAACTTCTTGGGTAGACGGGTTGATCATTTTAACGACATTGGCATCGCCAGCGAACTTCCAGCAGATAACGAAGAGGTTGGGAAAGACCTCAACGTCATAGAAAGCGATACGATCATTACTACTATTAGTAGTCAACTCTAGAACATCAGCACTTTGAAACGGCATCTCTTGAACAAGACGGGTGCAGAAACGTGCATGATTAGTACTACTCATTGCAAACGAGTAAACATCAGGATATAGGTCGCTGACGTCATATGGGATCCCAGAGTCGAATGCATCATCCAAGATTTTCTTGATAAACTCGATCGATGGCTTAGTGCCAGGATGGATCTCCTTTTTAAGGTTTTTGACAATCATTGATCTGACTGTTTTCTCATTCGCCATCATTTTATTATCTTGCACAGTCACCTCCTTAAGAGGTAGTCCAGAACTAATAGTTGCGATAGGAAGGTCATTACATCCAGATACTTTCCGTCGTAAACTACTGTTCCCAAGCAATGTTTTGACCTCAATGCCTTCATCATATGCAGCTTTTAGTTCATGGACATCGCCATTCCAAATATAGTGAAGGTGGATCCCACTTCCGCCTTGACTGAACTCGGCATAAGTAGGAGGCCATTCGGCTGCTGTTTCTAGATTGCGCTCTTGTGATTTGTTTCCGTATTCATCTTTCAGGTCGAAGTCAATGACAATGTGCTGCTCAGGGATTTGGACATAATGCAATTGATGCGTGTCCAAGTCTTTTAATGTGGTCGTGACTTCTTCCCACTTGTGCTCAGGTATGCCTGATGATGTAGCATATTGCGCTGGCATGTCAGCAAGCACATCATCCAGAATAGATGTCTTCTGGTCCATCACAATCGAGAGAGGAACGCTATCATCTACCTTAACGAAGCGATGAGTTTTGAATCCAGAGTAATAACTCCTGACTCGTACTCCATCAACCTCAGTACGTTCATCGAACTTATTGAAGTACTCCATCAACTCTGTACGAAACTGGTGTCGCTGCATCTTATGACGGATAAGTGCGTCTTCACAGAACTCCTTGTACAATTGCCACGCCTTATCAAGTGCTATACCATCCTTAGTATAGAGATGGTCATAGATATGCTCGATAAAGTTGAACATGACATCAGTTTCGTACATCATCGTAGTAGGACGATAACTCGAGTAGTGGTTCTTACCCAGATTGTAGTAAATTCCAAGACACTTCTGAGCAATAGCACCGAGTTCGAAATCGATCTGATTGAGCAGAATATGGTAGTGTTTGTTGGGGATAAGGTTACCTGATGGGTGGATGTCGATCAATCGTCGAATGATCCCTGACTTGGAGCCAGTAATACGCACTGGCTCGTTCGTGCCGAGGAACAAGAAAGCATAAGCCCGAGTATAGAACTCGGCCCTGTACTTCTCATTGATAGTCATCAACTCGTGTGAGACAATAGAATTAAGTTTGCTATTGTCTTCAATATGGCTCAAGTCGCCATCGTGCTGGATAGCGACAAGAGGATTATGCTTAAAGCCAGCCATAGCAAAGGCAGCACCCGATGTTGTGATGGCTTTAGCATCGAACGGAATATAGTACCCCTCAAACAACTTTTCGATAATACTCATGATAGTTGACTTTCCCGTTCCAGCAGACCCATAGAAGACAGCAAACTTTTGGTTCTTCTTAGAATCACCAGAGATAATAGAGCCGATAGACCACTCGATTTTTTCTCGTTCTTCTGGGAAATACAATATATTAACTAGTTCATCCCATGCTGGACATGGTGCATCAACTAGAGAATATGGTAGTCTCTTTGATGTATACTTCTTTCTGTCGGGGACTTCATCTGCAAAAGATAGTGTCAAATCAAGTTCTACAGGTGAATCGTCCAAGGTGGAAACGTAGGCTTTGAATTCTTTCCAACTTCGTGATACGTTGGAGTTCATCAATAATGGGGTAGCATCTAGTTTCTGAGCCTCTTTGTATAGGTCCTCATCTACTAGTCTGGCAACATCCATTTCTTCTCTAGACCACAGACCTCTGGCCTCATCCCAAACTGCGTGGAAAGCGCGTCCTTTGATAAGGAGATCTTTGGAGGACTGAACGAGGAAGTCAGGGTAGACAAATAATCCTTCTTTCGTTCGTTTAGTTCTCAATTTATAGAAGTCCACACTACTCCCTCCAGTTTTTCGTTGAAATAGTAGGCGTGCTGGTCCCAGATCTCTACCTCCCTTTGGTCTGGATGACCGGGTTTACTAAGTGGAAACAGCCCGCCATGGCCATTAGCGTTAAACAGGTTATTATCAACCCTTGTTGTCGATAAGTCAACAAGTTCTTGGTCGAGTTCATCATAACGTCCATCTTTAGGAGATGTCAGAACTTTAGTCAAACCAAGATTGTCAATTAACTCCAACATACGCTCTTGGATACCTCCATCGTAAAGGAAATCCAAAGCCTCAGAGAGAGCAACAAGCATCTCAAGCCAACTACATTCATCTTCCATTAGTAGGTTTGAAATGCGTGGATCAATATTAGCGTCCGAGAAGTCGCTCAAAAATCGCTGGCGAAGATAAATGCCATCAATGGCGCGATTTGGATCTCTACCAACTGAGCGAGTAAATGTGTTCCGATGAAGCATCCAAGATAGACGTTCTAGAGACTTAGTTGGATGTCCCAGCAACTCCATTAGCCATCTGAAATATAGAGTATCAACATCAGTGATCATCATCCTCCTGACGAAGCCTGATCAGCCCCGCCGCCCTATTCACTCGAAATTCTTCTTTCTCCATACCATACTTCACATGGAGAGGAAGTTGCGATTCTTCATCTTTGATTACCTCAAAGTCTGTCTTCAAAGAACGGTTACGAACGAATACGACGTCGGGATCCCCCGACTCGCCACCGAACTGGGTAAGATTACGCCACCCAATAGTTCGGTTGACATCATCGATAGGATCCTCCTCATCATCGAGGAGTACTCGGTCACGAGGAAAATATGACAGAGAAATCTTATCATAACTTTCTCCTTCCTCGTCCCAAGCGTAAATTGCTTGTGAAATGACAAACGGAGGACTGTTATCCTCAATTTCATTGGTAACAAGATTGAGCATATTATCTTGAGCATCTGGATCACTTACATATGTGTCAATGATCCGTTGAAGATTAGTACGAGTCTCTTCTGGAGTTTCTCCCTCAGGAACTTCTTCCGATGTGAAGTCGAGTTGCTCTTGATCAGTTCCTTCCTTTGGAATAACAGTACCAGTGGCAGTAACAGTCATCTTTGGTGGCTTGATAACGAAGTTCATATCAACAATATCAGTATCAGTCATAACACCAAATGAATTACCACCATCAATACGATCGAGACGATCTTGAAGTGCCCAAATATGTTCGGTCTTGTAGTGGATCATTTCTTCATATAGCTTACGTTCGTTTTTAAGTTGCTTATCACGAATATCAGAAGTAACTGCCCAACCGACCAACGCACCGAACCCAAATGCTCCTAGAGCAGTAGCAATGAGCTTCTTTTGCATGATAGTTCTCCTAAATATAGGATGGAACTGGGATCAAATGAGATCCCAGATCACACCATCAATGTTGAAGTTCAGGCGAACACTACGCTCTGCTCCATTACGGAACATCACAGATTCTGGAGACTGGTCAGTCATGAATCCAAAGTCGACATATCCATCACCATTGCCGTTGAGCAACCAACCCGCAACGATTGTTTCCTTGGTTCGAGGCATACCTAGTGCATCATATACCTCGAACAAGAAGACATGTCCTCGGAGATCAAGCAACCGACCCATGTGAGTTTGGACGCCCTTCAGGAACAGGTAGTTAGCCGTCGGGTCTTGTGTCCAATTGGGGTTGGACTCATCGAAGAACGGCCGTAGATACGTTCCCGCAGGCTTAGAGTACTTTACGTCTCTCTTGTACTCACCAGGATGGTCCGGGTCTTCTTCCCACTTGGCAATGGCTCCATCGAAAATGCTTCGTTCAAGTTCGGGCCCAATGGACTCGGCAACTCGCTCACGATATGCCTTGTACTGCTCCATGAGGCCGGTATAAGCCGCCATAGTAGCAAGGTGGCGGCCCTTTAGGATATTGTGACCATAGAGAACGCTCGATGCTGAGAACGTCCCTACGATGATTGTGGGTGCATAAAGCTTGAGTAGGTCAAAGCTAGTCTCACTGTAAAGCTTGACGACCATCTTCTGCTCATCACGGGCATCCACCGCATCCACTGCAATGTCGATACGCTGCTTAGAATGCTTCTCAAGGATAGGGTCAATATTCCTCGTGGCTCTTGCAGCCATGACCGCCGTGACACCAAGACCAACCACGCCACCAACAACCATGATGGTCGGGCCATTCTTCTTGAACTTCAGAATTTGTCGATATCCAAGCCTTGAGACGCTTCTAGGGATGTAGTTCATTTATGACTTCCTTAAGTAAGATGATTGAGTCAACATATGACTAACGGTAAGCCTTTGATCTCTTGTTAGTAGCATATTGACTTAGAGATCTGGGGTCAATTTCGCCATTGAAACCGGCCTTCTTGATGCGCTCATTACATACTGCTGATCCACGATTTTGTGATACTTTATCGTAATAAAGATAGAAGCATGGAATACCTTCTGGCGCATCATGTTTGTCACAAATGGTTCGACTGATAATATCATCGATGTGTTCTCCAGAATTGGACTGGTAAATCGCCATGAATATAACTCCTAGCGGACAGGTTCGGGCCCAGGCAGATCAAGAAGGAATCCACCAGGGACTTGACGAACATCTGCAGTAGTGAGGTCAGTCCAGCCCCATCTCTGGTCAGCATAACTTCCAGTTGTACCAACAAGGTCATACAAGTCAGCCACAGTAACTGCACCATAACGAGCAATACGATCGACCAAGGCTTCCACCACCTCAATCGCTTCAGTACGGTTCTCTAGAACGATCTCATTGAAGTCGTGTCGAGCACGTGCTTCACGAGTCATTAATCGCCTAGGCTCGCTTGAAACTCGACTATAGTTAACTTGTTCACGAAGACTTGCCCCTAGTGGAGATCGACGAATACGCCCACGAGATGTACCAAACAGAACACGTTCAATACTTTGTCCTACCATATCGACAATCAAGTTCTTTGTAGCAGGGATGATAACGTCTGTAAGAATATACTCACCAACATTACCAGCATCCTCTGCTAACATTGTACGACTAAATCGCTTCCACAATGGCTGTTTACGAGAAATAACATTGCCTTCTACGATCTTAGAGATAGGATCACGAGTTGCACTTTTCTCGGCAGGCGCATCGCGATCTTTGTGGCTATTGCCGGTAATAGCAGACATGCCACTTTGTGTATCCGGCTTCTTACGAGGCGAATTGCCTACTGGCTCGCTCATGCGAGCTCCTTTCGGAGAGAAAAAGAAAGCTCTGGTTAAAGAGCCTTCTTTTTGTGAAACTACTTATCAGAAGTTGGGTCGGTTGAAGGACTTCTCTACGATTTCGACGATCTCGATGGCCTTCTCGCGGGCGACTAAGCCGCCTACGACGAAAGCTGCGACACCGAGGACAGGGTAGATATACTTCTTCAGCATAATTACTCCTTCGATAGTGGTTGTTTCATTATATGCCTTGTTTTTACCGCGAACTAGTTACCCTGTGAAGCCAACTGAGCCCTCAGACGAGCAATCTCTGCTTCTTGATCGGACACCTTCAAGTCAGTAGCTGCCGCAATCTGACTTGCATCAGCGTTCTTGACCATATCGAACAGTTCAGTCGGTAGGACGCCCTCAAGGAGCTTGACCGTTTCTTGTGGCTCAGTCACGAACTTGATCATACATGCGTTAAAGAGAGCAGACTCCTCGAACTCATACTTTCCACCCTTGCGGAAATAGAGACCATCTTCAGTCATCTCTCCCCAGGCCTCAAGGAGAATACCTTCAAAGTCAGTGTAAAACTTGCTAACTTCCTCAACAGAGAGATCGCGAGGCTTAGCGTCCTTATGTGACTCCAACCATGAAAAGACTGACTGAAGTTCTGGAAGCATCTTGAAGACCTCACGGCCATCAAGGTTGAAGCTCACTGGAGTATTGTGTTGATTGCCTTTATAGTCCTTAAATGGGACAGTAAGCGTGTACAAAATATGCTCCTTGGTTAATAGTGAAGACAAAACCCTATACCTTGTGGGTATAGGGCTCGATCGTACCGGACCTAGATGGTCTCGGACGACTCGTTGAATGAAACGGTCACGTCGGTGTCGGGCTCCTCGGACGAGGTGTCGTCCTGCTTACGAGCCTTCCACGCCTGCACAGCTCCGAGCGTCAAGGCGGTGACGGCGGCAATGCCGACGACCTTGGCGGTACGGGGGTGGTTGACGTTGAAGGTCTTGAAGCGGGACTTCTCCTCGACCTGGGGCTCAACGGCCTCAGTGGTGGTTTCAACTGCGAGTTCGGCCATGATTTCTCCTTGGTAGTGGGTGGCGATCTCATATAGCGCAGTGTTTTTTTCGCGAAGGCCCCTAGCCAAATTGCCAGGGGCCAGCCTCCAACCGAGCTATTAATACAGACATGCTGGGCCTAACGAAGGCCCATTCCAACTTTTGGGGCCGGGTGAAACGAGAAAGCAATCGCAGGACGATCGTCCGTTGTCTTCACCGCCCCAAACCTTCCCTGAATCTTCTCTCCAGACCAACCCCAGTCTTCGCCCATCGGAATGGGACTTAGTCCCATGAAATCGTAGAGTTCGTTCAAAGAGGCATCTCCACGATCGATGAGCATCCGGTTGACATCATTGATTACTGCCTCGAGTTTCTGCACAGAACCCATGAAGTAGCGACCAGACCAATCGTCATAGCACAACTCGACACCATCATCAAGCATCAGAACCTCAGTGTCTTCGGTCTGTGGGTTCCGATCGAGGGCCTTCTGACCGACTCGGTTTTGGAGTTCCTGGGTCTTCTTGGGCCCCAGAAGTTCCTCAGCCTTCTCAGTCATGTCATCGAGCTTGTTGCTAGTGACTGCATAGAGCGCTGCCATGGCATTTGCTCGCTTGGTGTGGACTGTGTGCGTCCCTACGGCAGCCGCAATCGTGCCGGCACCTGAAAGACTAGCTGTTGCGTAACACTTCCAAGTGAGTTGAATGATTTCCTGATTGGTCAAAGGAATATAGGTTTCGCCTTCATCTTCTGATCTAAGAGGTTGAGCTTCAACAATTCCTCGTGCTTGATAGCCAGCCTTAGCGGCCAGCACACCGGTCGTCACGACGCCAGCGATAGTAGTCCCAAGCAACAGTACAGGACTGTTAGCAGTGATTACAGATCTGACGGTCTTGACATAGGATGCGATGTTCATACAATGGCTCCCTTAGCGATCGAGTGAATATGGTCACTCATCAGAGTTGACCCAGTTGTTTACAGCATGTGTTACCGCTGCAATGACGATCGCAGCAACGATCTTTCTCATAAGAGAATTCCGTGCCATCATTACTTTCCCTTTCAAATATGGTTACTTCTTGCCGCTCTTGGCTCGGCGATTGACTTCCTTGGACCAGGTACGTCGGCCGTATGCACTACCAGCAGCATTGAGGAACTTGCTGGCAGCCGTGAGAACTGCAACTCCAACAGCAATGGCCATGATCGGGTTCTCCTCGGCCTGCTGCTGTAGACGTGTGAGGAACTTTTCCATGATATGCCTTTCTAGATAGAGAGAAAACCTAAACCCTTTGTAGGGTCTAGGCCTTTGACTATTTATCCGGATTCCAGGGTTGTCCTAGAATAAAGACTTTTTGATCGGGAAAAGCTACTACGCCATCTGAATTTCCGGCCATCAAGTCACGCTGATCTTGGTTCAGTACGTATCCAGTCCATTCGTCATTACTCTTTCGAGTATAAACGAGGACTGCGATAGCTGTAATGCAAGATGTCGCGACGACGACTGGAGCATAATGTTTTATATTAGCTTTTGCCTTTTTGAGTCGATCTTTCATGATAACTCCTTGGGGTTAGGATATATGTCATATAATACATTGTTTTCGACGCGAATATTGACAGAAAAAATGAGCACCAACCTGCTGGGCGTCACGAAGACTACCCAGACCAGCGTCACGATAGACTACTGTTTTGTGTTAAGTATGTCACGATAGACTATACTCAGGTTGGTACTCATTATAAGCATTGTTTTGAATGCGGAGAGAAAAAGAGAACCACTAGATTGCTGTCTCCCGAAAGCGGGTGGCAGGTAAGTCTCCCGATAGGCGGGGGGCTATGCAGATCTCCCGAAAGCGGGGGATCCAAACTAATGGTAAAAAAATGAGACTAACCTGCTCGACCGTCATAACGGACTGATCAGAG
>Ga0302322_100005057_pt1 | contig 11537 bp, 12 predicted proteins | sample Fen_T0_2_FD_203757 | JGI IMG/M metagenome (GOLD analysis project Ga0302322, IMG submission 203757) | Peat permafrost microbial communities from Stordalen Mire near Abisko, Sweden - Fen_T0_2 | ecosystem: Environmental > Terrestrial > Soil > Wetlands > Permafrost | place: Sweden: Abisko... | reverse complement strand
GCAAGACGTTATACAGCAACAATAAAGTTTGAGTTGTAATTCTTTTCGTGTTAAGTTGTTTAAGGGTTGTGCTTCGTGGATGTTTCGCTTCTAATTGGCTTTGGTTGAACTTAATAATTATCGCATCAAATTGATTTCACTTATAACAAAGTTTAACAGTATAATTACTTGCGCGGTGGGTTAGCAGCAAAAGTAAAGTAAGTGGGTATGTTGCTGTATAACCAGCGGCTCAAGCTGACGATTAGCGCGACGGTACGTTAAGCAAGGCGGATAACGGCTGATTATAAAAACACAGCGTGATCTCAGCTCGTTGGGTGCAAGTTGCAAGTTTTCATCGTCGCAGCTTAGCCGCGTCCGTTAGGTTGTGTCCCTTATTTATATGTCAGTAATATGTTGTGGAATAAGTCTATCACACATATACATAAAACAAAGTTAATGGCAAAATTATGGTTATTATATCTTTTGTCTGGCTTATTAATGATTTCGTGCGCACCACCTACTGGAATTAGCGTGATCCAACCTGAATATGAAACAGATAGTCTAAGGAATGTATCATTGCTCGTTAGTGTTCCCAGTTCGGAAGTAATTGCTGATAATCCGAATGAAATTAATGCAATTATTGGAAAAGGAGATCCTGATTCTGTTCTCTTTAATTTAATTGTGAAATATCTCCCAAAGTGTTTATTAGCTCATTCGTTCTCTCAATATGTGATAATGGCAGAATTTAAGCATGATACAAGTTTTGAAGTGTCCGATTTCATGATTGATAAATCATTAACCTTTTCTCTTGATCTTCCAAAAGATGGGTATTGTCTATTTATAAATATATTCGAAAATACTTTTTCGTTTTTACCTTGTTTAACCAAAGATCGATATTCTTTTCATAATAATTCAATACAATTTACAATCTTTATAGAACATCTCAGGACATTTAGTTATACAGACTGGACGACAACTCAACATAATGGCGGAGAATGTTATTTCGCTATTTTGGATAACAAAATTGGAAGGATTGTTTCATATGGTCTTGCATTTGTTGATTTAGATGAATCATTTAATTGTCAAGAAAATTGGGTAAATGTAATTGATCAAATTTCTGAGCAGATATTATGGCAATCACCTTTCAATAAATGTAAGTGATTGTATGAACGCAATGAACACAACCTAACCTGCGCATCAAGCTGACGGCTAAAGCTTGGGTGCGATTTACAGGGCGGGTAACGGTTAGGTTCTTAATAATTCGGTTGGTCGCGTGAACCTGGTTCCTTGGGTGTATGGCGAGACTCTTCAACGCCGCATCCCGATACATCGGGAGCCGGTCCGTTAGCTGGCATTTGAAATGCTCAAAAGAGAAAAGGATACTTGCGATGGAGTCTCTTCAAATATATTCTAAGCAAATAATTGTTCGCATTCTCATTGTAGCTGGTACTGGCATAGCTGTTGGATTTGTGCTTTTTCGATCTGCAATATTTATCCCTACAATGACAACTATTCAATTCACGATTAGTAGTATAACCGTAGGGTTATTCTATTCAATGATAAAAAGTTCAACGCTTCGCAATGGATTAGCGACTTTACTCATTTGGTATTTTGTTAACTCGGTATTCTTCGATCCACACAATAGATGGATGTGGATTCTGAACTTGGCGTATATTAGTGGGATTGCAGGTGCCTGTTACTTGTCGATGTTCACAATAAAAAAGGGCTATGTGAACACTATGGTTATGCGTATCGCAGCATTCACTGTGTTCATTGCAATTGTAAATGGTCTTATCGTGATTATTTTATCATTATATTCTTGGCACAGAGCTATTGCACATCTCGACAAACTATTTCAGAGTACTCTTTCTAACCTTGAACTTGGAGCGATGATTGGTTTGGGGCTTGGAATAGGAATAGAAATTGCCGAGTATATTATCAATAAATATTTTTCCGAAGTAACTAATTCTAGAGAAACAGTTACAAATGCCAGCTAACCAGGCGCTCCCGCCCAAAGATAAAGCATGGCGGGTAAACAAGCTCGGCTTGTCCAGCTAACTGAATCACGCGAAGCGTGATACCAATAATATTTAATGGGCGTGGTACAATAAGCATAGCAGGTGGAAGGTACAGAAACACACTTCGTGTGTTACAGTTATGGGGCTCCGCCTGTTATCAGCAAATTGAAACTTATCAGTGCCGCATCCCGATACATCGGGAGCCAGTTCATTAGGAAGCACGAAAATACATATTACAATGGAAAGTAAAATGGAAGATTCAAAAATCAACGTGCATAAAGTAATGTCTGCAATAAATCAAGCATGGCGATCCAATGTTCCACTTGAAATGTCGCAATACTTACATTCCGATATTGTCATGAAAATTCCAGGATTTTCAGGCGAAGTAGTGGGACGTGATGCACTTCTCGCAAGTATTGTCGAATTCTGTACAAATGCACGAGTTCTTGAATATCAGGAGAGCAATGAACAAATAAACGTAATTGGAGATTGTGCTGTCGTGAGTTTCCAATTCGAGATGCTGTATGAACGAGCGAAGTATCAGGAACGATCAAAGGGTAGAGACCTTTGGGTGTTCCAATTCATTTCTGATAAGTGGGTTGCAGTGTGGCGAACAATGATGGAGTTAGAAGAAGTAAGAGAGAATCGTAAATAGCAACACGCTGCCTAGCCAGGCGCTCAAGCTCTGCTGGCCGACATAAATGAATTACGCGAAGCGTGATACTAATAATATTTAATGGGCGTGGTACAATAAGCATGGCTGGTGGTAGGTATAGAAACACACTTCGTGTGTTACAGTTATGGGGCTCCGCCTGTTTTCAGCAACTTGAAAATTATCAGTGCTGCATCCCGATACATCGGGAGCCATTCGTTAGGCAACACATAAATCACAATCTCCAAAACTAAATACAGAAGGTATTTCAATGAAACACCGAACTATAATTTATTTCATGGCAGTTCTCTTCCTATTCAGTTTTGCATTTTCACAGTCACACTCCAGGGATGTCGTTTATCTCAAGAATGGCTCAATTATCAGGGGAGAAATAATTGAACAGATCCCTGGTAAGTCTATCAAGTTGCAAACCTCAGATGGAAATATATTTGTTTATGAAATATCCGATATCGAAAAGACATTGAAAGAAGAAGTTACAACAGAATCTACAGCACAAAATGCTCCAAGAGGCTTTCATATGCATGATGGTTTTTATTTATCGTTAACCGGCGGCCCAGCGTTCGGACCTATTACATTGAACGCTACTGGTGTATCATTTAAAAAACAGGAATACAGTGGAGCCGGTTTTCAATTTGAGTTTAAAATTGGGGGCGTTGTATCCGAAGAAGCAAATCTTATTCTGTCATTCGATTTGATAAGCCAGACAATCTCTGGCCCAACTATTTCTCAAGACGGAGTTTCTGCCACTACAACAAGTGACATCTCTGCAGGTGATGTAATATATGGTGTTGGGCTTACAAAATATTTTATGCCGTCGAATATATTCGTCAGTGCTACCGCAGGAATTGGATATTTCGCGATAGGGACTACTAGCGCACAGGCAAAATCTCAAAATGGGTTTGGATTTCAAATAAAAGGGGGTAAAGAGTGGTGGGTGTCTGATAACTGGGCTCTTGGAGTTGCAGTCGGATTTGCTTCTATATCTGCAGATGATCAAAAAGAGCCATCATATCCAAGCTATTCAGCAACATTGTCAGCTACAAAATTCTTTGTGGTATTTAACACAACATTCAATTAATGCTAGGCTATTATTTATAAAATATACCTAATTCTGACTGGATACTTGTAATAGCCTGTTGCCGTATAACCAGCGGCTCAAGCTCGGCTTGTCCAGAGCCGGAGGCCTGAGAATGCTATCGCGCGTAGTGCGATACAAATTAAAGGTGCATTTATAATCACGCGAAGCGTGATACTAGGAATATTTAATGGGCGTGGTACAATAAGCATTGCAGGTGAAAGATCTAGTAACACACTTCGTGTGTTACAGTTATGGGGCTCCGCCTGTTTTGTGCAAGTTGCGAATTGTCAATGCCGCATCCCGATACATCGGGAGCCGGTCCGTTAAGCTGGCAAATCAAAACCTGAGACACATTTTATGATAAGAATGCTCTTATTTTTTGCTTGTATATTTGCTCAAGATATTTCAGTGCAGAATTTTAGGACTGAACAGAAAGAGTATCCGCGAGTAAAGAATGCATATCAAGAAAAAGAAATGTTAATAAAACAGTCTCTCAAACAAGCAAATCTACCGTACCCACCAAATGAAATCTATATTAGAATTTTCAAAACCGAACAAGTACTCGAATTATGGGTACGTAATCAGGTATCCGATACCTTTCAGATATTCAAAGAGTACAAGATTTGCGCTTCATCCGGTGAGTTGGGTCCTAAAAGAAGAGAGGGAGACAGACAGGTTCCAGAGGGATTCTATTGGGTCGATAAATTCATTCCAATGAGTAACTTCCATCTCGCTCTACAGATAAATTATCCTAATAAGTCTGATAGCATACTTGGAATGAATGGAAAATTAGGCGGTAAAATTTGCATTCACGGAGATTGTGTCACAATCGGCTGTATACCAATCACTGACGATTGTATCAAAGAGGTCTATTTAATGGCGATAGAGGCTAAATCTTCTGGACAAGAAAGGATACCTGTTCACATTTTCCCTGCCAAGTATAAGAACGGAATGCAAGCAGTACAGAGATTTGAAAAGAATAAACGGTTGAATGATTTTTGGTTGAATCTGAAAGTCGGATATGATTATTTTGAAAAATACAAATGTTTGCCAAAGATCAGTGTCAAGAAAAATGGCATTTATCAATATGGCACATAATCTTATTTGCCAGCCTAACTAGGCGCTCAAGCTCTGCTGGTCTACATAAATGAATCACGCGAAGCGTGATACTAATAATATTTAATGAGCGTGGGTACTATTTTACATTGCGCGTAAAGTTTTAGATGCTTAGTAATTTTATTGATAGCGTGAACTCAGTTAGTTTACTGAATTACGAAGTTTATCCGCGCCGCATCCCGATACATCGGGAGCCGATCCGATAGGCAGCAATAAGAATTCAGCATATTGATGAAAACATTATCTTTAAAATATTTCTCAGTAATAATTCTCGCTCCTTACTTAATAGGGATCTCACCTGCAGACAGTTCTTATAATGAGTATGCAGTGGGAGTTGGATCGGGGCAATATGCTACATATGATTGTTCGGGTAATTCATACAAGAATTCATTGTTCGATGTTGGCTTTAAAGCAAGTCACAAATTTGAGTCACATTTTCGAACAGGAGCAAGTCTATCTGTATTTTCAACAAATGGAGCGATTCATTGTTTTGGTTATCCGGACCTGGCGTTTGATGCGAAATATTTTTCATTTGGAACGACTGGTATCCGCGTTGGTTCAGAAGATATCCTTTACGGTGAGCTCTCCTTTCTTGATCAAGTTCCATATTTTTCAGGAAAAGGATGTGTTCGAATAGGAGTTGGAATGAATGTGTACGAAAATACTCATCTATGGATTGGGAAGAACACGATTCCTTATGATCAACCCGCGTGGGCAGGACAGATTGATATTCCGATATCATCGGGACAGTTTTTATTTATCAATGGAAGATATGGTCTATCGACTGATATACCTGAATATGGATTTTCTATTGGAACAAAATGGAGACTGCATTAAAACTTTTATTGCCGCCTAACCAGCGCATCAAGCTCTGCTGGCCGACATAAATGAATCACACGAAGTGTGATACTATATTTATCTAGAGGTAGTGAATGAGCAGTAGAAATAGAAACACACTTCGTGTGTTACAGTTATGGGCTCCGCCTGTTATCAGCAACTTGCGGGTTATCAGTGCCACATCCCGATACATCGGGAGCCGGTCCATTAGGCGGTAATCAATCGAGGATTTGGCATGAAAAAGAAACTTATAATTATACTAATGCTTTTGCATTCGGAAATAGTGTTCGCACAAACAATTAGCGGGAAAATTATTGATGAAAACGGCACTGGATTACCTGACCTGCAAGTTACGATTTACATTACTTCAAATACGTATATAACAACAACGACCTCAGATGGTTATTTCACTTTCCTTAATATAACGGGTGTTGAAAAAGAATCATTGCCGGAAGGGTACATTATTTCGAATAACTATCCAAATCCATTTAATCCAAAAACAAGATTCGATATCGCTGTACAGATTCCAAGCGTTGTGGAAATTAAATTAATAAATATCCTCGGTCAATGTGTTGCTAATGTAATAGAAAAGCATTTTAATCCCGGATATAACTATTTTGATTTAGATCTCAATGGGTTATCCAACGGAGTATATTTTGCTCATATTAATATTAACAACAGATATATAGTTGTTAGGAAACTGATGGTTCTATATGGAACTGAGCATTTAATTGGGTCCAATCCAAATCCGACATCAAAATATACTCTTAATAAAGCAACCAGTATCAGTAAAATTGATAGTCTAGTAGTTATTGGCCACTATATAGAAAAGAAGATAATTGCAGATATACCGCCACTACAGGGGACATCATTAGATCTTGGCAATATAGTCGTACATAATTTCATTAAGACAAATAGAATATATCATTCACAAACACATAATATAACCGATTCTGCATTTTCGTTCGTTCAGTATTTGTTTGAAAAGAATAATTTATCTTTATCCAATTATCATGTTTATCAACTTAATACACACATGGGTTCTCACCATGTTGACTGTCATCAGATCTACAACGATCTGGAAGTATTTCCTGACAATGTGACCCTTACCTTCGACAATAATGACAACTTTATTTATCTTGGTGGCAAGCTCATCAATAGAATTGCCATTGATACAATTCCAATGGTTGCTTCAAGTAATGCGAACATATTATTTTGTAACAAAATCAGTTCCGACCGTTGGAATAAAGATTCTCTGAACTCTTTTCTAAATTATGGTTTTAATGCACAATTAGTATTATACGATTTAAACGTTGGAACGAACTCTGCTCCGCTGCCTGTATTAACATGGAAATTAACTGTTGCTAATGGGTCAGAATATCCTGTAGGATATATACGTGCCGATTCACTGAGTATGATCTATTATTTTAATGGAATTATTGTCAATTAAAAAAATATATGCCGTCTAACCAGGCGCTCAAGCTCTGCTGGTCTACATAAATGAATCACGCGAAGCGTGATACTAATACTATTTAATGGGCGTGGTACAACAAGCATGGCTGGTGAATAGGTATAGAAACACACTTCGTGTGTTACAGTTATGGGGCTCCGCCTGTTATCAGCAACTTGCGGGTTATCAGGGCCGCATCCCGATACATCGGGAGCCGGTTCGTTAGGCTGTTTTTTGTTTTACAACTAAAAGGTTCTCATAAATATGGATGAAAGTATTTTTAAAGCAAATCCCAACAATAAACTCCTATTGATTTCTGTATTAATGCTGGTTTGTATTAAACCTACACTTGACTTTATTTTAGGTCATCTTGGTTTGGACAACAACCATTATGTTTCTTTGATTGAACAGATTATACTAATAGCCATACTTTGCATTTCTGTAATAAAAATAGGTAAAATCAGGCTAAGCCAAATGGGTGTTGAAGCTTGGAAAAACTGGGATGAGAAAAATAAGCGGATCTTTTTCATTGTAACGCCCATAGTCTTGATAGCGTTTTCTTTCTTGTTTATCTCGAATTTAAAAACTTTGATGAACCATTCAGAATTATACGGAATAGGTTCTGTGATATTCTTAAGAGTTTTTCTTTATGGCTTTTATCAAGAATTACTTTATAGAGGCATCTTACAAACTGAACTTATCAAGCGATGGAGTTTTTGGATTGGAACAATAATCAGCAATCTTATTTTCACTTTTGGACCAGAACATATTCATTTTTATACATCAACCCCTATTGGCTTTGCAGTAATGTTTTGTTTAGGTCTATTATTTTCAATTATATTCTATCGTTCAAAAAACCTTGTTTCCGTCGGAATTTGGCATGGAATTGGAAGTATCTTTATTGACGGATTCAGAATATTATTCCAAATAATATAGATTTAAACTATGTTGTCTTAAAAAACAGCCTAACCAGGCGCTCAAGCTCTGCTGGTCTACATAAATGAATCACGTGAAGCGTGATACTAATAATATTTAATGGGCGTGGTACAATACGCATGGCAGGTGGAAGATATAGTAACACACTTCGTGTGTTAAAGTTATGGGCTCCGCCTGTTGGGTGCATTACGATAATTATCAGTGCCGCATCCCGATACATCGGAGCCGGTCCGTTAGGCCGCTTTATTAGTCCATCAAAATGTATTCAGACGCAGGAAAATGGAAACAGTTATGACTCTCAAAGAATATTATTTCTGGTTCAAGGAGAACTGGCAAAAGACTGGTGTGATCGTTAGCATTTTCCTTACAATCTATCTGGTTGTCATTGTCCTACCAAAAAGTACAGTCTTGTTTGCCTTGCTGATGTCCACACCGCTCTACATGCTCCACGAGATTGATGAATACATTTTCCCGGGTGGCTTTGCCCAATTTATGAACAAGAATATTTATAAGATGGATCCTGAAACTGGACTCGTCGACTCGACTGCAATATTTTGGATCAACATGGTTGTCTGGTTCTTTTTTCCGCTCGCCAGCCTTAATGCAGTAGCCAAAGCTGATCTGACTCAGGCAGCTTGGATACCCTATTTCTTTATCTTTCAGGCTGTAATTCATGTCATTCTCGGGATAGTTGGCAAACGGTTTTTTAACCCGGGCATGGTTTCTGCTTGGTTGGTTCATGTCCCGTGGGGAATTTGGACGATCTGGCTGTTGATTCGGGCTGGAGTGATCGTCAACCCGTATTGGAATGAATATCTTCGGGATGGCCTGTCGATCTGTTTCTACATGGTGATCGCTGGTGTCATTCTGTATATCCGTCACAAATTCAAGCGGCCTAACCAGCGCATCAAGCTGACGGGATGAGCCCGCCACAAAGACGGCGGGCAGGCATGGTACGTTACGCATGGGTCATAGAGGTTAAGTGTATTATGAAAATAGCTACGACAAACTCGTTTAGTTATCACCAACTTGAAAATTATCAGTGCCGCATCCCCCGATACATCGGGAGCCGGTCCGTTAGGCGGCAAACAGTAAGAAAGAAGTATTATCAACAAGTAATAACCGATCATCCATTAAATATATAGGAGTATCCCATGGATATTCTTCTTCTTGTTGCGTTCATCGTTGAACTTGTATTTGGAATTGGTTTTTTAATTGTTCCTGGCCCAATGCTCGATCCATTTGGGGTCATCCTTAACGCAACTGCTGCAACTTTTGCACGCTTGTTTGGCTCGTCGTTGATAAGTATTTCATTAATTCTTTGGTTTGCTCGTCGATCTGACCAATCTTTACTAAAGAGAGGAGTTATATATAGTCTATTTGCGTATTATCTGATAAGCACAGTCCTCCTCTTGCAAACCGAGTTTTCAGGTTTAATGAATGTTTTAGGATGGATAGTGATTTCCATTCATTTAATATTGTTGATATGGTTTGGATATTTCGTATTCGAGAAGCGATCAAGAGAATAACAGATTACGGTTTGCGGCCTGACCAGGCGCTCAAGCTCTGCTGGCCGACAGCCGGAGGCCTGAAAAAAGTTATCGCACGAAGTGCGATACAAATTAAAGGTGCTTTTATTATCACACGAAGTGTGATAATATATTTATCTAGAGGTAGTGAATGAGTAGTAGAAATAGAAACACATTTCGTGTGTTACAGTTATGGGGCTCCGCCTGTTTTGTCAAATTGATAATTGGTCACGCCGCATCCCGATACATCGGGAGCCAGTCCGTTAGGCGGGTATCACAAATATGAGATTATAATGATTTGCCAATACAAATATAAGGACGGTATTCTCTTCATAACTTTTCCTGAGACTTTATCTGACAATGATTTTCGTTTAGTTAATGAGGAATTTGAAAACATTGAAAAGGAATATTCTGTAGTACCTAACTTTATCGTTAGTCTTAATAATGTGAAGACATTTAATGGAGATTATCATTCAGTTCAAAAACTTGCCACGCAACGTGCAGAAATAACATTCCCCAATAAAATATTAGAAGCTATATTAGTGACAAATGATTTTCAGATGGGATTTGCTCGAATGTATCAAATAGTCAATAATAATCCACAATTGACAGTCGAAATATTTAAAGATGAAGCGAAAGCGATTGAGTGGATAAAATCTAATGATACCTGCCTAACCAGCGGCTCAAGCTCTGCTGGTCTACATAAATGAATCACGCGAAGCGTGATACTAATAATATTTAATGGGCGTGGTACAATAAGCATGGCAGGTGATAGGTATAGAAACACGCTGCGCGTGTTACAGTTATGGGGCTCCGCCTGTTTTGTGCAACATTTAAATTGGTCCCGCCGTATCCCGATACATCGGGAGCCCGTACGTTAGGCACAGATTCTCGAATGTTTTTATTAAAGAACTAGAATGGGTTATACTATGGAAAATGATGTAGCAGAATTATTGATTAAACCATCAATATTACGTCGTATTTTTGCTGGTAATAATGGTATACGAGCCGGTTGGAGCATTGGTATATTTTTTATTTTGATGGCATTGCTCACAGCTGCGTTCTTTTTTCCAGCGAAATTCATTCTTGAAAAGAATGGGTTACCTTTTGCAGAGCAACAGCCACTTCAAATATGTGTAATTGATTTTGCATGTTTTTTAGGATTGTTGGGAGCATCAATGATTATGGCGTTGATTGAACATAAGCCCATTATATCATATGGATTAGAAGGAACACGTCGTTTTGCAAAACTATTTTATGGAGCTTTATCGGGCGTCATAGCTCTTTCTGTCCTCGTTTATCTTTTAAAGCTCGGGGGTTTTCTTATCTTTGATGGACAACCTGTTCTTAATTGGCAGGTGATACAATATGCTTTTTCCTGGGGAATTACCTTCTTTCTGGTCGGTCTGTACGAAGAATATTTTTCACGAGGATACATGCAAGCGACGCTAACACGCGGTATAGGGTTTTGGTGGAGTGCATTGGTTCTTTCTTTGGCTTTTGGATGCCTTCATATTTCCAACAAAGGAGAATCTCCTATCGGCATCTTCTCTGCTGCGCTTGACGGAATGATTTGTTGCATCAGTCTATGGTATCTCAAGGATTTGTGGTGGGCAATTGGATTTCATGCATCATGGGATTGGGCAGAATCGTACCTCTGGGGGACTGCTAACAGTGGTAGAGTTGTACAGGGTCATCTTTTTTCTGTCCATCCGCAGGGGAATATTCTCTGGAGTGGTGGTGCAACAGGTCCGGAAGGAAGTATCTTGGTCATTCCTCTTTTACTTTTCATAGGGTTACTAATGTGGATTATCTGGAGAAGAACAAATGCACCCTTGAGTAAGAGTGTCGGTACAACAATACCTTTGTCTGAATAATTATTTAATGAATAGTGATAAATTTATTAACCAATGTAATCTGC
>Ga0302322_100005056_pt1 | contig 11537 bp, 10 predicted proteins | sample Fen_T0_2_FD_203757 | JGI IMG/M metagenome (GOLD analysis project Ga0302322, IMG submission 203757) | Peat permafrost microbial communities from Stordalen Mire near Abisko, Sweden - Fen_T0_2 | ecosystem: Environmental > Terrestrial > Soil > Wetlands > Permafrost | place: Sweden: Abisko... | reverse complement strand
GCCGGCGTGGCGCAGGCCGGCGTGGCGCAGGCCGGCGTGGCCGTCGACGACGGCGAATTCGTTCGCGACTCCCGCTATATCACCGACCGGATCACCGCCGACGGCCGGGACGGCTGGCCGGTGCAGCCGGGGCGGTACCGGCTGGTGGTGTCCCGGGCGTGCCCCTGGGCCAGCCGCGCGGTCATCGTCCGACGCCTGCTGGGCTTGGAAAACGTTCTCTCCATGGGCATCTGCGGCCCCACGCACGACGGCCGCAGCTGGACGTTCGACCTGGACCCGGGCGGGGTCGACCCGGTGCTGGGGATCGAGCGGCTCCAGCAGGCGTTCTTCGCCAGGTTCCCGGACTACTCGAGCGGTATCACCGTCCCGGCCATCGTCGACATCCGCACGGGGCAGGTCGTCACCAACGACTATGCCCAGATGACCCTTGACCTGTCGACCCAGTGGAAACCGCTGCATCGTGACGGTGCGCCGGACCTGTATCCCGAGTCGTTGCGCGGCCAGATCGACGAAATGGCAGCGGTTGTCTACCAGGACGTCAACAACGGCGTCTACCGCTGCGGTTTCGCCGGTTCGCAAGCCGCGTACGAGCGCTCATTCGGCCGACTCTTCGCCCGGTTGGACTGGCTGTCGGACCACCTGACGGCCCGTCGTTACCTGATCGGAGACACCATCTCCGAGGCCGATATCAGGCTCTTCACCACGCTGGTCAGATTCGACCCGGTCTATCACGGCCACTTCAAATGCAACCTGCGCAAGCTCACCGAAATGCCGGTGTTGTGGGACTACGCGCGAGACCTGTTCCAGACTCCAGGTTTCGGCGACACCGTGGACTTCACCCACATCAAGGATCACTACTACACCGTGCACACCGGGATCAACCCGACCCAGATCGTGCCGGCCGGACCGGATCTGACCGGCTGGCGCGAGCCGCACGGTCGAGATCGTCTCGGTGGACGGCCGTTCGGCGACGGATCAGCACCCGGTCCGCTGCTGGCCGCCGAGGCCGTCCCGGCCTCCCAAACGGTGCCGCCGGATCATCGCATCTCCAGCGGCTGAGCCGTCGATTCCAGCACGCTGAGCCACAGGTCGCCGTCGGGCGCCACCTCGTTCCGCTCGGATACGACCACGTCGATGGGCACGTGCACGAACCGGTTGTGCCGCCGGCCGACCACCATGTCGGTGCGACCGGCCATCCCGGCGTGCGCGGCGGCCTGGGCCAGTCGGACGCAATACACCGAATCATGGGCCTTGGCCGGCACCGACCTGATCGAATAGCCGGGCTTGAGGTACTTGATGGTCAACTCCCGGCCGATCGAGGCGTAGTGCGAGATGATCTCGCTCTCCAGGAATCGGCCTATGTCACCGAGCTTGCGATTGCCGGACGCGTCGGTGCCGGTCTGCGCATCGGTCATGAGGCCCTGCCCCGCGCCTTCGGCCACCACCACGACGGCGCTACCGCGCTCGGCCACCCGCCGTTCCAGGGCGGCCAGGAAACCCGATTCGCCGGCCAGGGCGAACGGCACCTCGGGAATCAGCACGAAATCGGCGTGGTGGTTGGCCAGCGCGGCGTAACACGCGATGAAACCCGCGTGCCGGCCCATCAACTTCACCAGGCCGACCCCATTGATCGCGGACTGCGCCTCCACCTGAGCGGCGGAAATCGACTGAGCCGCTACCGTGAACGCGGTCTGGAAGCCGAAACTCTGCCCGATGTAGGGGATGTCGTTGTCGATCGTCTTGGGAATGCCGATCACCGCGATCGGCAGGTTGCGCTCCCGGGCCACCGCCGCGATCGTGCTGGCACCACGGATCGAGCCGTCGCCACCGATGACGAACAGGATGTCGATACCCAACTCGACCAGCCGCTCGACCATCACCCCCGAATCCTGCGCCCCGCGGGAGGTGCCCAGGATCGTCCCACCCTGGGTGTTGATCGTGCTGACCCGCTCCGGGGTGAGCTGCATCAGGGGGTGATCCAAGCTTGGATTCAGGCCGGCGTATCCGTTGCGGAACCCGACGACGTCGCCGACTCCGTAGTGGGTCTTGAGCTCGATGACCAGCCCGCGGATGACGTCGTTCAGTCCCGGACACAGGCCGCCGCAGGTGACGATGCCGACCTTGGTGGCGCCCGGCGGGAAGAACAGCTTGCGTCGCGGGCCTCCCGGTTCCAGCGTCGGGACCTGGTCGAGCGGCAGGCCGTGCGAGGCGAGCAATTCGATGGTGTCGTCGAACAGCACGCGGTCGTCCTCGTCGACATAGTGATCGTTGGTCCGGCGATCACTGATGTACTTGGCCAATGTGGAGTCGTGGCGGCATTCCCCGAGCCGCCGCACCCGAAGGTCGTCCAACGTCACCATGACGCTCAGCGTGCAAGGACCGTGTGACCAGTGTGTGTCGGCCCGGGAAACACTGGCCAGGTCAGTCGTCGGAGACCCGGGAGAGCACCCTGACCAGCGACGGATTCTCCGGCGTCGAACCGAACCCGAACCGCACCGGTGGCGACACCGGGCTCAGCTCGCCGAGCTCGACCCCGTCCAGCCGGGCGCTGACCGTCTTGACGCGGTGCATGTCCAGGGCCGAATACCACTCCAGGCGGCCGCCGTCGGACTTCCCCCTGGTGTGCACACCATCGAGCACGATCCCGGCAATCGGGTCCTGCAGGGTGGTCCACCAACGGGCCCGGGCCAGCCGTCGCGGCACCGTCGAGAGCAGCCAGCCGAGCGCGGGGCGGCGTCCCACGTCGAACGTCAGCGCCAGATCTGCAGTGGAGACCATCCACTTCTTGCCGTCCCGGACCCGCAGCACCGGCGTCACCCGGACCTCGTCGAACTGGTAGGTGGCCGCGATGAAGTCGGCCAATTCCTGGGTCGGGGCCAGCAGAATGCGGTGCCCGTCCGGCCGTTCGACCATGACGTCGGTGACCGATCCGAACGGGGACACCGGCCACATGCCGACGACAAGGCGAGTCCCAGAGGTCGTGCCGATACCGGCGATAGCGCCGTCGAACTCCCACATGCCCCCACCGTAGGGGAGCCAGGCGTTCCCCCGGTCGCGGCCCTGTCCGCCCGGCGCCCTGGTAGCCCGGTCGCCCGGTCGCCCCCGCCGTGTTCCCCCGCTGTGTTGATCATGGGCAGCAGCCCGCATTTGTCGGCGTGTCGTCGGCGTGTCGCGTGCGGCGCCCCATGATCAACGCGGGCCCAGCGGGGGCGGGCAGCCGTGTCAGCCGAACGCGCGGAAGCCGGTCAGCGCCTGCCCGATCACCAGCGTGTGCACCTCATCGGTGCCCTCGTAGGTGCGCACCGACTCCAGGTTCGCCATGTGCCGCATCACCGGGAAGTCGCTGGTCACGCCGTCGCCGCCGAGGATGGTGCGGGAGGTGCGGGCGATCTCGATGGCCTGCCGGACGTTGTTCAGCTTGCCCACGCTGATCTGCGCCGGAACCAGTGCGCCGGCGTCCTTCAGTCGCCCGATCTGCAACGCCACCAGCAGACCCTTCGAGTACTCCACCGACATGTCGGCCAACTTGGCCTGGGTCAGCTGGAACTCCGCGATCGGCCGGCCGAACACCCGCCGGGACCTGGACCGCTGCACCGCCGCGGACAGGCAGGCCCGGGCAGCGCCCAGCACCCCCCAGATGATCCCGTAGCGGGCCTCGTTGAGGCAGCTGAACGGGCCGCGCAGTCCGCTGGCGCCGGGCAGCACCGCGTCGGCCGGCAGCCGGCAATCGTCCAAGGCGAGGTCGCACTGGATCGAGGCCCGCATCGAGAGCTTGTTGGTGATGTCGGCGGCCACGAAGCCGGGGGTACCGGCCGGCACCAGGAAGCCCCGGATCCCGGAGTCGGTGGCCGCCCACACCACGGCGACGTCGGCCACGCTGCCGAGCCCGATCCAGCGTTTGCGGCCGCTGATCACCCAGTCAGAGCCGTCCCGCCGGGCGAAGGTCGTCATCGCGGCCGGGTCACTGCCCCCTTCGGGTTCGGTGAGCCCGAAGCAGCCGACGGCGGCGCCCGCGGCCATGTCCGGCAGCCACCGCTGCTTCTGTTCGTCGGTGCCGAACGTGGAAATCGCCGACATGGCCAGCGACCCCTGAACCGAGACGAACGTCCGCCACGCGGTGTCGCCGGCCTCCAGCTCCAAGCAGGCCAGCCCATAACTCACCGCACCGGCCCCGGCGCAGCCATACCCGGTCAGGTGCATGCCCAGCACACCGAGCACGCCCAGTTCCCGGACCAGCTCGACGCGGAAATGCCGGTTCTCGAAGTCCTCGTCGGCGGTCGGCGCGATGCGATCGCGGACGAATGCGCGCACCGAGTCGCGCCACCGACGCTCTTCCGGCGTCAGTAGCTGCTCGACCCGCAGCAGGTCGAGCGCATCATCTCCGACCGGGTCGATCGGATCGGCGGCGCCCGAGGACGGCATCGCACCGTCAGGCTGTCCGGTGGTGACCATCACCCGATGATGGCAGTTCCGCGCCGCCCCGGCAGTTCATCGGGCTTCGGGGGAGCTCAGGGTGCTGCAACGCCCTCCGCGGAACTGACCACATGCCGGACCGGGATCTTGTAGGTGTGCCGCGCCTTGTCGACGACGTCCTGACGGAGCCAGGCGGAATGAGATTCCGGGTGGGTGGAGATCACGATCCGGTCGGGGGAGAACGATGTGACCGCCTCGGCCAGCGCGTCCATCGGACGGTAGGGGCCGAGACCTCCCTCCGCCTTCAGGCCCTCGGCGCGCAGGATCTCCAAGGTCGAATCCAACCGCGCCTGTGCCGCCTTCACCGTTTCCTCCCACACCCACACGGCTCCGGTCAGCTCGGCCTGACCGGTGTCCACCGGGTTCGCCGGGACGCAGACGTAGTACTCGGCGCGACCCTCCTGGTCGATGCCGCGCAACACGTCCAGGAGCTCGTGGGCGCCGACCGTCTCGTTGGCCAGCACCAGCACCCGGCTCGCGCCGGCCTCGACGGGCGAGTCGTCGAAGTCCTTTCCGACGGAACCACCGCGCCACTTGGTCACCCCGTACAGGACCAGCACCGCCGCCCACGCCACCAGGCTCAGGATGAGCTGGGAGCGGGCCGTGTCGTCGATGTACATCAGGACGAGCACCGCCAGCATCGCGGCGATCGTGGCGATGGTGAGGTAGGGGTAGAGCCACATCTTGACCAGCAACTTGTCCGGCGGCGTCGTGCGCCGCAGGATCAGCTGCGAAACCGCGATGAGCAGGTAGACGAAGATGATGATGGCGCCGGACGAATTGAGCAGGAACAGGAAAACGGTGCCCGGCGACGCCGCCGCGGCGATCACGCACAGGAAGCCCACCACGGTGGAGGTCAGGATCGCCACCATGGGAACCCCGCGGCGGTTCACCGTGATCAGGCTGACGGGCGCCTCCCGCCTGGCGGCGAGCACGAAGAGCATGCGGGAGGCCGTGTACAGCCCGGAGTTCAAACAGGAGAGTACGGCGGTCAGCACGACCGCGTTCATGATCTGGTCGGCATAGGGGATCCCCATGACGGTGAACGCGCTGACGTAGGGCGACGAGCCCAATTCGACCGAGTTCCACGGCAGGATCACCGCCAGCAGGAACACCGATCCCACGAAGAAGATGAGGATCCGGACGATCACCGAGTTCGTTGCCTTCGCGATGGCCCTGGCCGGATCCTTGGACTCCGCGGCCGCGATGGTCGCGATCTCCGCGCCCACCATGGAGAAGATGACCACGACAATGCTGGCGAAGATCGCGCCGACACCGTTCGGGAAGAACCCGCCGTCGTCGGTCAAGTTGGAAAAGGAAAGGCTCTTGTTCGGCCAGATTCCGAGCACGTAGAGACTGCCGAGCCCGAGAAACACGATGATCGCGGCCACCTTGATGCCGGCGAACCAGAACTCGAACTCACCGAACGACCGCACCGAGAACAGGTTGGTGGCCGTCATGAGCAGCATCAGCCCGAGCGAGAGCAGCCATAGCGGCGCATCGAACCAGTAGGTCAGGATCTTCGCGCCGGCGACCGCTTCGAAGCCGACGACGATGACCCAGAAGTACCAGTACAACCACCCGACCGAGAAACCTGCCCAGCCGCCCATCGCCCGGCGGGCGTAGTCGGCGAAGGACCCGGTGGACGGGTGGGCGACCGCCATCTCGCCCAGCATCCGCATGACCATGATGATCAGGACACCGGTGATCGCGTAGGTCAGGAACGCGCTGGGTCCGGTGTCGTTGATCACCACACCCGACCCGACGAACAGTCCGGCACCGATCACCCCACCGATGGCGATCATCGTCAAATGACGCTGGCTCAAGCCCTTTTTCAGTTCCGTCGGTGCGGCCACGACTGGCTCCTTCACTTCAGTTGGAAGGCGCGCTCTCACCTGCTGGGTTCACTCTGGCACTACCCGATCGGTGGACGCAATCGATGAAATCTGGTGGAAACAACTCGCGCAGCGCGAACTCGGGCCACCGAGAACTACGACCGGGTGATCAGCCATCCCTCTTTGGGGAATCCACCTCGAGAGATCGTCACATCGGCGGGTGAATCGCCGACCCGTCCCGAAGTGGCCGACATCGAGGTTCAGCGCAGCGATTGTCCGGACACCGCGAACAGCACCAGATCCGCCGCGGCGACCGCGATGACCAAACCGAACAGCGCCCGGCCGATCGGCCGGCGGATTCCGACCAGCACGCCCGCCGCGGCGAGCACTCCCAGCACCACCGCCGCCACCCAGCGCCACGCGGTCAACGGCGCACCGGAGCCGAAAAGGATCACCACCGAGCCGGCGAAGAGCAGCACCATGCAGGCCACAGCGGTGACCCGGGCACCCAGCCGGTGCGGCAGTCCGCGCACCCCGGTGGCAGTGTCGCCGGCCAGGTCGGGCAGCACGTTGGCCAGGTGGGCGGACACGCCGAACAACGCCCCGGTGAGCAAAGCCCACGGAGCGGGCCAGGCCGGTTCCGGCATCGCGAGGGTGGCGACCGCCGGCAGGGCGCCGAAGGCGACCGCATAGGGCAGCCAGGACCAGGCCGTCGCCTTGAGCCCGAGGTTGTAGGCCCATCCGCTGACGAGGACGGTGATCGACGCGAGCCCGGCGGCCCACCCGAGGGCCAGCGACAAGCCCACGCAGGCGACCAGGGCGATTCCCGCGGCCAGCCCAACGGTTCGGGGTGAGACCGCGCCGAGGGCGACCGGCTTGTCCGACCGCTGGGTGGCCCGATCCCGGGCCGCATCGATGCTGTCGTTGGACCACCCGATGGACAACTGCCCGGCGAAGATCGCGCCGACGACCAGCGCCCCGCGGGACAGCGACAGCCCCGCCAACGCCGCCAGGCCCGCGCCGATCGCCGTCACAGCAACTGTCGGCAACGGATGGCAGGCCAGCGCCAGCGCAGTGACAGTCCGCCGGATCCCCGTCCCCGGCGATGCGGCGCGGGCGTCATCCATCGGACCGTTCGCCTCCGCCGTTCGCACTGGATGGACATTCGACCGACCGGGACAAACCACGACAAGAGCGACACACAAAACGCCGGAACACTTCTCGCACTCCAGCCGGAGTTGCCCGGCATCGGCCGCGCCGAACGGGGCATTCGCGCAAGGCCACCGTACTGTGGCGGGCATGACGTCCCTGGCAGCGGTGCACGCAGTGCTTCCGCCGAACCGCTACCCGCAGGACAAGATCACCGAAGCATTCGCCGAGCATGTACTGGGCGATACGAGCGGCCATGAGGTGGTCCGGCGCATCCACACCAACACCCGCGTCGGCAGCCGTTACCTGGCGCTGCCGTTGGACCGGTACAAGGACCTCGAGGACTTCACCGCCGCCAACGATGCCTACCTCGAGGTGGCGGTCGAGCTGGGCGTGCAGGCCGTGGCCGGCGCCCTCGAGCGGGCCGGGATCACCGCCGACGAGGTGGACGCCATCTTCTCGACCACCATCACCGGTCTGGGGGTGCCCTCCCTGGATGCCAGGATCGCGGCCCGGCTCGGCTTCCGGCCGGACATCAAGCGAGTGCCGCTGTTCGGGCTCGGGTGCGTCGCCGGCGCCGCCGGGATCTCCCGCCTGCACGACTACCTGCGCGGCTGGCCGGACCACGTCGGCGTCCTGCTGTCGGTCGAGCTCTGCTCGCTGACCGTGCAGCGCAACGACACGTCGATGGCGAATCTGGTCGCCAGTGGACTGTTCGGTGACGGCGCAGCGGCGGTGGTCGCTGAGGGATCGACGCGGGCAGAGCGTCGGGGCACCGTGGGTCCGCGGGTGCTGGACACCCGTAGCCACCTGTATCCGGGCACCGAGGGGGTCATGGGCTGGGACATCGGCGCCGATGGTTTCAAGATCGTGCTGACCTCGGAGGTTCCCGACCTGGTTCATCGCTACCTCGGCAAGGACATCCGGGCCCTGCTGGCCGAGCACGGCCTGGTTGTCGGCGACGTCGGCGCCTGGGTGTCGCACCCGGGTGGGCCGAAGATCATCGAGGCGATCGAGGTCGAGCTCGGGGTCGGGCCGCAGGCTCTTGAGATGACCTGGCTGTCGTTGGCCGAGGTGGGCAACCTGTCGTCCGCATCGGTCCTGCACGTGTTGCGGGACACCCTGCGCGATCGGCCACCGCCGGTCGGGAGCCCCGGGGTGCTGATGGCGATGGGGCCCGGCTTCTGTTCCGAACTGGTCCTGCTGCAGTGGTGAGCCGGCTACCGGCGGTGCGCATTCCCCGTTTCGCGATGAGGTTCCGATGATCGCGTACACCCTGTTCGTGCTGGCCGTCGGCATCGAACGGCTGGCCGAGCTTCTCGTGTCGAAACGACATCTGGACTGGGCGCTGCGCCACGGTGGGCGGGAGTACGGGCGTGGCCATTATCCGGCGATGGTCCTGCTGCACACCGGCCTGCTCGTTGGGTGCGTGGTCGAGGTGTGGGCGCTTGACCCACCCTTCCTGCCTGTCCTCGGATGGACCATGGTCGCGGTGGTGCTGGCAACGCAGGCATTGCGTTGGTGGTGCATCGCCTCCCTCGGGCCGCGGTGGAACACCCGTATCGTGGTGATCCCCGGCGCGCCGCTGATCACCCGCGGGCCGTACCGCTGGCTGCGTCACCCCAACTACGTGGCGGTCGTCGTCGAGGGGGTTGCGCTGCCGATGGTGCACACCGCGTGGATCACCGCCGTGGTCTTCACGGCGCTCAACGCGGTGCTGCTCCGGGTGCGCATCAAGGCCGAGAATGCCGCGCTGGCGTCGGCTACAGCGCCGGAGTCGTTCCCGGCCCGTACCACGGGATCGTCCAACCCGTGATCGACCTGCTGGTCGCCGGAGCCGGGCCGGCAGGTCTGGCCACCGCACTGTTTGCGGCCCGGGCGGGCATGCAGGTGGTGGTCGTCGACCCGCGGCCGGCGCCCATCGACAAGGCCTGCGGAGAGGGGCTGATGCCCGGCGCCGTCCGGAACCTGACAGCGGCGGGTGTGGATCCGCCGGGCGTCCCGTTTCGTGGGATCGCCTACGTCAGCGGATCTCGTCGAGCCGAGGCGCTGTTCCGCGCCGAACCCGGGCGTGGCGTGCGGCGCACCGACCTGCAGTCCACGCTGCTGGCCGCGGTGCTCGCGCGCAATGTGCCGGTGCTCGAACGGACGGTGACGTCGCTCGAGGAGGGCGCAGCGTCGGTGACGGCGGCCGGCGTCACGGCGCGATATCTCGTCGCGGCCGACGGACTGCACTCGCCCATCGCGCGGCGCCGCGGGCTCGACCAGCCGGCGCGCCCCGGTTCGCAGCGCTGGGGACTCCGCCGGCATTTCGCCCTCGCCCCCTTCTCGGAGCTGGTCCAGGTGCATTGGTCGGAGCGATCCGAGGCCTACGTGACCCCCGTCGGCGCCGGCCTGGTCGGCGTGGCGGTGCTCAGTGGCGATCGGATCCCCTTCGACGCGCAGCTGGCCCGCTTCCCGGAGCTCGCGGACCGGCTGGCGGGTCGCGAAGCAGGGCCGGTCCGCGGGGCCGGGCCGTTGCGGCGCCGGACCCGGCGGCGGGTGGACGGCCGGGTCCTGCTGGTGGGCGACGCGGCCGGGTACGTCGACGCGCTCACCGGCGAGGGCATCGCGGTGTCGTTGGCCTGCGCGAAGGCGCTGGTGGAGTGCGTTGACGCGGACCGTCCGGAGCACTACGAGGTGTTGTGGCGTCGGCATTCGCGGCGCTACCGCGCGCTCACCTCTTCGTTGCTGTGGGCGAGCGGGAACCCGACCCTGCGCCGGTCCCTGGTGCCGGCGGCGCAGCGGGTGCCAGTGGTGTTCCGTGCGGCGGTCGGCCAGCTCGCCCGGTGAACCGGGAGTGGTTGCCATTGCGCCGCTGCGGACGGACCCTGGCCGACCAGCGGCGCCGACCGCTGCTCCGGCTCTGCCCGCCGGCCAACGCCCGCCGGCCAACGCCCGCCGGCCAACGCCCGCCGGCAGTGTGCAGGGGACTGTCGGACACCGCGGATACGGTGAGCCACGTCCCACCAACCGGACCCCTCAACGAGGAGGAAGGACCGACCACCATGGACTTCAGGCTCGAACTCGTGGCGGTACCCGTTACCGACGTCGACCGCGCCAAGATCTTCTACGCCGAGCAGGTCGGCTTCACGGCTGACCACGATCACCGGGTGTCGGACGAAATCCGTTTCGTCCAGCTCACACCGCCCGGATCGGCGTGCTCGATCGCCCTGGGCAGCGGGATCACCGACGCGTCGCCCGGATCGGTGCGGGGGCTGCAGATGGTGGTCAGCGACATCCACGCGGCCCGCGCGGAACTCGTCGGGCGCGGGGTGGACGTCAGCGAGGTCCAGGAGTACCCGTGGGGGCTGTTTCTGTTCTTCGACGATCCGGACGGCAACGGCTGGGCCGTCCAGCAGATCGTCGGTCGGGATTAGTTAGCTTCGCTGCCGAAGGAGTCGGTCATGCCGAACAGCACGACGAACGGCAAGGTGTGTTACCTGGAAATCCCGGCCGTCGACATCGCTGACGCGGTCGAGTTCTACCGCAACGTCTTCGGATGGGCGATCCGCCGGCGAGGGGACGGCGTGACGGCTTTCGACGACACCACCGGTCAGGTGAGCGGCGCGTGGGTCACGGGGCGCCCGGCGATGGCCGAGGTGGGCCTGTTGGTCTACATCATGGTCGACGACGCGGCGGCGTCGTTGGCCGTTGTGGTCCGGAACGGGGGGCAGATCGTGCAGCAGATCGGCGCGGACGCCCCCGAGATCACCGCCAGGTTCAAGGACCCCGCGGGGAATGTACTGGGTCTCTACCAAGAACCAGCAGGCTGACCGGGCGGTCACCGACGGGCGGTGCGGCCCCTTGCGACGGCATCGGAGATCACCATCACCTCGTGGAGCCGACACCCGGCCGCCACAGCTGGGAGGGCACCGCCTGCCATGTCGCCACCGCCTGCCATGTCGCCACCGCCTGCCATGTCGCCACCGCCCGCCATGTCGCCACCGCCCGCCATGTCGTGGTGCCCGACCTCCGGGGTCGCTCCGACGAGCGTCGGCACCGCCCGATGTCGATCGGCCGTCACGATCGGCCGTCATG
>Ga0302322_100005055_pt1 | contig 11539 bp, 10 predicted proteins | sample Fen_T0_2_FD_203757 | JGI IMG/M metagenome (GOLD analysis project Ga0302322, IMG submission 203757) | Peat permafrost microbial communities from Stordalen Mire near Abisko, Sweden - Fen_T0_2 | ecosystem: Environmental > Terrestrial > Soil > Wetlands > Permafrost | place: Sweden: Abisko... | reverse complement strand
TGCAAAGGATGGGTGCTCCCTGGGGCATGCGGGTCCCATAGCCCGTGCCGCCGGGTTGGTCCTTGGTGACCTTTTCGAGGATCCAGGAATGGGCAAGGTCGCCGGGTTTCACCAGGAGCCAACCTGCGGGGGCATTCGCTGGCGTCACATTGACGAGCTGGGCATGGACCTGGGCCGCAGTGCCGGAATAGCTCACATGGCCGGTCGGCGCGGCGCCGCCATGGCAGGAGGTGGCGGAGGAGCCGCAGCTGCTCTGGAGGGCGGGAACGATATCAGCGGAGAAGGAGGGGGTTGCCTTGGTCACGGTGATCGGGCAGGTGGTAGGCGGTGGTGGAGTCGTCGGCGCAGTGGCTCCCCCTCCGCCGCCACAGGCACAGAGCAGAAGGAGGGTGAGGGCCATAAGAGTGGGGCGCATGGAGTCCCAGAGGGGGTGTCTGGAACCAGGATGAACGCGGCCGAAGAATGGTCAAGATCAAGACTATTAGATCTTTAGGTGTAGTTTGATGGCACAAACAGGCAGCAGTGGGTTTAACGCGCCATGGGTTATTCTCAATCTGGAGGTTGCCGTGTCCCTGGATGTCCCGACCCCGCTCTACGTAGGGGAGCGCCTGCGAGACCTGATCCTCTGCTATTCAGGGCCCTGGGCCTTCCTGCCCTACATGCGGAACCGCGAGGATTCAGAGCTGCTCTGGCATGCGCGCCAGGGGGTGATCCTGGCCTTCGCCGAGTGCGTGTTCACCCTGGCCATGGTGATCGTGGGCCTGTTCCCCATCTTCGGTTCCGTCGCCGTGCGGTTCTTCCTGCCCCTCTGGCTGCTCTGGTGCCTGGGCATGTCCGTGACGAGCATCCTCCAGGCCACCAAGGGCAAGAAGCACCGCATCCCGGTGCTCCATCAGTTTGTCGAGTACTTGTAATCAGTCGGGTGGGACCGCTCGACCGCGAGCGGCCTCTGGGTCGCCCTGGCCCCCACGAGAACCGCAGGCAAAGCCCGCCGTTCTCGCCCTTCCTTTCGACGATTAAAGTGGACGGACTGATCGGGCGTTCAAGATCAGCATGGCGTCGCCATAGCTGAAGAACCGGTACCGCTCCCGCACCGCCTCGGCGTAGGCCGCCTGGGCGGTTTCCAGTCCCAACAGAGCAGCTACCAGCACGAACAGGGTGCTCTCCGGCAGGTGGAAGTTGGTGAGGAGGTGGTCCGCCGTTCGCAGCTGGTAGCCGGGTTTGATGAAGAGGCGGGTAGCGCCCTCCCGCGCGAGCCGCTCCCCGTCCCAGGCGCCTTCGAGTGTGCGCAGGGACGTGGTTCCCACACAGAGGATGGGTTGAGTGCGGTCCCGGAAGTTGGCTTCCAGAAGGGCCGCCGTGGGTTCTCGAATCTCGAAGCGCTCCTCGTGCATGGCGTGATCTTCGAGCCGCTCGGCGGTCATGGGACGGAAGGTGCCGAGGCCCACGTGCAGTCGCACCGGATGCCAGTCGAAGCCCCGGATTTTCAGCTCCTCGATGAGTTCTGGCGTGAAGTGGAGCCCCGCCGTGGGGGCGGCGACCGCCTCGCCTTCCCGGGCCGCGAACACGGTCTGGTAGCGGGTTTCGTCTTCGGCATCCGCCAGGTGCTCGATGTAGGGCGGCAGGGGCAGGCGGCCGATGCGGTCGATCTCGTCCCAGTCGAGGCCGTGATCGGACTGCACCCGTACGATGCGCAGGCCTTCGGGCAGGGTGTCCAGCACCTCGATCCGCGCCAGCTCCGCCGAAGTCAATGGATCAACCACGGCCGCGGAGGCAGCGGGCTTCAGGCGGGCGCCGGGCTTCACCAGGGCCTCGAACACCCCAGCTCCCAGACTGCGCAGCAGAAGGGCCTCCCCGGCGCCACCCCCAGCCCGCCGGAGGAAGAGCCGCGCGTGGCGGACCCGCACATCGTTCGGCACGCAGAGGCTGCCCGCCGGAACGAGTTCCGGAAGGTCCCGGATGCTCCGGTGGAACCAGTTTCCTGTTTTCGCATCCACCACGAGCAATCGGGCTCCATCGCGATCGGGCGTGGGGTGCTGCGCGATGAGCTCCGCAGGCAGGTCGAAGTGGAAATTGGAGCGCAGCATCAGGCCTTCGCTAGGCCTGGGCGAACTGCAGCTTGTGCAGGCGGGCGTACTCGCCATCCCGGGCCAGCAGCCCCTCGTGGGTACCCATCTCGACGATGCGGCCCTGCTTCATGGCGCAGATGCGGGTGGCTCGCTGGATGGTGCTGAGGCGGTGGGCGATCACCAGGGTCGTGCGGTTCTCCATGAGGGTCTCCAGCGCCGCCTGCACGGCCCGCTCGCTTTCCGTATCGAGGGCGCTGGTGGCCTCGTCCAGGATGAGGATGGGCGGATCCTGCAGCAGTGCCCGGGCGATGGCGAGGCGCTGGCGCTGACCCCCGCTGAGGCTGGAGCCGGTTTCCGCCAGGGGTGTGTCGTAGCCCTTGGGCAGGGCGGTGATGAAGGTGTGTGCATGGGCCTTCTTCGCGGCCTCGATGACGGCCTCGCGGCTGGCCTGCAGGCCGTAGGCGATGTTGTCGTGCACCGTGTCCATGAAGAGCAGGGTCTCCTGGGTGACGGTGCCGATGATCTTCCGGAGTTCACAGGGATCGAAGTCGCGGAGGTCGATGCCGTCCAGGGTGATCCGACCCGCGGTGGGATCGAAGAAGCGTGGTACCAGGTTCACCAGGGTCGTCTTGCCGCCACCGCTGCCGCCCACCAGGGCCACAGTCTCGCCTGCGCATACCTCGAGGTTGATGTCCCGCAGGACCGGATGCTTCGCATCGTAGGCGAACTGGACGGCCTCGAATGTCAAGATCGTCGGGCGGACCGGCACGGGTGTGGGATTGGCCGGGACGGCGAGCTCGCTGGTGCGGCTGAGCATGCTGTAGACGCGGTCGAGGCTGGCGGTGGCCACCTGGACTTCGTTGTTGAGCTTGGTGAGCCGCCGCAGAGGATCGTAGAGCTGGTAGACCGCCAGGAGGTAGGTGAAGAAGTCCGCGCCGGTGAGGCGGCCCGAGCGGATCTCCGCCGAGGCGTAGGCCACCAGGCCCGCCAGGAGGCAGCCTCCCACCAGTTCCATGATCGGTGTCGACAAGGCCGAGGCGCGGGCGCTCTTCATGCCCAGGCGATAGAGCTCGAAGTTCTGCTTCTTGAAGCGCTGGACCTCGAAGTCCTCCCGGGCGAAGCCGAGCACCACGCGGATGTTGCTGAAGACTTCCTTGAGGCGCTGGAGCAGGTGGCTGGAAGCTTCCTGGTTGCGGTGGTTCACGGCCCGGATACGGCGGCTCAGCTTGCGCACGGGGATGACCACCAGGGGCCCGGCGATGAAGAGCGTAAGGGAGAGCTTCCAGTCCATCCACAGGAGGGCCGAGACCATGGCCACCGCCAGGCAGATCTCCCGCACGGCCTCAGCCAGCTGGTTGCTGGCGATGCCCTGCACGGCGCCCACATCCGAGATGCAGCGGGTGATGAGCTCGCCCACCGGATGCTTCTGGAAGAAGGCGGGCTCCTGACGCAGCAGGTGGGAAAAGAGGCGCTCCCGCAGCTCCTGGGTGGCGCGGATGCCGGACCGGACCATCAGCAGGGTTCCCGCATAACCCAGGAGGCCCTTCAGGAGAAACAGGGTCACCAGCAACAGGGGCACGAACCGGGTGCTCTTCTGGAGGTCGCCCCGCCGCGGCATGTGCGCCATGAGCCAGAGCTTCAGGTGGTCCAGGGCGGCGAAGGCCCCGGTGGCCTTGGCCCCGGGCGGAGCCATGTGCAGGTTGTCCTTGAAGACGAAGTTGAGGCTGCCGATGAGCAGGGACTGGCAGAGTCCGGCCGCCAGCAACAGCAGCATCCCGCCCAGGATGGCAGGCAGGAACCGGAGCAGGTGCTCCCGGTAGAAACGACGGATGCTGGACATGGACCCCCGGCCTTCCAGCTTAGCGGATCAAGCCTATTCGACCGTCACGGTTACGGTGCTCTTGCCGTCATCCAGGCTGAACAGCTCGGTGCCCTTGGGTGCGTTGAGGGCCTGATCCATGAGGCGTTCCAAATCCACGCCCTTCTTCTTGGCCTGCACCAGCTGCTCGTCCGACAGGTAGCCACCCACGGCCCGGGCCAGGCTCACGGCCAGGCGGACCGTGAGGGCCTCGGTCTTGTCCCGCTCCTTCACGCGAATCACCAGGAAGCGGCCCTGCGCGGGGCCCGCCGCCTTGGGCTCGGCCCCCATGGAGAGCAGCGCGAGACGACAGGATTCGGACGAGCCATCCACCCGGAGGCCGGCCTGGAGCACGGGCAGGGCCCGGATGTCCCCGCGCTTGGCGAGCTGCAGCGCGGCGGCGATGCGGACCTCTTCGCGGTCATCAGCGAGGGCGCTGGCGAGGCCCGCGACCGCGCCCGGACTGTCCCACTGGCGGATGCCCCAGCAGCGGACCCGGTTGAGTCGGGCTTCCTTGCCCAGCAGGCGCTGGTCTGGGTGCCTGGCCAGGAAGTCCGTGTAGGCTTCGGCGGCCTCGTCCCAGCGCTGATCCTGCTCCAGGCTGGAGGCCAGCCAGTAGCGGGCGTCCGCGGCCCTGGAGGAACCGGGGAATTCCCGCAGCAGCGTTCGATAGGCCTGGGTCGCCTCGAACCAGCGCTGGGCGTAGCGGAGATCGCGGGCCTGCCGGAACAGGGCCTCGACCGGCGTATCAGGCGCGACGATGCTGAGGGGTTCCAGGGCCACGGGCATCACCAGGGCCGGAATCACCATCCAGAAGGCCAGGTTCATGCGCCATCTCCGCGGAGGCGCCGCTCCATATGCTCGGCCTGGGATTCCAGGTTGTGCGTGGCGGCCCACTGGCGGAGCTCCTTGGCCCGCTCGGGGCTGAGGCAGCTGTCCTCGAAGGCCACTTCGGAAAGCCAAGTGTGCAGGCTGGCGCGGATGACCTCGGCCTCCTTGAGGGGGGCGCCCTGGGCCGCGAGCTGGTGGCTGGCCTCGAGCAGCGCCATGGCCATCTCCCGCTCCTGCCGGCGGTCTTCTTCACCTTTCTTGCAGAGGGCGGGATTCTGCTCGAAGTCCTGGAGCAGGGTCGTGCTCTGCTGGAAGAAGGCGATCCAGGCGCGATCCTGGGTCCGCTTCTGGGCGAGCTGTTCGAGGCGGACCGTGTCCTGGGCCTGGATCCGAAGGGTCTGGAGCCGCCGGACCGTGAAGGCGGCGGGAACCAGGGAGATCAGCAGGACCGCCGCCGCGGCCAGGGACCAGGAGGTGGTCCAGCGGGCTCGGGGAGCGGGGGCCAGTTCCGTGGCCAGGGCCGGACCGTGGTGTCCGAGGGCCAGATGAAGCTCCAGCAGACCGGCCAGCTCCGCCTGGAGGGCAGGATCCTCCGGCCAGGTTTCGGGCTGCTCGAGCAGGTCGAACAGGCGGGCTTCGTCCAGAGGGCTGGGGTCAAAGCGCTGGGGATCGGGGGTGGCGGTCATGGCTGGGGTCCAAGGTGCTTGCGGAGCTTCTGGAGGCTTTGGAAGAGGGTGGCTTTCACGGTTCCTTCGGCGCAGCCCAGGTCCTGGGCGATCCGTTTTACCGGATGTTCCTGGACGTAGTAGGCAAGGATCATGGCCCGCTGGCGGGGGGTCAGCCCCTCCAGGGCCCCTTTCAGGGCCTGGATCCGCCGGCTTTGGTCCACGGATTCCCAGGGTGAGGCTTGATGGGGATCCGGCGCGTCAAAGGTCTCGGGAGGGGGTACCTCCCGCCCTCTTCTACGCAGGTGGTCCGTCGCCGCATTAGCCGCCAGTGTAAAAAGCCAGGCGGCCACGGGCCGGCCGTCCTCAAACCGTTGGCAGTGCTGGAGGCACTTGAGAAAAACCTCCTGGGTCAGCTCCTGGACGACCCCGGCCTCGCCCTGGAGACGCCGATGCAGGAAAGCCAGTAGGGGCCGTTCGAACCGGGCCATCAAGTGGGCGAGGGCCTCCTCGCGCCCGGCCTTCAGCGCGGTCATCCAGTATTCGGGTGACGGTTCCTCCGGCGATGCGAAACCGCGGTCGGCAGGAAGGGGAAGCGCCGGGCTCATGCCTTGCGGCCTCCGCCTGGCAGTGCGAAGGCGAAGCCGGGCTGGCCGAGCTTTTCCATGACCTGCTTGAGCTGTTCGGTCGTGAGGGAGCAGCGCAGGCCTACCCGCCGCTTCTCCTGCATCAGCTCCGGGGCCGAGCCGGGCGTCGCCTGCACGGCATTGGCTGCCGCCACCAGCCGCTGCAGCCAGGGCGCCACCTGGTTGATGCCCTCGGGATTGCCCGCCAGGGCCAGCTCGAAGCGGACAGGCTGATCCTTGTCCTGGCCCGGCGTGATGCTCCAGAACAGCGCATTGACGCCCTGGGGCAGATCCTTGACCAGGCTGCCCTCCAGGTTCTTGCGCAAGCCACCCAGGAGCGGCTCCGGCTGCAGGTAGCCCTGGAACGGAGCCCGGGGGTTGATCCATTCGGAGGCCAGGGCCGCGTCAGGCTGGGAGCCGAGGCTCTCCCGCACCGCCAGACGGTTCAAGGCATCCAGGGAGCCGATCCAGATCTGACCCTTCTCGTCGCTGGCCGCCCGGATGTGGGCCTTGGCGCCATTGGCCTCGAGATCCAGGATCACGTAGAGGGGCCAGTCATGGCCCTGGATGCGCAGGCTGCCCTCCTGGGGGAAGGATTCCGCCAGGGCCCCGATGAGCGCGATGGGATCCTTGAACTGATTGAGCTGGATGAGGGCATGTTCCAAGCCCTTCTGCAGGGTGTCCTCACCTTTCGAGGGCATGCCGATCAGGTGGAAGGTCACCCGGCCAGTCTCGGTGCGGGGGTTGATGTGCGCCTTCTGGAGGAAGAGGTCGAGGGCGCGCTCCACCATGGGATCGCGGGAGATGAAGGACTGGATCTCCTTGTGGGAAAGCATCCAGCCGGCTTCCCCGGAAATGGCCGCCAGGCTGTCGCCGGGAGCGGCCTGCACCCAGCCGGGGACCCGGGGTTTGGGCCGGCAGGAGAAGGCGAAGGACAGACAGGCCAGGGCCACCGCGGCGGGGATCAGAAGGGCGGCGGGGCGTCGCATGGTGGCTCCTGCTGGGGCTACGCGGTCGCGCAACTTGCGTTTACATCATGCGCTTGCATGAGCCTTAGGCCATTGACCGGAGGACGGCCGGCAGGTGGGGGCTGCGGAGGAGCTGCTGCTGCTCGGCTTCGGAAAGCAGGCCCCAGATGCGCATCGCAGCATCCCGGGGCGTTTTCGGATTGAGCAGCAACTCGGACATGATCGCCGCATGGGCCATGAGCACGGGATGCCCCGCGATCTGCTCGAGTACCGCCCGGGGGGTGAGCTTGTTCCGCGCCAGCCGGAGCAGGATGCCCGGGTCCAGCTGGCGGTCCGCGACCATCCGCCGCAGGGTCTCCTCGTCCTGGAGCACTTCCTGGGGGAGGTGGCGCATGAGCTCTCCGCCGGAGGTGCGAAGGGCCGTGATCCGCTCGGGAATGGCCATGCCCAGATAGAGCCGGCGGAGGTTCTCCAGGGCGTGTCGCTTGACCTCCAGGTGGAGGATCCGCGCATCCCGCAGGATCTCGATCGACGGCTTCATCCCCGGGAGCCGATCGAGCAGTCTCAGAGCCGAGGCTTCGGAAATCATGGGATGGTGCACCAGCGCCTCGGCCACCATGGGATCCTCGGACCAGGAGGCATGGGCGGCGAGGGTTTCCACCCGGTCCTGGTCGAGGGCGGACAGCGTGGAGACCAGCAGGCGGGGGCTCAAGGCGGGGTTCTCCAGGGCCAGGCGGAAGACCTGCAGGTTGGGATCCCTGAGCACCTGGCTGAGCTGCTCCTCCTGGGTGGCCTGGGTGGCGAGGAAGACCCGCTCTTCCATCGTGGCCCAGCGGCCCTCTTCGCCCCGCTCCGGCAGAACCGAGGACAGCCCAGAACGCTGACGCTGCAGCCGGTCGTAGAAGTACTTCACCACCCGAAGCAGATGGGGCGATTGCCGCTTGGCCCAGAAGGTGACGAACTGGTACTCGCTTTCGTCCAGCTGGGTGAAGAGGCTGACGATGCGGCGGATGGCAGGCCGGTCTGGAGCCCCCTCATCCAGGGCTGACACCAGATGCCGGGAAAGCCCGACCCGCTTGGAGAGGTCCGCCGGACATCCTGGCGATTCCTGGATGCTCGCCCGCACCGGTTCGCGGAAGTACCACCGGGCCTCGGCATAGACCTCTTCGAAGAAGCTGGGCTCGCCACTTTGCGCCAGGGCCAGGCAGAGCAGATCCTCGGACACCAACGGATTCTGGAGTGCGGTCTGCCGGAGATCCGGATCCGCATCCACCAGGAAGGTGAGCAGCTCCTCGAGCTGTGCAGTTTCGCTGGCGCGCGCCAGGCGACCGGCCCGATCCAGAATCACGGCCGGGGGCCGTTCCGGCAGGGAGACCGGAACGGCTGTGAGCTCCTCCCAGTCCGGATGTTCGGAAGGGAGCGGGGGCAGCTCCTGGGTCAAGCCCGTAGCCGAAACGGTCTTCGCCAGCTGTTTCGCGAGGAGCTTGGCCACGGGCTTCAACCCGGCATTCAATTGCGTATAGAGGGCCTTCACCGACTCGGAGCGCTCGGCTTTTTCGGAGGCGGGGGCCTTGTCCATTTCCCGCATCTGATCGAAGAGGGAGACCACCATCTCGAGATCGCGTCGGATGGATTCAGGCGTGGCTTCATTCTCGGCCAGGCCCAGCAGGATGGGCCAATGAGCCAGCCAGTGTGGGGTGCGCGCCATGAGGGCCAGGAGACGGGGCGAGGCCAGGGAGCGCGCCAGCCCTTCCAGCATGTGGAGCTGGCCCTCCGTGGGCAGCTGGGGCCGCACCAGCGCCAGATGGCGGAAATGCATGCGCTCAGGTTCCGTGAGGGTTTCCAGGATCACGGATTCCCCAGCTGTCACGGTTCCTCCCAGGTTAGGCGCAGGCGGCCTGGAGGAAGGCCATGAGCCTCGGGTTTTGGTGGAAGAGCACGGCATCCACGAGCGCACCCTTCAGCCCCTGGTGGGAGTAGACCGCCTCCAGGTGGCCCGGGGTCGTGAGACTTCCGCCCATGACCAGGGGCAGGCCCGTCGTGATGGCGAGGTCTCGGGCGGTCTGGAAATCCGGTTCGGCGGCGGCGTCCTCGGGGATGTCCACGAAGAGCAGCCGGTGGAACCCGTAGGCCTTGGCTCGCATGGCGAGATCAAGGGCGCTCAGGTGGGTGGTGTCCACCCATCCGGAGCGATGGACCTTGCCGCCTCGCGCATCGATGGCCGCGGTAAGAAAGGGCTGGAAGCGCGCCATCAGCTGTTCGGAGACCATGGGGGACTTGTGCAGGATGGTCCCGACCACCAGCCAGGCGGCACCCTGGTCGATGAAGAACTGGGCCTGGTCGGAACTGCGGACGCCTCCGGCGACCTGCACGCAGACCTTCCGGTCCCGGGCGTGGCAGCGCTGGAGGATCTGGCCGATCAATTCCCGGTTGTTCCCGTGGCCCATGGCCGCATCCACATCCACCAGCGCCAGCCGGGTCGCGCCTTCTTCGATCAGGCGATTCGCGAGGTCGATCGGCGGATGAGGGTACAGACCTTCCTGCCCTGCGGTGGAGACCACACGGCCGTGCTGGAGGTTCAAGGTCGGGTAGATCTTCAAGCGCGCACTCCGCGGGAGAGGCAGATGCGAGTGTAGCGCAAGGGTCAGCTTTATGTATGGGTTCCGAGGTGGTCCAGCAGGCGCTGGGCGGCTTCACTTTCGGCCCGCTTCCGGGTGCTTCCCTCGGACTGCGCCGAAAGGGAACCCACCGCCACCTGCATGGTGAACCGGGGCGCGTGGCCAGGGCCTGCCATCTCCACCTGGGTATAAACCGGGGCCGGGAGCCCCAGGCGGGCGGCGGTCTCCTGGAGGTGGGTCTTGGGATCCGTCCGGGTCCAGCTTTCCGGGCGGGCTCCGCGGATGGCATCCAGAAAACGCGACGCCACCAGATCCCTCACTCGCAGGGTGCCATCCTCTCCAACCGCCTGGGCGTCGAGGTAGACGGCCGCCAGGAGGGCTTCGAGGGCGTCCGCGAGGGGCTTGGGCCCCATGGGTGGCGCCTTGCGGGGGTGCACCGCCTGGAGGGCCCGATCCAAGCCCAGCGCGAGGGCCCACTCATGCAGCGACTCGGTGCGCACCAGCACACCCCGCAGCTTGCTCATCGAACCCTCTTGCCAGTCCGGCCGCTCCTGGTGGAGCAACAGCGCCACCGTGAAATTGAGCAGGGCATCGCCCAGGAACTCCAGGCGCTGGTTGTCCCGGGGCGATCCCGCCGAGGCATGGGTGAGCGACTCCCGCAGCAGGTCGGGAGTGTTGAACCGGTAGCCCAGCCGGGCTTCCAGTTCGCCCAGGTCCTCCCTGCGTCGGGCCATGGTCAATCCGCCAGGTCTGCAGGCAGCTTCCGGCTGAATCGGGCCTGGTTGAGGACGGATTTGAACCGGACGTTGCGGGAGACCATCTGCCCCAGAATGCCCTGCCGTCGCGCCTCCCGCAGCTCCTGGACGAATTCCCCGGTGTGGCCCTGGTCGTACAGGACCACGGCCAGCCAGGCGTGCGCGTTGATATTGGAAGGATCAGCCTTGATGGCCTGCCTGAAGCCCTGAATGGCCTTGTCAGGCTGGCTGTCGGCCATCTGGATGGCCTCGCTCAGGGACACGTTGCCGAGGTTCAGGCGCTCGTGCACCTGGAGCTTGTCGAGCTTCTCGGGCTTGTAAAGATCGGGCTGGTCGATGGCCTTGGCCTCCAAGGGTTTCGGGGGCGCCGGTCGGACGGCATCTGGTTGGACGTCGACCCTGGGATCCGGCTTCGGGGGGGGCGTCACCACAGGCTTTGGGTTGAAGGCCGACTCCGGGCTCTGCGCGGTCGCCTTGGTCTGAGGCCCAGGCTTGGCCTTGGTTTCAAGAGGAGGTGGTGCCGGTTCAGGCCCGGGGTCGCCCTGGGTCGTATGAAGCGCTGGAGTGGTGCCCCGCAGGGCCCACCAGGAAGCGCCACCGATCCCGGCCAGGACCAGGGCTGCCAGGCTGATCCACAGGCCCTGCCTGCTTCCACTGGGCGGAGCGGCGGGCCGGGGAACCGGGGCCACCACCGGCGGCGCGGCGGCGGGTGTGACAGGCGCCTGCAGCGTGGTAACCGGTGGCAAGGGGCGCACCGGGGCGGTCGGGGCCGCGGCCTGGAGCAGGGTGGTGGCCTCTTCGACCTGCCCCATCCAGGAGGGATCCTTGGCGGCCCTCAGGGCCTTGGCCAAGTCCTCGGCGGTCTGGTAGCGCTCATCGGGATTCTTGCACAGGGCCCGGTCCAGCACGGTCCGGATGGCCGGGCTGATCCCCTTCAGCTTCTCGGTTTCGATGGGGTCGGGCGCCTCGTTCACGATCTTGTAGAGCACCGTGGGGGTCGTATCGCCGGCGAAGGGTTTGCGGCCGCTCAGGCTCTCGTACAGCATCACGCCGACGGCAAAGAGGTCGCTGCGGGGATCGGGCTTGCCGGTGCGGATGTACTCCGGGGCCATGTAGCTGACCGTGCCCATGACCATGCCCGTGGCGGTC
>Ga0302322_100005054_pt1 | contig 11540 bp, 7 predicted proteins | sample Fen_T0_2_FD_203757 | JGI IMG/M metagenome (GOLD analysis project Ga0302322, IMG submission 203757) | Peat permafrost microbial communities from Stordalen Mire near Abisko, Sweden - Fen_T0_2 | ecosystem: Environmental > Terrestrial > Soil > Wetlands > Permafrost | place: Sweden: Abisko... | reverse complement strand
GCGCGGGGTAAGTCTTATACGACCAGCTCCTGCTGAACTCCCCCAGGATCGGAAGATAGCAAGGGTAGGTAGTTGTAGCGGTGCGATATAAGGGGCTTACCCTTTTTTTTTGTTATCACATGCTTATACGAATTTATAAAGAGAATCCAAATCCTAAGCAAATCAGGCAGATTGTCGATCTCCTTGAAGATGGGGCGATTATCATTTATCCCACTGATACAGTTTATGCAATGGGTTGTGATATACTCGCAACAAAATCAATTGAAAAAATCGCCCGTATTAAAGGGTTAAATCCCAAAAACCCTGAGTTGTCTCTAATTTTTCATGATATGAGCCAGCTCTCAGAATATACGATTATCAGAGATAACACTCTTTTTAAGCTTCTTAAAAGAAATCTTCCCGGGCCATTTACTTTCATTGTACAGGCTAATAATCAGATCCCTAAACTTTTTAAAAATAAGAAAAAGACAGTTGGAATAAGAATTCCTGATAACAGCATAGTACTCGAACTTGTAAAAGAACTTGGACGCCCCATAATTACTGCCTCAATACACGACCAGGACGAGGTCGTAGAATACACCACCGACCCTGAACTTATTTATGAGAAATTTAGTGAATTTGCAGATGCAGTTATAGATGGAGGATTTGGCAATAATGAGGCTTCTACAATTGTCGATTGCACCGGAGAAGAAATAGAAATTGTACGTCAGGGCTTAGGTATTCTTGAATTTTGAATTTCAACGTCTGTAAAAGTTCCTGGTAAACAATATCAAAATTGTTAGTATTTCAAGCCGGCCTAACAGCATTAATCCTGACAGAAACCATTTCCCTGCCATTGGTACTGAAGAATAGTTAGTGAATGGACCGAATGTTCCTATTCCTGGACCAATATTTCCCAGCATTGAAGCAGAAGTGCTGAATGAGGTTATCATATCATAGCCCATAATGGAAATAACAAATGTTCCCAGGCACAGAAAAATGAAATATAATGTTATGAAGACCAGTAGATTATATATAGTACTTTGCGGAACGGTATGCTTGTCGCAACGCACTGGTATAAAGGCATTTGGGTGTATGATTCTCTTTAATTCCTGACGGCTGTTTTTTGTAATCAGCAGGAGCCTGATAGCCTTAATACCACCGCTTGTCGATCCTGCCATACCTCCGGTAAACATGAGAATGAAAACAATGATTATCATAATATTACCCCAGAGATTATAATTCTGGGTATAAAATCCTGTCGTCGTAATTATTGAAATGATATTGAAAGCCCCTTCCAGTATTGCTTTACCATAAGTCATACCAACTTTGAAATGAAGGACAATTGTTCCGAGAAATACAAAAGCAAAACATATAAATGAGTAAAAGAGAAACTCATTATTTCCAAAGATCTTCTTAAGGTTACCCTTTAACCCGAAGTAAATCAGAGTCATATTAGTTCCTGCAATGAACATAAAAACAGTTATTACAATTTTTATATAGGGAGATTCGAAGGCTGCTATACCTTCATTTCGTGTTGAAAAGCCTCCTGTTGAAAGAGTAGAAAATGAATGGCATACTGCATCAAATACTGGCATTCCGCCGATGATAAGTAAAATAACCTCTGCAACTGTTATAAGAAAATAGATAATGATCAGACGCTTGGCTGCATCTTTTATCCGGGGATGGATTTTGTCAGTAGCCTGGCCGGAAAACTCTGTAGCAGAAAGCTGGATATTTATCGATTTGACAACTGGTAAAACAGACAGCGAAATAAATATAATGCCTATTCCGCCAAGCCATTGTGTAATACTTCTCCAGAAAAGGATCCCGTGTTCCATCGATTCAACATTGGTAAGAATTGTTGCACCTGTGGTGGTTACCCCCGACATTGATTCGAAAAATGCGTCGCCGAAACTGGTTATTGAACCGCTTAATAGAAATGGCAATGTTGCAAAAAGACTGAAAATAAGCCATATACCAGTAACAATTATATAACCCTCCCTGTTTCCATAAACCTTCTCTTCATTTCTCAGAGGAGTGAACACTATAACTCCTGTTACCACTGTAATAAGCGCAGAATACAAAAATGAGGACATAGCTTGTTCATGGTATATGAAGGATACCCCTGCTGATATTAGCATAAATATACCTTCAAAAATGAGCAGCAGGCTGAATACCCTGGCTATTATCCTGAAGTTGATCATAAACTGTTAGGTAAAGTATTTCGAAAGTATCTCGTAGGCTGCAGGTAATGTAAAAACAACTACTTTGTCATTTGCTTTTATAATTGTATCGCCGGTTGCGATAAATGGTTCTCCATCCCTGGTTCCTCCTCCTACAATTGCATCCTGCGGGAAATCAATGCTCCTGAGAGTACCTTTTGTGATCTTAGAGTTTGCCGGTACATTAAACTCAAGTACCTCAGCGTCAGTACCTGTCATGTATTTAACCTGTGTAACATTCGGGTTTGAGGTATGCCTGAAGATCCTGCTTGCGGCAGAGATCTTTTTATTTATGATTGTGTCTATACCAGTATTCTCAGCAAGATTGATGTATTCCATATTCTCAACTTCTGCGATTGTCTTTTTAACACCCATTTTTTTTGCAAGAAGACACGAAAGAATATTCGTTTCAGAATTTCCTGTGACTGCAACGAAGGCATCAATCTTCTTTATCCCTTCCTGTTCAAGAAGATCAACATTGCGACCATCTCCGTTGATAATAAGGGTGTTGTCGAGAATCTCAGCAAGATCCTCACATTTTTTAATATCTGAATCTATTAATTTAACCTCACATGTTTTCTGCAGATATAATGCCACATGTTTACCTATTCTGCTCCCTCCCAGAACCATAATACTCTTGGCCTGAAAATTTTCCTTTCCTGATGTTTTCATCATCTCATCAATTCCACCATGAGTTGATATTACATATACTAAGTCTCCAAGTTGGAACTGCTCACTTCCCCTCGGAATAATAGTTCTTCCATCCCGTTTTATTGCTACAGCTCTGTATTTATCTGTTTTATGACTTACTGAAATTTGCTGAAGTGTCTTATTAATAATCGGTGCTTTCTCATCCAGTTTCTGGACATACATTGCAAGTTTCCCACCTGAAAACTCCATAAAATCACTTGCCCCTGTCTCATGAAGCAGTCCCAGTACTTCGCGTGCAGCAATTAACTCAGGATAGATAAGGGAATCAATACCAATCGATTTGAAAAATTCCAGAGTGGAAGTTTCGAGATAATCAATATTGTCAATTCGGGCTATTGTTTTAAGAGCTCCAAACCTTTTTGCAAGGATTGATGAAGTTATATTGGTATCCTCTGAGTGTGTTACCGCAATAAAAAGATCAGTTTTTTTACTTAGCGTCTCCTTTAATAACTTCACGGATGTGGCAGATCCTTCATGTGTTAATACATCGAGCGAACTGTCGATGGGTTTCAGCCTGGACTCTTCCGGATCGATAAGAATAATTTCGTGATTTTCATTCGATAACATCTTAGCCAAATGTGTCCCAACTTCCCCTGCGCCTGCAATTATTATTCTCATTGAAAATTTTATTGAAAAAACATGACAAAATAAGAGATAAATAGGCTAATACTCAAGTTTTTTCTGACTTTTATTTTTTAATCATTTAAATCGTGCAATAAATGCTCCTGACTTCCTTACTAAATGGATTGTATCTAAGGCTGAAAGACCATCCTGTCGGGATAAATGAAAACCGGAAGCTGCTTTAGAAGTTATAATCATCTGCCTGTTACGTTGTGTAAGACTTATACTACTTCCAATTTCAGGATGTGCCCCTGTAAGAATAATAATATCAGGATTGAATATATTTAAGGCTTTATCAGATAATGTATTAGAAAGCATTATCGTTTTTTGCCCGGCTCTTATCACGTTCATGTTTTTTGTCAGAAGATTTACTTTTAGCTTAAGTCCCAGTGTTGCACAATGTCTTAATACTTCAGCAGTAGGTACGATTGTGTCAGAATAGAGATTAAGTATTCTACCTGTTTTAATTCCTGCAGACGATGAGCGGGGTGTATTATAGACTATTATTTCATTTGTTGTTCTTGAAGTAATATCAACTACTGTACATGCTGCTGAGAACAGCATCAGCAACACGGTAGGATAAATTATTGAAAAAGTCTGTTTTTTCAGTACGAAATATGTGAAGAGAAAGATAGTTCCTGTTAAAAGAAGGCATTCAACAGTTGTCATACCTATATTTTCAAGATTCGACAATGGGAGGGATGAGGCTCTTGCAGTAAGTTGTTCAGTGAGTCCTGTCAGATTATTCAGAATCAGAGCAAAAAAATGAGAAAGAAAATGAACCGGGGATAGCATTGGCACAATGCATCCCACAATTATTAGCAATGAAGAAAGTGGAACAATGATAATATTTGTGAGAATGAAATATACCGGGAACCTGTTAAAAAGCATTAAAGTAAGAGGAAGTGTTCCTAATTGTGCTACGATTGTCACAACTGCCGATTGCCATATTTTGTCGGAAAGCCAGTTCTTAAAATGAAGCTTAAGGTAGAAATCCTGGTAGAAGCAGATAATATAAATCACAGCAGAATATGAAAGAAGAAATCCTGCGTCGAATATGACAGATGGTCTTATCAGGATAAGAACAAATGCGGATGCAAGAACTGAGTTTACTCCGTTAACTTTTCTTTTCATCATACTTCCAACCTGAAAAAATGAGAACATGAGGGTGGCTCTGAGTACTGATGGTGTCAAACCGGTAACGAATGCAAAAGCCCAAAGAATAAGTATTGTTATTATTATTCTCAGGATATTGAATCTTCCCTTCATAAAGAAAAGAAGACTGAAAACAAACATGCTCAGGATAACAGAGTGAAGTCCGGATACAGCCATTATATGCATTACTCCTGCTTTTATGAAATTCAATTTCTGCTCCTGATCTAGCATATTTCTCTGACCAAGAGTCATTGCAGCCACAAGTGCCAGTTTTTCTCCGGTTACTCCATTCTCTTTATAAATTGCAATAATTTTCTCTCTTATGATTAATGCCTTATGTTTAAGATTTCTTCTATCAGGAACAGTATGTTTTATAATATTTACTTTGCTTGTAAAAGCATAATACCGGATTCCCTCATTTTCCATATAAAACCTGTAATCAAACTCACAGGGGTTACCTCTGTTAACTATTTCTAGAGGGGTGCATTTAATTATAAGAAGGTCACCCGGCAACATAGAAATAACAGATGAATCTTTTTTATTATAGAGTATCATCGATCCATTAACAGTCTCGACGCTATTTGATGAGATTTTTCTGTTAAGCTTTACAGTTAACATATAACTATTTTCTTTTTCTGCCGGGTAATCGGAAAGAGTACACGCAAAAAAAGTTGGTTCTGATTTAAGTGTTGTCAGGCTGTTTTTTTCATTTGTGTAGAGTGCAAGACCACTTAAATAAAGAGATATTGTCATTGAAAAACCAAAAACCGTGTTCCGTAGGTATTTATTTAAAAAAAGACTTGCTGAAAATAATGCACAAATGAGAATACATGCCATTATCAGAAATGGAGTTTCCGGTTTGTAATACAGACCTGTTATAATTCCGGAACATAATGGCAGGCCAATACGCAGAAATGGAATTTCCTTATGTAGCACAGTCTAAAGCAAATGAGACTCAATAAAGGTAGAAAGTTTTTTGAAATAAATAGGATGGGAGGTAATATTGAATAAATGTAGGGAACGGTCGCGACCGTTCCCTACATATTAACCGTTCATTACATTCATTTTATCTTCTGTCCCTGAAGAATAGTTTTATATTCGGCATCAAACTTACCTTTACTGATAGCCGCGAGCTTGCTTTTGAGTAGTCTTTTCCTGAGAGGACTTACTTTGTCCACAAAGAGTATACCGTCGAGATGGTCGTATTCATGCTGTATGATTCGCGCTTTATATCCATCGTAAATCTCGTTATGATATTCCCAGTTCTCATCATAATATTTGATACGGATATGTGACTCACGGTTTACCTCTTCACGTAGATTGGGTATGCTTAAACATCCCTCATTCATAAGTTGAAAATCACCGCATTTTTCTGAAATATGAGCATTGATAAACGTTTTTTTGAAGTCAGCAAGTGAAGGCTCATCCTCGGCTACAGGTTTGCCGTCTATAACAAAAATTCTGATTGACTTCCCGACCTGAGGTGCTGCCAGGCCAAGGCCTTCCGAGTGATACATGGTTTCAAATAGATCTTCAATGAATTGATTCAGATTAGGATAATCTTTATCTATCTCCTCAGCAACCTTTCTTAGAATCGGATGTCCGTATATAACAATGGGGTAAGTCATTTCAGCTTATTATTTTCTTTTTTATTTGATCGGTTGTCAAGGAAAGACTGAAGAATAATAGAGGCACTTATCTTATCTACCATTGATTTATCCTGCCTGTCTTTCTTTTTCACGCCTCCGTCTATCATTGTCCTGATCGCCATTTGTGAAGTGAATCGCTCATCAACCAGGTGTATATGTTTTTCGGGATATGTTTTTTTAAGTTTTTTTATAAATGGGTTTATATAAATAACAGCTTCACTTGGTTTGTTGTTCATTTGAACAGGATATCCTATAACGAAAGCGTCCACTTCTTCTTTTTTAAGATAGTTTTCAATAAAACTGTCAAACTGTTTCGGACTTACAGTATCTAACGGGGAAGCAAATATTTGCATAGGATCAGTGACCGCCAGTCCAATCCTTTTTTTACCGTAGTCTATCGAAAGTATCCTGCCCATAATTTTTAACAAGCTGCAAAAATACGAAAAAAGTCCGTAAAGTCCGTAAAGTCTGTAAAGTCTGTAAAGTCCGTAAAGTCAGTAAAGCTACTATCCCTGTTTACTTTTGACTTTATGACTTTATGGACTTTCGACTTTATAGACTAAAAAAAGCCACCCCTTCGGATGGCTTTTTTTATATCACTGTTAAACAGTTGGTTCGTAAATTGCTGCTGCCAGCCGCTGATAGGTTTTATATCTCCATTTTGCATTTTCTTCGGCAGCCTTAAAGAGTACTTCGGCTTCCTCGGGGAATGATTGCATGAGAGATGTATAACGTACTTCTGACTTCAGGAAATCCTGGAATTTGCTCCAATCCGGTTCTTTTGAATCGAGGATAAATGGGTTTTTGCCTTCGGCTTCAAGCAACGGATTGAATCTGTAGTTGTGCCAGTAACCGGCTTCAACAGCTGATTTCGTTTCTGCCTGAGTATTTCCCATACCGTGCTTCAGTCCATGATTAATACAAGGAGAATAAGCAATAATAAGTGATGGTCCGGGGAAGGCTTCAGCTTCTCTGATAGCTTTCAGATACTGTGCATTGTTTGCCCCCATTGCAACTTGTGCTACATATACATAACCATAACTCATTGCCATTTGGCCAAGGTCTTTCTTACGGATCTTTTTCCCTGATGCAGCAAATTTAGCCACAGCTCCGGCAGGTGTTGATTTTGATGCCTGACCTCCGGTATTGGAATAGACTTCGGTATCGAGAACAAGAATATTAACATCTTCTCCTGAAGCAATAACATGATCAAGTCCACCATAGCCAATATCATAAGCCCATCCGTCGCCACCGAAAATCCACTGCGATTTTTTAACAAGATATTGTCTGAGGCTTAATACTTCTTTTGCAACTTCCGATTTGTCCTTGCTGCAGGCAGCAATTACTTTATCGGAGGCAACTTTGGATGCTTCACCTTTATTCATATCCCTTAGCCATTCTTCAAAAGCAGTTTTTGTTTCACCACTTACTGAACCATTAGCCAGACTTTCAGTCATTTTTAAAGAAATGCGGTCTCTTAGTTTTGTAGTTCCTGTAAACAGCCCAAGTCCGTATTCTGCATTGTCTTCGAATAATGAGTTTGCCCATGCAGGACCCTGGCCTTTTTTATTAACTGTATAAGGAGTTGAAGGAGCAGAGCCGCCATAAATTGAGGAGCAACCTGTTGCATTTGAAACCATCATTCTGTCACCAAACAGCTGTGTAACTGCTTTGATATATGGTGTTTCACCGCAACCGGCACAGGCACCTGAAAACTCAAACAATGGTTGAGCAAACTGGCTGTTCTTAACATTTACAAATTTATCGGCAACGGTGTCTTTGTAACCAACTTTTTCGTGCATGTAAGTCCAGCGTTCTGCTTCAGCTAACTGAGTTTCGAAAGGCTTCATGATCAGAGCCTTATTTTTTGAAGGACAAACTTCAGCGCAGTTACCACAGCCTGTGCAGTCGTAAACACTTAACTGAATTTTAAATTTATATGCTTTAAGCGGACCTCCCACACCCTGAATAACTTTTGTTCCTTCCGGTGCATTTGCAACTTCGTCCTCTGTTAATAAGAAAGGACGAATTGATGCGTGAGGACAAACATAAGAACATTGGTTACACTGAATACACTCATCAGGCTGCCATTCAGGAACATTTACAGCGATACCGCGTTTCTCAAATGCTGCAAGACCTGCAGGGAAAGTACCATCTTCTCTTCCTTTGAAAGCACTAACGGGAAGATCATCACCTTTCATTCTGTTCATTGGTTCCATGATCTCGCGAACGAATGCAGGAAGATTGCGTGAATCAACTTCAGCTGTTACTTTTATATTTGCCCATTCGGCCGGGATTTCAATTTTAGTAACTTCACTTCCTTTATCAACAGCTGCATAATTCAGATTAACAACATCTTCCCCTTTTTTACCATACGACTTGAGGATTGCTTTCTTCATTTCGTAAACGGCTTTTTCGTAAGGAATTACATTTGCGACCTTGAAAAATGCTGCCTGCATGATTGTATTTGTACGGTTTCCAAGACCGAGTTCTTCAGCTATCAATGTGGCATTTATAGTATAGAAATTGATTTTATGCTCAGCCATATACTTCTTCATGTGATCAGGAAGACGGTGTTTTGTTTCTTCTACGTCCCATGTGGAGTTGAGAAGGAAAGTACCGCGGTGTTGAAGTCCTTTTAACATATCATATTTTTCCAGATATGCTGGAACGTGGCATGCAACAAAATCAGGTGTGTTTACCAGATAAGGTGAACGTATCACTTTGTCACCAAAACGAAGATGTGATACAGTTATCCCTCCTGATTTTTTTGAATCATAAGCGAAATATGCCTGGCAATATTTATCGGTTGAGTCACCGATGATCTTAATAGAGTTTTTATTTGCACCAACTGTACCATCTGAACCAAGACCATAAAATTTAGCTGAATATGTTCCGGCTTTGCAAACATTTATCTCGGGAAGGATAGGAAGTGATCTGAATGTAACATCATCAACGATACCAACTGTGAAATGATTTTTAGGTTCCTTTAGTTTCATGTTCTCAAATACCGACATCATCATTGAAGGTGTGGTATCTTTTGAACTTAAACCAAATATACCGCCAAAAATTTCAGGTCTTTTAGCGTTGTCATAGAACATTCCTTTTACATCAAGGTAGAGTGGTTCGCCAATTGCTCCAGGCTCTTTTGTTCTGTCGAGTACTGTAATACGTTTAGCACTTGAAGGGAATACATCAAAGAAGTATTTGGAGGAGAAAGGACGGTAAAGATGAACACTGATTAATCCGAGTTTTTCCCCTTTCTCAGTTAGATAGTCGATGGTTTCCTTAATTGTTTCTGTTATAGAACCCATTGCTACAATAACATTTTCTGCATCAGGTGCTCCATAATATGTAAACGGCTTATATTCTCTGCCTGTAAGTTTGTTAATATCCTTCATGTAGGAGTTAACTATATCAGGAATTGGATCATAGAATACGTTTGATGCTTCTTTTGCCTGGAAGAAAACATCCGGGTTCTGAGCGGTACCTCTTGTAACAGGATGATCAGGATTAAGAGCATTATTTCGGAATTTTGCCAAGGCTTCAATATCAATAAGTTTCTTAAGATCTTCCATGTTGATAATCTCAATCTTCTGAACTTCATGTGAAGAACGGAAACCATCGAAGAAGTGCAAGAAAGGAACACGTGATTTAATTGCTGCCAGGTGAGCTACACCAGCCAGATCCATAATTTCCTGAACACTTCCGCTTGCCAGCATTGCAAAACCGGTTTGACGGGTAGCATAGATATCGCTGTGATCGCCAAAGATTGATAAAGCATGAGCAGCTACTGCACGTGCACTTACATGAAAAACACCGGGTAGAAGTTCTCCGGCTATTTTATACATATTAGGTATCATAAGCAATAATCCCTGTGAACATGTATAAGTGGTACATAATGCGCCTGCCTGAAGTGCTCCGTGCATAGCACCGGCAGCACCTGCTTCAGATTGCATTTCAACAACCTTAACCTGTTCCCCGAAAATATTTTTTAGTCCGTTGGCAGCCCATTCGTCCACAAATTCTGCCATTGTTGATGAAGGTGTGATGGGATATATGCAAGCTACTTCGCTAAACATATATGCAACATGAGCAGCGGCTTGATTGCCGTCGCATGTTATAAATTTTTTTGTTGCCATTATAAATTATATTTGATTAAAAAGAATAGTTTTGAAATCGACGGCAAAATTACAAAAAAAATCAGTTCGTTATCCGTCATTCATAGAAATAAGAAATTCTTCATTCGATTTTGCCTGAAGTAACCTGTCACGGAGGAATTCCATCGCTTCAACCGAATTCATATCTGTAAGAAAATTACGTAAAACCCATATTTTCTTAAGGATATTTTTATTCAGCAGCAGGTCCTCGCGGCGTGTACTTGATGCAGGTATGTCTATTGAGGGGAAGATCCTTCTGTTTGAAAGTTTACGGTCGAGCTGGAGTTCCATGTTACCTGTTCCTTTGAATTCCTCAAAGATGACATCATCCATTTTTGAACCTGTCTCTGTAAGTGCGGTAGCAAGTATTGTGAGAGAGCCTCCGTTTTCAATATTTCTGGCAGCTCCGAAAAACCTCTTTGGTTTATGAAGAGCATTTGAGTCAACTCCTCCTGATAATACTTTGCCTGATGCAGGAGCAGTTGTGTTAAATGCTCTGGCCAGCCTGGTAATCGAGTCAAGAAGAATAACAACATCGTGACCGCATTCAACCAGACGTTTAGCTTTTTCAAGCACAATATTTGCAACCCTGCAATGACGTTCTGCAGGTTCATCAAAGGTTGAGGCAATTACTTCAGCTTTTACGTTTCTGGCCATGTCGGTGACCTCTTCAGGACGTTCATCAATAAGTAAAATCATCAGATAAACTTCAGGATGGTGTTTTGCAATTGCGTTGGCAATCTCCTGAAGAAGTATTGTCTTACCTGTTTTCGGCTGGGCAACTATAAGTCCACGTTGTCCTTTTCCGATTGGTGTAAACATATCTATTACCCTGACTGATAATGATCCTTCCCCTGGTTGACAAAGGGTGAATTTTTCATCAGGGAAAAGCGGAGTAAGGAAATCAAAAGGAACACGGTCTCTGATAAAATCGGGACTTCTTCCATTAATCTCATCAACTTTGATGAGTGGGAAGTATTTTTCTCCCTCTTTCGGAGGACGAATTGATCCTTTTATAGTATCTCCGGTTTTAAGTCCGA
>Ga0302322_100005051_pt1 | contig 11543 bp, 10 predicted proteins | sample Fen_T0_2_FD_203757 | JGI IMG/M metagenome (GOLD analysis project Ga0302322, IMG submission 203757) | Peat permafrost microbial communities from Stordalen Mire near Abisko, Sweden - Fen_T0_2 | ecosystem: Environmental > Terrestrial > Soil > Wetlands > Permafrost | place: Sweden: Abisko... | reverse complement strand
TCACGGGCAGCACGCCGACCGCCGTGACGACTTCCAGATGGTCGATGCGCTGCCCATTCTTCGCGGCGATGCTGGTGACTTCGGTCAGCCGGGACTCCAATTTGATGCACCATGAGAGTCCGCCGAGCGAGACCGTGACGAGTGCGACGATGCCGCCCATGTCCGCCCACTTACGCTTACCCGCGAGTCGCGGAAAGATGCCGCTGTCGCTGCTATCGTTGATGTCGGCCATATGGATCGCCTCAGGGGTTATCGTGCTCGCCACGGCAACAGATCGGCTCGTGAGCGAGCGTGGCATCGACCAGGCGCTTTTCGGTGCGGAACACCCGCCGGCCAAAACCTACTTGAACGTGTCCTTGATCTCCACGCGCACGGTTTCCATCTTGGCGCCATAGCGCCGATACGATAGCCAACCGCCGGCGAAGCCGATGACGAGCGCGAGGGCATGCGTGACGAGCGGGGTCATCATGGGGAGTCCTTATTCATAGATCACAGTCATGTCGAGGCCGTTGCCGACCGTGACGATCGTCAATCCGGTGTAGAACGGCATTTCGAGCGGCCATACTCCCACCGCGGCGGCTGCCGTGGTGATGATCAGCATGATCGGAGCGGCACCGGTGGTGTTGTCGTAGATCGTCACGCTCGTGCCGCTGACGTTGCCGAATACGAGGCTCTTGAGAATCCCCGAGCCGGTCTTGAAGGTATAGGTCGCAGCAACGCCCGTCACGCGCCCGATCTGCGGGTTCGAAAAATGGCGGCCGAGACGGTTGATGGCCGTACCCCAGCATTCGAGCGGCGCCCCTCCGGTGATAGCGGAGTTCGTTGACCAGAAGTTGATGGGATGATCGACCACGATGCACCACATGGCAGTGGTCGATATGACCTTGTGGATCAGCACGCCGTCGATGACGAACCAGACACCCGCGATGGAGTAGAAGATGTCGTAGATATGCTGGTTGGTATCAAGCGTGAACGAGGCAACGCCGCCATTGAAGGAGCCACTGGCGACCGTCGTCACGGTCGTCGCTGTCACCGTGTTGATCGAGAGCACTCCACCGCCGTCGATGCTGAAGAAGGCCCCATTTTGTGGTGCGACCGCGGCACTGAGCGAAACCGGTCCCCACGCTCGATAGGTATTCGCGATCGTCACATTCGATGTGCGAATGACGGCACGGAACTTGTGGGGCTGGTCGATGATAAATCTGGCCGTCCGCACCGACGTGAACTTCGCATAGCCGCCGCTTGCCGTTCCCGAATTTACGATGGCGCGACCATTCGCGACCGTGCTCGTCGCAGCCGCGCCACTCGTGACTGGCGTCCAGAAGTTCAAATCGATGGCGGTGCCAAAGGTCGTCCCCACCAGGCGATAGGGTTCTGCGACCTGCAGCGCCGATGATGGCGAGAAGTGCCCGTAGAAGCCAAATACATCGTCCAGATTGACGGTCGAAAAATAGCTCATATGATTCTCCAACCGGTGCCGGTCGAGTAGACGGTCATCGCGGAATCCATGGGGATCGTCTGCGTGAGGATGCCCTGAATAAGTTCGCCGAACCCTGTATCGACAGTGATGCTGCCGATGCTCGCGTTGTCGATGGTGAACACGCGCCCGGTCCTGCCCGCGGCGGTCGGTAGCGTCACCGTGCAGGGCGTGACCGTCACCGTGATGATGGAATCGGTATCGGCGACCGCGTAGGTCGCAGCGGCGTTGGCAGTCACCGCCTGCAGTCCGTTGATGACGCCGCCGACGATGACGGCCCCCGCCACGGTGAGTGCATCATGTCCGGGAACGGGCGGCCCGATGATAATCGTCCCAAACGTATTGACGCTGAGGGACGCCCGCCAGGTAACCATCGCCCCGGTCAGCCCTGTCGCGGCTCGATACCAAGTGTGGGTTCCGGACGATTGAACATAGAAGGTGGCGAAGCCGTTGGCCTTATAGCGCCACGAACTCGCAGCATCGAAATACGCATTGTTCCCCATCAGCACCGAATGCGGATCAGCGCCGTCGATGAACATCCCCGGCATCTCGATGACCCGCTCCGACGCTTTCCACGCACTGGGCGCTCCACCGAGTCCGACATTGCCGGCCACGTAGACGAAGTTCGCGTCTCCTCCGAATACGCCGCCCTTGTTGTACTGAATCGACGTATCAGGGGGCGCAGGCAATCCAACGCCCCCGCCGCCGGCGAACAGCGCGACATTGTCCACCGTCCAGATAGGCGAGCCGTACTGATCGGTGAGCACGAACTTGTAGGTCAGGTAGGGATCGATCCACACGCTCGCCTCGCCGCGGGAATTCGCGACCACCGGGTTCGAGTTCGGTACAAGCCCGGTCGAATCGGTGTAGGTGGCGATCGGCGTCGAGGTGCCCGCAGTGTAGGTGTAGAGCAGCCCTCCGATGAGGGCTTCCCCGTTGTTGTCCACGAATCGCTGGATGAGGAGGGGCGCGAGGTTCATAGCGTGAAGTACGTGATGGTGAAGGTCCCGACACCCTTGGTGCCGGCCGCGGTGAACCCGCCGTAGCCCCCGCCTGCGAGCGTGTAGAGCGTGATCTCGCCCACGGCGGTGATGTACGCCGCGCCGATCGCAAGCACGCCGTTATTCCACACCGGCAGGAGCGCCGAATACCCGTAGGTGTTGGGCATCACATCCGGCGGTAGTCCCGTGATGGTCGCGAGCGTCGTATTGCTCGTGCCGGTGAGCGGCCCTGGCAGGTTCAGGGTCACGAGGTTGCCGATGCGAACCCAGTAGCAGGTCGTGGTGGGGACCGTGGTGCAGCCGGTGAGGATCGCCGCAAAGCTGCCCGACTGGTACGCCGCGGCTTGACCTGAGGACACCAGCACCCACTGGCCTGCCTTGTAGAGAATGGTGGTCGGCTGGTTCGCAATGATTTCATTCGCGATCAGCAACGAGCCGTCCGGGTTCACGATGGAGACGTAGCCGAGTCCATTGACCGCGATCTGCGCGGGTCCCGTGTTGGTATGCGCCGGGAACCAGACGATGTAGATCCCGTCCGTCAACGCGGTGAAGTTGCCCGCGAAGTTGATGATGTAGTTGTTGCCGATGCCGGTGTCGATGCCGCCATAGAGCGTCAGGAGCTGGTTCTGGTAGACGTTGTCCACGCTCCAAATGAGCCCACCGTACTTGTCATTCAGGATGAACTTGTAGCCCGTGTTCGGGATCAGCCAGACATCAGCCTCGCCGCGCGCGTTCAGCACGATCGGGTTCGTATTGGACGAGAACGCACTCGAGTCCGTATACGTCGCAATCGGCGTCGAGGTGCCGGCCTCGTAGGCGTACAGCAGGCCACCAATCAGCGCCGCGCCACTGTTGTCCACGGCGCGGAACTTGTACGGCGGGCTGAGATAGGCGGCGGTCATGCTATTCGCGCCCTAGTAGTAATGTTATACTCAGCATGTGTTGGACAATTCCTATTAGTAACAGGCACTTGCGTGTCTGAATTCACTGGAAAAGGCTCATTTAATGGACTGGTGGCTGCTCGTCTGCCTCAATCTTTGGGTTTCACGAGTTGCTCGAGCGGCACGAGCTTCTCGCCCCAACGATTTAGAGCGGCTTTTTCCGCGAACGTCGCCCCGAGGCGCCCCCCTGCGGCTTCGCCGATTGCCGCCCCTACCGCTGCTCCCGGAGCCCCCAGCACCGATCCCGCCAGCGCCCCGACAGATCCACCACCGCGACTAATCGCGTGGCTCATCATCCCGCGCTTAAGCATGTTCGCGGCTTGCGCCGCGGCGCCTGGATAACTCTGCGGCGTCTTTAGGATTCGCCCCCCCGCATCGAGGGTTTGAATGTCACCGAGCAGTTCCGGTGTATCCCCGAACGCCGTCTGGAACTTCGAGGAGTTCGCTTTCAGGATTCTCGAGACTTTCGGCGCCGCCCATTGCCCCTCGGTGCTCATGCCCGCCTCGTGCAGCCGGTTCGCGCCGTGGGCCTTGATCTCCGCTAGCGCCGCCTGGGCGTGCTGCTGAACTTCCGGCGGCATCTTCTTCAGGGTGTCCACGATGTTCGTGAACTGCTCGGGCGCCAGGCGCCAAAGCGTGTCGGGGATTTTTGAGTAAGCCGTCTTGCGGTTGATCGGCGTCTTGGGATCGCGATCGAACAGCGTCGCAACGCCATCAGGATTGTCGAGGAGCTCGTGCTCGAGCTGCACTCGCTTGCGAGCGGGACCATAGATGTCCTCGCCGGCTCCCTTCAGCACATCCTCATCTACCGCCGCCTTCAGTTTTCCAAGCGTCGCGCTGTTCTCCGGGGTCCAGACCTGGTTCATCCACTTGCGGAAGTTTTCCGCATTGGCGACCGTCCATTGGGCAGGACCTGCCTTGTCCTGCGTTGCAAGGCTGTTGAAGCGGTCGAATTGGCGCTTGACCGAGTCGAGCAGGCTGCCCTGACCCTTCGCCAACAGCGTCTCGGTGAAATCAGGATCGCTGAGTAATTCGCGAGTGCTCGACAGATCGCTGACCGGAGCGCCCTTTGCCCTCGCGTCAGCGGCGGCGTAATCCGCTTTCTTCTGTTCGCTGAAATACTGGCGAAGCGCATCGAACGGCGCCGCAATGGTCTGTCCGCGACTCCCCAGCGAGTCCTCGTCCATCCCGAGTGTGCCCCCGGTCTTTTCGACAATCTTCGCGGCATGATTCTCGAGCGCGGCCTTCTCCACGTCAAAATGGGCCTTGGCCTGGACCCCCGCCGGCTCGCCACTAAACTTTGATATCTGGTAATCCGTTGCTGCCGCGAGTGAATCACCGGTCAGCGCACTTTCCCTCGCCGTATCGAGCCCAAGGCGGCGCAACACGGCGGCCCGTGCCGGGATGTTGCCTTGTGGCACGCCACCGGCGACGTGCTCGGAATCGAAGCCCGCAGGCGTATGCACAGCACCCCCGGGTTCGCCAAGGATAGAGGGCGGCTTTTCGCCAAGCCCGAGCCCCTTCTTGGCCCCATAGGTGCCGAGCGCCATGTTCGCGACGCCCTCGAGGACCGGACCGACGTAGACACCCGCCTCGCGTACCTTCTCCGGCATCACATTCGAGGTCATGGCAGCCGTGATGCCTTTGCCTGCGTACTTGAACGCGGTACTCGGCCAGTTCAGTGGGTTCGCGGGCGAATCGAATGCGGCAGAGGCCACCTTCGCAGGTAAGCCGGGGGGCTTGAACGTGCCCTCCTCGATGGCCCTTTGAGCACGCCGATCCGCGTCGGAAATGCTCTTGCCGGTGGCGAGGTCATAGATCGCGCCAGCGCCCGCCTTGAACTGACTGCGAAGCGCCGATCCCTCGTGTTCGGCGAATTGGCCGATGGGCCAGTTGAGCGGGTTCGCAAGCCCACCGCGATGCATTGTTTCCGAGAGGGTGGGCTTCTGTCCCTCTGCGGTCGATTGCGCATCCGTTGAGTCCGGGAATGCGTCGAGCACTTCGGGGTCGTACTGCGTGTTAGACGGGGCAGGTGCAGCTTCACCCGAACCAAAAGCCGCTTCGACTTCGGGATCGTAGGTGCGCGGCGTTGCCATCAGTCGAGCACCTTCGTGTGGCGCTTCAGGCCCTGTATGCTGTGGAGAAACTCCTGCGCGTCATCCTTGCTCGAGAAATTGCGCTTCAGGAAAGCCGCTCTTTTCTCTGCCGTGGGCAGCGAGGCGTATTCGTGCTGCAGGGGGTTTGTGCTGTTGGCGATCACGCTATCCGATGCCTGGAAGCCGCGCAGGCTCGCGTCAGCCTGCTGATGCTCGATCAGGTTGGAGCCGCGCTTGATGTTCTGTTTCGCGACACCGCGAAAGTAGTCCATCGCGGAATGAATGGTGGATGCCGGAGTCGTATTGGTCGGATAGCCCTCGAGGATGGTCGCGGCGCGTGAATCGGAACCGGCACGCGCGATGGCGAGTCCCTTCAACTGACCGAGTTCCTTGTCGAGTTGGGTGCGTGCCGCATCGATGTCCGTGAACCCAAGATGACGTAGTCCCTCGGTAACTTTGCCGGCGATCTTGCTCGCGGAGATCTGATCGGCGAGTTCGTCCACGCGGCGCGTCGTCTGGATGGCGGCTGATGAGGGCTGCTGCAGATCGGACACTTGTGTACCGCGCTCGATATCCTGCGTCGCGGCACCCGTCTGGCGCGCGATATTGCCGGCATTGACCGCCGAGGGAATGTTGTGGCGCGCGGCTTGCGGTGAGATGCCAGGAGGTGCGGCGGGCGGCTGCGCGGAAGGCGGTCCCGCAACCGGCGGCGCACCCGCCCCTGCGGGCGCTGCAGGCGGTCCTGGCTGTGCGGGCGGCTGTTCACCGCCCTGCTGTCCCTGCGTCGGCTGCGCCTGCTGCGCTTCTTCCGGCGTTGCGTAGCGCCTTTCACCTGGCATCCAGATCTGAGCCGAGCGCGGATCGCGAAGGCCGATCGTGCCGTCTGGCATCGCGAACTGCTGCGGATTCTGCTGCCCGCGCTGAGTGGCCGCATCCGCGCCCATCAACTGCACCGCACGCAAAGCGCCCTGGCGGTGGGACGGATCTGTCTTTGTGACAAGCCCGCCGAAAAGATCCACGGCCCGCTTGTTGTCAGGCCCAAGTTCCCCAAATCGCGCGAAGGCATCGGCAACGGCACCGGTGCCTGCATCCGTGCCGATATCGGGATTTTCAGAAAGCGTTCCGGCGAGCGATGAGAACTGGTGAACGACATCGCTATTGAGCGTTGCCAGCGCCTGCTTCGCCGCCTGCTGCTTCTGCTTCATCCCCTGCATCTGTTCGATCACGGCCGGCTTCGACATCCCGAGTTTCTTGAACGCGGGATCGGCGAATGCGGACTCGAGCGAGGTCGTGCCATCAGGGCCAACGTGTTCGGAGGGGTCGAATGACTGATAAAAGTCACGGATCTCCTGTTGCTTCTGCGTCTCGATCTTCGCCTGTGCCAGCGTCTCCTGGCCGACCTTCAGCGCCTGCTTGGACTTCTGCAAGTCCATGATACCGGCCATCATGTTCATCGACTGCATCGGGTCCTGGGGCTTGATCTGGGTCGCGACAGGTGCTGGAAGGTCCATGAGCTATCCTTTACTTACCGGCCATCATCAGCCACGGGACCACGTTACTGATCGCGCCTGAATAAGCGTTCGCAGCGCCCACCTGGCCTGCGGCGAGTGAGGCGCCCTGCGATGCCATCAGCGATGCCTGGTTGCCGGCGAGTGCCGTGCCCTGCGCGCCGGTATTGGCCGCGGCGTTCTGGCCGAGTTGCGAGATCCCCATCAGGCGGTTGTAGGTGTTGCCCTGCTGCGTCTGGTACTGGCTGAAGGCGTTGTTGAACGAGGTGTTGGCGAGGTTCTGGTTGTAGCCCATCAGGTCCTTCATCGTGGCGCCTGATTCGGCTCCCTGATTCATGCTCGCGGCGTTCAGCACCCCCTGCCCGCCCTGTTGCAGTTGGAACTGATACGCGGGGCTGTACTGCTTCATCATGTCGGCCGTGAACGGCTGATTCAGCGAGCCGTAGCCGCCCGGCACCGATTGACCCGCGGGCGCATCGGGCGTGCGGTAGGAGACGTTCGATCTGCCGGCCGAGGTGGGAGTGCTGCCAGCTCCCATTGGCTGCGCGGCAGCGGGTCCGACCTGCGCACCACCGCCGCCGGGTACATAGCCTGTCTGCATCCCAGGACCCGAACCCGGATAGGCGCCGCCACCCCCCACGATGCCGCTGCCCGGTACGCCGCCAGGGCCGGTTCCGGGTTGCCCGATGATGCCGCCGTTGTTGGTCGTCTGCTGCCCGCCGTGGACGCCACCGGACGTGCCCATCAGGTAGTTCAATTGATCCATCGCGCCGTAGCCCGACTGCATGTAGGGCTGCTGCTGCGCCGTCATCGTGTTGAACTGCTGCATCGTCGCGTTCTGGCCGGCCTGCAGCGCATTCGCCTGCGTCTGGGCTGCCGATTTCGCGCCCTGTGCGCTGATGACGCCACCGGCTACGCTCGCGCCCGCGACGACGGCAAGACCGACCCAGCCGATTGCGCTACTCATACCAGTGACTCCAATAAGCGTCTGTTGATCTGTCTGTAATCGACTGTAATCTCCTCGCCGTCGAAGCCGCCGCGGCACCCCTCGATATCGCGAAGCGACATCAGGTACGCGTCCGCACCCTGGTCGATGATGCGGGCATTGGGGGCGCCCGAATGATTGGTGTATCGACCGGCGGGCGTGCGCCGATCGCCGATACGCATGTGGCAGATCACCTCATCCTTCGCAATATCCGCGGTGCAGATCAAACCGCGGCCTTCGATGTCTGATGTCCCGATCTTGACCTTGTAGGAGCCGAACGGAAACGGCACGACATCCTCGACCTCGCTGATGCGGCGCACGAGCTCGGCGCTTGCACCGATGTCCTGCAGCATCACCTCGTAATCCCCATCCGGCTGGTAGGTCACGAGTTTCTGCGGCATCGGGCTCTTGTCGAGGAACAGCGCCTCGATGGCTTCGACATCCGTTTCATCCGTCTCGTGGACGTTGATGAATACCGTGTCCTCGAGCGTGATCGCGACCTTGCGCCCGGGCGGCGCCCAGAATTCGACAGGGCCGTGCAAGTCCGTCGTGGTCCCATCGTCATTGAGGAACCGCAGTGCCCCCGTGGGCATGCGATTCAGGTGCTCAGTGCGATGCTTGTGCCCGACGATCACGTAGCCCTTCTTCGCGGTCATCTCGCGCATGTAGACGCCAGGCGCAAAGATGTGCCGAACCGGAAGCGGGTCCTGCGGCATCGCGGCGATCTGCTGGCCGACAGCCTCGATGGCGGCATCGAATGTGGGGTACTGCTCGCGCCAGTTGACGACCGCGCTCACCCCACCCTCCAAGTCACGCCGTCATAGAACACCGGCACGAAGAGCGCACCGCCACCGGCGACGACGGAGTAGAACGTCGAGGCAGTGGCATCGGTCACGAACGTCCGACCGCCTGGCAATACCTGCAACGGTAACTTCGCAAACGGGCCCGGTTCATATCGAGGGGTACTCGCGCTATTCTGGAAGTACCGATACCAGATGCGGTTATTACGCAGCTTGCCATCGCTCATCTCATCGACCATCGGGAGCTCGTACACCGGCACCGAATGCACATTCGCATCGCCGCCGTAGGGATTGAAGGGCGTGGGCGTGCTCATGCCGCGAAGTCCTCCTCGGCCTCGGCGAACATCGTCGCGCCAATGACATCGCGCGCGGTGGGATCGCTGAAGCACAGTTCCCACACGCGATCTCGCGCGGTCCCGAGCAGTCGCCAGATCGCACGGTTCTTGGTGATCCCGACGAGCCCGATGCTCATCCAGTGCTCACTCGACCATGTGAAGCCGCCATCATCCGACCAGCGCATCATCGCCTGCGGGTTCGTGCCCTGGCCGAACTGAAGTCCGACGCCTGGCGTGAACTCGACCTGCACCTGCGAGAAAAAGAGGCGCGTGCGCTTGTCGATGTTCCACACGTGCGGGGTACGCCGTGCGCAGCGCAGCACCCGATCCGCATCGGTGTAGATCGCGCGGGACATCTGGTGGACCTGACCTGACGAATAATCGCCCACCAGGCGCAGATCCGCGAAGTTCATGAAGCAATTGCCGCGAAAGCGGTGATAGACGCCCGCGGCCGAATCCCAGCTCGCGCGTTGATGCCACGCAAGGCCCGGTCCCGCGGCCTTCAGGGTCGTGATGTCCAGGCACCAGGTCGTATCGGCGGTCGGGAATACGAGGATGTAGAAAAGGTGTCCTTCCTCCTCGTATGCGAATCCGACCGCATCGCTGACGACCGGATAGCCTGAAATCGCATGCTCGACGCCGTGCGAGGAGACGCGGTTCCAGCCATAGCCTTCCTGCAGCACGACGATGTTCTCGCCCTGCTCGTTGCGCCCGAGCCAGATGAGCTGCGCACCGACCCGCGTGACGGAGTGCTGAGCCGCACATCCCATCTGCGGACCGACGCCTGGCAGGCGCGCGAACGCGAAATTCTGCCCACCCTGGTTGACCCATACCTCGGAGGTCCGCTCCCCGATCAACCATGCCTCGCGGTTGTTCTCGAAGAGCGTCACGAGGTTGTCGGACGATGAATCCTTCAGCGCGTAGAACGACGCGGGCCACATGATCGTGTAGGGCGTCGGGCCGTTCGTCTGGAACTGCCGGGAGCCTACGTTGTTGACGAGCAGCCAGCCCTCGATGAAGGCCAGCCTCGAGGGGTACGGGGGAATGCCAGGATCTGTCAGGCGCCCGAACGCCGCGATGTTGAGCGTGATCGTGTCGGCGGCGTTGGTGTTGGTCGCCGGGAGCGTCATCGTGAGCGCAGGCGTGTTGAAGTCGATCGAGGCGAGATACGTGCCGCCCTGGATGAATCCCGCCGAATCGGTCAGCGTCGCACCCGGGGACGCAAGGAGGCCCGCCGGCAGGGTTCCGGGGAGCGAGATCGTGGTACTGCCAATGCTCACCCCGCCGGTGAACACGTACGTGCCGGCCCCGAGCAGGCGGTAGTAGTACATGTAGAGGCCGTCCACCAGTACCGCATAGCCGCCGAAACCGAGTGTCAGGGGCCCATTGTCGCGGATGATCACCGGACCGGTCGCCGTCAGCAGCGATCCCACGAGCGCAAGAGCAAACTGCGCAATGGCCGTCTGGGTGGCGGGTACCGTGATGGTCATCAGGTAAACGTTCGCCGCGATCACCACGAGCGCCTGTGAGCCGCCCGGCAGCGTCCAGCAGCCACGCACCTGACCTGAGATGCCCTCCACGACCGGACGCAGCCCAGGGCAGCCCAGGAGCGCCCTCGGCTTCTTGCTGTTCTCGTCCTGCGACACCTCGACGTACCAGTTGATCAGGCGCTGCGCATCCTGCAACGTCATCGGTGCCTCGTAGGAACCGCCGACGAAGGGGATGTCTGCAACGCCGATGGGCATCAGACGAAGCCCCCGTGCTGCGCCCAGCTTGCGTCATTGGTCTGCGAGCGGCAGATCGCCGTGTCGTAACTGAGCGGCACCGGCGGCATGGAGTTCAGTGCCTTGATCAGATTCTTGGCCTCCTGTGCCTGCGCGCGCAGTTCACGCCCCACCGGCTTCATCAGGATCGGCGCGAACTCGAGCGCGAGGAGCTTCTTGAACGCGCGGGTGTAACCCTGCGGCATGCTGAAGTGCGCGCTGGGGTTCGCGGCATCGGCGAGGATGACATCGGTGAACAGGTGCGCGGTGTAGGCGGCACCCGGGGCGGGGTAGACGAACAACTGACCGAGCGGGAAGTCGGGCCGATAGGCCGCGATGTAGGGCCAGGGACCTGGCACATTCTTCAGGAGCTCGCGCTTGTACTCCTCGTACGACTTCAACTCAAAGAAAAAATCCAGATTCGAGTTGCCACTCGTGGTGGCGCGGGTATAGCCGTTGCGAAACCGCAGCGGGCGCTCGATTGGGATGTCTCCCGGCACCGTGAAGGTGAACTGCGTTGCCGCGATACCCGCGCTCGGCGGCGCACTCAGGAGCGCCATGCCGACAACGGTGCCTGAAATCGTCGCGGCACTGCCAAGCGACGCGGTCCATGTCAGAGCATTCGATCCGAACGTGA
>Ga0302322_100005049_pt1 | contig 11544 bp, 22 predicted proteins | sample Fen_T0_2_FD_203757 | JGI IMG/M metagenome (GOLD analysis project Ga0302322, IMG submission 203757) | Peat permafrost microbial communities from Stordalen Mire near Abisko, Sweden - Fen_T0_2 | ecosystem: Environmental > Terrestrial > Soil > Wetlands > Permafrost | place: Sweden: Abisko... | reverse complement strand
GAAACGAGAGACAGAGCAATTTATTAAAAAGAATATGGGTAATGATATTTCAGACTTGGTTTCTAGTGGTATCTTTGCTCCTATGGGTTATAATATAACTAATAATATGAGTATTAGGGTTCCTTTTGTTTCTGGATTGCTTGATGATAAAGGTTTAGCTGAATCTGCGTTTGGTGCTTCTGGAGCTATGGTAATGAAGGGTGCTAATGCTTATTCTGCTCTTATGAATGGTGAAGGTAGGAAGTTTGCAGAGGCTATAACTCCAGAGGTTTTATCTGGTGCTCTTAGGGCTGAAAGAATGTATCGTCAAGGCCAGAGAGATGCTACAGGTAAGCCTGTTATGTACCAAGGTAAGCCATTTAAACTTGGAGCGGGTGAAGCTTTAACTCAAGGTGTATTAGGTCTTAAATCTCAACGTAGAGCAGAGATGATGGACACAGTAGATTCAGAGATGAAGCTTAAGAAGTATTGGGAAGAACAAAAGAAGTTAGCAATGAAAAGGGCTTCTGAGGGAGATAAAAATGCTATACCTGAATTTCATAAAGAGGTAATTAAAAATAAAGCAGCTAGATTATTAGTTAAACCTATAACTGGTGCGGCTATGTTGCCGAAGAAAGAGAAAGCAGGTAAGGTAGCATTTGAGTTAGGTTAAAGAATTATTAAAATAATCCGAGTAATACTCATTAGAGGTGATATATGCCAGCAGCTAAGTTAAATCTTTATATTGAAGCGGGTGCTTCTTATAGTAAAACATTTGCTTTTACAGATACTCAAGATACTCCTATAGATTTTACAGGTTATTTATTTAGAGGTCAAGTAAGACAAACACCACACTCTTATGATGGGTATCCTTTTACTTGTACATATAAAGATGAAGACCCTACTACAGGCATTATTACTATAGCTATGACTGCTATTCAAACTAAAGCTATCCCTTGTGGGGATTCTTATAAAGATTCTGAGAGTCAGTATGTGTGGTCTTTAGAACAATATGTTGATAACCCTCTTGCTGATGATGCTGTTGTTGAACGAGTTATTGAAGGTGTTGTTCAAATATCTCCTGAAGTAACTCAAGAGGTTGCTCCTTATGCTTAATACTTATAATATAACTACAGTAGATGGTGATGTTTATAATATTACTGTAGCCTCAGATATAGTTTATAAGGTTACTACTACTGCTATAGAAGCACCTACTGTAATTAAAACACCGGCTACTCAAGGTTTAAGGGGGCCAGCCTCTACATTAGAAATAGGTACAATAACTACTCTTGAACCTTGGGAACAAGCTTATGTTCATAATGTTGGTACAGATGTCCATGCTATATTAAATATAGGTATTCCTCAAGGTGTAGCTGGTGATACTGGATTAGAACATCTAGGGGATATTCCTGATGTACATCTTCAAGGTATTTTAGATGGTCAAACTATTGTTTGGGATGGTATTAACAATATTTGGATTCCCGGTTCTGGTGGTAAAGTTGTTTATGTAAATAGTTGGGAAACAGGTATGGGTTATACTCAAGAGCAAGTTAATGCTCTACCTGCATTTAATTTAAATGATGATTTTACATTAGCAGTACAACAAGGCTTTAGAGGTTTTGCCTATGTTCTAGAAGAATTAGATTATAATACTGTTAAATACCATACAGGTAGGGAGATACCCTCAACTCAATTATTAAATCAACCTTATATAGCTGGTTTATATAATGAATCCAAAGTAATTTTTTTAACTTCAGATGGTTTGGCTGGAACTAATGTAGGTTTTATATTATACCCTACTTCTGAAATAGATAATACTTTATATACAAGAGACCAAACACATATACTTGATTCTAGTTTATGTGATGTTATAGCTGTATGCCAAAATTGGATTTATATGAGTATGGACTCAATGTATATAAGGGCATCACAGAAAGCACATTATGAATTTGAATTTTATTTTGAAGATGATGGTACTAATGGTAGACAAAATATAGGTTGGACAGGTTCAGGTAAACAAGCACTTAATTTAAGAAGTAATTCTGAAGGTTACGATGGTTCGTGGGGTAATGATGCAAGCCCTGACCAGCATGGTGTTTTTCGGAGATATACTCTTAGTTCTTCTGAATATGATTATTTAGTTAATATACCAACTACTGTGGCTGATTTATTAGATGCTGGTATTTATAAATATACCTTATTGGATTTAGATATTCCCGGATTTGTGTTAAATAATAAGAGCTATACTGAGCAGCAAATAAATCGTACTGTTTTTATTCCAAATACAGTAAATCAAATGTATGTACAAATACAAACTACTGAATACGAGGCGGGTAATGCTTCTGGTTTAATTTTAGGTCAGACATTACCTACACGTATTGGTCTTATGAATACTACAGGACAACCAATCATAGTTTGGCAGACTATAAATATAGGTTCATTTCCAGCTATACATAAATACACCCCTAAAGGTAAAGAAAATACATATAATTATTTAACTCTAACTGCTTTTTATGATGATGTACCTAATATTTTTTCGTATTTAGGTTCCAATCCCTCTGAATGGATAAATGCTATTATACAAGAAAATAGTAGTCAATACTATTTTAATGCTATACCTAGTGATGATATATGTGTTTTTACTTTTTATAAAGATAAAATATACGTAGATAATCAAGAATATATGTCTTGGATTAATGGTAAATTAGATACTGCTCAAATTAATGGTGTAAATACTTCTACAGGTAGTTTAGTTAAATATCTTTCAGAGAAGGGTTCATTTGAATCATTACCAACTTCTTTACCAGCTTCGTCTATAACATATAGTCCAACTTCTCCTGAGACAAGTTCTAATGTAGAAACTGCTTTAACTATTAGACCTTATTTAGATTCTAATAATATATTACAACTACCCGCTGGTATTAAATTTCCTAATACTCAAGTAACTTCATCTGACCCTAATACCTTAGATGATTATGAAGAAGGTACATGGACACCTATATTTACTTGTACAACGGTTGGTAATTTATCTGTATCTTATGCACTTCAATTAGGTACATACATTAAAATAGGTGGTTTGGTTACAGTAAATTTTGCCTTATCTTGTACACCAACATTTACTACTGCTGCATCTAATATATTAATATCGGGTTTACCATTTACTTCAGAAACATTGGCAGGAGAACGTGCTATAGGTGGTTGTGGTTTTACTGGATGGACACGTGCAGGATATACTCAAATTAATACTCAAGTAACAAGTAATAGCAATAATGTTGGAATTATAAGTACAGGCTCCGGTGTGAATTTATCTACATTACAGATAGTACATATAGTATCTGGAGCTAGTTTATCTATATATGGTTCTATAGTATATAAAATATAATATAGGAGTTTTTATGTTAAATGAAAGTAGTATAGTAGATAGGATAGAGATTTTAGATAATAATATTATTCAGATTAGAACTACTACTACAATTTATCGTGATAATGTAGAAATATCTAAGTCTTACCATAGACAGTGTTTAAACCCCGGTGATGATTTAAGTAATCAAGATGAACGAGTACTTAATATTGCAAATTTATTATGGAATGATAAAGGAGTTTAATTATGCACGAACCCTGTACTCAAGCAGTAACAATTATGAAAATTGAAACCACCCTAACCCACGTAGTTAATCTGCTTGAAAAGCATGAAGACAGGGAAGGTAGAATGTTGGATGCAATAGAAGTAGTAGCTGGTCAAACAGAAGCATTAAAAGCTATGCACGAAACAACTACTAGACATGAGGATGAAATTAATAATTTATTTGTCATATATAGGGAACATATAGAAAAACCTAAAGAAAGTAAAACAATGCCTATTCAATTACTTGAAAGTAAGTATGGTGATTATATTATGTATAGTATTTTCTTTTGCTTTTTCTTAGAGGTTTGGGAACATTGGGATGGTATAAAAACTCTAGCTTTATTTTGGAAAACATTTTTTTAATATGAGATTATTATGAAAATAAAAAGAGGAGTTATTTTTTATGAAAGGAATTAAATTATTAGATAATTTAGAACCTGATTTTAAAGAAGAGTGTATTAAGATTCTTACTAATTTGGAGAAGGTTACTGGATTAGAGTGGTGTATTACTCAAGGTACTAGGACTATTGCTGAACAAGATGCTCTTTACGCTAAAGGCCGTACAACACAAGGAGATAAGGTAACTAATGCTAAGGGTGGTCAAAGTCCTCATAACTTTAATCAAGCTATAGATGTTTGTCCTATTAATCCTAAAGATGGTTCTTTGTGGTGGAACGCTCCAGAGAAATATTGGGTAGCCTTAGGTCAGATGGTAGAAGGATTAGGAGATGTTTGGGGAGGTCATTTTAAATCAATTTTAGATAAACCTCATATAGAAGATAATGATTGGAAGGATACTCAAACTGCTTGGAAGGAAGGTAAGGTAAAAATATCATGAAAGTAATATATGCTTATAGTATAATGGATATAAAACAGATATATGATTTAGGTTTCGATACTATATTAGGTACATTAACTATAGAACAATTAGATGAATTATCTAAATATAATATGAAATGTATTTATTCTGGTTCTTATATTGAACATGATAATATTATATCTTATTATTTATATGATGAACCAGACGTAAATAATATAAATATAGAAGAACAAGATATTAGAATAGCGGAATTTAGGAGTAAAACTACTAAACCTCTGTCTATTGCATTGATAGAACCTATAACTATAAAATGTTCTCAGAACTTTGATTGGTATTTAATGGATATTTATTATTCATCTAAACTTAGTAAACTTAAGAATTATTTAAATATTGCTATAAGCTCCCAATTTCTAAAGATACAATATCCTAATAAAGTTATTTTACCTATATTAGGTTTGTATGATGATAATTTAGATTTTAAATATTCTACTGAAATAACTAAATTCGCTACTAAATTTAAAACATATTTTAAAGGTAATAACCATGTAGTATTTTTATGGAATAATTCTATTGGCTTTTTTAATGGGGTAGCTAACACTAAAGAATATCAAGATTATTCTAAAGAACTTAATTCTAAGAATAATAAATACGCTATTAGTAATTATTTTTGGTATCCTTTAGCTTGGGTATTTTTAAAAATTAATAATTTATTGGGTAAGAGAGGTATAACAATATGAGTATTTTAACAGATATTAGTAGCGGAGCAGTAGGTGGGTTATTGGGTGGGGTTGGTACTCTAGCTAAAGATATTAGACAAGCTATTACTGGAGACTTACCTGCTGAGAAGAGAGCAGAAATTGAACAGAAGCTTTTAGAACTAGAAAATTCTGCCATGGCTTCTCAAAATGAGATTAATAAAATAGAAGCTGCTTCAGAAGATAAGTTCGTTTCTAGGTGGAGACCTTTTATTGGTTGGGTTGGTGGATTTGCTCTAGCATATCAATCTATCGTTTATCCAGTTATGTGTTGGGTTGCAAAGGTTGGGTTTAATTATATGGGAGAATTCCCTAAATTGGATGGGGCTACTCTTAGTGGGATTTTAGTTTCTCTATTAGGGGTGGGGGTAATGCGTAGTTATGATAAATGGCAACAACCAAATCCAAAAGGAAAGGAGTAAAGTATGAAATATAAAAAAGGTTGTGGTGGTAAACGTAAATAAATAAATAAATATAAAGGGGGCTTAGTGCCCCCCTCATATTTAATTTAAATCAATCCTCGCTTAATTTTAGCTCATTCTTGATACATTCTGGACATACACAATACCATATAATTCTCTTACTTTCTCTTCTAGTTCGATAATCCCAAAGACCATTTATACATCCTCTATCTGTTGCTCGTACTTTACACTTCTTACAGTCTAAGGTTTTACATTTAAGAGTAGCTTGGCAAAAGATACACATGCTAGGTTTAACTCCGTCATTAGATGCCATTACAACCTCATACCACAAATAGGACAGTAATTAAAAGCCATATCATATTTTCCTAAATAATTTTTATCTGCTTTGTGATGATAAAATTCATAACCCTCATAAGGTACATCAATATAACCATATATGTGTTTATGGTCTAAGGTTATATCAGAAACTATATCTAATTTCCTTTGTCTATTAGTAGCTTCTTCTAGAAGCAACCCATCTCTAGTGCTCATATTCCACACACTCCTCTAGTCGCATAATCTCTTCTGTAAAATAAGCATTATCATCTGCTAATTGCTTTCGTAGTTTTGTTATCTCTCTTTGAGCTTCTAGCAGTAGATACATATCATGCATACCTCTAAGTTGATATCCTTGATTCCATTGTTTACTACAATGATTTTGTACTAGCTTTAATTGTCTATTTAATTCAATACAATCAAGACACTTAGATTCCATAAATACACCCCCTTATAATCAAATTTCACAAGAATTACCAGAACAAGCATATGACTTCGCTCCTTCTGTATTATCTTGTACTTCGTACAAAGAAAGCTCCGTATTAAAATCTATATCTACATTTTTATATAGTGAACATAGCTTATAATACTCTTGAGAAGTAATATCTTCATAAGGTGCTAATGGGTAAAGATTACCATCTCTAGGTAAGAAAGAGAGTCCACAAATATTATCCCAATTTGCATAAACCCAAGCACCTACTTCAACCCATTCATCTTCTCCAACATAGATTGTTACTGAGGGATTACCATCGCACCAGTTTTCATTCCACATTTTCCAATACTCTAATTGCTCTATAGCTGTCCACATATCTTTAGTTATAGAACCTCTAGGGGATTTCATAGGAAACTCAAATACCCAAGTATTGGGATTATCTTCTTGACCTACTTCTGGATTGTATGGCACTCCTTTATCTATTAGTAGTTGTGCTATAGGGTCTTTAGTAGTTACACGTACTCGTCTAATATAATAATCAGAAAATCTAGGGTGTAATCCACTAGAACAATTAACTAGTTGGGATACTGTGCCAGAGGGCTTAACCAATGTTACTTGCTTAGGCGTATTAATATTTAAAGCTGTTGCATACTCAATACTGCATTGATGCGCAAATTCTTTCAGCTCTTTTAGTATCTCTTTAGTTTTAGTATTGACTTTAGTAAAGAGTTTATTATCACAAACCCCTGTTAAACTAACTCCAAGCAGCCTCTCTTCAATAGCATTACTTTCCCATGTAGGGTTTACATTAGGAAAATATGTTAGAGTAGATTGCACACAACCTAAAAGTACAGCAAAACGTATCTTCTCTTTTATTGTATTTACTGTGTCATTAAACCTAACAACTACCTCTGTTAGATTACATAACCCTCTATCTTGCAAAATAGCTTCTGCACAAGGATTTAGTCTAAGATTATCTACATTCTTTCTATTAAATTTACTAGCTTTTCTTTTAATAGATTCTACATTAACAAGACCCCGTTCACCAGAACCAGACCGCATAAGTGTGAGCCACTCTTCCATAAACAAAGATGTATCTGGCTTCTCTGTATAAGCTATAGAATTATTAGCCATAGACCTATATGGGTGTTCCAACCAGAATTGACCATCCTTAGCATGTTTAAGTCTTTGGTCAGATAGATTAGAGAAACTAATACAAGCAGAACGTCGGACACCACCTACAACAACACAGTTAGCTATCATACAACAAATATCGTGAACTTCTAGAGAATTAAGCTTTCTACCTTTAGCTCCTTTAAATATACGTATAGTAAATTCTATAAGTTCTTTCAAAGGTTGTGGGCCACTAGCACGCCCACCAAATGTTTTAAGTATAGCCCCTTTAGGTCTGATAAGACTATAATCAAAGCTAGGTATTACCCCTGCATATAAAGATTCTATGCAAATTCCATAAGCATTCTTCCAACCTAATTTAGAATCTTCTATAATGTGTATTGGAACCATACCGTCAAAATTATCTGCTACTATAGGTAGTTGTTGTATGTACTGTCTCTCTACTGAATAACCTACCCCCGTACCATGCATAAGTACGTACAGAATCTCACAAAACTTTTCTATATCATCTACTGCTACATAAGCACAATTATAGGCTGCTAGATTATTTTCATCCAGAGCAGGGCCTGCACTCCATAGAGCACGCATAGAAGGCATTACTTCTTTATTTATAATAGCATTTATAGCTAAGTGAAAATCAGGTAGTATAGTCAAAGGTATTTTTGATTCAAAGTAATTAGAATATCTAAACACAGAATCAAACCAACTCTCCCTTTGCTTTAAATCAGCGTCCCAACGATTATATGTCCTTTTGGATATAAATTCAGAATAAATATTTTCAATCTTGTTTTGAACCATTAAATAAACCTCCGTAAATTAAATAATAATTTTCTCTACCTGTTTAGTTTGTGTATTAAAGCATAAAAGGTTTATTCTCTAAGTCAGCATAAACAATATCATGATTACCCCAAAGAAGAATACAATCTGACTCTAAAAGTAGGTTAAGTGACTTAATAGCAGAGTCAAAAGAATATCTATAAGAATCTAATATATCTCCTGCGAATATATGTTCTTCTTCTGGTTTGTAAGCTAAAAATCTCTCTACCTTTTCCCAATTACAATGTAAGTCACTACATATAATAGCCATTTATTTACCCCTTATTTTAGTATCTGGGCTATTTACTAAGTCTTGTATACCCTTAATCCAGTTTAGTAAGTCAGTATGTCTCTGCTCAAACTGCTTTTTATTACCATAATACCAACCCTCTCTATCTTGTTCATTAAGATAACCAATTAATTGATTAAAATGAGATTTACGTAAACCTCTAATAGAAATAGAGTCATATATATTAGCCATTTAATCCTCCTTTGTCATAGCTTGGTTAAAGCAATAAGGTTCAGATGCAAATGGATTACCATAAAGTACCCAACCTTCATTTAACATTCTATTTATCGTTCCTTCAAAAGGACTACTTTGCTGACCTGAAACTATAGTATATTTCATATTAATTAGTACCTCCCTTATAAACAACCACACCAAACATGTCTATGAACAGGATAACACTTACCTGTAGTGACTCTATGTTTCCATTTATCTATTTTACCACACAGAGAACATTCTTCAAAAACTGTCTCATACCAATATTTTTTAAATGTTTTTATCTGTACTTCCATATCCACCTTCTCCTCTATCTGTATCACTAAGTTCATCTATAATATTCCACTTTATCTCAGGAGCAGCAGAAAGCTTGAGCTGACAAATTCTATCACCTTTAGAAAGAGGGATAATGAACTGAGAAGCATTATATAAGATAACACCAAGCTCACCTCTATAATCACTATCAACGCAACCGACACCATTGGCAACAAGAATGCCCTTAGAAGCCAAACCGGAACGGGAGCGCACTTGTAGTTCATAACCTTCTGGAACTTCGCACGAAAATCCCAAAGGAATAATTCTAATTGTATTAGGTTCAAGCGGTGGGAAATCTTCTGGAATAATTGCGTCATAACAGGCGGCTCCTTTAGTTGCTTTAATTGGTAGTTCTGCTCCAGTTTTAAGTCTCTTAAAATTAATAATCATGGTCTGTAGTCTCCTTGTTCACCATCATGATAACCTTCTGTATATCTATCATTAATATTTATTGGAATAAGGTACGCTCTAAAATTTTGTATAACTATATCTTGAGTCTCAGAATACTCATCAGGCTCATATAAATTAATATCAACATACTCTTTACCATAAGCAGCACAAGCTAGAATATAACAAGTATCTCTATCCGACTTTAATTTCATCAAGTCCGTCATAATTAAACTCCTTTTGTTTTAGGTGGATAACTCCCAAGTATAGTTGGTGGTATTTGTCTATAATCTGCTATATAATCTTTATCTTCTTTAGCGTGTTTAAATCCGTGAAGAAATGCGGATTTGTAATGAAAACCATATTTAGGTATATCTTCTTCTATTTCATTATGAGCTTCAAGTAATGATTTAACATAACTCCAATGTTCTTCTACCATTTTATCTAAAGCTTCGTTAGTCATTATAGCCTCCTAGAGCTTGTTCTTTAAATAGAATCTTACAACAGTCTGAACAGAATATCTTACCACCCCATTCTATTTCACCATCAAATACATCTTCTCCACAATAAGCACAAACATAATCATAATTCATCAACTACCCCCTCTAGAATAATAAATATATACTTTAAGACCTTTTGATTTGGCATATGAAATCATATGGCCTGTTCCTCTAGATTCCCCATCCCAAATTGCAATAAGAGCATTAGCATAATCACCCATCTTTTTATTCCTAATTGGGCCAGCAGCTTTACCATCTTGAGTCCAATTAGCAGGGAAGATAATACAATCTATATTATTATTTTTAGCGTATTGCACACCTAACTTATCTACTCCTCTAGCACCACCAGAAACTATTTGAGTTATATCAAATCTAGATTCAACTACAGCTTCTTGTATTAAAGAATAATCTGTAATATCCCTACTACCTGCTATAATAGTCTTCAATTAAATATCCTCCATATATTTGTTTATAAATCTTCTTTATATTTAACTACTATAGTTTTAAATTCTTCGTGGTCACACCAGTTACAATAATATGTGTCATCATCTTCTGACATATAGTTAGAACACTTAGGACATTTCTTCGGAAGCATTTAAGGTAGCCTCCCTAGCTTCTTGATAGTATTTAAATCATTTGTTTGTCTTAGTTCAGCATGACGTTTAGCAAATGCCTCAGCAATTTTTATAGAATCAAACCCATTATTTATATCACCAACAGATAAACAACTAAACCAAATAGGACTCCACCAAGGTTTATATTCTACTAGATATTTCCACCACAAATTTTTACAAATAGTAATTCTGTATTCTGCTCGTCTATCTTTAGACATTACTTACCTCCATATTTTGATTTAAGGTATTCTACACTAAGGGGAAGTTCGTCAAAGCTACCATCTTTAACATCGTTAAGTTGCCAGATACCCCTCCAGTGTATATTATTTTGTGCTGTAAGATACTCTTCATCGTGCAGATAAAAACTACCTGAGATAATACCTGTTATTGGCTTACCGTCTGCTGTTTGACTAAAGGCTATATCTCTACCTTGTTGGTGTCCCGCAACACAACTCATATGGTGTTTAGTAAGAAGCATTCTAGCAGAAGTGACCGGTCTCCCCATGACACCTGAAACAAAGTAATGGGAGAATGCTATACCTTCAATTACTTTTACTTGTAGGAATGGTACTACTTCCCAACCCCATTGTTCATAACATAAATCATTTACACTAATAAGTCCATCTAATTTAGGGTCATTATTAATAGCTTTATTAATTCTATTCTCATGATTACCTAGTGTAAGAACCATCTTAGGGTTCCATTGTTTCTTCTTATCTCTAATCAATCTAGCTTTCTCTTGTATGATAGGTCTCATAAGCATGGACATAGCATCTTGAGCTACTTGAATATCATTAGTATACCGTCTACCTTCAAATGATTTAGTTCCTTTATCATAACTGCATAGAGACTCCATATCTGCAAAATCACCCAGACAAATAATATAATCTGGTTTTTTCTCAGCTATCCAGCTACCAGCGTAAAAAA
>Ga0302322_100005046_pt1 | contig 11547 bp, 8 predicted proteins | sample Fen_T0_2_FD_203757 | JGI IMG/M metagenome (GOLD analysis project Ga0302322, IMG submission 203757) | Peat permafrost microbial communities from Stordalen Mire near Abisko, Sweden - Fen_T0_2 | ecosystem: Environmental > Terrestrial > Soil > Wetlands > Permafrost | place: Sweden: Abisko... | reverse complement strand
AGCGAGGCGGCAAGGATGACCTTCCTCAGATTGGCTTCACCCGGGCCATCTTTGGTGTCTGTTTCCAGATTCGGTATGTGGACTGCTTCAATCGCCATATAGTTTCCTCTTGCAACATGCGGTCGCGTTGGCCACGACCTGCCTTGGCTTCATCGAGCTGATTGCACCAACCGAGGTGGGCGTGAGCGGCTTGCTTGGGACCAGAACTTCAGAATCCAAGCAGGTACGCGTAGGCCAACATCGGACGACTCGGCATCGTGGAAATGGGAATCACGGTCTTCGGACAACGCGCGTTGGATGCTCCGTCTTGGTAATCCGTTACGGGCGTCGTGATGCAGATGGCTGTCTAGGCATAGTTTCTCGACGGCGCGGTGTGAGTGGCGATTATGTGCTTTGCCGTTTGTGGCGGTACGTTCTCACTTGTGGCCCTTGCTCGGGGTAATGAATTGTGCAGTTGAATTGGCCTAAAGATGCAATTGGCAGCACTAGCAATTAGAAGCAATTGGACACGTTAATATTGCTATTGATTGGAACACCCGTTGTTCGTGGCGTTTCGCGGTCCTGATCCAGGGCAGGCCTCGCTGGCTGGCGCGCGGCTTCATTGCCTCCCTTTGCCCAGATCGGGGGTCGGTGAAACGCCGAAGACTCGGCGTGGTTCGGCGCGGCGCGGCGATGGGGACACGCAATCGAGCGCCTCGTCATGGTGTCACGTATAATGAGACTGCGAGGCCGACCGTGACCGAAATGCGCGATGAGACAATTCTATTCTTCCCTGGCGAGATCGGCGAGCGTGCCCTGCGTGCGCGGCTTGTCGCCGGCGAAGATGCCGCCTACCGGGACTGCTACCAGCTCTACGCCCCGAAGCTCATGCGCCTGCTCATGGGAATCTTGCACAACAAGGCCCGAGCAGAGGAGATTCTGCAAGATACGTTCATCGCGGCCTTTCGCAGCGTCGGCCGATTCCGAGGCGAGGTCAGCATCTCTAGCTGGCTGGCGCGCATCGCAACAAACCGGGCCTATAACGTGATTCGCGACGAGTCCCGGCAGAAGCGGACCGCCCCGCCACCCGGAGAAGAGGCGGTTTCGCGATTCGAACCGCAGGTCGAGGGCCGTGACCTGGCCCGCAAGGTTATGGTGATTCTGGATCAGATGGATCCGTCCAAGAAGCTGGCCCTGCTGCTGCAAGCCGAGGGCTACTCGGTGGCGGAAATCGCCGAGATTTCCGATGAACCGCGCGGAACCATCCTGGCACGCCTATCGCGCAGCCGGGCTGAACTGTCGCTGCGCATGGCCGAGGCCGGGCTTGTGACCTCAGAGAATCTGGCTAGCATGGAGGAGCGGTCATGAACGACTGCATCTCCCTGCGCGAGCGCTTTTTCGCTCCAGAGTCGGGAAACGCCCCCGAGTGGATGGCCCACTTGCAATGCTGTCCAGAGTGCCGGCTGGCCCAGCAGGGCATACCGCTCGTGGATCGCGCCCTCGCCGAAGTGGTGCAGTTGCAGCAAGCTTCGAGCGTCGTTCCACCTTTCGAAACCGTCGCCAAGGCCGCCCAAGGCGCGGCGCGAACCCAACGCCGGCGGCGGACCGTTCGCCGCTCTGTTCCCTTCCTGTACACCGGGCTGGCCACGGCGGCCCTAGCCGCGGGCCTCGTTGCCATGGTCTGGATCGGCCGGGTCCGCTCGGCCGCGCCCAAACTGCTGGCGGCAGGCGCCGAGATCCGCGCCACGGCCGAAGCCAAATCCGCGGTTCTTGGCAATGGCGTTCGCATTCGCCTCGAAACTGGCTCGCTAAGGCTGGCCGTGGCGGACGTGGCGGACAAGGACGCGCAAACCCTCATCCTGCCCTTGGGCCGTGTCTTTGTGGATGTTCCCAAGCTGCCCGTGGGTTCGACGCTTTCGGTGCGCACGCCCGACGCCGAGGTGCGCGTCCATGGCACACGCTTTCACGTCATTCGCACGGGCAAGGACACGCAAGTTCAAGTCGTGGAGGGCGTGGTGGAAGTTCGCCCCGAGGGCATCGGCCGGCCGGTTCAGATGCTTCGCGCAGGCGAATCGGCCACCGTGGGCTCCGCCGAGGCGTACCGCGAAGGGCTTCGCCGTTCGACACTCAATGCGCTCGATCACGGTGAATTCGCCGCCGCGGAAAAGCAGATTGGTGAAATGGTTGGATCGAGCGCCGATCGCGCGCAGCAGGCGGAAGCACAAGCGCTCTTGGCGTGGTCGCTTTCCGCGCGCGGGAAGCGTGGCGAAGCCATCCAGCGCTACCGGCAGGTCATGACGCTTTTGCCAGATGGGGTGCAACCCTTGTGGGCAGAGAATGCCTGCGCAGAGCTGGCCATCCTGATCGAACAGGAGAGTCCGCAGGGCAGTTCGTCCACGTGGGCCGACTGTCTGCGCAGGTTCCCGGATGGTGTTCACGCTGGTTTGGCACGATCACGGGCGCATCCCAGCAAGGGCAAGTAGTGACCGGGGCGCTGGTGGTGTTGCTCGGGCTATCGGCCCCACTGCGTGCTCCCGATCTGCAAGTCGAGGCGGCCACCACCGCGGGGGTGGATTTACCCGAGCTGGCCGATGCGGTGGCGCGGGCGCTGGTGGCGAGCGGCGCCCGGGTGGTCCTTCGCGGCCCCTCCAGCGGGGCGTGCCTGTACTGCGCCGAGGTCGCGGTCGTCGAGGCAGGGCATGGCACCTGCCGTGTGCAAGTAAAGCAAGACATCAAACAAGACCTTAAGCAGGAGCGCCACACCGCCACGGCCACGCTTCACTTTCCGGCGGACAGCCCGCTTTTCGATCGCGCGCGCGCCATCGCCATCCAGGCGCGTCTGCTGGTGACCTGGGAAACCAGTCCAGAATCGAGAGCCAAGGATGCGGTGGCTCGGCCGGCCGCTCGCAAACCCGAGCGAAGGATCCCGGTCGAGGCTTCCAATCCTGAATCGCGGGTAGCGAGCGTTGGGCCCGCGCCGATCAAGCAAGCTGAATTTGTCCCCGGACCTCAAGCCGAAACCGTTCCTGTCCGGATACCGGGGCCCCTGGTTGTTGCCGAACGCCGGGGGGATACCGCTTTGGCTGCGCCAGTCACCTACGAGGATCGGGCTGGGGCGAAACCCGCCGACCGGGCCGAGGGAAGGCAGCCTGAAATGGCCCGAGCCAGAACTCAGCCCGGGGTGCCGGCGGAAGTCGCCGCAGTCAGTCTTGGGCCGCAGAAGAAGCAGTGGCCATGGATTCCCACCCTCGTGGGTTCAGGTGCGGCTGTCGCGGCGGGGATCTGTGCGGTGGTGGCGCGCGACCGCTACAACACCCTTGCGGATAGGTCGCAGCCCTTCCAATCCGCGCAGGCGGTGAAGGGCGAAGGGCAGAAGTGGCAAGTTGCTAGCTTCGTTCTTTCCGGGGTAGCCGTGGCCAGCCTGACCACTGCTCTGGTTGGGTTTGTCACGCGATCGTCCGAACAATTGTCCGCACAATCGTCTGAACGATCCTCCCTGTCGGCGGTTGCGACGCCGATACCTGGGGGTGGCATGGTTGCTGTCGCAGGAGACTGGCCATGAAGACCGGTGGAATGGCTAGCAAGGCGATGCTTGCGCTGTTTGGCTTGGCATCGTGCAATTTCGACGCTGCCTTCAATCGCTATTGTGACAACAATCCTCGCTGCCAGGCGGACGCGGGACCGCTATCAGACGTGGGGCCGGATACAGGGCCGGATACAGGGCCGGATACATGGCCGGATATGGGGCCGGATATGGGGCCGGATATAGGGCCGGATATGGGGCCGAACAGCGAGGTCAACGATGCGGAATCCTGGCCGCCTATCTTTCCGCCCAAGACCTGCGCTTCGCTAAATGATTGCTCGGGCTCCAACGAAGTCTGTCACCCCCTCAGCCAAATTTGCGTGAAGACGTGCAACGGCCCAACGGATTGCCCAGCCTGGCTTGGCAACTGTTCGGATACTCGCGGAGGACCGACGCGCGGACCAAAAGTCTGCTCTTGCACTGCCCTGAGTTGCAGCAGCTACGCCAGCGGCTTCGTGTGCGATTCCGATGGCTCCTCGTGCAAACCCGCCTGCAGGACCGATCAGGATTGCGTGGGGTTCCCGCTGCTGCGCACTTGCGACCCGCCGTCGGGCTTGTGCAAGGTCATCCCCCAGTCGTGTTCTGTCAGTGCCGACTGCCCGCCAGCGCAACCGCGCTGCGATTCCACAAGTCTTGTGTGTACTGGCTGTCTATCTTCTGCTGATTGCGCTGGCCGGACCGATGGTTTCTTCCAATGCGGTCCGGCTGGCAGTTGCGTGGGGCCACAGACCGGCCCCTGAAAAGAAGTCCCGAAGTCAGTCCGGGAGGAGGAGAGTAGGACCTTCGGACTGACTTCAGGGCCTAAGCAAATTCTATGGCGTGACGGTGACGGCGTCGGCCCCAGACGTGATCCCCTGGAACACGGCCGTGACATTGGTCGAACCGCTGGCCAGGGCGGTGAGAAGGCCGCGCGAGCCGCTGGCGTTCGAGACCGATGCCACCGTGGCCGTGGACGACAACCAAGTGGCGGCAGCGGTCAGGTCGTACGAGGTCGAATCGCTGTACAAGCCCGTCGCCGTAAGCTGCTGGCTGCCACCGCGGGCAACCGACAGCGGGCTGGGTGTGATGGTGATCGACGAGAGGGTCGCCTTGCTGACCGTGAGCGTGCTGGTGCCAGACACGCCGAGATAGGTCGCCGTGATGGTGGCCGTCCCTGCTTTCACGGGGGTTGCGACGCCAGCGGCAGTCACCGTGGCCACGCCCGCGTCTGATGACACCCATGCGCTGGTGGGAGTCACCACCAGGGTGGCGTTGTTTGACAGGGTTGCCGTCGCGGAAAAGGAGACGCTGACGCCAAGGACCGTCGTGGGATTGGTCGGCGCGACGCTGATCGATGTCACGCTCTTTGCCACGGTGAGAACCGTGCTGCCCGATACGCCGTTGTAGGTAGCGGTGATGGTGGCCGAGCCTTCCGCCAGCGCACTCGCACGGCCCGCGTTGACCCCGGTACCCGTGACCACCGCGATGGAAGTGTTCGACGATGCCCAGGTAGCAGCGGCGGTGACGTTGCGGGTGGTCATGTCAGCAAAGACCGCCGTGGCGGTGAATGGCTGGCTGGCGCCCACCGGGAGGTTCTGATTGGTTGGCGTGACCTGGATGTAGGAGAGGGGAGGATCGGTCACCGTGAGAGTTCCAGCCCCTGACAGCCCGCTGTACGTCGCTGTGATGGTGGCCGTTCCGATGGCCAGTGCGGTTGCGGTTCCGCCACCATTTCCTGGCCCCCCGCCGCCTGGACCACCGCCGGGGGTACTGCTGGTGACCGTGGCAACCGCGGCGTCCGATGACGTCCAATCGGCGGACGCCGTGACGACCGCGGTCGTACCGTCGCTGTAAACCAACGTGGCCACCATGGCCTGCGTGGAGTTCACGACCAGCGAGGCCGTCGCTGGGGTGACCACCAGGGCCGTGGGGGTTGCGGCAGTCACGGTCAGCGTGGCCGTGGCCGTGAACGTGCCGTAGGTGGCGGTGATCTTGGCCGTGCCCGCGCCGATGCCGGTGGCGAGGCCAGCGTTGCCCCCACCACCCGGCCCGCCACCTGGGCCACCCGGGCCGCCGCCGCCCGCGCTTGCGATGCTGGCGATGGTTCCGTCCGACGTGGTCCACGAAATGCCCGTGGTCTGTGTCTTCGAGGTTCCATCGTCATAGATGAGGATGGCGGTGAACTGTTGCGTGCCACCCACCTTGACCGAGGCTGAGGCCGGGGTGATGGTCAGACCTGTCGCGATCGGATCGCGTACCGTGAGGGTGGCCGTGGCGGTACAACTTGTGGTGCACGTGCCGTTGTAGCTGGCCGTGATAGTGACCGTTCCGGCGCCAACTCCGGTCGCCGTGCCTGCGCCGCCTGGTCCGCCGCCTGGCCCCCCGCCTGGCCCCCCGCCCGCATTGGCGATGGAAGCCACCGTGGCATTGGAGGTCGTCCAACTCACCGTGTTGGTGACGTCGCTGGTGCTACCGTCGCTGTAGATAGCGGTGGCCTGGAAGGGCTGGGTCGCGCCCACGAGTATCGACGCCGGGGATTTCGGGGAGACAGCAATTTCAAGCAGCGTCGCGGCCGCCGTGACGGTCAGTGTGGCGCTGGCGCTCTTGTCTTGGAAGGTCACGGTAATGGTCGTGGTGCCTGCTGCCACGCCTGTAGCCGCGGTGCCTGGTCCTTGCGTGCCCATGGTGGCCACGGAGGTGTTCGACGACGTCCAAGTCGCACCTTGGACCCGGCCCGTGGTGCCATTCTCGTAGACCGCGGTCGCTGTGAACGCTTGATTCTCTCCAACACCCACGTTGGCCGATGTCGGGGAAATGGTGATGGACGAGAGCAGTGGAGCGCCGACGGTCAAGGTTGCCGTGCCAGAGACGCTGCCAAGCGTCGCCGTGATGGTGGCTTTTCCAGCAACCAACGCGGTGGCAACCCCCTTGCTGCTGCTGGCATTCGACGCCTGGGCCACCGTTGTATCGCTGGATGACCACGTGACCTGGGCCGTGAGATCCGCTGTGGCACCGCCGGTGTAGCTGCCAGTCGCTGTGAATGCTTGCGACTTACCAGCCGTGGCGGTTGCGCTGGATGGCGCCACCACGATGGACGCCAGCGTGGCTTGTGCCACTGTAACCGTGGCGCTGCCGCTCTTGCCCGAGAGCGTGGCGGTCACCGTCGTGCTGCCAGCGGCCAGGCCTTTCACTTGTCCAGCCGTGGCGGCGGCGTTGGAAACACTGGCCACCGAGCTGTCCGCGACCGTCCAGGCAACCTGCGTGGTCACAATCTGGGTCGTGCCATTCTGGTAGGTCGCGGTGGCAACCAGCGAGGATGTCAGTCCGAGCACGATGGCCACGGAATTTGGGGTCACCGCGATGCTCACCAGGGGCGATGCCGATACGGTCACCGCCGCCGATCCCGTCACACCTGATAGGGCGGCCTGGACTTGCGCGCTTCCGACGGCGAGCGCGGTGGCTTGTCCCTTCTGGCCCGCGGCATTGGCAACCGCAACCAGGGTTGGCGCTGTCGATGACCAGGTGGCCGAGATGGTCAGATCCGCTGTGCTAGCGTCGGAATAGGTTCCAGTGGCGGTGAAGTCCTGCGTGCCTCCGACATTGGGCGACCAGGTGGACGGGGTGAGGGCGATGGAGACCAGGGTCGGCGTGGTCACCGTGACCGTGGTCGAGCCCTTGAGGGTCCCCACGGTGGCGGTCAGGGTGGTCGTACCCGCGGCCAAGGCGCGCACGACGACACCCGTGCTGCTGGTGGCAACCGACGCGATGGTCGTGTCGCTGAGGGTCCACACCGCTTGCAAGGTCACGTCGCTGGTGGTGCCGTCGGCATAGGTCGCCGTGGCCTGGAATTCCTTGGAGGTGCCTTTTTGTAGGATGGGCTGAATGGGCGTGATGCCGATGGCCGTGATGGCGGACGCTGTGACCGTGACCTGGGTCGTGCCCGTGATGCCCTGGTAGGCCGCGCTGATGGCCGCGGTGCCTGCCTTCACGCCGGCGATCTTTTCCTTCGCGCTTGTGCTGTCGAGGGCAACCGATGCCAGGCTGCTGCTGGAAGACGACCACGTGGCGGCCGCGGTGATGTCTTGCTTGGTGCCGTCAGCAAACACGCCTGTTGCGGTTACAAGGATGGACTGGCCCACCGAAACCACAGTGCTTCCCTCGATGGAAATGCTGGTGAGGGCGGCGCTGGAAACCGTGATCTTGGTGGTTGTGGTTCTGCCCGAATAGGTTGCGGTGATGGTCGCCGAACCAGCCTTCTGTCCTGTCACCGTATGCCCCGCGACCTGGATGATGGCGGTGTCGCTGGATGTGAAGGTGGCCGACGCGGTCACGTCGGTCGTGGTGCCGTCCGTGAAGAGGGCGGTGACCACAAGGCTTGTGTAGGGCACACCCGACGCAATCGTGGGATTGGCTGGGGCGATCTCAATGCCCGTCAACGCCGCCGGTCCGTCAGCCGTGGCATCGCGGGTGCCGATTGCATCGATTGCATCGATTGCATCCCGGCCAACAGTGCCGTCGTTCCTGATACCGTCGGCAGGGCTGGCATCGACGGTGTCTTGCCCGGACCGCGCATCGGCGAGCACATCGGCTTTCGCACTGTCGGCGGGGGCGTCGCTTGTGGCGACGTCAGTGCTTGGAACATCCGTGGGCAAGAGCGCATCACTGGGTCTTGCACTGTCGGCATCCAGGGCGCCGTCGCGCTTGCTGTCTATCTTGGAGCCGCCGTCGGCCTCGTCGCCGCCATCGTAACCATTGGTTTTGAGGCCGCTGCGTCCGCCGCAAGCACCAAGAAGTGTTCCAACTAGAAATGCAAGAAGCGCGAGTCTGGTCCGGGTCATCTGAATGTTCCTCTGTGAAGTAGATGGGAGTAGCCAATGGACGGGAGGGATGAAGCACGAAGAGCCATGGGAAGCGTGGGTGCGCTGTCTCATGGCTCTTCCCTATCGGTTCAAGAAAGTGTGTGTGGTTCTAGCTGTCGAAATCAGGACCCTCGCTACTAACCGCGTCCTTGCCGCCCGCCGTCGGGACGCGTGAAGCCGCCATCGCCCGCACCTGGAGGCGTGAAGCCACCGTCGCCTGCGCCTGGAGGCGTGTTGCCGCCATCAGGACGTGTGAAGCCACCCTCGGGACGTGTGAAGCCACCGTCGCCTGCGCCTGGAGGTGTGTTGCCACCGTCGATTCCCGGTGCGCGCCCGCCGTCGGGACGTGTGAAGCCACCGTCGCCTGCGCCTGGGGGCGTGAAGCCACCGTCGCCTGCGCCTGGGGGCGTGAAACCACCGTCGCCAAAGATGGGGGGAATGGGGGCTGCATCGACAGTCACGCTCGACGAACCACCCGTGCCACCTGCCGGTCCGACTCCACCGGTTCCTGGCACGCCACCGGTTCCTGGCCGACCACCGGGGCCTTGGCTCCCGCCCAAGCCCTGGCTCCCGCCTAGGCTTTGATTTCCGCCCAGGCCTTGGTTACCGCCAACGCCTTGACTACCGCCGCTTGCACTGGATCCGCCCATGCCTTGACTGCCTCCTGTGCCTTTGTTGCCGCCTGTACCCGTGGAAAGCCCTGCGTCCGATGAGCAGCCGCCCAGTCCCATCGATACAAATAGCAATCCCGTGGCCGCAGCCGATACCAGATTCCTTGTCTTCATTCGAAATTCTCCCCGCATGGTGGTTACCTTTGCGCAGACTCCATCTGCTGCACGCATGGACACCGCACCCGGCTGGTTGATTGCACTATTTCTTTTGTTGAACTGTCCAGAAATTGGACGGTTCAACAGCAGCCGAGCCCAAGGCTCGGCCGCAGGTGGGGTGAAGTCCGCGAATTCACTTCGCGGACGAGGGGCGGGCCGCGGCCCGGCCTTGTACAATTTCAAGACGGGTCCATTGATGGACACGTCTTGTGTGCATGCGGGGGCCTGGCTACCGCTCGGGCGGGCCGTACAGGGTCTGCCGCCAGTCCGCGTAGCCGAAGGTTCCCTTTAGGGTCTGGACGGTGTTCCACGACGCATCGACTTCGAGGATCACGCCTGCATTCGAGTACGTGATGACGGTGTTGCCGCTTGGCAGCCGTTGCACATCGCCAAGCGTGCCGCTGGAATTGCCGGAGGTGAAGTCCTTGACGGTGGTTGTACTGATGGCGCTGGTCGATTCCGTGAGCTTGAATTCAAAGACGTGCGCGGAGCCCGAGCTGCCATTGTTGAAGATCAGCATGTTGCCATTGGCATCGAAATCGTGCCCGTGGTTCACCTGCCAGGTTCCCGAAGCGCATTTGGGCGCCTTGGCGCCGGTACAACTGCCACCGATCTGCCAGACCGGTGTTCCATCGTGCTTGACCTTGACGTAGAGATTCGGGTTGCGATCGCCGATGGTGTAGCTGTCGTCCGCGGCGTGATACTGGATGGAATTGCAGTGGTAGGTGTTGCCGCCGCCACCCATGGCGCTCGACCCACCCGCATACAGGTTCGAGCCGATCTTAAAGACCGTCGTGGTCGATCCCGAGCCGTCCGAGGCGCGCTCGACCAGATTGCTCTCCGGATCGGTTCCTGTCGCCGTCCACACCATGGCGGCGATCTTGCCAGGGAGGGCCGCGAAATCGTGGTGCGCGCTGGAGAGCCCGCTGATGCTGGTTTGACTGGTTTGCCCATCCATGGACACAAGACGCATTTCGCCGCCGCCATTCTGAACATTCAGCGACAACATCCACATGTTGACACCCTCGTAGTCCATGCGGGCGCGGCTGCACTGGCTGGGGCCGGCCGAATACCACACCACCGCGCCATCCGCGTCGATGATGAAGGCGCTGCCCGCGCCCCCACCCATGCCCCCACCCATGCCCCCGCCTATGCCATCGCTGGTGACGATGAATCCAGGGACTTGGGACGAAGCGCTGGCACCAGCAGTTCGCGTAACCGCGGGCGCACCCGACAAAGTGCCAGTCTTTGGCAGGGTGTAATCCGTACTCTTGCAGGTTGCCCCAGAGGACGACGTCGCCTCGATATGGAACGTGTAGTCGCTGGACTGCTTGAGGCCAAGCAGCAGGGTGCGGTAGTTCGTCTTCTTCAGATCGACGGGCGCGGTGCCACCCTTGTTGAGGATGGTGTTTGCGGCATTGTTGAGCGTGTACACGATTTGGGCGCTGCTCACGCCCGACAGGGTCGTCGACCATTCAACGATGCCCACCGTGGCCATCTTGGTGCTGAGGGCATTCGAGACGATCGTGAAGGTGCAATTGCTCGTGCCGGTCGAGCCCCCCGACGAGGCCGTACCGCCTGAGGCCGTCGTACCCCCTGACGAGGTGGTGCCCCCCGTGGCCTTGCTGCCGCCCGCGGCGGACGTGCCACCTGGAGCGATGATGCCTCCCGATGAGGTGATTCCTCCCGATGAGGTGGTGCCTCCCGATGAGGTGGTGCCTCCCGATGAGGTAGTGCCTCCCGAGGATGTGGTGCCTCCCATGGCTTTGCTCCCTCCGGTGGCTGCTTTGCCGCCGTTCCCGCCGGCCCCGCCCGAACCCGCACTGCCGCCTGACGAGGTTGTGCCGCCGGTTGAGGTGGTACCGCCAACCCCCGAACTGCCACCGCTGGCGGGCGTGCTGGTGGTGGCGTTTCCGCCGGCGCCTGAGGTGTTTCCGCCAGAACCCGAACCGGAGCCTGATGGCTGGCTTGCGGCGCAGCCAACGCTGGCAACGACCAAACAGGATTGAAGGAAGATCAGTCTTGTCGCACGGGCCAACGCCATGTTCGTCGCTCCTTTGGGGTCTCGGGTTGTCGCTACAGCGAATTCACGATGGCCCGCAGATCAGCGGCGTAGCGGCCAGCCGGTGCCAGCCGCAGGTAGTGCTGGTAGGCTTGTTTGGCTGCCTTGCCGTGACCTGCGTTTTGCTCGGCGCCGCCCAGGAACACGTAGGCATCGGCAGCGTCAGGATTCGCGGCAATGGCTTTCTTGCTCCAGGCGGAGGCCTGCGTGGATCTGCCACGATCGAATTCTATTCTGGCCAGCGCGACCGCGATGTCG
>Ga0302322_100005044_pt1 | contig 11548 bp, 7 predicted proteins | sample Fen_T0_2_FD_203757 | JGI IMG/M metagenome (GOLD analysis project Ga0302322, IMG submission 203757) | Peat permafrost microbial communities from Stordalen Mire near Abisko, Sweden - Fen_T0_2 | ecosystem: Environmental > Terrestrial > Soil > Wetlands > Permafrost | place: Sweden: Abisko... | reverse complement strand
AACAGCATTATGCCGCAAAACCTGTTCACTGAAGAACCTATTGACCTTCGAATTCGCTGCCAGTAGAGTGCGCTCACTGTTTTTGGTCCCTTTGTTAATGCCTTTGTTCTTATGGAAGGCAAACTCAGGGTTAAACGGGAATCTGGTGAGTTTGCTATCGATTGATAGCAGTTTTAACGAGTCCAGTGCTGCCCCCGCAACGGTAAGTCACTCCTTTCTTGCAAAAGATAAAAAGTGACAAGCCCGGAACCGGCCAAAACCAGCGTCAATCGATTTCGTATCGATTGGCACTATGATGAAGCGGAGGGCTTTCATCGGCGGCTCCTTTTTTACAGCAACGAAAGTTGTTTACCCAAAAGTCCTGCCTCAGCCTCCCTCATTGCCCACTAACCCGGTTCGTTGAAATGACGATTCGGATTTTGCATTGAGGACTTATCCATGAACAAAAATTTAGTGAAATACATCAACATGAAACAAACCGTGTTGCCTGTTGCGCTATTAGTCAGTTTGTCATTACCCGCATGGAGCGAAGAAACAGGGCTCGACACGATTGTGGTGACCGCTAGTCGCAATACTATGCCATTGGAGCGCGTCGGCTCTGACATTACGGTAATAACAGCTCGCGAGATTGAAGAACGTGGTTACACGAATCTGGCTGATTTATTAACCAGAACCGCTGGGGTTACTAGTACCAACTCCGGCGGAGCCGGGAAAGTTACTAGCCTCATGATTCGCGGTGAAGAAGGTTATCGCACCAAAATATTTATTGATGGCGTCGACGTTTCCAATTCAACTGCAACACAATTACAACCAGCACTTGTAAATATTTCCCTGGCAGATGTCGAGCGCATCGAAATTTTGCGTGGCCCACAAGGAATGATGTACGGTGCCGATGCGGGTGGCGTGATCAATATCATTACCAAACAGGCAACTAAGCCTTTCTCTGCTGATTTCAGCAGTGAATATGGCGGTCGCTACAATACCCATAACAGCAGTGGTGGTGTGCGTGGACAAGATGGAATTTTCGACTACAGCCTGGCGTTGTCAAGGCAAGACACCGAAGGGTTTAACGCACAAACGGCCGACACAATTCTGCGTGACAATGATGGTTACGGTAACACCACAGCCAATGGCTCGCTTGGAATGAAAATCAATAACCAAACCAATGCACGTTATATTGTGCGCAGTGTTGATTCATCCAATGACTACGATGGGTGTGGTTTTCCAGCGCCCTACAACTGCAAGAATTCCTATTTGCAGCTTTCACAACGATTCGAACTCTCACAAAAAAATCAGCAATTTACTAATGAATTCGCTTATGCCGAGTCAACGATTGATACTGCTTTTTTCAACAATGGCGTGAAGAACTACTTCATTAACGGTGACACGAAACAATCACAATATTTTGGAACTTATGCTGTCAGCACAGTGGATAAATTATTGTACGGCGTGGATTACACAGAAAATGAATTGACTGACACCAACGATACCTCGGTTGGAAAACCGTCACGTTATCAAACCGGCATTTACAGCGAATGGCAAGGCGCTATTGGCAAACAGTTTTTCTATACCATCGGTGATCGCAACGATGACAGTACCGATTTTGGTTCACATAATAGTTACCGCACAACGGTTGCCTGGCTGCAAACTCTTGGCAATGACGAATTAAAATACAAAGCAAGCTACGGAACGGGGTTCCGTGCACCGAGTCTTTATGAAATTGCCTATAACCAGGGCCCTTATGCATCCCCTCCCGCTTCGACTACTACATTGAAACCGGAAACCAGCAAAGGATATGACGGAGGTGTTGAATTCCATGCAGCATCGGGGTTGTCACTTGAGGCTGTTTACTTCTATCAAGAAATCGATAACGTCATCGATTACGATCTCGCTGGCAATACAGGCTATCTTCAAACGCCGGGAGCCGCTCATTCCAAAGGCGTGGAGTTATCCGGTGATATGCCAGTAACCAAAATCATATCTATCTTTGGCAATTACACTTACAACGACACTTCAGATGAAACAGGTCAACAACGCATTCGCCGCCCACGGAACTCTGGCAACGTTGGCGCACGCGCGACAATTGAAAAATTCAGCGCCCTGCTGAACTGGCGCTTTGCCAACGATGCAATCGATTTCGGTGCCATCCCGCTGAGCAATTATCATGTAGTTGACTTGTCTCTGAATTACGCCATGACACCAACACTGGATCTGTACACGCGGGCACAAAATATTTTTGATGAAAAATACCAGGTGGTTACAGGCTACAACACAGAGGGCGCAGCTATTTATATCGGCTTTCGAGCCAAGTATTAATACATCACCCGCATCTATCAATCAAAGGGCTCTTCGGAGCCCTTTTTTATAAACCCACAAAATCCTCGAGAAATTCCTTTCAAAACGGCAAGTTAGGCGGTTTTTTTAGGGTAAAACCCGACATTTACCTTGACCCTGGGACAAACGCCCCCCTATAATCGCCGCCCCTGTTTGACAGGCACATTTGTTAACAGGACAGGATCGATTGCGGGGTGGAGCAGCCTGGTAGCTCGTCGGGCTCATAACCCGAAGGTCGTTGGTTCAAATCCAGCCCCCGCTACCAAATCCTGTGGGGCTCTCTCTCGAGAGAACAAGGTTTTTTAGGAAGCCCCTCTTTAGGGGCTTTTTTGTTGGGTTCAGGCAAGCGAACCTGGCATTGTAAAAGCAGTTTTGAAGTGGGCCTCGTGCCCATTTTTTATTTAGCGGGTTATTTTATTAGCAGCAATTTCCGGCGATGAGACAGCAAGATGCGAGCGGAAGAAATTGAAGCGTTGATCGAACCGGCCATCATTGATCTGGGATGCCAGCTCTGGGGCGTACAGTTCATCCAGAGCAAACACTCCATATTGAGGGTGTTTATTGACACCGAAACCGGTGCCGGCATTGAAGAATGCGAAAAAGTAAGTCGCCAGGTGAGTCAGATACTGGATGTGGAAGACCCTATCCGCGGCGAGTACACCCTGGAGGTGTCCACGCCTGGCATGGACAGACCCTTGTTCAAGCTGGAACAGTTTGCCAAATACCAGGGCGAGCAAATCAGCCTGAGGCTGCGCACTCCTTATAAAGGACAGCGCAACTTTAAAGGCCTGTTATGCGGCATTGAAGGCGACGAAGTCGTGTTGCGCGTGGACGACACAGAAATTTTATTGCCCATCGAGGGTATTGAAAAAGCCAATGTAGTGCCGCAATTTAATGATGCGCAACCAAAACGAAAGCTGAATAAAAAGTAAGGGTTTAACTAAAAATTAACAGGCAACTTTAAACAACTGAGAGCGGTACGAGGTTAAAGAACATGAGCAAAGAAATTTTAATGGTAGCTGACGCTGTATCCAATGAAAAAGGCGTAAATAAAGAGCTTATTTTCGAAGCGATAGAGCAAGCATTGGCCATGGCGACCAAACGCCGTTACGACGAGGAGTCAAATATTAAAGTTGTCATTGATCGCAAAACTGGCGACTACGAAACGTTTCGCCACTGGGATGTCGTCGCTGACGATGTAATGGCGGAATTGGGCACACAATTTACCCTGCAAGAGGCGCATGAAAAAGACAAATCCCTGAAAGCGGGTGACAGCTTTGAAGAAAAAATTGAAAACGTCGGATTTGGTCGTATTGCGGCACAAACCGCCAAACAGGTTATTGTGCAAAAAGTTCGCGAAGCTGAACGCGCACAAGTGGTTGATGCCTATCGCGATCAAATTGGCGAGCTGATCAACGGCACGGTAAAAAAAGTAACTCGCGATAATGTTATCGTCGATCTGGGAAGCAATGCGGAAGCCATTCTGCCCCGTGAAAACCTGATTGGTCGCGAAATTTTTCGCATGAATGATCGTGTGCGCGCACTATTAAAAGAAATTCGCGAGGATAGCCGCGGCGGTCCGCAATTAATTCTCAGCCGCTCCTGCCCCGAAATGTTGATCGAATTATTCCGCATCGAAGTGCCCGAGATTTTTGAGCAAGTCATTGAAATTCGCGCCGCTGCGCGTGACCCGGGTTCCCGTGCAAAAATTGCTGTAAAAACCAATGACGGTCGCATTGATCCGATCGGCGCTTGCGTTGGCATGCGCGGCTCGCGTGTGCAAGCCGTTTCCGGCGAACTCGATGGCGAGCGTATCGACATTGTGTTGTGGGATGACAATCCTGCACAGCTGGTTATCAACGCACTCGCGCCTGCAGAAATTGAATCCATTGTTGTCGATGAAGACAAGGGAACCATGGATGTCGCGGTTAAAGAAGAAAACCTGGCGATGGCTATTGGTCGCGGCGGACAAAACGTACGCCTTGCCTCGCAGCTCACCGGCTGGACCATTAATGTCATGAGTGCATCCGAAGCAAGCGCGAAAAAACACGAAGAATCCGGCGAGCTGATTGCAAAATTTGTCAAAGCACTGGATGTGGATGAAGAGATGGCTGCACTGCTGGTTGAAGTAGGCTTCAACTCCGTCGAGGAAATTGCCTATGTCCCACTGGAAGAAATGCTGGCAATTGAAGGCTTCGACGAGGAGCTCGCTAACGAATTGCGCACGCGCGCGAAGGATGCATTATTAACCAGCGCACTAACCACCGAAGAACATGCCGCAGCTGAACCTGCAGCAGATCTTTTGGGCATGGATGGAATGAACGCTGAGCTCGCGCAAAAAATGGCGGGCAAGGGTATTGTCACGATGGAAGATCTTGCCGAACAGGCCGTGGATGAGTTGGTTGGCATGTTTCCTGACCTGAGTGAAAAACAGGCCGCCGCATTAATCATGACTGCGCGTGCGCCCTGGTTTAAGTAACCCGGATCTGGATAGTTAAGATTGAAGTAAATAAGGTTTAATAAAATAGGTTTATAAACATGGCTGAAGTCACTGTAGGAAAACTTGCCGAAACGGTTGGCATTCCCATCGACCGTCTGCTGCAGCAAATGGCGGAAGCGGGTCTTTCGCAAAAAAATGCAACCGACCCTGTATCTAATGATGAGAAGCAAACGTTGCTGGCATTTTTAAAAAGTAGCCATGGCGATAGCGGCGGTGAAGCCAAAAAAATTACACTCAAACGCAAAACCATTAGCACCTTAAAAGCACCTACTGCTGCAGGTAAAAAAACAGTCAGTGTTGAAGTGCGCCAGAAACGCACATACGTAAAACGTGATGAAGCAGACCTTAAAGCGCAACAGGATCTGGAAGAGCAGCAACGGCTGGAAGAAGAAGAGGCTGCCATAGTTGCAGCCGTTGAAGCGGCGGTTGAAGCGATCCCTGAACCAGGCCCAAATGCACCTGGCACAGCAAACATTGATACCGTTGAATTGAAGCGCCAGGCTGCTGCTCATGCGCGGAAAAGCGAAGAGGAAAAACAAAAACTGGATCGCCAGGCTCTCCTGGATCGTAAAGCGGCCAGTAAACCGGAAGTTAAACCTGCTGCGCCCACCGGCGCTGCTCCCGCCAAAACACCAGAAGCGAAAAAATTTGGTACTCCGGCAAAACCATTGGGCAAACGCGGCGCAGTGGCAGATGATGATGAAACCGAAGCCGGCAAACATCGCAAAAAGGCGGCAGGTCGTGGCGCACGCAGCGCTGACCCCGCAAAGGCCGATCGTGTTGATATTTATCGTTTGCTCACTCTGGAAGAAGAAGAGGAAGCGCGACGAACCGCCATTAAAAGCGGCTTGCCAGTTCCGGTAAGATTTAACAACAAGCACACTTTTAAAAAACCTACCTCCACTCAAGTGCATGAAGTACTGTTGCCAGAAACCATAAAAATAAGTGATTTGGCGCAACAAATGGCGCTTAAAGCCGGAGCCATCATTAAAACGCTGATGAAAATGGGAACCATTGCAACCATCAATGAATCCATTGATCGCGACACTGCTCAACTGGTTATTGAAGAATTGGGACACACTTTTAAACTGGTGTCCGACAGCGCCGTTGAAGACAAACTCGCAGGCGGCATCAAATCCGCTACAGGAACCTTTGAAACACGCGCGCCGGTTGTTACGGTGATGGGCCACGTCGATCACGGCAAAACATCTTTGCTTGATTACATACGCAAGAGCCGCGTTGCATCCGGCGAAGCCGGCGGTATTACCCAGCACATAGGCGCTTACAGCGTGGATACACCGCGCGGCAAAATTACTTTCCTGGACACTCCGGGTCACGCCGCATTTACAGCAATGCGCGCACGCGGCGCCAAAAGCACCGATGTCGTTATATTGGTAGTGGCGGCAGATGACGGCGTGATGCCACAAACACGCGAAGCCGTGCAGCACGCAAAAGCCGCCGGCGTACCGATGGTTGTTGCCATTAATAAAATTGATAAACAAGGATCTGATCTTGATCGTATCCGCACAGAGTTATCCGCACTTGAAGTTATTTCCGAAGAGTGGGGCGGCGACACACAGTTTGTTCCTGTTTCTGCGCACACCGGCGAAGGTATTGAAAAATTGCTCGAGGCCATAGGCCTGCAAGCGGAAATGCTGGAATTGAAAGCAGCAAAAGATGTTCCCGCTACCGGCGTTGTGATTGAGGCGCGTCTGGACAAGGGTCGCGGTACAGTGGCTACTGTGCTGATACAAAACGGCACATTAAGAAAAGGCGACATACTTCTGGCAGGCGTACATTTTGGTCGCGTTCGCGCGATGGTTAACGATCAGGGCAAGGAAGTGGAAAGCGCGGGTCCCTCCATGCCAGTAGAGGTTCTGGGACTCGACGAAACACCTAATGCCGGCGATGAATTCCTGGTCATGCCCGATGAAAAAAGTGCGCGCGAGTTAGCCGATCACCGGATTCAAAAAGAAGTGGAAGCGCGTCAAAACCGCCATCGCTCAGTTAATCTGGAAAATCTTTTCGCAAATATTGGCGCCCAGGAAAAGAAAACCCTGCCTATCTTTTTGAAAACGGACGTGCGCGGTTCACTGGAAGCAATCCTTGCTGCGCTAGCTGACATCGGCAACGAAGAAGTTGAAGTCAAAATTGTAGGCGCTGGAGTTGGCGGCATCACCGAAAGTGATGTAAACCTCGCGCTTTCTTCCAAAGCTATTGTTATTGGTTTCAATGTTCGCGCTGAATCTGTCGCCAAAAAGACAGCCGAACTCGAAGGTGTAGAAATCCGTTACTACAGCATTATTTATAACTTGCTGGATGATGTGAAACTGGCGCTTTCCGGCATGTTAACGCCTGAACGCGTGGAAGAGATCGTGGGCATTGCCGAGGTGCGCGACACTTTCCGCTCACCCAAGTTTGGCCAGGTCGCCGGTTGCATGGTGACTGAAGGCAGCGTACAGCGCAACAAACGCATCCGGGTGTTACGTGACAATATTGTTGTTCATGAAGGCGAGCTCGACTCACTACGTCGATTCAAGGACGATGTCAGTGAAGTGCGCAGTGGCACCGAGTGTGGTATTGGCGTAAAAGATTATGACGTTAAAGTCGGCGACCTGATTGAAGTCTACAACGTCAAACAAATTGCCCGCTCACTCTAATCACACAACACAAAAGTATAATGCCAAAAGAATACAGCCGAACCGATCGTGTAGCCGATTTTCTGAAACAGGAGTTGGCGCAGCAAATTAAATTTGAAGTGAATGACCCGCGGCTCGGTATGATCAACATCAATGATGTTGAAGTCAGTAGGGATCTTTCTCACGCCAAGGTTTTTTTTACCGTCGTGGGCTCCTCTCCGGATTTATCCATTAATGAAGCGGAAGGCAAAAAAGCGGCTGAAGTGCTAAATCACGCCGCCGGCTTTTTGCGCAAGCAACTGTCTGCAGGCAATACCATGCGCACCACACCGCAGCTGCATTTTTTTTATGACAAAAGTGTCATTGCCGGCGGCCAGCTCTCCGCGCTGATCGACAAAGCGGTGGCTACTGATAAATCACACCATCACGACGACGAATAACCGTAGGGGCAGGCCTTGTGCCTGCCCTGGGCAACCACAAGGATTGCCCCTACACGACGAATCCCATGCAAAACACCCAAAAAAAAATCCCAAAACGCCCACTCGATGGCGTATTGATTCTCAATAAACCACCGGGCTTTACATCAAACCAGGCCTTACAGAAAGCGCGCTGGTTATTTAATGCTGCCAAGGCCGGGCATACCGGAAGCCTCGACCCACTGGCCACAGGCGTATTACCACTTTGTTTTGGCGAAGCGACTAAATTCTCGCAATTTTTACTGGATGCCGATAAAACCTACCGAACCACCATCACTTTTGGCAAACGCAGTGCAACGGGCGACACGGACGGAACCCTGATTAGCGATACCGGCGCAACCGGCCTCTCCCTGAGAGATATCGAGGCGATATTGCCCCGATTCAGGGGCGACATTGAGCAGATCCCCCCCATGTTTTCAGCGCTAAAACACCAGGGGCAGCCTCTATATAAACTGGCGAGGGCCGGTCTGGAAGTGGAGCGCGAAGCCAGAAAAGTGCATATTTTCGGCCTGGAAGTGCTAAACTTCCGCCCCCACGCAAAGTACCCCGAGCTGGATATCGAGGTCGAATGCAGCAAAGGCACCTATATTCGCAGTCTTGCGATGGATATTGGTGACCTGCTTCTGGATAAGGAAGGCATTGCTTGCGGCGCATTGATCAGCGCCCTCCATCGCAGTCGGGTGAGTACATTTACAGAACAGGAAGCGGTAGGCTTATTTGAACTGGAAGCCGAACGGGGAGACCGGGATCCGGGAATCCTCGATTATCACCTGCTACCCGTGGAAGAAACGATCAAACATTTAAGGACAGTCATATTGTCCGAAAACACCGGCTACTATTTTCAACAGGGACAGCCGGTGCTGGTAGGGAGCGCGTTAAAAAGTACCTATGTCGGAGAGACGGTAAGTGTCTCTCTTGAGAGTGGAAAGTTTTTGGGTGTCGCTGAAATCCTTGATGATGGCAGAGTGGCGCCCAGAAGACTGATCGTACAAGCCTGACGTACGGTCAAACACAATGAACGGCAACTATAAATATGCGTGGTTGTTCGTTTAATGACGAGTGCATATTAAGAGGAAAATCACATGGCATTATCAAACGTTGAAAAAGCAGCAGTTCTGAAACAACACGGCCAAGGCGCCAAAGACACCGGCTCTCCGGAAGTTCAAGTCGCATTGCTCACCGCAAACATTGAAAAACTGCAAAGTCATTTTGAAGCGCACAAACAGGATCACCACAGTCGTCGCGGTTTGATCCGCATGGTGAACCAGCGCCGCAAATTGCTCGACTATTTAAAGAGCAAAAACTCGGTTCGTTACACGCAACTAATTCAAAAACTCGGTCTGCGCAAGTAAGCTTGTTCTGAATCGTTGTTTTGAAAACCGTTGTTTTAAAAAAGCACCCAGGATTTACCGGTGCGCACATTTAACCCTGACTCACAAGCGCTGGTTCAGCGCTTGTGAGTTATGAAAATGCTGCGCGTATTTTTTGTCTGAAATGAAATATTGATTGAAAGGAAAATATTGTGAAACCTATTATCAAAAAATTTAAGTACGGTGATCACACCGTAACATTGGAAACAGGGCGCATTGCGCGTCAAGCCGGCGGTGCCGTTCTTGTGTCTATGGACACTACCGTAGTGTTGTGTACTGTTGTCGGCGCTAAAACCGCTAAAGCCGGACAGGATTTTTTCCCGCTGTCCGTGCACTATCAGGAAAAAACCTACGCCGCCGGAAAAATTCCGGGCGGCTATTTCCGTCGCGAAGCCAAACCAAGCGAAAAAGAAACATTAACGTCACGCTTGATTGACAGACCGATTCGCCCGCTCTTCCCCGAAGGCTTCAATAATGAAGTGCAGGTGATTTGTACAGTAATGTCTGCTGATAAAGATATGGATCCGGATATCGCTGCCATGATCGGCACTTCTGCTGCACTGGCAATTTCCGGCATTCCATTCAATGGCCCTATCGGTGGCGCACGCGTTGGTTACAGCGACGAAACCGGTTATGTATTAAATCCGAGTTACACAGCTCTTGCCCACTCGGAACTCGACATGGTGGTTGCAGGAACCAAAGACGCCGTGTTGATGGTGGAATCCGAAGCACACGAATTGCCGGAAGACTTGATGCTGGGCGCCGTATTGTTTGCGCACCAGGAAATGCAAATCGTGATTCAAGCCATCACTGAATTGGCAAAGGATGCTGGCAAACCGCGCTGGTCCTGGGAAGCGCCTGTGGAAAATCGTGCGTTGAAAGATAAGCTGGTTGCCGCAGTTGGCCCGCAAATCGGCGAAGCCTATCGCATCACCGAAAAAGCGGCTCGCTACGCCAAAATGGATGAGCTGAAGAAAAAAGCATTGGAAACAGTGGTTAGTGATGCCGATGGTTTTGACGAAAAAGCGGTGCTGGATATGTTTTCCAATCTGCAAAGTATTGTCGTACGCAACCGCGTTATCAATGGTGAACCGCGTATTGATGGTCGTGACAGCAAAACCGTTCGCCCGATTGCAGTCGAAGTCGGCGTGCTGCCAAGAACCCATGGTTCTGCACTGTTTACCCGCGGCGAAACACAGGCGATTGTTGTTGCCACACTCGCATCCATGCGCGATGTGCAAATGATTGACGCACTGGAAGGCAAACGCGAAGATAATTTTATGTTGCATTACAACTTCCCCCCCTATTCCGTTGGCGAGTGCGGTCGCATGACCGGCACTGGTCGTCGCGAAATTGGCCATGGTCGTTTAGCGCGCCGCGGTGTTGCTGCGATGTTGCCAAGCCCGGAAGAATTTCCATATGCCATTCGCGTGGTATCTGAAATTACCGAATCAAACGGCTCCAGCTCAATGGCTTCTGTCTGCGGCAGTTCACTGGCGTTGATGGACGCCGGCGTGCCGATGAAAGCACCCGTTGCCGGTATTGCCATGGGTCTGGTGAAAGAAGGCAGCAAGTTTGCCGTTCTCACCGACATCCTTGGCGATGAAGATCACCTCGGCGATATGGATTTCAAAGTTGCCGGTACTGCTAATGGCATTACCGCACTGCAAATGGATATCAAGATTGAAGGCATCACCGAAGAGATTATGGAAGTCGCGCTTGCTCAGGCACTGACGGCACGTTTGCAAATTCTGGCCGAGATGAACAAAGTGCTCAGCAACTCACGCACACAAGTCTCCGAAACTGCACCGCGCATTCACACCATGAAAGTGGACCAGGATAAAATTCGCGATGTCATTGGTAAAGGTGGCGCAACCATACGCGGCATTACCGAAAGCACCGGCGCAACGGTTGATATCGGTGACGATGGCACCATCCGCATTTACGCGGACAATGCTGAAGGTCGCGATGCCGCCATCGCACAAATTGCTGCGATTACAGCGGAAGCGGAAATTGGCAAAATCTACACCGGCGTCGTTGCACGCATTGTTGATTTTGGCGCTTTCGTAACCATCCTGCCCGGCAAAGATGGCCTGGTTCATATTTCCCAAATCGCAGACGAGCGCGTGGAAAATATCAACGACTACCTGAAAGAAGGCCAGCAAGTTAATGTGAAAGTGCTGGATATCGACGGTCGCGGCAAAATCAAACTGTGCATGAAAGAATCAG